>Ga0315899_10005270_pt1 | contig 13969 bp, 11 predicted proteins | sample LakEriMetagenome_2_FD_203518 | JGI IMG/M metagenome (GOLD analysis project Ga0315899, IMG submission 203518) | Freshwater fungal communities from buoy surface, Lake Erie, Ohio, United States - Buoy 4 MA112 | ecosystem: Environmental > Aquatic > Freshwater > Lake | place: USA: Lake Erie, Ohio... | reverse complement strand
ATTACTTAAATGAACAAGGTGCGCTAACAATTGGCGATGGAATCAAATTCTTGCTTCCGGTTTTAAGCGCTCTAGCCGCCGCACATAAATTGGGAATCGTCCATCGCGATATCAAACCTGACAATATTCTTATTTCAAAAGAGGGAAGAATAAAGATCGCCGATTTTGGTTTGGCGAAAGGGCCGCTTCTCGGAAACACAATGACCGCCGAGTCAAGCATTGTTTTAGGAAGCGTTTCCTATCTCTCCCCCGAACAAGTCCAACGTGGCATCGCCGATGCGCGAAGCGATGTTTATTCAGCGGGAATTACTGCTTTCGAAATATTCACAGGAGAGAAGCCTTTTTCTGGTGATGAACCGATTCAAATTGCATATATGCACGTAAACGAGCGAGTACCGTTGATGAGCACTAGACGCAGCGGGATTCCACCTGAATTAGATCAGCTAATTTATCGCGCAACGAATTCTGATCCAGATGCTCGCCCACGAGATGGCGCTGAATTCCACCAAGCGCTCACCGCTATCTCACAATCACTTGATCCATCGCAGAAACAATTGAGTTTGGAGTTAGATATACCTATCGCTCCGATGCGTCCGGCATCGAAGAAACCAAATCGCCGTGAACGGGCGCGAATCGAAAAGGAAAATACCTTGGCCTTAAAGAAGAGTGCTGGCGCTGATGAAGGAAAGAAATCGAGTGGCAAAGAATCGACAGCGCAACTGCGTAAGAAGCGCAAGGTCAGCAAGCGCGTACGCCGCAATCGTTATATCGCAGCAGGGCTAGCGATTGCGCTTGGAATTGTTGGCTGGTATGCCTTAGTCGGACCTGGTTCAAAAGTAGTTGTGCCTTCTATTGTTGGTGCAACTGAGAAGGAAGCAACTAAAGCCCTAGGTCCACTTGGATTGACCTTAGTTATCTCCGAAAAAAGATTTGATGAAGAGATTAAGAGCGGCCAGATAATCGAATCACAGCCTGCAGGCGGTGGGAAGATCGATCCGGGTGGCGCGGTGAAGGCGATTGTATCGAAGGGGCCTGAGCGTTATGAGATTCCAACTTTAGTTGGGCTGACCCCTGAAGCAGCAGTTAACTCACTAGCGAAATTACCTGTAACAGTCGGTGAGTTAAAAGAAGTCTTTAATGATCGAACTCCTAAAGGCTTTGTAATCTCTTCTTCACCTGAATCAGGCGAGAAAGTCAGACGCGATGCGACGGTAGATCTCTTAATTAGTAAAGGTGTAGAAACAATTGATGTTGCATCCTATGTCGGTAAATCAGCAGATCAAGCTCTCAATGAATTAACAGAAGCTGGCTTTGATGTAGATACCAAAGAACAATTCAGCGAGAGCGTTCTGGCTGGAGCAGTTATCTCGCAGGTCCCATCTGGTGGAGCGCCGCTTCAAAAGGGTGCCAAGATATCTTTGATTATTTCTAAGGGATCGCAATTTGTCTTTATTCCAAATGTCTTCTCGTTATCAGAAGCGAAAGCACGTGCGGCGCTGACAGATCTAGAACTCAAAGTAGAAGTTAAGAAGATAGGCGCTAAAAAGGTGAAGTCGGTAACCAATATCTCGCCTAAAGTCGGAACTAAAGTCAAACGGGGCAGCAAGGTAACTATCACTGTAGGGTAGGTAAATGCCTAAATCCTCACCGCGCATCGGCGCCCATACGCCGACCACTGGCGGAATGGCCAAACGCTCAATCGCTTACGCCGAAACGATCGGTGCAGAAGCGATTCAGGTATTTACTTCAAATCCCCGAGGTTGGGCAATGCCTGAAACTAATCACGAAGCAGATGCGCTATTTCGTGAGAAAGCGGCAGCGCTCGATATAGAGACTTACGTACATGCACCATTTCTAATTAATTTAGGTTCACCTACAGAGGGTACTTATAAAAATTCTTTGGCATCTACCGAATTCTCATTGAAGCGTGGAAAAGAGATTGGCGCACTTGGTGTTGTAATCCACACTGGTTCAGCAGTTAACGAAGATTTCGTTGATAAAGCTTGGAAGCAGATCCATAAAGGGATGATGCCAATCTTAAATGCGCTAACTGATGACGCTCCAATGCTGCTTTTAGAACCTACCGCTGGACAAGGGCAATCTCTGGTCAAGCGCTTAGAAGATTTAGAGAACTACCTAAAAGCGTTGGAGTACCACCCGAAAGTTGGAATCTGTTTAGATACGTGCCACGTCTTTGCAGCGGGACACGACATAGCTAAAAAGGGTGGAATGAAAGAGACGCTAGATCTCTTAGTTGAAGTTGCTGGAGCTGATCGCATTCAATTAATCCACGCCAATGATTCTATGGATGTTTGTGGAGCGCTTAAGGATCGCCATCAAAATATTGGCGATGGCTTTATTGGGGTTGATCCATTTAAAGAGTTGTTAAAGCACCCTGCCGTTAAAAACGCGCCCCTGATTTTGGAAACGCCAGGTATGGAGCCAGAACACGGTAAAGAGGTCGCTCTCCTTAAAGGTTTGCGCGGATGAGCACTCGCCACCAACTTCAATTAAAACTTGCACCGTGGGCGCTGCTCGCAGTCTCAGCTTCCTGGGGCGCTGCCTTTGTGATTATGAAGCCCGCCATTGAGCGACAATCAGTAAATAGCTTCTTAGCAACTCGCTTCGTAGTTGCAGTAATCGCCATGATCTTGCTCCGTCCAAGCGTCCTGCACAAAATCAACAAGGAGATGCTTCTTAAAGGATCGCTCGCCGGTTTATTTCTTGGCACTGGTTACATCTTTCAAACTTTAGGCTTAGCACGCACTGGCGCTGCAATTACTGGATTTGTCACTGGTTTGTATGTCGTGTTAACCCCACTAATAGCTGCGCTCTTTCTAAAGGAGCGCATAACGAGATTTACATGGTTCTGTGTACTGCTTGCAACGATTGGTTTGGCGCTACTCTCTTTGCGCGGTTGGTCAGTCGGCGTAGGTGAAGCGTTGGTTTTTGTCAGCGCCATTGCCTTTGCAGCACATATTGTCACTTTAAGTAAGTGGAGTTTCGGTTTAGATGCCTACGCACTCACCATTGTGCAACTATCTATCTGCGCACTTTTAACTGGCGTAATTTCACTTGGGCAAGGTTACGAAACGCCGCCAGATACAGGCGTCTGGGGCGTTGTGATATTCACAGCCGTGATCGCCACCGCTGTCGCCTTTATCGTTCAAACTTGGTCACAGGCACATATGAATTCAACGAAAGTTGCCGTGATTTTAACTATGGAAGTTGTCTTCGCAGCGCTCTTTGCTGTTGCCTTCGGTGGGGAATCTTTAACGTTGCAAGTTTCATTTGGTGGTGTAATGGTCGTACTTGCCATGTATTTGATAGTAATGAAAGAGGCGTGAGAGGCTAACCCAATGCAGCAGCCAATTGATTTAAGGTCCGATACTGTCACGCGTCCATCCCAAGCGATGCGTGAAGCGATGGCGCAAGCTCACGTCGGTGATGATGTCTATGGCGATGATCCAACAGTTAACTCGCTCGAAGAACGAGTTGCTGCCCTCTTTGGTAAAGAAGCCGGAGTATTTACACCCACTGGATCGCTAGCAAATCAATTAGCAATTCGTATCTTGGTTGCACCTGGTGAAGAACTTCTCGCCGAATCTAATTCACATATCGTTCGCGCTGAATTAGGCGCTGCTGCTGTATTTAGCGGGATAACTACTCGAACCTGGCCCGCTAAGAACGGCTTATTGATCGCTAAAGATGCCCTTGATCTAGCGCGCCCGAATTCAGGGCCATATCTAGTCTCAACAACTGCAATCGCCGTGGAAAATACCCATAACTTTGGTGGCGGAACTATCCAGCCACTCGCCGAGATAAAGGCGCTTCGCGAAGGCGCTAATGATTTGGGTATGGCGCTACATTTAGATGGAGCGCGAATTTGGAACGCACACGTTGCAAGCGGAATCGCTTTAGATGAATATGGCAAGTACTTCGACACCATTAGCGTCTGTTTATCTAAGGGCTTAGGCGCTCCAATTGGTTCAGTCATGCTCGCCGATAAAGAACGAGTAGCCAAGGCGCGAATCTGGCGCAAGCGTTACGGTGCAGGTATGCGCCAAGTCGGGTTATTGGCTGGCGCTGCGCATTACGCGCTAGATCACAATATTGCGCGTCTATCAGAAGATCATCGTCGCGCAAAAGAGATAGCAACTGCAATCGCATCTGTTAACTCATCTCTGATTGATCCAAGTACCGTTGAGACAAATATCGTTGGGCTTGATTTAACCGCTCTACCAATTTCCGCCGCTGATTTAGCTAACCGCACTCGAGAGGCTGGGCTTTGGATTAGCGCACTTGGTCCAAAGTATGCGCGATTGGTTACTCATTTAGATTTTGATGATGAGCAATGCCAGTCTGCAATAGAAATTCTAAAGCGCGCCCTCGTGGCGTAATAACCACTCTTTCTTATTTAATCCATAAGCATAATTACCGAGCGCACCACCAGTTTTAACTATTCGGTGACAAGGAACAACGAGTGCGATCGCATTTTTAGCACATGCCGAACCTGCAGCGCGAACCGCAGCAGCTGACCCGGCACGATCTGCCAAATCGGCATAAGAGAGCACCTTGCCTGCCTTTACTTTACGCATCGCTTTCCAAGCCGCTTGGGAAAACTTTGCACCGGGTTGGCGAACGGAAATTCCATTGATGGCATCGATATCCCCAGAAAAGTAATCGCTCAAGAGATCTGAAATCACCGCGATCTTAGATACCTCTTTAAAACCTTTGGCGTAATCAACTTGATCAACGCCACTTTTCAGCGCTTTTAGGGTAGAGAAATTTAAGCCAAGTAGAACTTGTTCATCAGCAATTAGATTTATAACCCCTATTGGAGATTTAAATTGCGAGATCTGAAGTGGCACGAACGCTAAATTAGCGATCGCGCAACATTTCAGCAACCAGAAAAGCGAGTTCTAGAGATTGCGAGTGATTTAAGCGTGGATCGCAAGCGCTCTCGTAGCGACTTGCTAGATCGGTTTCCGAGATCTGTTCTCCCCCGCCCAAGCACTCAGTGACATCATCGCCTGTTAACTCAATATGTATTCCACCTGGATGAGTGCCTAGGCTCTTGTGGACTTCAAAGAATCCCTTAACTTCATCCATAACATCATCAAATCGTCGCGTCTTATATCCAGTGGCTGCCTCAAAGGTGTTGCCATGCATGGGATCGCAGACCCAGAGAACTTGCGCACCTGATTTTGTAACGCCTTCTACTAACGCCGGAAGCGCTTCGCGAATCTTTCCAGCGCCCATTCGGGTAATAAATGTTAAGCGACCAGGTTCGCGATTTGGATCTAAGCGATCAATTAGCGCAAGCGCATCATCAACTGTTGATTTAGGTCCAAGCTTTACACCAATTGGATTGCGAACCTTGGCGGCAAAGTCAACGTGTGCACCATCTAGTTGACGAGTTCTTTCACCTATCCATAAGAAATGTGCTGAAACATCGTAAGGAAGTTGTGTGCGCGAATCGATGCGAGTCAGCGCTTTCTCATATTCCAAAATCAGCGCTTCGTGGCTGGAGTAGAAATCAACGGATTTAAATGAATCAGGATCGACTCCAGCAGATTTCATAAAGTCTAAGGCGCGCCCAATTTCACGAGCCATTTGCTCGTAACGATCGCCCACAGATGAGTCACGGATAAAGCCTTTATTCCACTCGTGAACCTGGCGAAGATCTGCGAATCCACCTTGAGTGAATGCGCGAACCAAGTTAAGAGTTGCTGCTGACGTGTTGTAGACGCGGACCATTCGCTGCGGATCTGGGGTACGAGACGCTTCAGTAAATTCAAGATCGTTAACTGCATCGCCACGGTAGGCCGGAAGAGTTACATCTCCCCGAGTCTCAAAATCATTAGAGCGCGGCTTAGCAAACTGCCCCGCCATTCTTCCAACTTTTACAACTGGAAGGCTGGAGTAATACTGCAGCACCGCCGCCATTTGCAAGATTGTCTTGATGCGATTACGAATTGAATCTGCAGTTGCAGCAGCGAATGTTTCTGCACAATCTCCGCCTTGCAGCCAGAAAGCGCGACCTGCTGCCGCCTCTGCAATTTTTGCTTTTAGTTCATCGCACTCGCCCGCAAAAACTAGCGGTGGAAAAGACTTTAACTCAGCGACCGCCTTCGTTACAGGTTCACCAGAGACACCACCAGGCCATTGCGGTTGTTGCGCGGCAACAAGCCCAGGGGTGAAGAGGTTATCTAATGAACTCGGGGATGAAGTGATCATGGGGATAAGGTTAGTTTGTTCAGATTTTTCTCGGGCGAGAATTATCCGAAGAAGATCTCCGACTCCTTGTAGCGCTCAATCGGCACAGTTTTCAACTTCTCTGTGGCGCTAGCGAGAGGAACGCGAACGATATCGGTGCCATGAAGGGCAACCATCTTGCCCCAATCGCCCTCTGATGCAGCAGTTATCGCTTGCAAACCAAAGCGAGTAGCCAGAACGCGGTCAAAAGCAGTTGGAGTACCGCCACGTTGGATGTGACCAAGTACAGATGTACGCGCTTCTTTTCCAGTCTTTGCTTCTATTTGTTTAGCAAGCCATTCGCCGATGCCCGAGAGCTTTACGTGACCAAATGCATCAAGCTCTGAATCTTTGGTAATCATGTCGCCATCTTGTGGGATTGCACCTTCTGCGATGACGATGATTGGTGCATAGCTGCTCTTAAAGCGAGACTCTACTAATTCGCAGACTTTATCCACTGAAAATTTAACTTCTGGAATCAAGATACAAGCTGCTCCGCCTGCGATACCGGAGTGAAGTGCAATCCAGCCTGCGTGACGGCCCATTACCTCAACAATCAGAGCACGGTGATGTGACTCTGCAGTTGTATGCAAACGATCAATCGCTTCAACTGCGATATTTACAGATGTATCAAAACCAAATGTGTAATCAGTGTTATTTAGATCGTTATCGATTGTCTTTGGTACGCCGATAACTTTAACTCCAAGAGAATCCAACTTTGTAGCGACGCCTAGAGTATCTTCGCCACCGATTGCGATCAGCGCATCTACTCCTTGATCGGCGAGATTCTGCTTAATGCGTTCTACGCCATTTTCAATTTTAAAAGGGTTGGTGCGTGATGAACCCAAGATGGTTCCGCCGCGAGGCAAGATGCCGCGGGTAGTCTCGAGGGTTAGCTCCATTGTGTAATTCTCAAGCGGGCCTTTCCATCCATCACGGAAGCCAACGAACTCGTGCCCATATTCCTTTACACCTTTACGGACTACTGCACGGATAACCGCATTTAGACCAGGGCAATCTCCGCCACCTGTAAGGACGCCAATACGCATGAATAACTCCAGTTCAAAAGTTGTTTAATCTAGGACCTTAAAAAGAGAAAGATCAAAAAGTAGTCAACGTTGACTGGCACAGTCTAGCCTTGCCCCATGGCTAATCGAAAACTCATCGCGGGCGTGGATTCCTCAACACAATCTTGCAAGGTGGTGATTCGCGATGCCATTACTGGTGAGTTATTGCGAGAAGGCCGCGCTAGCCACCCTGATGGCACAGAAATAAACCCCGCCCTTTGGGTAACAGCGCTAGCTAGCGCGATGAAAAGCGCTGGCGGATTAGATGATGTCCAAGCAATCTCAATTGGCGGACAACAACATGGCATGGTCGCTTTAGATGAAAAAGGCGCGGTAATTCGCGATGCACTTCTCTGGAATGACACCCGATCAGCTGCTGCAGCCGATTCCCTCAATTCTGAAATCGGCGGCGCGGAAGAGATGGCCAAGCAAGTTGGCTCAGTACTGGTTGCATCTTTTACCGCAACGAAGTTGCGATGGTTAGCAGATTCTGAGAAAGATAACGCTGCGAAGGTTGCAGGCGTGGCTCTGCCCCACGACTGGTTATCGTGGCAGTTGCAACAAGATGCAAAGGAAGCAAAAGATTTTAGTAAGTTATTTTCTGATCGAAGCGAGGCATCTGGTACTGGTTACTTTGATCCAACCACATCTAAATATCGAAGAGACATTTTGGCGCTGGCGCTGAGATCTAATCGTGAGATTAACCTTCCGAAGATAATTAACCCGGCAGAATTTGGCGGCACAACACCGAGTGGAGTATTGATCGCTCCTGGCGCTGGCGATAACGCTGCAGCAGCACTTGGTATTCAAGCGCAATCAGGTGATGTAGTTGTCTCGCTTGGAACTAGCGGAACTGCATTCGCTGTATCTGATACGCCAACGCATGACCCATCTGGAGCGGTTGCTGGATTTGCAGATGCAACTGGTCGATTCTTACCTTTAGTTTGCACACTTAATGCAGCGCGAATTTTGGATGCTGCGACGCGCATCCTTAGCAAGACCCACGATGAAGTAGGTGAGCTAGCGCTCTCCGCAAAACCAGGGGCGAATGGTTTATCGCTGCTTCCATATTTCGAAGGTGAACGTACTCCCAATCGTCCGAGTGCTACGGGAGTGTTTAGCGGGATGAATTTGAATAACTCTAATCCGGCAGATATCGCTCGAGCTATGGTCGAAGGAATGCTCTGCGGTTTAGTCGATGCCGTTGATGCCTTAGAGAAATTGGGAGTAAACGTTAAGCGCATCATTCTGATTGGTGGCGCAGCTAAGAATCCGGCAGTTGCGCAGATCGCAGCAGCCCTTTTCGGTCGTGAAGTTATGCTGCCGCCTGCTGGTGAATATGTTGCTAATGGCGCTGCGCGACAAGCGGCTTGGGCCTTACTTGGTGGAGATACCGCACCTATTTGGGATTTAGGAAAGATCGAGAAAGTATCTGCCACTCCAACACCAGATGTAATACTGCGTTATCGCACACTGCGCGATCAGACTCAAAGTTGGAAATAAAGAGATAACTAATGACGCTCGCTCCTGAAATCGCTAAATTACTTGCTGATCAGAAAGCCGCTGGACTTCCGCAAGCCTGGGAAGCGCCTCTATCTGAAATTAGAGAGTTAACGCAGAGCCGAGTCGCTTTTGCTGGCAAACCAGAACCAATCCAAAGCGTCACAAATAGATTTATACCTGGTCCGACTGCTGATCTTCCTATTCGCATCTATCGACCAAATAGCGATCAGAACGCGCCCGCCTTGGTTTACTTTCACGGTGGCGGATGGGTAATGAACTTTATTGATATTTACGACGCCGCAGCGCATCGCTTAGCAAATCAGAGCGGTTCGGTAGTTATCAGCGTCAATTATCAAAAAGCGCCCGAGCACCCTTTTCCAATCCCATTTGACGATTGTTACGCCACCTTTCTTTGGGTAAAGGAGAACGCGGCAGAACTTGGCATTGATGTAAATCGGATTGGAGTTGGTGGTGATAGCGCGGGCGGAAACTTAGCAGCGGCGGTTGCAATCAAGGCTAGAGATGAAGCGATAATGCTGCGCTACCAACTACTTGTCTATCCTTGTATTGCGCGCGACTTCAGCACTGACTCTTATCGCGAATTTGCTACGGAATATGGTTTGAGTACACAGGCTATGCAGTGGTTCTGGGAGCAGTACCTGCAAGGTAATCACCACGATCAAAATCCCTACGCGGTTCCAATGAGCGCTAAGAATTTAGCAGGAGTAGCTCCATCAATCGTGATTACTGCACAATACGATCCTTTGGTAAGCGACTCGGAAAATTACTGCGCTAAGTTACAAAGTGATGGCGCAAAAGTCATTTACCGCGAGTTTCCAGGGATGATCCACGGATTCTTTGCCAATGTAGCGCTCACTCCTTCTGCTCATCAGGCGCTGGACTTTGCAGCGTCAGAAATCGCAAATATCTCTAAATAACGCTTATTAACAAGTAAGGAGAGCGATGGGTTACTATCGCGCCTGAACGCAATTACCCGCGTTATATAAATCTATATCGAGCACTGGAGATCTTCACAAATGTCGCGCCGCAACGCCATTCTCTTTCTGCTCGCCGGCTTTCTGTGGGGTATTCCTTACCTCTTTATCCGAATTGCCGTAGATCCGGAAACTGGCTTCTCCCCTGCGATCGTTGTCTTTATACGCGTCTTTATCGGCGCTCTGATTTTGATTCCAATTGCGATCTACGACAAATCTCTCTTCTCTGCGATTAAGGGCTGGAGATACATCGCGTTATATGCGTTCTTTGAAATGGCAATTCCTTGGATTCTGATCGGAACCGCAGAACAATCAATCTCATCTGGACTTGCCGGGTTGCTTGTTGCTTCAGTACCAATTTTCTCAACGATTATCTCTTCGCTATACGGAGATAAATCAGTCTGGCAGCCACGCCGTTTATTTGGAATAGCGGTCGGCTTCCTCGGAGTCTTCTTACTAGTCGGAATCGAAAGCATCACTGGTTCTTCAGATCCATTAGCGATCTTAATGATGCTCGGCGCTTCACTTGGATATGCCTATGCAGTTATTTATATAACGCAAAAGATGCCTGGCGAATCAGGAGTTGCAATCAATGCCATTGCCATGGCTATGACTTCGCTCTTTTACGCACCTGCGTTATTTATGTTCTGGCCAGATCACAAGATTGGCGCTACCGCTTTTTACTCGGTGATCGCTCTTGGAATTTTCTCAACCGGTATCGCATTTGCAGTATTCTTCACTGTAATGGCAGAGATTGGGCCCACCCGAGCATCTCTCGTTACTTATATGAATACCGCATTTGCCGTAGTTCTAGGCGTCTTGATCCTCAGTGAACCGTTAACCCTTGGAATCATTGTTGGGTTGCCGCTGGTCTTAATTGGCTCTTATCTCGCCAGCCGCAAAGTCAGCGCTTAAATTAGTTTTCGCCAAAACCTAAACGTTGTAGGAGTTTTGGATCGCGTTGCCATTCTTTAGAAACCTTCACATGTAAGCCGAGGAAAATTCGCGCCCCAAGTTCGCGTTCGATATCAGCGCGGGCACGCATTCCAATATCTTTCAGGCGCTCACCTTTGTGGCCCAAGATGATGCCGGTCTGAGAATCGCGCTCGACGTGGATTGTTGCGTGAATATCAAAGAACGGGCGCGAACCAGTCTTCTCGCGCTCGGCCATCTCATCAATCGTCACCATAATTGAATGTGGAAGTTCTTCGCGCGCATCACGCATCGCCGCTTCACGGATCAACTCGCAGATCAATTGTTCTTGTCCTTGATCGCTCGTCATATCTTCTGGATAGAAAGCTGGGCCGATCGGCAGAGACTTACCAATTAAATTTGCTAATAAATCAATCTGTGAATGAATAGCAGCAGAGACTGGCACAATCTCATCCCAAGAAAATCCCTTAGCTAGATCATTTATGCCTGCCAGGCGCAGCGCTAACTTCTCATTTGAGATCAGATCTGTCTTTGTGACCAAGGCAAATTTCTTTGCGCGGGGATGTTTAGCAATTTCCTGGGCTAAGAAAACATCTCCAGAACCTGAAGACTCATCCGCCGGCAAACACATCAGCACGACGTCTACCGAATCTAAACTTTCACCAACGACCGCATTAAGACGATGGCCTAACAAAGTCTTTGGCTTATGGATTCCCGGAGTATCAACAAGTACTGCTTGAAAAGTTGTTTGATTTACTATGCCGCGAATCGCGTGGCGCGTGGTATTTGGATGCGGTGATGTAATCGCAATCTTGCTTCCGACAAGGGCGTTGATGAGAGTTGATTTTCCAGTATTTGGGCGTCCGACTATCGCGACGAAACCAGAACGGAATTCACTCATGTGCTTATTCTCTCACTTAGCGCACTCTTTACCTAAAGCGCCGTTACTAGTTCGATCGCATCTGATACAGATGTAACGATCTCCGCGGCGCGTTCACCAATTAATCGGTGGCAGCCTTCAGAAGTTGGCGCATTTATTGGCCCAGGTATCGCCATAACTGGGCGCATTAGCTCTGCCGCATCACGCGCAGTGCGCAACGACCCCGAACGAAAGGCGGCTTCCACAACTAAGGTGGCTTGGGAAAGTGCGGCGATAATTCGATTGCGAGTAAGAAAACGTGAAGGAATAGCGTGCGCACCCGGCAAAACTTCTGAAACCAGCGCGCCATTTTCTGAAATCTCAGCGAAGAGCCGAGCATTACCGGCTGGATAAGCGACATCAATACCTGCTGCAAGAATCGCAATAGTGCGACCTTCCGCAATTAACGATCCCTTATGCGCCGCCGAATCAATTCCATATGCACCGCCGCTAACGATGCTCCATTCACGATCAGTGAATCCGGCAGCAAAGTCGCCCGCGATGCGAACGCCATATGGAGTTGGATTACGAGTTCCAACGATTGCGAGTGATCGATCGGATAAAGATGAGATATCCCCTTTAACAACTAAACCAATTGGTATCGCCTGTAAATCATTTAACGCTGCTGGCCATTCTGGAGATTCTGGAGTTAAAAACTTAGAGCCTGTATTTTCTAGAGAATCTATTAATTGGCTTACCTTGGTAGCTTGGAGATTGGTAATCAGCTTCTCAAATTTGATCTGATCGTATCCCCGCTTTAATAATTTGTCGTAAACAACTAGCGCCCCAAGTTCGGTTATCTGATTACTCCAAAAGGTGTGGCCACCTTCAATATTTGCAAAGAGAGCCAAGCGCGCCTCAATCTCGTTCAAAGCTCTGATCCTTCACGCAAGCGATGAGCCAGTTTTACATCTGCTAACTGTGGAATCGCATTTCCATTTAAATCTGCCAAAGTCCAGGCCAAGCGGATGATTTTGTGCAGGCCTCTTGCGGTAAGTCTCTCTTTATCTAACTCATCATGTAGAAAGTTCATTGCAGCGCGCTCTGGTTTGTAAATTGTGCGAAGTGCCCGTGAAGGTATTTCAGAATTTAGTGACCAAGGCTCTTCTTTAAATCTCACTTCAGCTTTTTCGCGCGCCTTTAATACCCGTTCTGCTATCACCGAACTTGGTTCACCAAGTTCGCTCTGCGCCATTTCTACCCGCGTCACTGGTTCGACTTGTACGCGCATATCTATGCGATCCATTAACGGACCAGATAACTTGCCTAAATAACGCCTTACTTGCAACGAAGAACACGTACACGCTCTGCCTCTGCCTGAATATTTACCGCATGGGCACGGGTTGGCAGCGAGAATCAAAAGAAACTGTGCCGGAAAAGTTAAGCTTCCAACGCTTCGTGCAATTGTGACCGTCCCTGATTCCAGGGGTTGCCGTAGCGCATCTAAAACTCCGCTGGCACACTCTGGCGCCTCATCTATGAAGAGAACCCCGTGATGCGCGAGCGAACAAGCGCCCGGCTTTATTGCGGAAGATCCACCTCCAACCATTGCCACCCTTGTTGCACTGTGATGCGGTGAAACTATCGGCGCTAAACGTGACATTGGTGATCGATTGCCCAAAGTTCCCGCAATCGAATGCACCGCAGTAACTTCGAGCGCTTGTTCAATATTTAGTGCAGGCAAGATAGATGGCAATCGCGTTGCAATCATTGTCTTACCTGCACCTGGTGGTCCAATTAAAAGCAAATGGTGTCCCCCACTCGCTGCCACCTCGGCAGCAAAGCGCGCTGCGCTCTGACCTGCCACATCCGCAAAATCTGGCTGGTTTAAATTACCTGGAAGAGTTATCTCAAATTGCGGTGCAATCGCAATTTCACCAGTGCGCAGAAAACATAAAATCTCTTTTAACGACGAGAAGCCCATTACCTTCATCTGCGTCATAAGTGATGCTTCGGCGAAATTTTCTTGTGGAACCAGCGCGCGCGTTACGCCCGCTTTATATGCTGCTATCAACGCAGGCAATACTCCACGAACCGCGCGAATCTTTCCATCCAAAGCTAGTTCGCCTAATACCAATACTCCATTGAGCGGTTCTTGGGGCAACGCTTGCTGTGCGATCAATATCGCAAGTGCAATAGATAGATCGAAACTTGATCCACTTTTAGGAAGCCAAGCGGGAGAAAGAGAGACGGTGACTTTGCGATTTGGCCAACTCTCACCGCTATTGATTAGCGCGGCGCGCACCCGATCCCGTGATTCATTTAGCGCAGCATCAGGTAGCCCCAACAACGAG
>Ga0315899_10005269_pt1 | contig 13969 bp, 13 predicted proteins | sample LakEriMetagenome_2_FD_203518 | JGI IMG/M metagenome (GOLD analysis project Ga0315899, IMG submission 203518) | Freshwater fungal communities from buoy surface, Lake Erie, Ohio, United States - Buoy 4 MA112 | ecosystem: Environmental > Aquatic > Freshwater > Lake | place: USA: Lake Erie, Ohio... | reverse complement strand
AGGGGGGTTGTGTGTGTTTGTAGGAAACTACAAGTTCAAGGACGGGCTGAACAGCGAGGTGGAGCTGACCAAGATCGTTGAGGTGTGACACACATAGTAGGCCTCTTTTGCCCCTATAGTAGTAGGCCTTTTTTGACACTTGGTTGCGGTGCAGCGTGAGGGTTCTTGCATCGGATACAAGAACAAGGACGAGCTACTCTTCGGGCTCAAAATGTTGGTCAACAATGTGATCCTCATCCGCGACGACCACCATCCTTATGATGCATTCCATCCCCGCATCGAAGTCTGGAAGACTACCTCCTTCCAGGCACAAATTCTGAAAAGTCTGAAAAGAAAACACACACGCGCGCGCGCGCACACACACACACACACACACACACACACACAAAAATAAAGAAGTCTGAAAAGAAAAGTCCCATGTACAGTGACCTTCTAAAGTAAATATACTCAGGGCACCTTTGAAATTTTTGACCTTGACATTTTTCCCCCTTTTTTCCAGGAGCTCAACGGCGATGCGCAACACAAGCTACGCGGGTTGTACCAGAACTACTTCTACGGCCGTCAGGACCAGGCCAAAAAAAATCTGCAAAGTCTCATTTACAGTGAACTTTTATAGTAATTATACTTCGGACACTGACTTTTGAGAATTTGTGCTCAGTTCTGGGCAGACACTGCCATGAAAAAGTTGCCCCCGCTTTTGGATGCTTCCAATATGATGGTCTGCGGTGAGGACCTGGGGATGATTCCGGCCTGTGTCAAAGGAGTGTTGGAGGGGCTAGTGATCATGGGTCTCAAGATCCAACGCATGCCGGCGCCTGGAGAGTCGGACGGGCCTTTCGGATACCCCGACCGTTACCCCCACCTTTCAGTCTGTACCCCCTCCTGCCACGACATGTCGACGGTGGCTGGTTGGTGGGACTCTCTCAATGGCGACGCTAAGAACAAGTTCTGGGGCCACTGGCTCCAGCGCGGCGGCGGGGCGCCCGGACAAATCACGAACGAGATCTCTGACATGGTGTTGAAGCAGCACCTTTGGTCTCCTTCCTGCTGGGCAGTGTTTCCCATCCAGGACGTCATGGCAATAGACGACCAGCTCAAGGCGCCCAACCCCAAGGCCGACCAGATCAACGTCCCTGCAAACCCGCAACACTACTGGAGGTGGCGCATGAACGTGTCGATGCAAGACCTGTTGAAGCGCGAAGATTTCTGCTCAAATCTCAAAAAGCTCCTCATCGACTGCGGCCGCTTCGGGGGCTACTGACGAACAAATCTGCTCAAATCTCAAGAAGATCCTAATTGACTGCGGCCGCTTCGGGGGCTGAGAATGAGGCCTGCGCGAGGGCAGGCCGAGGGGGAGGGGAGGGGAGGCCGGGGGGGGGCAGCAAGGGGGTTCGAGGGCGCCGGATGAGCGCCAAAAAGGGGTGTATTAGGAATTGAACTCGGACCAACCTACAACCGGGGGCGTCTCCCAATGCATAGTTCGTGAAGCGTGAAGAGTTCTTGAAGCGTGAAAAAGAGGAGCTCCGAGTCCTACTCCCGCGTTCTCGCTTGAGGGTCCACATCGCCCAAGTTGTATAAGGCCCCTCCCAACGCGTGTTGTCCAATATATAAAAAATCATTGCGCTGGCTGAACCATTCCTAAACTTTTCAAATGTTGTGTCGAATTTCCAAAACTTGTGTCGAATTTCCAAGTTGTGTTGATACTCGTAGCCCGCCGGCGCGGGCTCACTCCAGTCCCAATAGACTCTCTTCGTCTCTCTCTATCTCTCTCTCGTTTAGTTTAGCTTCCGTTTAGTGTATTGGTTGAGTTTTAGTGTAGCTTCCGTATACTTTAGCTTCCGTTTAGTGTATGGCGTTTACTTTAGATTCCGTTTAGTGTATTGTTAGCAGCATTATTTTAATTGGAAGATTGGAATGAAATCTCGGCGCACCTGGATAGGTATCTTGTTCAGATTAAACACTGAATAGCACGTCTCTTCTGTTGTGCCTTTTATCTAAACATAAATGAACCATTTTTGAGCTGCTCTGGAGGATCTCTCACGATCACAGTATCCTCAACAAATACGGTAAAGTTTGTGTATGTCGTCTGGGCCAACTCGCCGTTCATAGAGATGAATGTTGACGACTGTGAACGTGTGTGCAAACGTGACGTGTTAGCTACCACGAAACCTGGAGGTTCAGTACACGCACAAACGCAGACACACACACAAGAGGAAAAAAAATGTACATGACATATATGTACATCTCACGCGCGCACGCGCATAGGAGCACGCACGCACCTCATCTTTGTAGGCGACGAGATCGGGCGTGTAGCACACAAAATATGTTGAATCGACAGGCAGAGAGAGAACAGATCGTGCGCGGAAGAAAGCATTTTGCCACTCGCATGAGTATCGCCGCTGCGTGGGGTCGAAGCCCGCTCCACGTACTGCATGTTAAAGACAGTGTTCTTTTTGGTCATGTTCTGCACTTTGGCCAGCATGACGATGACAAAACTAGGTTAGGTCAAGGAATGACAAAACTAGGTTAGGTCAAGGAAGTACAGGCATAAGGCCGCTGGATGAAAGGAGAGGCAAGATTGAAAGAGAATACGACTGATAAGAAAACGAGGGTGAAAGCAGAGACATGATGAATAAGAACTATGCCGGCCTCGCTATGGCAGCGATAGGCAGAACCAGAGGAGCAGTGCACCTGTAATGGCCCCCAGACCAATCCCTAAACCCTAAACCCTAAACCCTAAACCCTAAACCCTAAACCTGTAATCGCCCCCAGACCAATCCAACCGTAACGCGTTGGCGAGATAGATTCCCATGTTGGGTCCATTAGGATATCTGCTGCTGTCTCCGGACCCACGAACGCTAGCTCCCGTGACGTCAAGCCTATGGAGGTGAGTGACAAAGTGGCGATGCGTGCCGCGAAAAGAGATCCCCACTGCGGCAAGTTGCACACAAGAGTCTGGTGGTCTAGAGGCCCAGTCGGAACTGTCATGATCTGCTCCTTCAAGACTGATTGTCCTGGAGACCACTTCTCAGGATTGTAAACCGTGTCCCAGTAGCCCAGAGCCATATAGGTCAAGGAACAGTTGTAAAGCCTCTGCGAATGGAACCCATAGCCCTGGACAGTGACAGTCATACCAGCATTTGCCCAGAAGTAAGTGGGCTGTATTGAAAGCCACGATTCACGGACTTCGACCTGTCTCAGAACCGGTGGGCCAGAAAAGAAGACATGCAGCCCATACCCGTCCATGAGTGTGATATTTGTCATGGCTGTCTCGTAGAATCGACCCCAGGCCGACATTTTGCATGAGACCGTGGATGGAGAGGTGGGATATGCTAGGTCTGACACAATGCGTTTCGTCACATTGGATTCCAGCAAGCAGCGATACGGCATGAGCATGCGCAAACCGACACCGATGATGGAAAGATCGCCGCCAGATGCAAGGAGAGAGAATTCTTGAGCTCGCGCCCAGGATTCAGTAAACTGAAACGCGTTGGACCCTGGCAATCCTGAATGCGGTACGACTAAGCCCCTGACTCTGTTGTACAGGGTGACGAGTACAGGCGCTGCAGTGTACTTACGACCCCACTGCGGCGAGATACATACCAATTCTGAAGGCGACAATGGGCTCACCGGCTCAGACAATGCTACTCCGCCCGAGCTGTGGCTGAAGACGCATTCATATGGAAGAGCAGCCGGATCCTTAATCAAGCCACGAGCTTCGATACGGATCACCGTCCCACCAGACGCGTCTCCAATGGAGGCGTTGTGGCTGATCCAGGATTCATATAATGGGATATACTGCAGACCAAATGTGCGCTTATCAATAGCAATGCCATCACTCCTGAGTTTAAGAAGAAGAGATGTAGCAGTGAACATTGAGCCCCAGGTGGGAATGGCGCATGAGAGTCGAACGCTCGACTCGAATGACGCCTGTGTTTGCATGGAGTGCGCCACCTGCCCAGTTGAAGATGCAGGTCAAACATACACCTCGCATCGGATAAGAAACATGTCGTTGCTTGAAAGAAATGAAAAAATGTAGTTGCAGCATGCACCTGCACATATGTATGTAGAGACAACAGACTACGGAGCGGGCAAAGATTTACCTCGACAACGGCATTGTCGTAATACATGCACACGTACTGGCGCCCAGGTGCAAACCCTGCGCCCTCGATGATCACCAGTCCGGAATCATCATCAACAAACGCACGCTCCCAGCCCTCGAAAAACTCGAAGATGGTTGACGCGACTTGATACTGCTCTCACTCAAGGGATTCAGACAGTGCAGATGACAAACGCAGCAAACAGGTTTCATGCTACTACATAACCCAACAGACCTGAAAAGGGACAAACGTACCTGTGTTTTGTATGTACCGCTGATTCTCTTTGCCAGCGCAAGCGCCAGCTCACTCTGCTTCACGACGAACCCGTTCAAAATAAGTTCTGGCGTGATAATCTGGGCTGCCGCTGGCCAAGCAGGAACTGGACAGACAATTTCAGAGCTAGAAACTGCCTGTGCGGCGGATGAAATTGACGGGTCAGTGCTATGCAGGCGGCAGGTATACAAGATGCTGTCCTGCCTGAATCCTGCACCATGGATGGTGATCAACGTGCTGCTGCCTGCATATCCCTTCGTAGGGAAGAAGTAAAACCAATTTGGCGCAATTGTAATTTCGAACGTAGTGGACGACGTGAGTCCTTCTCGATCACGGACAGTGACCATAATAATTGCAACTCCTGTGACATCAGCCATAGGTTCCACACGGACAGTCCTGTCGCGACCCACTCCCCGGATCTCAATGGCTCGAGACGGAACTATGGATTCGTTGAGCGAGATGGCCCACACCTGTAGACTGGCTTCATGAGTTTCTTCATCCCCCACAGTAAAGGCCTGTTCGTGCGACATCTCGCCTGCTGCTGTAGAGAAATGTCCAATAGATGAGATTCGTGGCGGCGTTGTGCCGTGTGTGCGAACTGAGAGAGGTGGATCGGTCTCTTGCCCCTCGTGCTCGGCATTTGAGCATCTCATTTTGATTCCGCTCACTTGAGTGCCTTGTAAAAGATCAACAATGGTAAAAGACTCCAGATCCCCCGGCAACCTTTGGTGGAAGTTTCTGCCATCCACGCTCCAGTATACGATGCACGAGACCAAGAGGCTGACCCACGAAAAATTCATAAGGCGTCAGTACTGAGGAGTTGCACAAATGATAAAATATTCAGCAGCACAAGCTCATGTGCAAGAATGAAAGTGCGCACTGACTCTGTATAGTTCTACCTGCCCCCTGAGTCTTCTGGAAGCTCCCAGTGCAACGAAAATGAATGGAATGTCTTTGCAGTCACCCTGAATGCACGTGCTGCGGAGGGGGCTGAAGGCGCTGCAGTCGAAATCGAAAGTAACGGGGCACTGTGTTCTCCCGCTCCAAACTGTGCTTTTTTTTTTTGCCGCTTGTAAGTTGTGTGCCCGAGTGCAAATATATTTGAGAGAAATGGGCAATGAAGAATGGGGGGCACGCAGTGATCAGCATCTTAAGGGGTTGAACGACCTTTGTGACAGCGCGAACTTTGGCCCATGAAATTTCATATTCAGACGGTAGATTTTTTAAAGTCAAAGTTGTTTCTGGGCCTGAGGTGCGGTCGACCTCTTCTTGTCCCCTTCTTGGCAGGTACAAGACAGAGTAGTACAAGATTGGACTGCACAGCCAAAGGGCAACACGCGTATGAACAGATGCCACAGTCACGCACAGTAAGGCAGCAGAGGTACAAAGCCAAAGGAATCTTGCGCCTGACATTCCATCTGAGAGGCAGATGGATATGCATGCATACCTGCCGCCTGTGTCTGAGGGCTGGTTCCAGCTTAGAGAAATACTCGAGCCTGTTGTGGTGCCTTTGACCAAACCCACTCCAGAGGGCGGGGATGCCTTTCTCAGGTTTGCGCCACAATGCAAGTAGCAAGATCGTCTGCACTCATATGATGTGTGCCCAGTCTGAATCTTTCGCTCAACCTTATCCCTGTGGAGTGTAAATCGCATATTGGTTCAAAGAGTTTGAGAATGTACACAATATTTCAACAAGTCTAAGACATATCCATAACATGAACAAATGACGTTTTGGGGAACACATACCATGTGCATTTATTCTCACAACAGTCCATGCATTCCACGGATTCAGGCCAGCATTCGTAAATGGATGGAATGTGCGTAATAGTCAAGGCCTTTAGAGAACTTCGCTGGCCTCCCACGATGACTTGCATCTGACAGTCAGTGTAGATTTTGCGCGGTGATTTGCAAAGAAGCAGAGAATGAGAGACGTAGGCGGTTGCGTCACAGGCAACTTCACCATCCACTGCCTTCACCAGAGCGATCGCGCCATCCTGCTCCCCTCCGAAATTTGTACCATACACAGATATCCATTCACCGCCGTTTGAGTTGGCTGAGCTCGGGAGCACCTGCGTAATTTCGGGAGGATCATAATGCCAGAGCTTGCTGGCTCTGGCTGGCACTTCAAAGACAGCAACGTCTACGTCGGCGTAGCCAACTCCAGGAGGGGTGAGCAGAACAATTCTTGTGTTGAACATGACACGCTCGTTAACAATGGGATAGTTAAGGACAGTGGCGTTGGCACGTCCGATTGCAATCCGTACATTCGCAGTCGACGCATCAAAGTAGGACCCGAACAAGGTTACCTGTGTTCCTCCCGTCGTTGGACCGTTGCTTGGAAAGATTGCTGTAATTTTCGGACCAGTAGAAAAGGTCCAATCAAGTTTGTATTTGCGAACCAGATATCCGGCTACGCGATCAACATCGATCATTGACAAGAGAGTATCATAGAGGATGAACTCTGCAACTTCTGCATCAAGGCATGTGCCTGTGCTGTTCACGGTCGATCCACATCCAAGCGACACTTTATCGATCTCCGGCATATTGGTATCGATCTCCGGCTGGTTGACAAACCTAGATGTTGCAGGGTCTGAACCATCCGTTCCGCTCATTCCATGTACCTGTATGCATATGCAGGGAAGTATCATCAGTGAATTTCCAAACTAAACTAATCCAAACCGTGTGACCGGACTAAACTAATCCGAACCGTGTGAAGTATCATCAGTGAACTTATCCCCCATATCCCTACAGTGAGAACTCATCATGATTAAACATTGATTTGGATGGCAACCTGTTCAATAGCTTCTGCACTCGAAGACTTGTATATTTTCAGGGCAAAGCCATCGTGCATGAGTGCAAGAATGACGAAACGGCTCTCTGCAGTCACTTTTCTGGATAGGCTGGTCACTCGATTAGCGTTGACAATTGTCTGCATACTGAATTCCGGAACTCCTTTCCTTAATGCAATCCTGCTCGCAAATCAGAGCGCATGAGAGGAAAATCAAAGCGCATTGCAAATCAGAGTGCATCAGAAAAAAGTATGAGGCAGTGTAACAAGCATGAAGAGGGATCTCATCAACCTGAACTCGATGAGATCGTCCAGGGAAAGCATTTTTGTTGCTGAGAGAATGGTCATAACTTTGTTGAGATACAGAGGTCGGAAGACAAGGAACGCTGTGAAATGTCGTGAGACAACTGGCCCAGGACCAAAAGCTTTGCATACAACATTCGCATTGTTGAGCCAGACAAGCGACTGCGATTTATTCGACTCGAATAAAACCTGCATCGTTAAGTTCATCAGTATACAAACGATGAAGATCAAGCAGCATAATGAATAAATTTCAAAACGCAAAGATGGTCACGCACCGCAGGGAGATCGTTGATTCGCCGTTCAAGGAATGTCGGAGAATTTCTCCCCACGGCATTCGCGCTCATTGTTGAGCTGTCTTTCCATTCATCAATTTGAGATCCCGTCGTCAGGTTCATGGCATCAGCAACAAGCCAGACCATGATAAATTCATGATTGGGCATCGGAAGTCCGGAGGCGTCCAATACATGTTGGCCTTGATACTCAAATATGACTGATGCTTGCCCAACTTCCTGTGCAACGCCCACAGCCACACCACGTCCGGGTCCATACCCACGGGGCACGCCGCAGGAGAGCGACGAATCACTACTCCATACTGTGCTGACACATTGTTCGTAATCTACATACGCCATTGGTGAATAGTCAGCAGTCCCAAAGAACTTGCCAGAAATCGAGACTTTGTCACCTCCAGATGCTGATGAGAAGAGTCTGGAGATAAATATGACCTGAGGACGGCCGTATGTGAAAGCTATAGATTGCGTTGAAACGCTTCTGTCCCATGTGACAATTATTGGCAACAAGCCGGAGACACCACTGGATACCGTGCACAAAATCTGTGAATCTGAAGTCCAAAGAGATGCTTGGCTGCTCGACATGCCAAATCGGATTGCACCAGTGTAATCCATAATCGACCCGAAGTTGACACCTGTCAGAGAGATTTTAGAGTTGCCTGTAGTGGGCTGATTTGGTTCCTTCGCCGACAACGCGTAGGGAATATTGTATGAGAAGCAATTGAAGCAAGTGCCACTTTTTACGCCTAGAATAGTCAGCACCAGTCCTGACGGATTTCGCACTTGTGAACCAGCAGCTACTCCACATCCGATTTCAGAATCCGAAATCCATGCAGTTTTTTCGCAAGCTGTACCGCCAATTCGGATTTTTGTGCAGATATCCATCCATCCAAAATTTGTGCCTTGGGCTGCAATGAGCGCTAATCGCCCTCTTGTCGGCGCATTCGGGGGAAACGGTTGTATTTTATTGGGCTTGTCAAACGATAAGGCATCAGAAAGGGAGGAAACCTTTTCTATCACCGTCACTATAACAGAAGCCGACGTAAAGTGACCTCGTGCGCTCTTTGCATTTATCGCTGTATCTGACGTCCAAATCGTGACCATTGAGGCAGTGCCAAACAATCCAACGTTTGTCACGTTTCTAAAGATGTATTTTTGATGACTTGATAGTCGAACTGATGGAGTCCAATCCATACCACCAAATCCAGATCCAGCTATTGTAATAGAAACAAGGCCGATGGTCGGGTTGTTTGTGAGCTTTACGCGCACTATACTCGGGCTATCAAACGAATGCGCTTCACTGAGAGTCCCACTTCGAATAGCTGCTGTCATGGAAATACTATGGCTGCCGCCTGAGCCTAATGACGCCCTTGCATGGACGCTGGTCATCGATATCCATGATGTAGCAGAACACACGGTACCCGAAATCGCCACCTTCTGCGTATAATCTGACGTACCCATTCCGGATCCAAAAACACCCACAAAGAGAGAAGTATTTCTGTAGGAATTTGTGTTATGAGATTGCCAGGACAGAGATGGATTATCATAAGACAACGCATCGGAGAGGGACGTGATCCGGAAAGTACTAGTGAGCCCAATCTGATGCGTCGATCCTACGCCCTGAATTTGTTTGCAGTATACTGTAGTTGTAGAAATCCATCTTGACATCTCAGTCGCACTGCCTCCAACAGTGGCCCTCATAGTGCTCACAATGCGAGGATCTGTGCCAAAATTGTCCCCGATGATGATCACAGTAGACGCGTTTTGCGACATATGCAATTCCATATTGCTGGAATGGATGTATGCCATTTCCAGAACCATTTTGTCATAACTAAACACACGTGATAGTGTCGATCGCAGGAGGTGTACGGTCACAGTAACTGATTTCATGATGCTGCTTCCCTCTGGGACAATACAGAAAAGAGCAGTTGTCGAAAACCATCTAGTCGCGGCACAAGCCGTGCCTCCGTACCGCAGTTGTGAAGACATATCGAGCCATCCAAAGCTTTCTCCCTTGACGGTGACCACAATGCCTCCAGATGTTGGTCCATTACCAAGAGCATTGGCGTACATGATTGGAGCATCGTACGAAAGTGCGTCACTGTGTGTACTAGATCTTTTCCCCACAGTTGACACAAATCCAAATCCAAATACGAGTCCTCGTGGAGCCTTGCATAGCATGCTTGTTGCAGACCACCAGGTGTTTGACTCACACGCCGTACCTAGTCACGACAAAAGACAGCGCACAATATTAGAAGGAAAAATACATTGTACACTAGTCAACACGCTGAAGCCCATTTCGACATAATATCTGCACGCAAAACGCAATCTCAAGTCAAGAGGATCAACTTACCACCGTTAACATTTGAAGACAATCGCAGATTTCCCGACACGCGATTCGCACCAGAGTACTTGTGAGTACCGAAGTTCCTACCAGCGAGAGAGACTTGGTTCGCGCCTGTAGTTGGCTGATTTCCTGGATTGCTTGAACTGACTCCAGGAAGATCATACGATAAAATCTGCAACAGGCCAGAGGCAATCAGATCAACGTTAGATATGGGCAACAAAAACAGAGTGTAGTGTCTGAAGAATGAAAATCACCTCAGTGCGGGTTGATACTCGAGCAACTGCAGACGTTATGGTAAAACCTTCCGTTCCAAAAGCACCGACACCAATTCTTGTAAGCACTGACGTGTCGGACGTCCACAGCGTTGCCTCCGTGTTAGTGTTTCCAGCACGCAGGCTTTGGGTATGCGCGAAGACGCCAAAGCTGGACCCCACAAAAGTAACAGAAATTGCAGAGTGATATTGCGACGGAAAATTCTGCCTTTCTAAGGCGAGTCTGAGTTGCGGTATGTTGTATGTGAAAGCTCTTGTCCGAGTTCCCACTCGGATCCCCGCACTAAGAATCAGTCTGATCGATGCTGCAAGACCATCTGAAGGCATCGCCCTGACACTTGAGTCTGAATCCCAGTCTGTGCGCTGCGCAGAGGAGTATTGAAACTTCTGTCCGATGGTAAATGAAGCTTGCCCATAATTCATTCCGAATACAGTCAGAATTGTCGATCCTGTTGCTGGCATGTTGCCGTGATGATTGACACTCACAACGGGATTGTTGTATGATAGAATCTCAGACATGGTACCAGTTCGCAGTGCACTGCTAACAACCATCACATGAGACCCGGCAAGCCCTGCTGTAGACATGGCTTTGAGGACGCTTTCCGAAATCCAACGTGTGTACTCCGTTTGTGTTTCACCCATTCGTTCAGCCGGCGTGTACTTTATATGACCAAAGTTGAATCCAAAAACTGCCAAATGTCACTAGTTTCAGATGACTATATTCCCAAATTCAAAATAAAAAGAGCAGTATGCAAGTCACTTTTTTCACGTCACCTGAGAACTCGTATGATCCAGTGCCAGCCATTGCCTTCATCTTGGAGAACTGACTCACATGCATGTGGCTCACTCCGGGAACGTGATACGAAAGTATTTGGGTTGTGGACCCGGTCGTTATGAGTGCAGTCACAACTAACGAACCTGTTGCAGCGTTAGCATGTGGCGTCTTGAGTATCATCGACGTTCCTGCACAAGGTAACCGCACTTGTCAGTTCACGGCTATCGCACATCACAAATTCAACAAATTCTTACCAGAAGTCCACTTTGTTGCCTCGCCATTTGTCCCAAGGAAGTTGTTCCTAGCAGATGCAAATCGTTGACCAAACCCTGAACCCGTCACTGTCAGTAGAATGCTCCCAGTAACAGCATGATTTCGAAGCTCAAGAACAAGATGAACGTTTATCTTGCCCCTGTCAAAAGACACGATAGCACTTTGAGTTCCCGGCAGCATGCCCACTGTTACGGCAACTCTCCTTGTTCCTGAACCTCCGTATGCCGTTCGAACAAGCACACCTGTGGTAGAATACCATGTGGTTGCTTCGGACACGGAATATCCTATGCTTGTTCTAATTGTGGCCCTAAAAAATCCATATGATGCACCAGCCAATGTGATGGTTGAAGACCCTGTGCTGGCATGGTTAGTTCGGGCAACTGTACTGTGCTTGGGAGAATCAAAAGAAAAGACTTGACTCCGGGTGCTCGTTCGTGTGCCAGCAGTTAAAGAAATCCTGCGTGATCCTCCAACAGAAGATGACACCAGGGATCGAATAGTTGAATCAGACATCCACCTAGTGGTTTCCCCGGATGAGTATTTGATAGAGAGAACACTAGAATGATCTCGTAACCCAAATCCCATACCCTTTACTGTGACGCTATGAGAGCCGGTTGAGGCTGAATTAGCCCAACGCGAGCTGCTGACCTGCAAGCGATCGACTGAATACGCAAATGTGATCGAATTTGTCAGCTCGCCCATTGTCAGCATGGTTGACCGGGATGCGGAAACAGCTGATGCTATCCTCACTCTGACAGCAGTTTCTGACTCCCAGTCCGTTGCTTCGCAAGCCGAAAAGTGTCGCCCACGACTTTGAACGGTGTAGTCTTGTGTACCGAATGCTGCACCTCTCACAGTCACGCTATTTGCACCGGTGGCAGGGCGGTTCGGAGGCACCAGTAAACTTTTCTCAGAGTACGCCATGGCCAGACTCACAGGCGCAGGGACAGGAAGCTCAGTTTCGACCCGTCCAACAAGGTCTAGATGATTTTTTTTGCCACTTATATCAGTGCCTGTAAAGTACTGAGGGAATTCATAGTACGCAATCATGTTGGGAAACTCTCCTCGTAGAATGGCTGACTGCGGATACGTTTTTTCTTTAGCATAAGTGATGACCCTATTGCTGATCACTGTATTCCATATGCGCAATTGGGAAAGGCCTCCCCGGAAAGCATTTTTGGTTGTTTCTGTGTTGCCATAATCTTGTCCAATCATCATAGCGACTTGCTTATCAAACAATAGATCCTTCGCGATATTGTATTGACTGTTTTGAAAGACGCCATCTTTAGTACACGTTACTTGTCCAAGAACGTTATCCCATGTCAGCGCATAGTGCGCCCATATGGATGGTGTAAGCGAGCAATAGGCTTCTGCTGCAAGCTGATCCTTCACTTCCAACATCAATGCGCTGTCTGACGACCACAAGACCAGTTCATGTAAGAGGCCAGTTTCTTGGTCATTGGATTTGCATCCAATGACCGCTTGCATTACCCCTGGATAGACGAGATCCTTCCTCATCCAGAGCTCTATCGTGATCGATTTGCTGGGAAAGAAAAGCATCAATCCTCGTTGAGCTCTATCGGTAGTCGATCTGCCCGGAAATTCTAGTGATCGGAATTCATTGCCAGGGTTCATGTAGAAAGAAGTCAACGTGGGAAGGTCAAATGAGAAAGAATTTGTGACAGAGTCAACTTGATTAATTGATGTAATCGCAATGCGTCTGCTTCCTCGCACCGCTGATCCCGAAAGACAACGCACAGACGAATCTGACTCCCAGTCTGTCGCCTCGCATCCCGTGTGCCCAGCGAGAGTCCTCAGGGTGTAGGCAGACAACCGAAACCCAATACCAAGGACCGTGAAAGATAAAGAGCCTGTCCCAGCCCGATTCACCCGGCGAAAAAAGCTCATGGAGCCCAAATCTGATGACCATGCCTGACTCACGCTCCCGCCCCGCTCACCTACCGTCATCACCACCCGCCGCGTTCCCCGAGCCCCACGCCCAACCATGCACCTCACCGACGTCTCCGACTCCCACTGTGTCGCCTCGCATCTCGAATGTCCCTGTCTCGCCCGACCTGTGTACGACACCAGCCCCATGATCGCCCCATGCACCGTCACCGATGTCGATCCCGTACCAGCACGGTTGCCCCTGCGCGAGATGCTCATCCACCCGGGGTCTGATGACCATGCCTGACTCACGCTCTCAACCCTCTCCCCTACCGTCATCACCACCCGCCGCGTGCCCCGCGCCCCGTGTCCGACCTTGCACCTCACCGATGTCTCCGACTGCCACTCTGTCACCTCGCAGTTTGATCTGCCCTCTCCCCCCCTGCTTGTATAGGACACCAGCCCCATGCTCGCTCCATGCACCGTCACTGACGCCGAGCCCGTGCCGGCCTTGTTCCCCCGACGAGTGATGCTCAACATACCCATATCCACCGACCACACCTGGGTCATGCTTGATCCCCGTTCTCCCACCGTCATCGCCACCCGTCGAGTCCCACGAGCGCCATGTCCTGTTTGACATCTCACCGACGTCTCCGACTGCCAC
>Ga0315899_10005268_pt1 | contig 13970 bp, 14 predicted proteins | sample LakEriMetagenome_2_FD_203518 | JGI IMG/M metagenome (GOLD analysis project Ga0315899, IMG submission 203518) | Freshwater fungal communities from buoy surface, Lake Erie, Ohio, United States - Buoy 4 MA112 | ecosystem: Environmental > Aquatic > Freshwater > Lake | place: USA: Lake Erie, Ohio... | reverse complement strand
CCGGCTGTCGGTCAACGCGCCTGCAGCGCTGTTCAACAACGCCGGCACATCCTTCCAGATGGTGCTGAACAAGGCGGCGGCGGCGAACGATGCGCTGCTGGTGTTCCAGACCGGTTTCAGCACGCGGGCGATCCTCGGCACCGGCGGCTCGGACGATTTCACGCTGAAGGTCAGCCCGAACGGATCGACCTTCTACGACGCAATGATCGCGGATCGCAATTCCGGTCGGATGCGCTTTCCGGTTGGCGTGGCGCTCGACCCGCTGGCGGCTGATCCCGGCACGCCCTCGGACGGCTGGCTCTGGTTCAACAGCACCGCCGGGCAGTTGCGTGCCCGGCTCGGCGGGATCACCCGGTCCCTGGCGGACGAGGATTTACCCTGGCTTTCGCCAGTCGCGGGCGACTTCCTGCTCACCACGACCGGCGCGGGTGAGGCCGCACCCGGCACGCTTGCGGGCGTGGCGAACCAGTTCGATCTCTTCCCCTTCAGCCCGCGCGGCGACGTCACGCTCGACCGGCTGGCGATCAACTGCACCGGGGCAGTCGCTTCGGCCCTGGCGAAGATCGCGGTCTATACATCTGACGCGAACGGCCGCCCCGACCAGCGCCTGACCGAGACCGGCGATCTGGACTGTTCCACCACCGGCACCAAGCTCGCGACGGTGTCGCTGACCCTGCGCCGAGGCACGGTCTATTGGATCGGTGTGCGGCACAATTCCACCGCCACGCTCTCCGCCTGGGCCGCGACGGCGACCCCCGACATCAACGGCGGTGCCATCGCGACGACCGCCCGCAAGGTGCTGCGCCGGACGCTGACTTATGCGAGTGCCGCGCCTGCCAGCTGGGCCTTCGTGTCGGGCGAGATCAACGCAGGACCCGCCACCGCCGTCTGGCTGCGTGCGGCATGACATTTCGTCCCATCCCATTCCAAAGGAGTCCCGCATGACCGAACGCCCTGATCTGATCAACTGGCTCTGGACCGAGCCGGGCAAGGCCGCCTTGGCCGGGGCCCTTGGCGGCATCGTCCGCTGGGTCACACTGCGCGAACACTGGCGGGACGGCGTGCTGTCCCTCCTCGTGGGCGCAATCTGCGCCGTCTATCTCGGCCCGCTCGTCGCCCCGATCCTCGAGCCGGTGATCGGCAAGCTGGCCCCGGGCGGCGACAGCGCCGGGTTCTCGAGCTTTGTCGTCGGCATCGGCGGCATGTCGATTTCGGGGCTGATCATCGACATCTTCCGCGCCCGCCGCGCCGATGCGGCCAGGACCCGCGCCAGCAACACTGATACCGCCCGGAAGGACGACGATGCGCAGCCGTGACCTGCCCACCCTCCTGCGCCGCGAGGGCCGGGTCTGGCTCGTCGCCCTCGCCTGCGGCGTGGTGCTGTTCCTGATCCTCTGAACCGCACCCGCTTTCCATCTCGGACACCCCGCCCGCCCTCCGGCGTGCTTTTCTTTGGAGACCAAATATGACCGGACCCCCGATGATCTTCCAGGGCGCCGCGCGCCATCCCGTGCGCGAGATCATCCTGCATTGTAGCGCCACGCGACCGGAATGGATGGGCAACGCCCCCCTCTCCGCCAAGCTTGCGGAAATCCGGCGCTGGCACAAGCAGGATCGGGGCTGGCGCAATATCGGCTATCACTGGCTGATCGACTTCGACGGCCAGCGCGCCGCAGGACGCCCCGAGACCAACATCGGCGCGCATGTCGTGGACCATAACCGTGGCACCATCGGCATCTGCCTGATCGGTGGGCACGGGGCTGATGCCGACGACACGTTCGCCGTGCACTTCACCTCGGCGCAGGCACGGACCCTCCGCGCCCTGATCGCCGATATCCGCAGCCGGACGCAGATCGGACGCGTCACCGGCCACAACGATTATGCCGCGAAAGCCTGTCCGGGCTTCCGCGTCGCGGGCTGGATTTAGGTCCGCCTGCCACTCCCTCCCTTCCCCCAACCCAACCCAAACCCGCGGCGCGGTGCCGCCGGGCCTGGCGCACCTGCGCCCCGAAAGGAGACTTCGATATTGTCCACAATCGACGGATACAAGACCTACCTCGTGATGGCCGCCCTGTTGGCGGTGGTCGTTTTGGAAAAGGGACTCGGCCTGGACGTGCCCGGCGTCGCCCTCGGCGAGGACTGGATGCTCGTGGTGATGAACGCCATCGGCCTCGGCACCCTGCGCCACGGCATCCAGAAAAGCGGGCTCTGACCAGCCTGCTATCACCTCCGCTCAGCGATTTAGCGCCCCCTCGGTTCCGCCGGGGGGGCGTTTGCGCTTGCGGCCCCCCCCTGCATCGAGGCCCGTCATGACCAAGCCCTTAACCTACCTCAGCGTCTGCAGCGGGATCGAGGCGGCCTCCGTCGCCTGGGAACCGCTCGGCTGGCGGCCGGCGGGTTTCGCCGAGATCGACCCCTTCGCTTGCCATGTGCTGGCGCACCGGCAGCAAGCGACCCGGCCCCTGTTCATGCCAGAACCCGGTGCCGCCTCTGGCTTTGTCGAGCGCCGCAAGCGGATGGCCGCAATCAAGGCGGTGGCCGGGCTGCCCGATCCGGGCACCGCAAACCTCACCCCGAACTTCGGCGATCTCGAAGCTTACAGGAACTGGCCCGATGCAGCTTTCGATCTTCTCGTTGGTGGAACCCCCTGCCAGTCCTTCAGCGTCGCGGGACTCCGACAGGGACTGGACGATCCGCGCGGCAACCTGGCCCTCGTCTATCTGGGCGTGGCTGACCGATACCGGCCCCGTTGGCTGGTTTGGGAGAACGTGCCCGGTGTCCTGTCATCGGGCAAAGGACGGGATTTTGGTGCCTTCCTCGGGGGTCTGGGCGAACTCGGGTATGGCTGGGCCTACCGAGTGCTGGATGCTCAGCACGTGCGAACATGCCGCTTCACCGGTGCCGTTCCCCAGCGACGGCGACGTGTGTTCGTTGTCGGATATCTTGGAGACTGGCGACCTGCCGCGGCGGTTCTTTTTGACGCCGAAAGCCTGCGCGGGAATCCTCCGCCGGGCCGTCGGTCGCGGCAAGACGCTGCCCCCACCCTTGCAGCGCGCCCTTCAGGCGGTGGCGGGCTTGGGACCGACTTCGATCTCGACGGCGGGCTGATCCCTACGGTGTCGAGCGCGCTGGCGGCGCGGGATGCAAAGCTGCCGAGGGCGGAGGACAATGTCGGGATCATCCCGGTGGCGCATTCCCTGCGCGCCGGCGGCTTCGATGCGAGCGAAGACGGCACCGGGCGCGGCACCCCGCTGGTGCCGATTGCCTTCTCGGCCAAGGATTACGGCGCCGACGCCGGCGATACCGCACCGACCCTGCGGGCGATGGGGCACGGTGCGAGCCATGCGAACGGCGGCGGCCAGATCGCCATCGCCATTCAGGAACGCGCCGTCAGCGAGAACCCCGCCGCCGGGCCGGATGGGGTCGGGTTCCGACAGGACGGCGCGGCCTACACCCTTGAGGCCCGGAACGTCCCGCAGGCGGTGGCCTTCGATTTGCGCGGTCGGGAGGGCGGCGCGATGCCGGAGGGTCCGCATGAGACCGCCAGCATGCGCGCCGCGTCCGGTGGGTCGTCCCGAAGCTATGTGGCGCAGGAGGCTGATGAACTGGTTTGGGCCGTCCGGCGGCTCACGCCGCGCGAATGCGAACGTCTGCAGGGTTTCCCCGACGACTATACTGATGTGCCTTGGCGCCGACGGAACTGGACCCCGGACGGGCCGCGCTACAAGGCGCTGGGCAACAGCATGGCGGTCAATGTGATGGGATGGCTGGGGGAGAGGATCGAGATAGTTGAGGGCTCTCTGGAGCAGTCTCATCCGGACTGAAAGCCGGGTTGTAGTTCCATGGATGCTGCGAAAGCAGTGGTTTCTCTGAGCACAGCATGGTTCAGAATGCTCCCTTTCGTCGAGGGCCGACGCGAATTTTCACCGGATGAGGTACCGATTGATGCATGCCGCATGAAGAGAAACTTCGCCACAATGGCCGGGCGCAGGTCATGACCGGGTTTCCAGGCGCGAGGATCAGTTAGGTGGGCTTACGGCGACCTTTGCGCAGACTGGCGATAACGCCCCGGACCGCCTTGACCGGGGGATCGCTGTCTATATCGGTCCGGGTTCTTGTGATATACTCTTTGTGGAGCGCCAACTCATTCTGCAACTGAACAAGCCTTCGGGATGTCGCCGCTGAAAGCTCTCGCAGTTTCCGTCTCTTATAGCGACGATCTGCATTCACGTCGTCCAGTTCGGCCCGGCTGATCACGTCCGGAGCCTCACCTTGAAGCCGCTCGCGAATGATCTTTCGCTCGGTGTCGCCTGATCTCCGAACGACCAACCACAGGATCGGCAGCAGGAAGCAGTTGATCAGCAAAAGGTTGACCGTCCCGAAGTACAACTGGATTAGGGTCATATTGTCGTTCATGACCGTTTCGGGCTCCGGAAAGGCCAGAAGCACCGGTTCCAGCAGCATCCCTGCGAACATGACGGCGATCACGTTGCCTCCGCCGTCTTGCAGGTCATGAACCATGGCAACCACCACATAGGCCCCGAGGGGCAAGGCGATCCGCCGCCAGCCGCGTGGCATGTTCGCGGCCCGTCCGAAAGCGGCACCGAGCGTTGCGGACGAGATCACATGGTTGTGGGTGCCGAGGAAATTGCCGCGCGCAATCTGGTCTGGCAGCGATTTCCAGCCGACGTCATCGAACCCAACATGGGCGACATAGTACCCGAACTCGATGATCGCGAACCCCAACCCGCCGAGAGCGCCAAGGATCAGCCCGTCACGCGCCCCGGAAACCGCCCGCGGCAGGAAGATCAGAATGATCAGAATGATCAGAAGCGGGGCGATCTTGCAGGCTTCCTCGACCAGCCCGACGAAGGCGAAAAGCGGCAGGAAGCGGCCCAGCCAGTCATTCGCTGCCCCGGCCAGAGGTGCGAAGAAAAGCCAAGTTGCGAGCATGACGAACGCCACGACCGGCCAGGGCGTTCTGGCCCTTCGGTCAAGAAACCAAAGCACGAACACCGTCGGCAGATAAATCACCGCCGCCACTGCCATTCCCGCCACCATGGGCAGCGCGTTCGTGGAGAACCAGTCAAAGAGGGTTCGGGCCGAAGCCAGGGCGACCCTGGCGAGGACAGCGCCAAGACCGAAAAGGGCGCTTGGGTCGCCGGTCCGCCCGCCCCAGGCGAGCCGGGCGATCTTCCGGTCAAGCGTCACTGAGGGTCCTTTTCGCTTGTCAACCTCTTGCCGGGCCTTTCGGTCAGCCCGGCGCGACCACCCCGTCGGGCAAGGGCTTTTCGCAGACAAAGAGCCCCTTGCCGGAGGCCGCAGCCGAGATCAGCCCGTCGTCTTCGGCGCTGATGACCGAAAAAACCGCGGACAGCGTGTAAGCAGCTTTTCCGTCGCCGGCATCAGTCGCTTTGGACAGGCGCAGGACATTGGTCGTCACGCTGCTGGGCAAAATCCTGAGCGATGTGCAGAAGCCGTCGCTGCATAGCCAGACGTCGTCGGGCAGAAAGCTCTCCTGATCGGTGTAAAGCGCAATCTCGTTGGCACCGGCATCGTCCACGACGGCAAACCGCATCGGCACGTCCCGCGTCTTGCCGCCTTCGTCTTCGGCAGCCCAGACGATGGTGCCGGAACATTCAAGGATTGGCCCGCCGAGCGCCTCTGAAAGCGTGTTGTCAGCCAGCAAGGGTGTTGCCGTAGCAAGCCCGATTGCGGCCCCGAAGCAAAGGTTCAAAACAGCGGCCATACTCTTTTTCCTATTGTTTTCAGCGCAAACGCTCCAGCTGAGGCGGAAGCGGCCTTTCATGCCCGCCGCACCATCCGGACCAGCAGCAAGAGCACGACAGCCCCCGCCGTAGACGCCAGAATGACCCCGAGCACGCCGCCCGGCAACGGCAGGCCGAGCACCGGCAGCAGCCAGCCCGCCAGAACCGAACCGGCGATGCCGACTACGATGTCGCCGATGAGCCCCAGGCCTGAGCCCTTGACGACGATGCCTGCAAGCCATCCGGCGATGGCACCGATCACGATGATGATGAACAACCCGGCAACAACGCCTATTCCAAACCCCACGCTTTCTTCCATGTCACACTCCTTCTGTCCGCACCGGCCCTTTTTAGAGACAGAGACTGGCAACCGGTTTCCTGCAGCTACCCGATCAACTGGAAAGATGGGGGGCTACCGCCCCCCCTCTCGTTGATTACCGGCCGTAGGGCCAGATCATGTTCAGCACCAGCAACGGCACCAGAAGGGCCACAAAGCGGAGCAGGGTCTGCCTGCCCCGCGACGCCCCTTCCAGCACACCAGACTGATCGAGCAGCCACAGCACGCCCAGAATGACCGCGGCACTGGCCAGCATGTGTGGCCAGTCAAGCGTCATGGGCGGGCCTTCTTGCCGCAGGGCGCGCCGGGATCAGAGCGTCCCCTCGTTCGTCAGCGACATCGGGCGCGACGTCGTGCCGTCGCTGTAGGCGATGCACTGCCACCGGGCCTGCTGCGGTCCGACGCCGACCGTCACATTCGTGCCTGCCTGCGAGAATTCCGAGCCCAGCAGGACAACTTCGGGATTGTTGGCCTCGGCGGTGACCGCGCGCAGGCAGGCCTGCTCGGCTACGCCCGGGGTTGTTGACACAGAGCCGGTGTCTTCGACGCAGGCCGCCAGAAGGCCGAACAGCGGGGCGGCGATCGCGAGTTTCACGAGGTGCTTCATGGAGGGTTCCCTTCCGTTTTTCGGGGTTGTCGTTCGGGTTGGCAGCAGCGGGCGGTCACTCGATCCCGATGATGATGTTGAAGGATGCGGCCTTACCGCCGCGATTGATCACCTCGACCACGTGATCGCCGCTTTGCCAGAGCTGGCCGCGGTATTCCTGCGACGCGCGCATCTGTTCCAGCAGGAACGACCGGTCGGGGTTGAAGATCTGGTAAGACAGGCCGGCACCGTTGTCGGCGACCCGCGCATAAAGGAACTGGCCGTTCTTCGCGCCGATCACATAGCGGATCGATCCCCCCGGCGCGACGCGTCCGGTCAGCTCGGCACCGGTGGTGCCCTTGGCGAACTTGACGAGAACCGTCTCGGTTCCGGCTTCCGCACTCGCGGCCGTCGCAGCAGGTGCAGCCGCGCCGGCACCATCGTCCGCCGCCTGCGCAACCGCCAGTTCTCCCACCGTGCCGTCGGAATAGCCGATGCAGCGCCACACGCTGCCGCCCGCATCGCGGATCATTACCAGCGTTCCCGCCTGCGAAAATTCGGAACTGATGACTTCGCCGGATTGCCCGTCAGGCCCGCCGACGGCACGAAGCTGGTCGATGCAGCCGTCGATCGCCTCCTGCTCCTGGGCGAGGGAGGCTGTGCCACCAAGCGCAAGGATCGCGGCGGTTGTGATGGCAAGGAACGCATTGGCAGTGATTTTCATGAAGTGACGCCTTTCAGTCAGAGAGGTTACTTTGAAGATACGGCAAGCAGGGGGACGCCCCGTCCGGGGGGACATCCGCTACCCCCCGACAAGGAATGCATCGGGAATGATAAACCTCTGCGCGCCGATCATCACGATGTTGTTGTCGCCTTCGCGACTGACCGTCATCACGGCCCCGCCGTCCGCCTCGCTCTGATCATAGGCAGACGGAGTGCCATTCTCGAAGAAGATCACGCGGTTCCCGTCATCGGGCCAGAACACGGTGACATAGCCGTTGCCGTTGCCCTGCCGCACCACGCCCGCATCGCAGCGGGCCTCTGCCGCATCGGCATCCCGGGTGCAGGCAACCTGCGCGGCTGCCGTGAAGCCCGAGTCGGTGGGCAGCAGGCCGCCGACGGGCCGGTCGAAGTTCTCGCCCACCATCGGCTGTTCCGGCACGGGGATCGCATCGGGAAGCTGGGTCGCGGTCCCCGGCCCGGGGCTTTCCATCAGGAACTCGCCCGCAGCCCAACCCTCGGTACCCGGATCGCCGAGTGTCGCGACATTGCACCAGCGCCGCGCTTCGTTCATCCGGCAGCCAAGGTTGCGCACTACTTCGTCCCGCGCCAGCCGGGCAACGACCGGTGCCCCGGCAGAGGGCTGCGCGCGCAGGTTCAGCACACCGTTGCCCGATGTCGCCACGGACAGGAAATCCGGCCCGCCCGCCAACCCGTCGGCAAAGTCGCCTTGCAAGACGGCGCCGGTGTCACCGGTGATCGAGATGTCGAGCGTATAGTTTGCCGTCTCACCCCGGCGTGCGGCAGCGCGCAGCATATAGACTGAGACGGTGTAGGTCCCCGACACCGGCAGAAGGGCCGAGACGCTGTTGATATCGAGCACTATCGGATTGGAGCCTAACTGGTCGCTGACCACCAGCGCGTCGTCGCCAGGGCCGCGACCGGGCTCGTAGATGTTGAAATAAATGAACGTGTTGGGCGAGTTCAGTTTGACGGTCATGGTCTGGCCGCCTTCGGCACCCACCAGATAGGACACCGACTCGCGTCCCGTGATCGACCCGGTCAGCTTCGTGCCCGTGCTTCCGGCGGGAAACTGCACCTGTTCAGTGCGTATCCCCACATCCTGCGACGATGCGGGGGCCGCGATTCCTGCGGCAAACATCATCGCCAGAGGCAGGACCAGAAGCCGGGCCCGGACCCGTACCGCCACCCCGATCATGGTCGAGACCCCGATGACATCGAACGTTTTGGCACGGCACGTCCTCCAGACTCGCTGACAAGGCAACAACCAAAGCGCAGATCAACCCGAGGCAGACAACCACGCCATAAGAAAAGTCCGCCTGCCATTGAACACCCACGGGAAACCCCGTTTCTTTCCGTCAGTCGGACGCCATTCCCGTCGGCGGATCAATTGAGAATTTTTCCGAATTGCTGAGAAAAATTCACCTGTGAAGCGAAAGTGGCGGCGTTTCGGCCGCGTTACCGCGCTTCCAATCAAATGACCGTCGGAACGACCAGAGCGATCTTTCCGCGACCAGACGTCGCATCGCCCTCGGACGTCTGCGTCTTGATCCAGCGCGACAGCGCCCGGATGTCGGGATCGGCCGCATGTGCGGTCTTGAAACAGAGGTGGTAGCGCCGCCCGGACGGCACCTTTGCCCGGTGAACAAGCTCGAGGCTGCCGTGCGCCAGAGCCTCGGCCGCGAGGAAATCCGGCACCAGGGCGAGGCCCAGGCCCGCTTTCGCCAGTTCCATGGCCAGCAGGTAATGCGTCGACCGGATCATGTCGTCAGTCCCGAAGTCCTCCCGCTGCGATCCGGTCTGCGCAGCATAGTTCATCCAATCGATTCCGACTCGATCAGGCTCGATGTCGGTCGTGATCAGGCGGCCAGGGCGGACAGCCGGGGCCGCGCGCTTGCGCACCGCCACCAGAACCTCGTCGAACAGCAGAACCGCTTCGAACCCGGGCTTGACAGGTTGCGCCGTCACGAATGCGTCAGCGTTGACTTGCGTCTGCTCGGGGTCCTGGGCGTAAAGCCGCAATTCCAGATCGACTTCGGGATGCGCGCGAAGGAAAGCCGGCATGCGCGGGGCCATCCAGGCCGGGCCGAAACTTGAACAGACACCAAGGCGAAGGACATGACGGGGCGTCCCGACCGTCTCGGCGATGATCGCGTCGATATCCGAAAACGTCGCCGTCAGCCGGGTCGCCAGGCGCACACCCGCCGGACTGAGCGCGATGCCCCGACCGTTTCTGACAATCAGTTCCTCACCAAGCGAGGCCGAGAGGTCGCGAAGCTGGTGGCTCACGGCGCTGGCCGACACGCCGATTTCCGCAGCCGCACGGGAAACCGATCCCAGCCGCGCAACGGCCTCGAAATACTGAAGGCTCCTCAGCATACCCGGATCGCGCGGTGTGGGGCGGTGTTTCATCGTTCCGGATGCCTGCAGGTGAACAAGACCGCACGGTGGAGCGAAAGCCAATGAGTCGCAATCCCGACCCGCGACCTTCGCATTGTGGGGGGGCGCATCATGACGCGAACCGGACCCCTTCCACGATCCGCGCCTGTCCCAGGGCCGCGAGGCTTTCTAGCAGCGGCTGGACCGACCGGCCTTGTGCGCGGGCGAAGCGGCGGGCGATCTGGTCGGGGGTGGCTTCGCCGAGGTCGGTCAGGGCGGCGCGGACGGCGGCGATCTGTTCGGGCAGGGTTTTCGGCCAAGGGGTTTTGGCGGTGCTAGCGGCAATGCCGATGGCGAGTTCGGTCTGTTCCGCCTTGGCCTCGGCGGCGCGGCCTGCGGGGTTCTGGTAGTCGGGGCGCAGCCAGCGGATCAGCCCTGCTTCCTCTTCCGCCGCCCGCTCGCGGTTCAGGGCGACGAGGCGGTGCAGGATGTCGTCATCGGTCAGGCCCTGCGGCCAGCCATAGGCCTCGGCCACGGCGGCGTCGATCCGGTCATGCAGGTCGCGCAGGATGCCGATCAGGCCCTGATCGTAGATCTCCTTGTCGCGCCCTTCGATCCGTTCCCCCGCGCGGAGTTTTTCCAGCACGTTGTACATGCCGGTCAGGGTCAGGCCGGGATGCGCCGCCTGCCGCGCCTTCCGGTGGGCGTCGAGTTGTTCGCCAAGGTCGCGTAGGTTGGTTTTCTGGATGTCGGACGGGATCGGAAAGGGGAAAGGATCGAAGCAGCGCGATTTGTTGTAGCGGGGATCATTTCCGTAACCGAGGCGGCCACCAGCGGCCAAAGCCCAGACGACATGAAAGCGACTGGACAAGATGGCGAGCTGCGCCGCATCATCCAGGCCGATAGCGATCAGCATATTGTCGGGTAGGGTTTCCGCTCCCAGAAACTGACAGGTCCGGTGCTTTGTCGTCTCAACAGTGGCGATGTAGCGCGGCAAACCTTCAAGGGTCGGTCGCAATTGCGGGCGAGGCTTGCCATGCAACCACCAGAAACGAGCGTATTGCGCGCTGTCCGGCGACGACGATGCTTTGGCGTCACGCTCTGGTTTTACCCGGTCAAATAGATGCTGATAGACAGCCGGAAAGCGGCTAAGCACTTCTGCCTCGGTCAGTCCGAACAGGTCAATCACCAGCACGTCGCGGGGCGTCGCGGTCAGGTCGCGCCCATTGCGGTACTCGCGGATGTGCGCCTCCAAGCCCGGCACGCTGCCCAGCCCAAGCGCCCGTGCTTCGGCTCGCGTCACGATGAAGCCAGCGCCGTGCAGCTTCACACCCGGAGACGAAATTCCGTCATTCGCCTTCAGACCTACGGCCCCGGCGACATCCGCGCCCGTTCGCAGGTTGGCAAAGATCATTCCCCGCGCGGCGTCCAGCGTCACGCCACGCCCTTCGGACTGCTCATCGACTTTTGACTCGGTCACCACAGTCGAAAGCTGCCCTTCGGTTCGTCCCGCCGACGCCACCGTCATCGCGATCCGCACAGCCGCGCCATCGCCCGGATCGACCCACGGGTGATAGGGAATGACAAAAACCAGTGACACCGGGTCTTTCGGCGCGGTCAGGTGGCGATCCAGCACCTTGCGATTGAAGGTCTGGCGCAGCGAATTGGTGGTGATCAGCCCGAACCGCCGGGTGCCCGTACCCTTGGCCGGATTCCACGCCCGCGCGGCCAGCGCCGCCTTTTCCCACCAGAACATCACAAAATCCGCCGAGTCCGGCACATCCGGATAGGCTTTGCGAAGGGCCTCGGTATAGCCGTCACCCAAAGCCTCGCGCATCCGGCTTGCGCCGATGAAGGGCGGATTGCCCACGATGAACGTCGCCTGCGGCCATTTCGCTGCCTTGGGCTTCGCATAGTCCCAGACCTGCACCTGCGCCGCCGGGTCCGGCACGGGCTCGCCCGTGACCTTGCTGAGGATTGTGCCAACCCCGTCCCACCGCGTGACCGGCTGACCCTGATCATCCAGGCGCGGGCTGCGGGTGTCCCAGTCCAGCACGGCATCGCGATTTTCGATATTGCGGAAGTCGCGCAGCACCGGCTCGGCCGGGCTGGCGGTGCCATGGGTGCGGAAATGCCATTGCAGATAGCCGATCCACAGCACCAGTTCCGCCACTGCCGCCGCCCAGGGGTTCAACTCGATCCCCAGAAACTGATGCGGATCGACGGTGTGGCCCGCCAGTGCCAGCGCCGCCTGATCTTCGCCGAGTTCGGCCAGCAGAGCGATCACTTCGCCCTCCAGCCGCTTCATCAGTTCCAGCGCCACATAGAGGAAGTTGCCCGACCCGCAGGCCGGATCGAGCACGCGCACCGCGCACAACTGGCGGTGGAACGCAGCAACGGTGGCGCGCGCCTCGGGCAGTTTGCCCTGGTTCGCCAGCATCAGCGCCGCCGCCTGCACATCGCGCCAGTCGGACCGCAGCGGCTCCATCACCGTGGGGGTTACCAGCCGCTCGACATAGGCGCGCGGGGTGTAATGAGCGCCCAGCTTGTGGCGCTGGCGCTTGTCGAGTGCGCGTTCCAACAGAGTGCCGAAGATCGCCGGTTCAACCTCGCGCCAGTCGTGCCCCGCAGCCTCGATCAGCAGCGACAGTTGCAGCGCGTTCACGGGAAGCGCGGAGGCATCCTTGAACAACCCGCCGTTGAAGCGTTTCAGATCGGTGGTCAGCGTGGCGGAGAAACCGCCGGTGTTCATCGTCTCCCAAAGGTTTTTCAACGCAGGGGCCGCATGTTCCGGGTGGCCGCGAAGCTTGGTCAGCAGATCGGTGAAGCTGTGCTCGGGGATCAGCAGGACATCCTCGGCGAACATCGTGAACAGGCAGCGCATGAGGAAGCGTGCAACTTCCTCTGGCGCATGGCCCTGGCCTTCGAACGACCGGCCCAGGGCGGCCAGATGATCCGCCACTTCGCGTGTCACCTGCGCCGTGATTCGTGCGGGGTCGAGCGAGAAGGGATCGGTCCAGATAGCGCAAAGCCGGTCACGCACCGCCGCGTCGCGCAAGTCGGTCAATGCGATCCGATAGCGGTTGCCATCGGGGAATTGCGTGTAGCCCTGACCTTGGCCGGAAAAGTCGGAATAGACCTCGATGACGTGGCCGACATCGACGATCAGCAGGAACGGCGGCCAGCCATCGCTGCGCGCGACCGCCCGGGCATAGCCATCTGCCTGATTGCGGGCGCGGAGCATCGTATCGTCCCACTTGGCGCTGCCCCGCACGCCATGACCGGCACGAAGTTTTGCAGGTTCGTCACCGATCAGGGTCAGTTGATCCGGCGCAGGTTCCCGGCCCTTGCCGGTGCCCTGCTTGGCCTCCATCACGAAGCAATTGCGGCGGTAAAGGTCTATGAAGCCGCGCGACTGGGTGCCGGTGTGGATGAAGGTGACGGGCCGCTCATACCGATAGTCGTCGTTCTGGCTGTCGGCCGTCGCGGGCTTCGGGGCATCGACGCCAAGGAGCTGAGTCAATTCGATGGCAAATTGCTGGAAATTGGCACGCTCGCTGCCGCCAGAGGGCTGCCAACGGCTGATGAACTCTTCAACGTCCAAATGCGCCCCACTCAACCTTGCCTGCGCCGACTTTAGGCGTGCCGACGGCGCGGTGGCAACAGGCGGTTCAGCAGGGTGGCAATTTCGCTGACCTGTAGGGTCGCGAGAATAATCACCGACTGGAACGGGTCACGAACGTCCCGTGAACGGGTGTTCTCGTTTCAAAAACTTTTCAACGTGGACGTGGCGTGGACGTGGTGCGTACGAATGCAAGAAGCGCCCCGTGGGGCGCTGTGCAAGTGATTGATATGTTTTGTATAAGTGGTTGCGGGGACAGGATTTGAACCTGTGACCTTCAGGTTATGAGCCTGACGAGCTACCGGGCTGCTCCACCCCGCGCCGGTTACCCGAGGGTGTTATTGCGATCGTTCAGGGAGACAGTTGAGTTTCTTTTCAGGTTTGGCGGCGACCTACTCTCCCGCGTCTTGAGACGCAGTACCATTGGCGCGACGGCACTTAACTTCCGAGTTCGGGAAGGGATCGGGTGTTTTGCTCGTGCTATGACCACCAAACCGAAGAAGAAACTGCAACATCAGGCGCCACCTCTGGCGCTTT
>Ga0315899_10005267_pt1 | contig 13971 bp, 11 predicted proteins | sample LakEriMetagenome_2_FD_203518 | JGI IMG/M metagenome (GOLD analysis project Ga0315899, IMG submission 203518) | Freshwater fungal communities from buoy surface, Lake Erie, Ohio, United States - Buoy 4 MA112 | ecosystem: Environmental > Aquatic > Freshwater > Lake | place: USA: Lake Erie, Ohio... | reverse complement strand
CAACAAGCCAAAGAGGAGCACCAACAAGCCAACCGACAGTGGGGCCCTGATCAACTTTGGACTCGATCTACAAAAAACACAAAATTTCCTGCTCCCCTGAATTGGTGCCAACGCAATTCAACCCCGTCGCTCGACACACCCGGGGATGAAGAGCAGTGGCCAAGCTTGAACGAAGGAGCAGGAAAAAACTTCAAACGTGGGGACTCAAACCCAACGAACGTGAGGACTGAAACCCCACGTGCAAAGATTCTGGATATTATTGACTGGAAGTTTACGAACAAAGACACTCGTCGTTATCGCGGCGCGGCAACGAACGACGGGGTGTGGTGGAACGATATTTTGTATTTTGCTATCAAATTGAGATGGAGCATCACACGACGTGCCACAGAACAGTCCGTTCCTCATGATGCTCCTGATGAGTATGTTTCTGTTCCTGCTGAACAGGACACGGAACCAGGGTCTGTTCCTGTTCCTGCTGAACAGGACACGGAATCAGGTTCAGAGGAAGAAGCACCCGTTGCCAAGTTTGACCCTACAGTTTCTGACGAACGACGCCACGACATCGCAACACGTAATGCAGAAGTCGCAAATTTGGCAAATCGTAGCGGGGCAGCAGAGCCAGAGCGCGCCCCCAGGAGACTCCCCCCTCTGCGTGATCACCCAAGTACAGGGGGAGAGCCAACAGGGGAAGAGCAAACAGAATTGGAACTCGGCTCGGTGATGTTGACCACTGCCGCCCGAAACAGAAGCATGAGAAGCACGTCATACAGAGGCACCAGAGGCACCACGTCATACTTGGTACGAAATCAGTACAGGCAAACGTGGGGGGCTCGTGTCTGGCCTCATCCTCTGGCACGAAAAAGCACAGGAGCTGAGGCTGACAAGTTTCGTGGCTCTAAAGCTGTTGAAGCAGGAGTTCGATATCCTTGCCGTCACTATTGGGGTACAGTGAAGAACAAATTTGAGCGCGACATGATGACGTATTGTGTGAGCAGGCAACAATTGGATGTTTCAATGGGCAACGTCGACTTAACGTACGTGGCACACCTCGACACCGGTGGCGTCACAGCAGCTGTCCGCAAGGTCAACATTCCTTATCTATACTTTTATGTGAAAGTGAAAAAAACGGACATTGAGAACTGGTTAGATGATTATGAATTAGCGCTGGAACTAGAAGAAGAGACTGACGGAAACTATGAAAACAGAACTCGTGCGATGTGGGACAGGTGGAGTGACACTACAACAACACCAATACCTGGCAAATTTCAATATCTAATCCGGAGGGTGAAAAAATCGGGTTACAAAGGTAAACAAGCATCTAAGATGACTCACGTCCGTCAAGGCAAAAATGGTCAAGGGCCACGAATAATTTTTCATCATAGTGCGCCGGCCGCACAAAAATTATCGAATACAGATCCAGCAGAAGATACAGAAAATGAAGTAGCAAATGTGTTCTCAAGAGTAAGATTTACGGTACCAACGGCATGTTTGCCGAGGAGCGACTATGACGTTGCCAGCGCAGAATTAGTGGATTTTTATTGGTACATACAGGTAAGCGATTTCCTCAAGACAGCAGTATCTCAACCGTGGGTTAATCAAACAAGTCTGCTGCAAGCAGTCAGAGAAAATGTTCCTCGGCCCACGCCCCCAATTCCAAGGTGGGTCAAATTTGCGTATAGATGTCGACTTTGGTTGGCATTTATGACATATGTACACCAACTGGAAATGGACATTTTGAACAGGCACAATAATCCGGAGTGTGACGCTAAGAAGTTGGATCATTACGAACAGATTAAACATGGCCCGCGTGATTACTTTTTGCTACAAGCAGCAGATGCGAGTTCAAATCCATACTTGCTCAACTATTCACTCAACGTAACAACGCCTGACGTTTTGCTACAAGCAGCAGATGCGAGTTCAAATCAATACTTGCTTAACTTCCAATAGTAATTGTTGTTTGTAAAGTCTGCAGTGAGTTGTATATGCGAGGTTTACAGAACATGCTGCAAATGAACCGTGTACTCGCTTGTATGATATGCATTATTTTGTCTGGTACCGCATCAGCTTTTGAACAAGTGTTCGTCATAACAGTCGTGAATGACAATGGAAATGTGTTTGCGATTGATGATGTGAACAAGCCAATTCTAAACATTCTTCGCAGCGGAGTGTATACGTTTGATCAAAGTGACTATTCGAATGCTGGACATCAGATTGCATTTAAAGACAGTGCTGGCACTTCATATACTACTGGAGTCACTACTACAGGTACACCCGGTACTTCCGGAGCACAAACAGTTTTTACCGTTGATGTAGATGCTCCGGACAACTTGCTATATTATTGTGTAGCACATGGCAACAGTATGGGTAACACAATACTGGTGGCCTCGAGCACTCCCGCCGAGTCCACTCCCTCTACTGAGACTGCCGCGGAGACAACTCCCCCGGCGACCACTGGCCAGGAGACCACTCCCCCTCCCCCTACGGAGACAACTCCCCCTCCCCCTACGGAGACAACTCCCCCAGAGACTACTCCCTCGGAGACCACTCCTCCAGAGACTACTCCCTCGGAGACCACTTCCCCTCCCCCTACGGAGACCACTCCCCCAGAGACTACTCCCTCAGAGACGACTCCCCCTCCCCCTACTGAGACCACTCCCCCAGAGACTACTCCCTCGGAGACGACTCCCCCAAAAACTCCCTCTGAGACAAGTTCCGCCTTAAAAACTACTCAAACACCGTTCACAACTCCAGTGCCAGCGAACTTTGAGCCCTTGACATGCGTAGGATGCCCTGCAGGTTTCTTTCTGTCACGCGAGACTCTAAACTGTACACAATGCCCACCCGGATCTGGAACACACAAGTACTCCAACGCAAGCAGCGCTGAACAATGCATGTGCTTGCCAGGCTTTTCCAATACATCCAATACATTCAATACATCCAATACATCCAATACATCGAACAATACACCAAATACATCTGACACATGTGTGCTGTGCCCCGCTGGAACATACAAAGAGACGCTCGGCAACGTATCTTGCACCTCATGTCCTGCGAACTCAACAACGCCATCCTCCGGGGAAACAAACGCTACACAGTGTGTGTGCAAGCCGGGCTACACGCAGGAGAGCAATCTGAGACCAACAACAACAACACCAACACCAACAACAACACCAACACCAACACCAAGATTGCAGTTCTTTTTCAGGGTCGACGAAAGTCCGTACAGTTGGCAGGAGGCGTACGACGAGGCGGCAGCGGCCGGACGGCGTTTGCCGACGATTGACGAATTAAGAGACTACATCAACAGCAATCCATCGGAATTTACACAGTTTGACAATCTAGATCGATGGACGCCAGTTGTGAATCCTGCGGCAGCAAATACTAAGGATTTCATACAAATTGGAGATATTTATTATCAAGAGTGGGCACTTCACAATTACCGTGGACTGTCACTAATTCAGCAACGAGGTTATCCAGGGTGGGCTGATGATTCAACTTTTGACTTCATGAAAATTTATACTGAAGTCTTAGAAACAATTCCCCCAGAGACTGCGGTCCTAATTTTGAATAACGAATATAACGAATCTCTGACCAACGTCTCCCTCAGCAACGACTGCGTGGCCTGCCCCGATGGAACCTACAAGACCCCGATCGGCCTCGGGGTTTGCGTGCCGTGCCCCGCTGACCACTACTGCCCATCGCCCTCTGTGACGCCTCTTGCTTGTCCTATGAATTCATCATCTGCTCATGGTAGTGCGAGTGTGCATGATTGTTTGTGCACAGAGGGACTTGTATTGGTTTTGGGAGAAGACTCGTATATCTGTGCGGAATGTTATGCTGACACTTATTACACGAAACATCAAGAAACTTCTCTCGGAATTTGTGCTTCCTGCCCACCCAACACCAGCTCTGCAGAAGGATCTCGAAGCCAACGAGACTGTGTCTGCAAGCCAGGATTTGTCACTGAGTCACCAAGCGCATACGATTCTCATTCATGCACAGGATGCTCAGCAGGTACATTCTCAGGCACATTCAACTCCTCAACATGTCACGCATGTGTACCCGGAAAGTTTTCAAATTTCGCAGCATCAATATGCACAGACTGCCCCATTGGAAGTGTCGCAGTTGAAGCAGGAATGTCCGCGTGCGTCCCCTGTCCTCCTAACACATGGCAGGACATGGATGCTGGAGGATACTTGAGCACCCCTTGCTCTCTCTGCCCTGCAAACTCTGGCCACGATTTGTCTGGTGTCTCAGACGTCTTTGAGTGTAATTGCGCTGCGGGTATGTACAAGTCTCCAAACGGCACACGCAGATTTGTCTGTACGACGTGTGAACCAGGGTTCAAGTGTAGCGAAAACTCTGTGTCTGTTGTTATGAGTATAACGCTGGGACTTCCATTGAGTTTACAAGAGTTCTCCACGGCGTTGCAGCTAGACTTTCGGGACGCAATTGCACAAACGGTCGACGTTGACGTTTCAAGAGTAAAGATTATTTCTATATCAGAGCAAGCTTCTTCACGCAGGCTTCTTATCATGTTATTTCGCAGACTGCTAAGTAGTGGCATAGCAGTGGAGTTCGAAATTACATTAGATAGCACAACCAACGTCAGCTCTGTACAGGGCCCAACAGAAGAGGAATTGAACCAAGAGTTGGTGAGTAGTGGTCTGCCTGAAGTAGAAGTCCTAGTAGCTCCCTCTGTCGTTGTCTACAACCAGAGAGAAGCGTGTCCAGAGGAAAGCTTCTGTGCTGGAGGCGAGCAAGTCTTTTTTTGCAGGCCCTTCTCGCGAGCACAAACAGGATCAACAAGCCAGGAGCAGTGTATGTGTGAGCCCGGTTACTATTCTCTCAACACTACATCAGACTGCAAAAAGTGTCCCCCTGACAACTTTTGCCCTGGAGGACTACAAGTAATTCCGTGCCCAGCTAACGCAACAAGTGCTGCTGGGGGCCATTCAGCAGAAGCATGCTTTTGCGAGCCGGGTTTATGGAGGGGGTGCTCACGCACGGAATCGGGCTTGTTCAAAAATAACACTGGACATCTCTGTATTATCAACTGGACAGCTCCGTGCTCTTTATGCGGCGCCAACGACATCTGCTTTAACGACACCCTCGTACACTGTCCACAGCACAGCACTTCCCCCCCAGGAAGCTCCAAGCCCAGCCACTGTGTGTGCAACGGTGGATTCGAAGAGATTGCAAACAAAATTTTATTAACATAAATCTACTATGTTTTCGAATGTTTATTTTTTTCTTTAAAGTTCGCAATTTTTGCCCGCAGTTCGCGATTTTTGCCCGCAGTTCGCGATCTTTGCCCGCAGTTCGCGATCTTTGCCCGCAGTTCGCGATTTTTGCCCGCAGTTCGCGATCTTTGCCCGCAGTTCGCGATCTTTGCCCGCAGTTCGCGATCTTTGCCCGCAGTTCGCGATCTTTGCCCGCAGTTCGCGATTTTTGCCCGCAGTTCATATGTGTTTGAAACGCGTGCAAGTTGTATCTATTGTTGTATTTAAGAGAAATGCTTTGAGTGTTTACGAACCATGGGTCGCTGCGCTGGTCTCAAAAAGATGCTCGAAAAGAAGACGACAGAGATCAATCTTCTCGAAGAGAAACTTCAACAGAGCGCCTTGGCACAAGGCGTCCTTCTTGAACAGACGCTCCGACACATGATTCTTCGCAATGAGAGGATTGCCCTTCACGATCAGGAGATTGCCCTTTGCGATAAGGAGATTGCCCTTCGCGATAAGAAGATTGTACGGCTTAATGAGAAGATCGCCCTCTACAGTGAGCAGATAGCAGACCTCAATGACAAGATTGCGAAGCTCGCGGGCCTCGCATCCATAAGCGTGTTGATGGTGCTGCTGATGTGCTGTTTGACCCTGGCTTTGGCGCCAGGATAAACCTTTGAGGTGGTCCTTTGAAATACAACGCCAAAAAGCTAGGTTGGTGAGTGCTATTGTTTGGTGAGTGCTATTGTTTCCGGGGATGTGCGTAATAAACGAATTTGAGACAAAAATTACAGAGAGGGCCTTGCGCAATGAGACTCAACCAAATGCTCTATTAAAGACAGACAAGGCATGGACAAGGATTTGCTGATGCAGCAAACACATTTGATGTATGAAGATCTCCGTGCATTGGGATTGTACCAACATGCTCGAGACTTCTGGCGCATCAGAGCAGCAAAGCAGCAACAGCAATTAAATGAAAACCCTGTTTTTCACGAGCACACAGCAATCAAACAGTATATGCTTTGGCACAACCAGCTCGGCGTACGCTTGCCATCTTTTTTAAGAGAAGGTGAATGTTGTCTGGCGCATCAGTGCAAGAACAAAAAAAGTGTGATGTGATAAGAGATGACAGCGGCAGCACAAGTTTGAAATAATAAAAGAATATTCAAACACTATAAATGTGGTATCGGGCATGGAATCACATGTGACTCTCTTGACGTTCACGGTGCTCAGTTACAGACTGATCTTTCATTCAACTCGTGAGCTTACTATTACAGCAATGATCTTTTGCTGTGCGTGTTCTCTGTGTGTTGGCGAGTTTGTAGCTTTAGCAATAGGCAATTCAAGCCCCATGGGTCTACCCGGAATACCTACAGTCCAGAGCTACTTGGGATGGATTGTCAAATTCGCATGCAATCACAGCATCTTGTCACAGCAAGCGCGTCTTGCGTGCTGCAGATACACAAGTTGGTTTATGCCCCAAGAAAATTGTTTTGATTAGTGTGCAATTGGTATGAAATGTATATATGAGCGGCCTGCATATGATACCAACGTACCTGACCATGACTCTTGTTGTATTACTTATTGTCATAACTTTCACTTTCTCACCCGAAGAACAATATCAGGAAAAAGGTGTACATTTGTGCAAGCACATAAATTCCTTGTAAAAGAACGATAAAAGAACGAGATCTGTAAACCTAATTTACAAACTTGCAAACTTCCAACAAAACTGTATTTAACAGCGACATTTTCACGAAACGGCTCTTTCATGTCTAACATTTCCCCAATTTCGTTGAGCAAGGCTCTTTTCGTAAGTTTGCTCTTGTCTATTGCGGAAGGACTTCAGAAGGATTTCCCGGACATATCGGCGGCAAGACCGTGGCTCAGACCGTGCCTCATGGGGATCGCAGCCATGCTGGGATTCTTCTGGAAGAAAGACATCTCCCAGGTCTCGCAGCCGCTGTGTGAGATGTATACTCGCTTGCTGCAGCGAGCAGGGCAGCAGGGTGAGATGTATATTCGCTTGCTGCAGCGAGCAGGGCAGCAGCTTGCTGGGATTATTCTGCGCTAAGGACATCTCCAGGAGCCTCCACATTTTGCCTTGGATATTGTGATCCCTGTCGTCTGTTAAGAAAAATAAAACCACTGAAACAAAAATATCACAAAACAAACAAGGCACATATGCCCAAACACGAGAGACAGGCAGCAGACCCTACATACAGCATTGTATGCACTGCACATCTAGTGTTTTTCGCTGCACTTCTAGTAATTATTCATGTTTTGCTGACCAAGGCGACGATACTCCTGAACTAAATCCTTGACACACCATGCGTTCGGGTTCTGGCCTACGAGCAGAACAAAGTACAATGAACAGGTGAATGAAACAACAGTTCGCAGCAGGATAATACTACCAGCTCGCGTCTCTTCTCGCGCGCTCGAGTGCAATATAGCCAATGTGAGCACAACAAAAACCAGCAGAAGTCCAGAGCTGCGCTTCGTGGGACAGGGCCCTGAAAAGTGCTGTACAACAAAGAAAATAACAAGAGAGCTGAGTAAAGAGAATATGATCATGCGTATTGCGTTGTCTGTTGCATCAGCATTCTTTGGTTGACGGCTGTGTGAGGAGAAGAAAAGAAGAAGAACTGTCATGAGAAGTGAGTAGACTATAGTATAGTCTACCGGAGCTGGGTCTGCGGTAAGGAAGACAAGAGAGCATAAAAGCGTGAACACCTCTACACTGTACAGAAGCTCATATAGTAACATGCGCTGGTCACAAAATAATTCTAGGCCCCACTCTGGGTCTCCATTAAAGAAATCTTGATGTTGTAGACTGACCCATGTCCATGTGCTGCTTGCTGATATCAGAGTAAATGGCATAACAAGCAGCACGACGTCAATCTCTGAGAAGGACAAACTCACTCCTTCCGTCGCCGATACTTCAAGCGATTGAGTGCTGTTTATGCTATGTTTGAATGCACTTGGATGCAACATAACATTCACAGCATTTACAGTCCACATACTTTTGTGTCCCTGAAAACTCTCAGCTGTTTTTTTTACAAGAAGAAGAATCACGGGCTGGAAAATGGAAAACAGAAGCAGTGCTTTGACCAAAAACGAGCACAGTAGTTCTAAGCTTGTCAAGTGTATGCACGGGCAGATGATACACTCCTGGCACATAAACACCTGTGAAACCTGTATGCACGCGTTGATACATTCTAGCAGGTTCTTACAGAAAAGCATTGCAACCATAAACACAATAACCGCGATTACATAGTGGTTATCAAACGTGAGCAGCATGTTAGCAACATCGTATATTCTGCTCGGTAAGGTCTTCACGTTTTGTTAGTATTTTTATTGAAAGTAAAGGGAGGGCTAAAATGTTTGGACCTCTACTTCTTGACAACGGGGAGATTTCCATTTGAACCTTCCGCCTAATCTTCCGCCATCACCAGTGTACATCAGGGAATCCGTGCCCGTGAGGGAAGATGAACGTGATCTCGGGCTTTTTTCCATAGTCCAAAAAGCTAAAAGCACTGTGTTCCAGCCAGTGCTGCACCGCTGCCCTGTGCATGTCGAGGGAATCACACTCTGGTTTGGCCTTGATCGTACATTTGATCGATGTACGAGGGGGGAAGCATGGGATGTGGCCCACATCTCTCAGGGGAAACCAGTCGCCCCCAAACGAAGTCCTCATCGTCGCCACGTCGCTTGTTTTAACTGTCTTAAATATAGAAGAAGTATAGAAGAGGCATTATTGATGCTCAACAGGAATGCAAGAAGGTTCATCTTCAACCCAGTCTCCCTCTGCGTCGTAAGACGTCCCAGACGACACAGACTTGGCGTCGTTTATGGGATGCCCATCTTCGTCGTACTCGACATCTTCGTCGAACGACCCCCACTTTGAACTTTGCCATAATTTAGAAACTGCCAAAAGTAAATAAAAATACAGTAATTTTGAATCCACGGGAAAAGATTTCTTTTTTAAAAAAATTTCAAAAAAGATTGACTAATTTCTCCGTACAGGAGTTTTGTTATGTTGCTTTATTGATGCTGAAAAGGAACATCCTAGAATTTCTGCTTGTCGGGATCGAACTAATACAATTCGTCATCAGGATGCGTTTCTTTATCGGGATCGAGTTCGTCATCGCCATCCAATTCGCCATCGGGATGCATTTCGTTATCGGGAGGCATTTCGTTATCGGGAGGCATTTCGTTATCGGGAGGCATTTCGTTATCGGGAGGCATTTCGTTATTGGGAGGCATTTCGTTATCGGGATCGAATGAGTCATCGCTCTCCAATTCGTCATCGGGATCGAATTCGTCATCGATCGACAGCAGCCAGAGACGGCATCGCTGCTCTGTCGACAGTTCTTGCAACTGAAGCTTCTGTCGTAGCCCGTCATTGTCCTGCTCCCTGTCCTTCAGGAGCTCTGTCAGCTGCTCAAGCTTCTGTCGTAGCACCTTATTGTCCTGCTCCCTGTCCTTCAGGAGCTCTGTCAGCTGCTCAAGCTTCTGTCGTGACACCTCATTGTCCTGCTCCCTGTCCTCCAGGAGCCTTTTCAGCCGCTTGCATTCCTGTCGTAGAGGACACATAGCTCTTGCTGTCTCATAGGCCTGAGTACGGGCTTTCTGGACGTTTTGGTCAAACGTTACGCAGTTTGATGACATTGCTATCAATACCTTCTTATTTTTGTCCTTAAATACTCAAACTTCGTTCATGAAACTCAGCAAAGCGAATTACTCAGCAAGTCAATGTATTCCAGCATGCTGCTCTTGATATGTTTGTATATGAGGGACTTGAGTGGAATTGCGAACCATGGAAGTACTACGTCACATTTTGAAACATACACCGTTTCTTTCTTCTGATTATCTATGGAGGCACTCATGTTGATTTTGAACGACCCAATAAGAACAATATTTGAAAATTCAACATCTTCTATGAGATCTTTGCTTGTGGCACATACTTTTTTCGAAATATGTGTTCTCAAATACTTTCCTGCAAAGTATTGTGTAAACCCTTCGGGCACCTGTACCACAGTGTTGTACTGAATTCTGCGACATTGAGGTTCTGGAAAATTATTAACTGTCATAGGAACTGGACGTGATGTGTCTTCCTGGTACTCCCAGGAGTCGATTTTCTGCTGATGAGTCCATGCATAAGCTATATTTTGCATTGTAACAGAGCCAATGTCCCATTTAAGATTGTTTCGACTGCACTTGTGCTTGATTGTGCTTGTTACAGTAACCTCATTCTCTGCTAAAGCAAAGCTCGACAACAAGAATAAAATTATCATTTGAACTAATTTATTTTTTGTTTTTGCCATAAAAATTCTCATCCTTTATACAAACACGCACAAAATACAAACACGCACAAAATACAAACACGCACAAAATACAAACACGCACAAAATACAAACACGCACAAAATACAAACACGCACAAAATACAAACACGCACAAAATATGTCGCAGCCCTTCAAGCACCCTTCGACATCGGTGCAGCGCTAAGAAGAGTCAGAAGTTTTTCTCCGACTCTTGGAAGAATTCTCAACCTTGGAAAATTCAATGTCGTTGTCTTGCTCGTTTGTCACTTCAACCCTACTCTGCAATTCACTCTTTTGATATTCAGTTACATTCTGTCCGCTATTTATAAAATCTAGTGAGTCTGCAACCATTTGTGATCTTTTTCGTGCATTTCCAGGAACGCTCATAGCAGAAATGTTTGCTCCAGGACGAAATTGCCACGTCACCAGTAATGTTGGATTTGTGCACGTCAAGCCATCTTCCTCTGAATAAGACACTTTGTGAGCATGGAAGACTTTGATGACATAGTGCAATCCAGACACTTCATCCATAAAAAGAAGCCTGTTGCTGACTTCTCTTTGACCGGCCATTTGTTTGTTAACTAACATCATCTCAAACACTACGTGGCAGAGAAATTCGTCTCCATTGGCATCGGCAATTGTTACCAAGGTTTTGGGCGAGTACCACTGTAATATTGGTACTTCATCATCGAGCCCTTGGTTGGTTTCTAAATTTCTAGAAATTGATTTTCCAAAACACATAGTCAACATTGACGTCTTGGGCAAACTTGGTGACAAAGCACAATCAGTGCTAATTCCTGCTTTGCTTTTGTAGAGAATTTTGAGCCACAGTGCTTCGGAAAGGTCCACATTCAGATGGACAACCATGTTTGCGTCTGAGATACTCCCTGGTGTATATTCTTGTGGTGCTACAAGGCAATGAACAGCGTTGTGTCCAATTGCAACAGAAAACATTCTCAGTGCCCTGTCCACGTCTACCGAGTTCATTGCTTCGAGAAGAACTTGCTCATGCATAAGAAGCTTTTTGCCAAGGCCGTCATTGAAACCACTATCGACAATTTCAAGAATGGACGATCCTGGTTCTTTGTAAACAAATGCCTTGTTATCAATCGTGCAAAGGATTGGGCTGCTCTTGTTCGGTTTTGTAATCGTTTTCAAAGAAATGTGATCTGCTACATTTGTTTGATGAGAGAGTAATTCGGATTTGCTTTCATAGAAGCAATCATAAAAGTCCTTCAAAATTTGTTCAGGTGCAGGAGCAAGACTTCTAACCTTAAAGCCGTTTCCTTTGAGAGCCTGTTCGTCATTCACTCCGCTCAACTGTAACAATATGGGTTTATATGGGGGAAGAATTCCTTGAGTGCTTTCGAGGTCCCAAGTTCCAGCAAATATACTCTTCTGGTCATCAAAATTTTCCTCTCGCAAAAACATCGTAAAGCAAGTTCCCTTCTTCAAGACAAAGCTGAGATCAAGACTACCATCTTTATCCTCAATCTTCTCAATGCGAGGACCCTTGTTCATGTTATTGCTCACTTTTTTGAAGCACCAAAATCTTGTCTCGCCTTCCATGTCAGTGCTCCTTTCTAGTGTGTAAAGAGCCTTTTGATCTTCTCGTTTTTTGTTTTTGACATCATATGGAGCCTTGCTCCAGCCGTACTGTTGTCCGTCACAGAGACCAACGTATATGACATAGAAAGAGGCCATGACAAAATCTTGCACCTTTCCCTGCTCGGACAGCATTTGTTTGAATGCTACAAGTGATGTTGGCAATGGTTTGAGAGGACACGCTAGAGCGACAATGTCCTTGCAGGAAGTATGTGTCATGTTCCATGAGTTTTTTAGCAACGTTTCTTTTTCTATTTTCTCAGGGACTTTGAACAAATTGTAAACTTCCGCCGTAGTCATCCTGACACACGGAATTTTGTTCATTTTGCCTGTTTTTATTCGATATATGCAACAAATTATTTGTATAATTTTTTTATGGTTTGCTCTGGTTTGTAAATTTGCTCTGGTTTGTAAATTTGCTCTGGTTTGTAAATTTACTCTGGTTTGTAAATTTGCTCTGGTTTGTAAATTTGCTCTGGTTTGTAAATTTGCTCTGGTTTGTAAATTTGCTCTGGTTTGTAAATTTGCTCTGGTTTGTAAATTTGCTCTGGTTTGTAAATTTGCTCTGGTTTGTAAATTTGCTCTGATTTGATTTTGTTTTAATCCAGACAGAGACAGGAATCCGTTTCAAAAAAATGCCAGGCATGCTGAAACACGCACAATATATTCTTGGCACGGAAGTTGTTTTCTTGCTCAACAGCGGTCACCAACAATGTATGCAGATGAACAACGTTGGATGCATAATCTTTGACCGAAAGATGAGCAGCAACACGGACAGCAAGAACCCAGCTATGCTTTTTCCTCAAGACTCCGAAATTTATTGCTTGTACACGGACACAAATGGCACGACATTTGTGCAAACACAAGGAGAAAATAGGGTGTTTTTTTTACGTGAGGAGTGGACGCACATAAAAGATGTTATCAAAAACGACAGCATGGTGCTGGCGATTGTGTACAGAAACAAGAACGAAGAGTTGGTAATGGGCATTTACGATATTTTGAAAGCGTCGGGAGCTTCTTACAAATCTCACAATATATTTGCAAGGCAGCAACATCTGTTCTCAATATTCGCAGAGCACAATAAGACCAACCTTCGTCCTTCGATCATACCACATTGGGTGGGGGAGGAAGGAAGCTTACAGCAACATATGAACAGAAGTGAATTTATGAACACTCTGCCTTTTCACATTGACTACATCCTTCGCATCAACGAATCCTTCAACAAAGCAACAAACCAACTTTCTCTAACAACACCAGCAACATATACTCTTGTTTTACGCCCTCTTCTGATCCCCGAGCCGCCGGTATTTGTTTCAAACAATTTCTCAGATTCCGAGTTGCCGAAGGCTTCCAAGCTGTCTAGGATGGTGTAGTATAAGAGACGGGAGCTACAAGCAGCTCATCCGCGCGTACGCGCTCGACCTCGCGACCTTGGCAGACTAAAGATGTGGTTTTGCATGAGCAATTTATTAGACAATTCAGTCAAGTGCTGCTTCCTCTCCTTTTCAAGGTGTCGAGGGCTGTGTTTGAAGGAAGAGCATATTGCGCTCTGCTTCTAGAAGCTCCGTCCTCTTCCTCAGCAGCACGTTCTCTGCTTCCAGAGTGAGATTTGTCTGTTCGACTTCCGCCAGCTTCTTCATCAGGGCTTCGTTGTTTTCCTGCGCTTTCCGCAACGCATCAAGACAACGACGAGGAGTGTTTTCCAGCGCTTGCCGCAACACGACCAGCTGACTTTCATACATAATCTCCATTTCAGCAAGTCGAACCAGTCTGTGCTCGGCCATGTTGCGCAACTCTTGGATTTCGCTATTCGCTCGT
>Ga0315899_10005264_pt1 | contig 13978 bp, 16 predicted proteins | sample LakEriMetagenome_2_FD_203518 | JGI IMG/M metagenome (GOLD analysis project Ga0315899, IMG submission 203518) | Freshwater fungal communities from buoy surface, Lake Erie, Ohio, United States - Buoy 4 MA112 | ecosystem: Environmental > Aquatic > Freshwater > Lake | place: USA: Lake Erie, Ohio... | reverse complement strand
TGTTGAGTGAGCAATTCATCGAACACTCTTTGATACTCAATTCCTTGAGCATCATATATTGTCTTGATATGTCCTTGCAACTGATTCATGGTCAAATTTAATCCTGCATCAATCATTGCATTGATTGCCGCATCAATTGCCTGATGTTTCATTGCCATGAAATCTACAAGTGTATTGTCCAAATCGAATATCACTGCTTTAATCATACATTTCTCAAGAAAGTTAATATCGATATTCAGTAAATTAAGTGACACTCATTTCGAGTATTCTTGGCTTAAAATTACATAATTGACCACAACTACTTGGCATAATAGGATAGAATTATGGTCTTGACCACGGCTTTAGAAGCTTTATCGCTTTTAACATCAAATTCCCGAGTTTTCATTCATAGCGTGGCTGCGGCTCCCCAGTCATTGATCGAAGCAATGATGCATTATTCAGATTCATTGCGAAATGTTGAGATTATTCAACTCCATACGGAAGGACCGGCACCATATTCAGAGCCAGGTATGGAGCAATCATTCAAAGTGAATGCTTTTTTTGTGGGGTCAAACATACGAGAAGCCGTGAATGCTGGAAGAGCTGAATATATGCCGATATTTCTGAGTGAAGTTCCGATGCTTTTTCGTCGTGGTTTAATGCCTGTTGATTGTGCATTGATCCAGGTTTCACCACCTGATGCACATGGATTTTGCTCTTTGGGAATTTCAGTTGATATTGCCAAAGCAGTATTAGAACACTCTACAACAATAATAGCTCAAATCAATGAGCATATGCCAAGAACACATGGGGATGGTTTTATTCATATTGACAATATAGATTATGGCGTGATACATAATCAAGATTTGCCTGAATATCATGGCCCAATTTTATCAGAAGTTCATACCGCCATTGGAAATCATGTAGCTACTCTCATTGAAGATGGAGCAACACTCCAAATGGGTATAGGAGCAATTCCTGATGCTGTTCTAAGTTCATTGTCCAATCATAAACATCTGGGAATTCATACAGAAATGTTTTCTGATGGCTTAATCCCACTTATTGAAAAAGGTGTGATCGATGGATCTATGAAAAGAGTACATCCAGGGAAGATTGTGACTGGATTTGTAATGGGCTCAAAGAAACTGTATGATTTTGTAGATGATAATCCCGCAATTGTTTTCCTTGATATCGCATATATCAATGATACAAATGTCATTCGTAGAAATCCAAAAGTTACAGCCATCAATAGTGCGATTGAAATAGATTTGACAGGACAAATCTGTGCTGATTCCATCGGTACATCCATTTATTCGGGTGTTGGAGGTCAAATGGATTTTATGAGAGGTGCATCGCTTTCAGATGGAGGGAAACCCATCATTGCTCTTCCTTCTGTCACCGCTTCCGGTGAAAGTAAAATAGTAGGCATGTTACAACCCGGAGCGGGTGTTGTTACAACAAGAGCTCATGCACATTATATTGTCACTGAATATGGAATAGCTGATATGTTTGGGAAAAACATAAAGCAAAGATGTAAGGCCCTCATTGATATAGCACATCCTGATCATAGAGAGCAATTAGAAAGAGATGAGAAGAAATTATAAAAGAAGTCTTGTATATGCCTTGTCAATCAATTCATTGATGATTTCCTGTTGTAATACCAATTGCGTTTGTGTTCCTTTGCAGAGGATGATTGCACCATGATTGACGGTGGATTCTATCTCACATATCAATACTCTACCATCGAAAGAGACTATCCTTGCATTGACCTCTACTACTTCTCCAAGAGCAGCCATTCCAGTATGTTTAAGGTTGATTCCGCCTCCTATGGCTTGATCGCCGGTATCAAACAATGGTTCTATGACTTTTCTTGCTGCCAATTCGGCATAATACACCATAGTTACGGTTGAGCAGACAGGATGTATCTCTGTTCCGTCCAATGTGGCAGTCATATCAGATTGTACTGTAAATGTCAAGGAATATTCTTTTCCGATGATATCCTTCTTCATGGAATGGACTCCATAATTGAGTATTTTTGCGTCGTAATTATGTAGATATACTATGAAAATATCATTTCATACATTAGGTTGTAAACTCAATTATTCAGAAACTTCTCAACTAAGAGATCAATATGAAAAATTGGGTCATGAAATCGTTCCTTTCGGCGATCTTACCGATGCAGTGATTATAAATACTTGCACGGTGACAGAGAATGCCGATACGGAATGCCGTAAAATCATTCGCAAAATACAGCAAAAATCTCCGAATGCATTCATTGGAGTTACAGGTTGCTATGCACAATTGAAATCCGAAGAAATATCGACAATACCCGGAGTTGATGCAGTCATTGGAACAGCTGATAAATTAAAAATAGATCAATTGATCACAGATTATTCAAAAAGGGAGACTCCAGAGCTATTTGTTCAATCAATTGATAATGCTGAGTTTGCTTTTTCACAGTCAGCAGATGAGGATGCTAGAACCAGAGCATTTTTGAAAATACAGGATGGCTGTGATTATAGTTGCAGCTTTTGCACAATTCCAATGGCAAGAGGAAAAAGCAGAAGCATTGACTTGAAAGATATTCCAGATAGAATCAAACGATTGGAAGAACAAGGTTATCATGAAATCATTCTCTCCGGAATCAATCTCGGTGATTATCATCATGATGAACATACATTTTACGATGTTTTGAAAATGATAGAAGCTTTAGAAACCAAATCTCGCTTTAGAATCGGCTCCATAGAACCAAATCTTGTATCAGATCATATTATTCAACTCATCACAAGTTCAAAGAAGATCGTACCGCATCTTCATATACCTCTTCAAAGTGGATCGCCATCGGTATTGAGAAGAATGAAAAGAAGATATAAAGCATCTGCATATCGAGATACTTTGCTTGCCTACAAACAATTGCTTCCCCATGCTTGTATAGGTGCTGATGTCATCGTTGGTTTTCCTGGTGAAACAGATGCTGAATTTGAGGAAACATTTACATTTATTGAATCACTTCCCTTTTCATATTTACATGTTTTCACTTATTCGGAAAGAGATAATACTCCAGCCGCTGATTATCCTGATGCAGTTCCAATGAGAATTCGAAAATTACGTAATGCTAGATTGAGAACTCTCTCTGAACACAAAAGACTGGAGTTTTATGCTTCAGAGATCGGCAAAGAGTATATCGTCATACCCGAATCTTATGATCCGGAAACTGGCCTTTGGAAAGGATGGACTGATAATTATATTCGATGTCAGTTCTCAGCCGATCAGCATATTGACCTTCAACCTTATCGCATAAAATTGCTTTCTATAGATGATAAGAATGGCCTAGTTAATAGTTCTTTGATTGACATCCCTACAGTCAATCAAAGATATTTCCCTCTTTCTGTCATGTGAATTGCATCATGTCCAATCGCATCATTCATGTCTTGAAAGTCGAATATGATGGAACGAATTATTCGGGATGGCAAAGACAAAACAATGGTAACAGTGTGCAACAGGCAATTGAAGATGCACTCAAGAAATTAACAGGCCATGAGATTCATGTGCTGGGTTCCGGTAGAACTGATGCCGGAGTTCATGCTCGCGGTCAGATAGCACATTTCAAATCAACCAATGAGATTTTCTCTGTTCCGGATGATAAGATCATTCGTGCAATAAATAGTAGACTGCCAAAAGATATTCGCATAATTGGCCATTGCATACCACTTTGTGATTTCCATTGTACTCGAGATGCTGAGTATCGAGAATATTCCTATACAATTACTAGCATTGAGCATGTTTTCAATAGATATTTCTCTACCTATTATCCATATCCATTGGATGAGAAAAAACTGCTTAGTTCCGGAGATATGTTTATAGGCGAACATGATTTCACTTCTTTTTCAAAGCATAATCCTTCTACTATTTCTTATGTATGTAATGTTGCATTATGTGAATGGAAATGCACAGATACAGGAGATTACATCTTGCATATAGGCGCCAATAGATTCGTATATGCCATGGTTCGTTCTTTGGTTGGAGCAATGTTGGAATATGCTCGAGGTTCAATGAAAAGAGAAGAAATCATGCATTTATTGAATGTACCTCAGAGGTATTCACAGATAAAGAGAGCTCCTGTTGCTGAACCACAAGGACTAGTTTTGGAAAAAGTGATATATCCTGATAAATTTGGAATCCGTTTCTAATGACTCAAGAATCTAGGCATTTAGAATTCATGAATCTTGCTATAGATCAAGCAAAGATTGCATATTCGCTAGGTGAAGTTCCAATTGGTGCAGTTATAGTGAAGAATGATGAAGTCATAGCATGTTCATATAATCAAACAGAACATCTTCAAAATCCGATAGGACATGCTGAATTATTGGTGATTGAATCAGCATCTAAAAAACTGAATACAAGAAGATTGTTAGACTGTACTTTATATGTTACACTGGAACCATGTGCTATGTGTGCAGGAGCTATTATTCTCTCGCGGATTCCAGTTATCTATTTTGCCTCAAATGATCCAAAAGCAGGCGCTGTTCATTCATTATATGAACTACTGAATGATAAACGATTGAATCATCAATGTGAAGTTCATCAAGGAATCATGGCTAAAGAATCTTCGGAACTATTGTCTACTTTTTTTAGCGATTTGAGAAAAGGAAGGATAATGAAGACAAAAGAATTAGGAAACAATAGTGAAACATGAAGAAAGACAATATGATCCCGCATTATATTTCATACCAACTCCTATTGGAAACTTGGAGGACATGACCCTTCGTGCATTGAGATTATTATCAGTATCTGAAATCATTGCTTGTGAAGACACTAGAGTAACGGGACAATTATTAAAGCAATACTCCATTATCCCACGAAAACTTCATTCTTGTCGCGAGCATAATGAAAAATCCATAAGTGAATTTCTTTGTAATGAAGTCAAAAAAGGTAAGAGAGTTTGTTATGTCTCAGATGCAGGAACTCCCGGTATTTCAGATCCAGGTATGATTCTCATTCAAACGGCTATCACAATGGAAGTTCCTTATCATGTCTTGCCGGGTGCAACAGCATTAATACCGGCACTTGTGCAAAGTGGTTTTTCAACTGATGATTGGTGTTTTCTTGGTTTTCCCCCTCATAAGAAAGGAAGAGATTCCTTTATCAATTCTTTACATGATAGAAAGAATGTCGTAATTCTTTACGAGAGTCCATATCGGATATTGGATTTGTTCAATTCATTTGAATCATCACAATCATTAAATGCAAGACAATTTTATGTGGTGAGAGAATTGACCAAGAAATTTGAACAATCGTTCAGAGGAAATCCTACTGAGGTACTGCAATTGTTGACAGAACAGAATGCAAAAGGTGAATTTGTGATTGTGATAGATAAGGAGAGCATATAATGTTCATCACATTTGAAGGAATTGATGGCAGTGGTAAATCAACGCAGATTCAATTATTGAAGGAAATGCTTGAAAGACGAAATCATGTCGTGACAACGCTTCGTGAACCCGGTGGAAATATTCTTTCTGAACAGATCAGACAATTATTGTTGGATTCTAGAGAACAAGTAGATCCGCGATGCGAATTACTTCTGTTCACTGCGGCAAGAGCTCAATTAGTGAGTAGTGTCATCAGACCTGCATTGGAAGCAGGAAAAATTGTGATCTGTGATAGATATATTGATTCATCTGTAGCATATCAGGGATATGGCAGAGGACTATCCATTGAGTCCATTGAATCCATAAATGATTTTGCAACAGCGGGACTTATACCTGATATCACTTTTATTTTTGATTTATCAGTTGATGATGCGGCAAAAAGAGCAGGATTTAGATCAAATGATAATCAAACTAAACCTGATAGAATGGAAAGATCGGGTGATGCATTTTTCGAAAGAACAAAAGAAGGATATCTCGAAATTGCGAAGAAGTCGGATAGGAACATATTTATCATCAATGCAAATGACGCCATGAATGATATCCGCCAACAAGTAGAATCAATTGTAAACAGCTATTTGTGATATGTAATTACTTTTCACTTATTGTAAAATCATAAAGAGCGACCTTTAATTTCATGGATGCTTGTTGAGGATAATATTCCTCATATCCAGGCTTTGCATCTATGACTTCTATATTTGCCCAACATGATGCCGGTTTGTACTCAGTAATAAAAGCTGAGAATAATTCTTTCCCTTCTCTAGAAACTATGTAAGAATTGCCTTGTACAGGCATAGTGGATCTATCCGGGGATTCATGATGATGTTTCATTTTCGTTCTCGATCAATGTATGTAAAGCGTTCATGAAATATTGAGCAATATGATCATGCAAGATTATATGATGCATATTTCTTGTTGCAAATGTGTTTACGATAATTCTTTCATTCAATGATAATTCTGATGCCAATGCATATATCTTTTGAATGATATCATCATTTTGGGTAAAAATTGAAATATGTACTATTGAATTATCATCATCCGAATATAAATGAGCAAAATTTTTCATGTCCTGTGAATGTCTGATGATGATTGTTGGAACTACTTCATCATACTCATTGGAGATTCTAGTTTGTTCTCCCTCATCATCAAAAGCATTTGCTATTGATACAGGAATGGAATGTTTTAGTGGAAGATCTAACATCCAATGATGAAGTAATTTCAAACCATTATCTGCCAATTCTTGGGCTTGCAAATATGATAATCTTGGGATGGCGATTGTATTGACAATATGCTTCGGATCTGATGATCGAATTCCACAGACATCTGTCCAAATCGTAATTTCATCCGCCTTTAATGTACTACCCAATAATGCAGCGGTCAGATTTGAACTTTCATACCCCATGGTTGTAAGATCTCCATGTGAATTCTTACCGTAGAAACCTGCTATGATTATAAAATCATGGTGATCAAAAGCAGGTACAAGTGTTGTATGAACATGATGCGAAACCAATGCCTCTATCGGTTTGGCAGATCCATGTAGTTCATTGGTAATGATTATATCACCGGAATCAATCATTCCAATATTAACTTCATGTGATGATAATAATTCTTTGACAAAACAAGTTGCTAGTATTTCGCCTTGAGCAAGAATCATATCACTAATGCGAGGACTAATTTCTTTTGTTAAAGAAATTCCCTTCACAAGTCTTTGAAGTAGCATTGATGTTTTTTCGAGTAGCTTCAGAAATATTGACTTATTAGGCAACAATACATCTGAGAGCATTTGATGATACTGAATAATTGAATGTAATTCGATCATTGATGTATCATATGATTGATGAAGTGCGGAATTCATCATAGAATGTAATTTTCTTGTGATATCGGAAAAAGCAGAAATAACAATCACATGTTTGTCATCTTGTCTTTTTACAATATCTACCATCGCCTGAAAACCGGCTTCATGATGAAGAACTGAACCTCCAAATTTCATGACTTTCATAGTAAACTCATCTTATGATATTCACTTCAGGTTCAAGATCAATACCATATAATTCTTTGACTGAATTCTGAATCTTTGTTGATAATTCATAAACGTCATGTCCAAATGCATTGTCTGCATTGATAAGAACAAGTGCCTGTCTATCATGTACGCCTGCTCCATTACATCTAAAACCTTTCCAACCCGCTTTATCAATCAACCAACCAGCAGGAAGTTTAACTTCATGTTCATTTATTTGATATGAGGGCAAATCAAAGTACTTTTGCTTTAACTTTATGTATGTAGAATTCGGTATGATTGGATTTTTAAAAAAACTGCCCGCATTTCCGATGATTTTTGGATTTGGAAGCTTTTTATTTCTAATCTGAATTATTGCATTTGCAATATCCTTTGAATTCGGAGATCCAATTTCATGTTCACGTAGATACTCCTCAACATCCGGATACTTTGCCATTGGAGATTCAATCTTGTGTAAGCGGAAATCTACATGAGTAATCAAACATTGTTTCAATTTCAGATTTTTAAAGATACTATGTCTGTATTGAAACTTACACTCTTCATTTGTAAGCGTGATTCTCTTTCCGGAATCTAAATCAAAACAATGTACGGCAATAATTGCTTCTGCTACTTCCCTTCCATAAGCACCAATATTTTGTACAGGAGCTGCTCCAACATTTCCCGGTATAAGTACAAGATTTTCAAGTCCATATAATCCATTATCGAGCATTTCCATGACAAATTCATGCCAATTCTTACCGGCTTCAACTCTAACTGTGGAGGATTTGTCTGAATCTTCAAGCAGTGTGATGCTTGTACCTATATAACTAATAGCTTCATCAACTTCAGGATTGACAAATAGATAATTCGTTCCACCACCTATGATCAAAGGATTTACTAATTGTACTGAAGAAAGTACATCAAAATCATTCTCATGTTCAATGAGTACATACTTTTTAACATTCACAGGTGTCTTGAAACCCGTGAACTGTGTGAGATCATGATTGTACAGTATGTTCATATGTCATCTTTCGAATATCAATGTTACCGGACCATCATTCACTATATGAACTTTCATATCTGCACCGAATACTCCTGATTTGGCAAAAGAATATCGATCGTTCAAACTTGATTTGAAATGTTCAAAGAGAACTTTTGCTTTTGCAGGATCTTCAGCATGAACAAAACTCGGTCTCAAACCTCTGTCATTTTGAGCACATAATGTGAAATTTGGTATGATGAGCAATTCGCCGGATATATCCATTAAAGATAGATTCATCTTACCATGTTCATCAGGAAAAATGCGGAGTCCTAACAATTTATCAATGAGCCATTCATTTTTGCTAGTGTCATCACCTTGACAATATCCAATAAGAACATTCATGCCCCGATGAATCGAGGCATGAATAGTATCATCGATGCTTACCGATGATGAATGAACTCTTTGAACAATGGCTTTCATGAACCTTGTGAATAATCATAGAAACCTTTACCGGATTTGCGTCCGAGATGACCGGCAGCAACCATCTTGCGCAATAGAGGACATGCACGATACTTACTATCGCCCAAGCCATCATGTAATACTTCCATGATTGAAAGACATACATCAAGACCAATAAAATCAGCCAATGTAAGTGGTCCCATAGGATGCGCCATTCCCAATTTCATGACTGTATCAATATCTTCAGCACTTGCAATGCCTTCCATCAAACAATACACCGCTTCATTGATCATTGGCATCAAGATGCGATTTGATATGAAGCCGGGATAATCTTGTACGGTTACAGGTACTTTACTCAATTGCTTAGCAAGATCAAAGATGATTTGATATGTTTCATCGGAAGTTGCAAAACCTCTTACGATCTCGCATAATTTCATGACTGGTACAGGATTAAAAAAGTGCATTCCGATGAATTTATCTGGACGATTGGTCGCTGCACCCAATTCAGTTATGGAAATCGAAGAAGTATTCGAAGCAAAAATACATTCGGGCTTTGCAGTTGATTGTGCTTGTTGAAACAATGCAATCTTGACATTCTTTTGTTCAGTTGCCGCTTCAATGATGAGATCTGCATTGGTAGCTGATTGTGTCAAATCAGTTGATGCAATAATTCTTCCGAGAATAGCTTGCTTATCATCATTTGAAATAATCTCTTTCTTCACCTGGCGATCAAGATTTCCGGTAATAGTTGCAATGCCTTTTGAAAGAGATGCTTCACTTATATCAACAAGTGAGACTGAATGACCATGTTGAGCGCATACATGAGCAATTCCATTGCCCATTGTTCCTGCTCCGATTACTACGATATTCATAACTTATCCTTAAATAAATATTGATTATTCATATTCATAAAATCCGGCACCGGATTTTCTGCCATATCTACCCGCATTCACGATATCTTGTTGCATGAGTGATGGAGTAAATCTTGGTTCATTGAAATATTGAGCGGCGACAGATTTTGTAACTTCTAAATTGACATCATTCCCGATAAGATCCATCAATTCAAATGGTCCCATTTTGAAACCGAGTGATTTCATCAGAGTATCTATTTGTTTTGGATTGGAAGCATTTTCGGTGGCAATACGCATTGCTTCATTGTAGTAATTTCGGGCAACGCGATTTACGATAAATCCGGGTACGTCCTTTGCTATAACCGGTACTTTTTTAATCGAGCGACAAAACTCCAATGCAGTATTTAATACTTCATCTTTCGTAATGGGAGTTCTGATGATCTCAACCAATTTCATGATATGCGCAGGATTGAAAAAGTGCAAACCAATAAAATGAGAAGGATACTTTCTGTTTTTCGAAAGAATGTTCACTGACAATGAAGATGTATTTGTTGCCAATATTGCTTCTTCTCTTAAGCCAGATTCTTCGATAGATGCAAAAAGTGCTTCTTTGATTTCAATTGATTCAATGATTGCTTCAATGATAATATCAGCATGTGACACTTGTTCGCTTAATTCACCAGTACATACACACTGCTTGGAATAATTATCATATTGTTCATTATTTATGCTTCCTTTATCAAGTGATTTCTTCAATTGTGCATCAATGAAAGATTTCGCTTGATTGAGGGCTTCTTGATTTTTATCAAACAGTATGGCTGAATGTCCGGACAAAATGGAAACAAGGGCAATACCCCTTCCCATTGTACCGGAACCACAAATCATGATTTTCATATATTACTCTTGTTTTTGTACATGCATCTGATGTCTTAGTCTGACCAGGCCTTCAGTGATTGTACTGAATGATATTCCCAGATCTGTATGTGCTTTCAAATTGATCAATCCACTTATCAGTGGTCTTTGTGCCGGTTGATGTAGGTCTTTTGTCTTTGTTGGTATAAACAAGGATTGATCCAAATGAAAAATCTTTGCTATCTCCAATGCAAATTCTAGTCGATTACATTGTGTATTTCCACCAATATGATAAATCCCACATCTCTTTTTTTCAATGATTCTCTTCACAGCCAAAGCTAAATCATCGGTCAATGTTGGATTTGAATATTGATCATCGACTATATTCATTTGTTTGCCTGCGTCTGCGGTATGTAAAACCCACTTGACAAAATCCTGTTGATTATCATTTGTCAAACCATAGACAACATTTGTTCGTATCACCGTATTCTTTGCATGTGATTTCAAAACGGCATTTTCACCTGCCAATTTGGATTTGCCATAATAAGAAATTGGTCTAGGTTGATCATGTTCCGAGTATGGGCCTTTAAGGCCATCAAATACATAATCTGTTGAAAAATGGATGAGATGAGCTTCAATTATCAATGCAATTCTAGATAATTGCTCGGCAAATACTGCATTAGCAGCCCATGCTTCCTGTTTTTTTTCTTCGCATGCATCAACATTGGTCATTGCAGCAGTATTGATTATATAATCAGGTCTTACGGAAAGAAACTCTTCTTTCCAAGACTTTAGCTCTGGATATGGTATTGCTTTATACTGAATTCTTTCTGTGGAAACTTGATTTAGAGTCATGGAATATACATGTAATTTCCATGTTGTTTCTTTGATGAGCAAGTCTATGATTGCGGATGCAATCTTACTATTACCACCTATGATTGCTATATTCAAGTCAAACTCCATTTTCATGTTCATACATAAATGCATGAAGTTCGGAAAGAATCAAATCATATGGATATGTTATTTTTCGCATCATTTCATGTCCTTTTATACAAAGAACATTATAACCAGCATTTTCCATAATTGATGCATCATCAGTAAATATAGCATCGCCAATCGATTGTATTGTTGTAGCATAAACTTTTGTGTCAACAATCTGGGGTGTCTGAGCCAACATGAATTGCTTACGATCACATGTTTTCTCAACTATATCATCAGACACTTTTTTCAATGTATCAGAAACATCCAATGCAGGAATGACACAAACATGATCTGCGCTTGCTTTCATTAACTCTCGTATTACCGCTTTGGGAATGAATGGCCTGGCTGCATCATGAATAATAACTTTATCGGATTTCATAGCTGAGGCTGTATGCATTGCATTTCTGATTGAATCTTTTCTCTCTATACCACCTTCCACAAATTCAATGGATGACAATGGAAGATATTGCTTGCAAATATTTTGTAATTCAATCACTCTTTCCGGATCACAAGCAATGATAAGCGATAAGACATGATCTCCACATGTGATTAATCCATCTATCAATGAGCGAATGGCATATTCGATGATCATGATATCATTAATCCTAAGGAATTGCTTTGGAATATCATTTCCAAAACGTGATCCTTTGCCGGCAGCAGGGATAATACAAGCAATATTCATGATAAACTCGATGTATATGAAAAAGGCAGACCTAGCGCCTGCCCTTTCGGATATATCTTAATTGTCAACGACTTATTTATCTGCCTCTCCCATAACGGGATCTACGGAACCTATAATAGCAACAATATCAGAAACCATTGAACCTTCGGACATATATTTTAATCCTTGAAGATTTGAAGATGAAGGAGAGCGAATTTTCAATTTCCAAGGATGACCTGTGCCATCAGAAACAATAAAGAAGCCTAATTCACCTTTTGGACCCTCAATCGCTGTATATGTTTCACCTACAGGCGGCATTGCACCGAAATTAATCAGCATGAAATCATTGATCAATTCTTCCATTTTGGTGTAGATGTGAGCTTTTTGAGGGAGCACATGTTTGGGATCATCGGCCAAAACAGGGCCTTTAGGCAATTTGTCTAGTACTTGATGAATGATTTTGACAGATTCTTTCATTTCTTGTACGCGGACAATATATCTAGCCCAAGTGTCGCAATCATTATGAGTGATGACATCAAAATCCAATTGATCATACACCCAATACGGCATATCACGACGAAGATCATGGTTAATTCCCGATCCACGCAAACATGGACCTGTCAAACCAAGTTGAATTGCTTTGTCTGCAGGCATATACCCGACACCGGCCAATCGTTCGATAAAAATTCGATTACGATTGACAAGCCCTTCGGATTCTTTCAAACGATCGGGGAATTGATTCACCCAATCACGAATCATTTTCAATACTTCCGGAGATATATCATTTGCAATACCACCAATTCTTGAAAAACTGGTCGTAAATCGAGCGCCACAAATTAGCTCAAAGATATCATAGAGTTTTTCTCTTTCGGTGAATGTCCAAAGGAATAATGTCAAGGCTCCAACATCCATACAAGTGGCTCCCATAGCCATGAGATGAGAACTAATTCTTGCCATTTCCGTCAAGAGAACACGAATCCATTGTGCTCTTTCAGGAGCCTCAATTCCAATCGCTCTTTCAATTGCATAAGCAATTCCCATATTGTTTGACATGGGAGACATATAATCCAATCGATCAGTATGAGGAATGAATTCATGATATGTCATTGCTTCGGCCAATTTCTCATATCCACGATGAAGATAGCCAAGCTCCGGAACACACTTGACGATGGTTTCACCATCAAGACGCAATAGTACGCGCAATACACCATGTGTGGCAGGATGCTGAGGCCCCATATTCAAAACCATTTCATTATCCAATGGATCTTCGAACATCACTGTGGTGTCCTTGTCCATCAATTCCTTCATGATCTTGTTTTGTCGAACTGTATGTACTCTTTCAAGTGTCGAAGTTGCGGTTAATGGTATCATGGCGATACTTTGTTGATTCGTGAATAATAATGTCGTAAAAATACCAAAATTCCTTAGTGTGACCAAATAACTAACATGGCGTTTTCTTATGATTACGGTCAATGGTCAATGCCATGCCATATTGGCTTCCATGTTTGAGCGGAATTCAAGAATTCTTCCTTTCAATTGGCAATAATTACGGTTATACATAATGTCAATTCAGTATTTTTGAGTTCCCAAATTCAAATACAATCATGAAACAGATTCTCCCTATCATAATCAGCTTATTATTCCCGACCTACTTGATTGCCGGTTCGGGTGAGCAAAGAATGATTACCGATGTAGGTAATATTCGCTTGTCAATCAGCAGTTTTGGTACTATTGGTACCGGTTTTGCCGGCTGGCCTCGTATTCCATCATGTGAATATCCTCGTGGAAGTG
>Ga0315899_10005263_pt1 | contig 13978 bp, 10 predicted proteins | sample LakEriMetagenome_2_FD_203518 | JGI IMG/M metagenome (GOLD analysis project Ga0315899, IMG submission 203518) | Freshwater fungal communities from buoy surface, Lake Erie, Ohio, United States - Buoy 4 MA112 | ecosystem: Environmental > Aquatic > Freshwater > Lake | place: USA: Lake Erie, Ohio... | reverse complement strand
ATTCGCGCGCCAGCGCTCCGATGCTGCAGAACTGCTCGAGCGAACCGCGGTTGCCGCTGTTGCAGGCGGGCCCCTCAGGATCGATGCAGATCAGTCCAGGTTCAGCCGCCGCGCCGCCGTGGCCCGTAAACAAGTTGCCGCCCAGCAACACCCCACCGCCCACGCCGGTGCCGAGAGTGAGCAACAACACATCGCGGTAGCCCCTGGCTGCGCCGTGCCAGGCCTCCCCCACCACAGCGCAATTGCCATCGTTGGCGAGGGTGACACGCCGCTGCAGCTGAGGCTCCAGCCACTCGGCCAGGGGAATCTGCTCCCAACCGGGCAGGTTGATGCAGACCCGCGCCACCCGGCCTGCCCCATCCATCGGGCCCGGCAGGCCAACCCCCACACAGGAGGCCAGGCCATCGGGATCGAGCTGCTGCACGGCCTCCACCAGGGCCATCACCACCGCACCGGGCATCGGCGGCTGGGGTGTGGGCACCTCCAGCTCCGCCAGCAGTTGCCCCTCCACCGAGAAGCGGCCCAGCTTGATCGCCGTGCCGCCGAGATCCACACCGATCAGCTGGGCCATGGCAGCAACCTAAAAGCGGAAGAGCAACTGCAACTGGCTTTGCCAGCGGCCCTGGGTGTCGATCGAGGTCTGCACGCCTACCCGATCACTGGCCTGATAGCGGAGCGTCACCTGAGGGGGAATATCGCTGCGGTTGGGCGCTGCTAACACCGAGACATTGAAGCGCTCGGTGACATCCAGACCGATCTCCGAGCCCAGAACCAGCTGCGAAGGCAGACGGCGTGTGCGGTTCTCCGTGGCCACGACCTCTTCCGGCGAGAAGTAGGTGGGGTACAGAGCGAAGGTGAGGCGCTGCCCGAACGCATCGCTGAGGCCGCCCACAACCGGCGACAGCAACGTCTGACCCAGCACCGTGGCCAGGGCCGCACCGGCATTGCCCCCGGCCAGACCCACCAGGGAGTTACCACCGATCAAGGCGACCAGTCGCTCCTGCGGCAGCGGCGGTGAACTGGTGAGGCGAATGTTGTCGGCGAGGCGATCAGCCGGACCGGAGGCCTCCACCCGCACCTTCACCAGGCGCAGTTGATCGATGGAGTTGGCCGGAGCGGTCACGTTCCAGTCGTAGAGGTTGGAGCGGTTGGTTTCATTGGCCACCAGCGTGTCGGACACCCGGGTGCGCAGAGCGATGTCGACGTAGGGAATCAGGCCGAGGCTCGGGGTGAACACCGCCACGTTGGGGGCGTCGGGATCCAGGCTGAAGTTGGTGGTGAACAGGCTGAGGCGGCCGTTGAGCAGGCGCACCACACCGCTGACCTGCAGCGATGGATCCAGAGCACCGCGCAGGGTGAGCACCCCACCGGTGTTGAAGTTGAGGACATTGGGAACGCCCACCTTCAGATCAGGGCCCAGCCGCAGGCGCAGGGCGTTGAAGCGGAGGAAGGGCAGATCGGGCACCGCCGCCCGCAGATCCTGGCTGGCAGAACTTTCCAGCTGCTGGCCCATCACCAGCAGCGGTTGCTTGAAGTCCCATTTCGCTTCCACCAGCTCCCGCACCGTCACGGGTCGGGTGGGCTCGGCTTCGGTGGCGAGCTGGCCGGGTTGCACATTCAGGCTGCCGCGGCTGAGTTGCAGCTCACCCGAGAGCTCCGGCGAGCGCAAGGAGCCACCCACCTGCACCTCACCGCTGGCGATGGCCTGCATACGCGGCACCTTGAAGGGTGCCTGCTGCACCTGCAGCGTCAGCCGGCGCTGGGGTTGAGCCAGAGGCTCGATCAAGCCGAGTTGGCCACCACCACTGATCTGACCCGTCGCACCAACCCGGGCGCTGAGCTGCTGCAGCTCGAGCTCACTGAAATCAAACAGAACCGTGGCTTCCAGCTCGCGCATGGTCTGTCCAGCCACCTGCAGCACGCCATTGCGAAAGCGCAGAAAGCCATTAGCCACGGGTGTCTGCAGGGAACCCCGCACGAGCAGCTGCAGGTCGACACTGCCCTGCTGCCACTGCACACCAGGTCCGCCCAGCACAGAGAGGAACTGCAGCCCATCGCCGCGACTGGCCACCCGCAACTCCAAGGCTTCGCGCGTGGGCTGCAACGGCACCGTGCCCTTCACATCAACACTGTTGGCGGCCCCATCACTGCGCAGCGACCAATCGATGCTGATGGTGTCGTTCGCCAGCGCCAGATCACCCCGCTCCAGCCGCAGTGGTGATCCAGCCAGGGCGGAATCCTGGAGGGCGAGGGACAACTGAAGCTCAGGGCGGCGGCGGCCATTCCCAGGGGCGAAGCGTCCGTTGGCGGCCAGACCACCACTGAGGCCCTCGGGCACCGTGGTGAATAGCGCCAGGAGCGCCAGCGGCAGATGCTCCACCGAAAAGGTGGTGGCGCCGCCCAGGGGTCCACGCAAGGTGACTTCCACCGGAGTCGCCGTGAGCGCCTGATCTCGATCGCTGCCGCGCAGCCACAGATGGCCGCTGGCCTCCAAATCCAGCGCAAGACGGTCGATCGACGGACCCATGAGGGTGAGGTCGGCATTCACCAGGCCCTGCAGCTGCCGCGGATCCAGACGTTCGGCGGCGCTGCGCTGCCGACCCAACGCCGCCGCGACCTGAAGCTGGGCCTGCTCCAGGGCCTGCAACTGATCGTTGAGGCTCATCCCCAGGGTGTCGATCACCAGGTCCTGGAGATCTGCAGCGGAACCCGTCAGACGGGGGGGGCCACTGCGCCAAAGCTGCGCTGATCTCCAGAACTCCTGCAGGGTCTGGGAGCCAAAGCGGCGGGCTTCAAAGCGGGCCCACAGCTGCCCCCCCTGCTCACCGCGCAGGCGCATGGCGACACTTTCGTCCTGCTCGCCCTGCCAGTTCCCTTCTGCGCCGTAGCGGCCCTGGCGGTAGGTGCCGCTCGCGGTGAGGCGGCGGCCGTAGAGACCCAAAACGTGAGGGCGATCCAAACGGATCTCGCCACTGATCCAAAGCGGTTGCAGGTCCAGTTGTCCTTTGCCGCTCAAGGCACCACCCAACGGCTGGAAACGACCATTGGGGCCCAGTGCAAATTCCAAGCCCGCCAGGGGAAACGCTTCAGCGCTCCAGCGATAACGGCGTGGATCACCAGCAAAGCGGAGGGTGCCGCCCTCGCGCTGCAGGCTCACGGCCTGGGGCATCCAGCGGCGATCGAGCTGGGCCTGCAACTGGCCCGGCTGAGCCGGCGCCAGCGCCTCCAGCGCAAGGTTGCCCCCGCCACGGCGCGAGCCCTGCAGCACGCCACGCCAGCTCTCCAGCAACAGCAACGGACCAACTCCTGGATCGCGCACCAGCAGCTGCACATTCGGTTGCAGCTGCTGCAGAGGACCCTCCACCGTTCCCCAGGCATCCAGCTGCCCGCGCAGCCGGGTGCCCAGCAGCGCACTGAGCCGCTCCAGGGGATAGCTGCGCAGATCAAGCTGTAGCCGCAGAGCACCGGCGCTCACACCAGACCGCGCCACAGAGCCCAGAGGCAGCCGCCCGGATGCCTCCAGCACAGGGGATTGGAAGCGCTGCAGTTCCAGCAACTGCGGCTGCCAGCGCAGCCGGGCTAGCCAGTCGCCCAGCAGCGGGTTGGCCTGCTGGCGCAGATCCAACAGCAGCTGCGGGCGGTTCCAACCACCCTGCTGTTGCAACGAAGCGCTCAACCGCGGCGCCGCTCCCAGCAGAGGAGCCAGAGCAGGTTTGAGCTCACGGCCCAGCTGCAGCGCCCCGCTGCGCAGCTCCAGCAGCGGCCAAAGGGCCCCAGACGCCTGGAGGCTGGCATCGCCGTAGCGCAGCAGCAACCGGGGCACCGTGAGCCGGAACGTGGGCTGACTGCGGATGGCAATCAACGACTCCAGCCGTAGGGGCTGGGCTGGGCGCTGGGCCAGACGCAGACCCTGCCACGCAGCCGAGATCTGCAGGTTTGGCTGCTGCCATGGCCCCCGCAGCTTGGCCTGAAGCTGATGCCCCTGACGGGACTCTCGGCCCTGCAACTGAAGCTGAAGCTCGCCCTTGGGCAACGCCAACTGGCCTTGCAGCCTGCCGCGCCAGGGCCCCCAGCCAAGGGACGAGGGTGCCAGCCGCAAGCCACGCTCATGACACTGAAGCGGCAGGGCTTGAGCCGTGAGCGGATCAGCCAGACCCTGGGGGCGCCAGCGCACACCAGTGAGTCGTAGGCCGCCGGAGCAGCTGCCAACACCGGAGCGGCGCTGCAGCAGCAGCTGCCCCTCCACCAGGCCATCGAGGCGGCCCACCAGCTGGCCATGCAAGCCAACCGGTAACAGAGGCATCAGCGGCTTGAGCGGCAGCTGCTTCGGCTGAAGCTGCAGGCGCCAGTGGCGCTGCTGCCAGTTGGCCTGCAGCTGGAACGGCAACTGGCCGCCGGCCTGCGGACTGAGCGTGCCGCGCAGATCAACCTGGCGCCGCCACAGCGGCAGATCGGCTTCACCCCGCAGCACGAAGGGGATGGCGCCAGCAGCGCTGTGCAGAACGCCCCGCCCGGGCTGGGGCACCTGAATGCGCAAAGCCACCCGAGGCGGTTCCCGACCAGGCTTCTGGCTGGGTAGCTCCCAGAAAGCACCACGAGCATTGCGGCGCAGCTGCACGGTGGGCTGGATCACCCGGATCTGCAGCACCAAGGCGCGTTGGAACAGGCTAGCCAGGGGATCCAGCGCCAGCTCCACCGCCGGCGCATCCACGCTGGAGGGGTTGTTGGGCACCGGCAGAAAACGGCTGCGGCCGGCCGCAAACCCCAGGGGGCGCAGACCTGCGTAGGGACCAAGCTGCAGCGGCTGACCGAGGGCACCACGAACCAGCCGCTCCAGCCAGGGGCGACGGGCGTTGTACAGGCGCTCAGCCAGTCGATCGGCACCGATCCAGCCAGCCGTGGCCATGCCGATCAGCCCGCAGCCAGCCAGCAGCAACGCCGGGCGCGATGCGGCCAGCGCTGTGACGCCAACAGGGCGGCCTGATCGGCGAAGGGATCGGGGGATCCGGCGGCCCGTGGGTCTCAGCGGCTGAGCAGGCCGCAATATAAAGGTGATCTTTCGAACCTCCGAGCTCCCATGCGCGCTGATCCCCTGCTGCTCACCGCCGGCGAGTGGCTGGGTGTTGCATCAGCTGCGCTGCTGCTGCTCACCCTGGTGGCCTTCGTGGTGCGCTGGGGTATCCGCTTCCGCCTGGTGGGGGTCACCAGCTTCACGGTGCTGCTGTCGCTGTCGTGTCTTGCCTTTGCGGTGAGCTACACCCCCCGCCAGCTGGTGGATGGGGCCGTGAGCGTGCCGGTGGTGTTCGACAACGGCACTGATCTGGTGGTGGCTGCTGCACCGGCAGACCTCGACCCTGCAGCCTTTGGGCCGTCGGTACAGCAGGTGGCCCTCAATCTGCGCGGTAGTGGCCGCGGCACCCAGCTGGTGGAGGTGCGCCTGCGGCGGGTTGAATCCACCGCGCCAGGCACGGATACCCCTGTGGTGCTCGCCACCGCCATCCGCAACCTGGCCGATGGGAGCGTCAGCCTGCAGGGCTGAGCGGGGGGATTCAGGGCGTTGAGCCATCCTCTAGGCCCACTGCCCAAACACTTCCGCAAGGAAGAGCAGGTGCTGCAGAACCACGGTGTAGCCAGCTGGGAAGAGCTGGCCGCCCTGAGCGATGGCCAACTGCGGGTGCTCTCCAGCCAGGGAGGTGCTCTCGAGCGCCAGCTGCGCAAGCTGCGCGGCCAGGCGCAACTGGTGGTGGAGCTGCAGTTGCACCCCCATGAGGCCGCGCTCCTGCTCTACGCCGGGATCGCCTCCAGCCGGGGTTTGGCACAGGCCTCCCCGCAGCAGCTACTCACCCAACTGGGGCGGCTGGAGCGCTCGCTCACCGGCATGGCCCCGGCCAGGATCGATGCCAGCACGGTGCGCCTCTGGATCCAACGGGCCCAGCAGGCCTCCGGTCGCTACGGGAAGTGACCCCAACCCCCCGGCAGTGGGCGGCAGCATCCTTGAAATGGAGACAGAACCCTTTGCGCCTACGGCTGCACTGCCATGACCCCAACCCGCCTGAGCGGCCCAGGGCTGGCGATCGCCCTCGCCCTGGCCTCACCGCTGCTCACAACAGCCCCAGCCCTCGCCAATTCGCCGCTGCTCGAATCGGTGAAAAACAATCCCCAGCGGGCCAAGGCCCTCTGCAGCGAACTGAAAGCACTCAACGCCCAGGGGCTCTCCTACACCTCCCCGCAAGCCGTGGCTCAGATCGCCGCCCGGCAGGGTTTGAGCAACACCGACGCTGAAATTCTCTCCACCTACGTGGTGGGCCTTTACTGCCCCGACGTGCGCTGAGGTCGTGCGCGCCAGCGGGGTGAGCGACCACTGGATCCAAACAGCCGACGGCTTGAACCTGTGCTGCCGGGTGTGGACGCCACCAGGCTCAGGGCCCTGGCCAGTGCTGCTGATGCGCCAGCCCTACGGGCGAGCCATCGCCTCCACAGTGACCTACGCCCATCCCGAGTGGTATGCCCGGCATGGCTTTGCCGTGGTGGTGCAGGACGTCCGCGGCCGCGGTGACTCCGATGGCGAGTTCCGCGGGTTCCGCCAGGAGGCCGCCGATGGCAGCAGCACCCTCGCCTGGCTCCGGGCACAGAGCTGGTGCAACGGGCGGGTGGGGAGTTACGGCTTCTCCTACCAAGGGCTCACCCAGCTGCTGTTGGCCGATGAGCAGCAGCTGCCCGATGCCCTGGCACCGGCGATGGCCGGACTGGATGAGCGGCGCCACTGGGCCAGCGAAGGGGGCTGCCACTGGTGGGCCCTCGGCCTGGGCTGGGGGCTGCAGCTGGCGGCTCAGGCCTGCGAACGCCGCGGCGATCAACAGGGCTGGTGGGAAATCCGCCGCAGCCTGGAGAGCGGCGACTTTCTGCGCGATGGCCAAGCGCAGCTTGAGCAGCTCGATCCCGAAGGCATGGCGGCGACTTGGCTGCAGCTCGACCCAGCCCGGCCTGAGGGTTGGCGCCGGCATGAGCCGCCCGCGGCGATCTGGCGCAAGCCGATGCTGCTGATCGGCGGCTGGCACGATCCCCATTTGCTGGGCGTGCTGGATCTCTGGGAGCGGGCCCGCGCCGCCGGCGGGAAGCCCTGGCTGCGGCTTGGGGCCTGGAGCCATCTCCAATGGAAGGGTGGCCTCGATCGGCTGCAGCTGGCGTTTTTCCAGCGCCACCTGATCGAAGAGCGCCAAGCCAGCGCAGCGAGCCCACTGCCGCTGCCGCAAGACCCTGAGGTAACCGCGGCGTTGCAGGACATCGCCAACGAGCAGTGGCAGCCAGTTGAACCCACGGCTTGCAGCGATCAGCGCTGGGGCCTGAGCAGCGGAGGCCTCGCCGCGGTAGATGCCACAGAAGGACAACTGATACCCGGCGATGCCAACGCGATCAGCCGCGCAGGCGGCCGCCTCACGATCGTGCATGACCCCTGGCGTCCCCTAGCGGGCCGTGGTGGGCATCTGGGGCTCGATGCCGGCGCGGTGCTGCGCACCGACCTGGATCAGCGCACCGATGTGGCCTGCTTCACCAGCGCGGTGTTGGATCAGCCCATGGTGCTGCTGGGAAGGCCCGTGCTGGAACTGGAGGCGATGGCCGATCAGCCGGGCTTCGACCTCTGTGCCGCCCTGTCGGTGGTGCAGAGCGATGGCCAGGTTCGCCAGTGCAGCACCGGCGTGGCCCGCTGGCTCGGAGGCAGCTGCCAGACGATGGCCAACCGCACGGTGCAGCTGCAGCCCCTGCTGCTCACGCTGCAGCCGGGTGAGTGCCTGCGCCTCTCACTGGGTCTGGCGGCCTGGCCCCAGATCGCCGTGAATCCCGGCGATGGCACGCAGCCCCGTGGTCCCGCCGGGCCGCAGCATCGGGTGATCACTGTGGAGCTGGAACTGCGCGCAGCCAGCCTCAGCATCCAGCCAATGGTTGGGGCAAACTGAGGCCCACTGTTGCTATCTGAGATGCTGCGCCCGCTGCGCTCTGCCCTGCCGGCTCTGCTGGCCGCCAGCCTGATCGGTGGCGCCGCCACCGCACCCCTGGCCCCAGTCCGGGCCGGCGGTGCGGTCACAACTACAGCGCCAAACAGTGGCACTGCCCTAACTGTGGAGCAGGCCCGTGCTGCGGCGATGCGCATCCTCAAAGCGGTGAAGGATGGCGACGCCAAAGCGCGCTTTACCCAGTTCTCCCCTGAGCTGCAGGCGGTCACCAGCCCGTCGATGATCGCGGCCACGATGCGCACCCAACCCAAGGTGCTCAGCTACGAGCTGCTCAGCGTGCGCAGCGGCATGAGCGGCAGCACCGTGGAAGCGGAGCTCACCACCAAGGCCGGCAAGCGCGTGGTGTTCATGGTGCTGAACAGCAGCGGCAAGATCGATCGTTATTACATCGATCGTGCTGATGACGCCAGCAGCCAGGTCGCGCTGCAATTCGTGCAGGCGATCAGCACGGGCAATTTCATCACCGCCCAGAGCTTCCTCAGCCCTGGCGTGCAGGAAGACCTCACGCCGGCGGTGCTACAGAGCAGATGGCTGGAGCTGCAGCGTGAAACCGGCAATTTCGTGAAAGTGGGCCGCGCTGTAGAGGCAGAGACGACCCCCGATACGCGCCTGGTGCTGGTGAATGTGCAGTTCAACCGCCTCGCCGACAACCTCTACGTGATCCTCAATAGCGAGAACCAGATCACCGGTGTGGACTTCCCTGAGAACCCCGCCGGACCGAGCTGATCGGGCGAGGGAAAACGGCCTTAAGCTCCCAGCCACGCTCTTGCACTCATGCCTGTGCTGGCTCAGCTCGACTGGATGGTGGACGATGCCCAGCGCTTGGCCGAATGCCGGCACGACCATCCCTTCGCCGTGCTTGGCCCCCAGCCGCTCGACAACGGCAACTGGGTGGTGCGGGTGTGGATGCCCGAGGCCGAACGGGTTGAGCTGATGACTGGCGGGGTGGCGATCCCGATGGCCACCCCCCATCACCCCTGGATCTTCGAAGCAGAACTCCCCAGCGACCCCGGCAGCGGCTACCAGGTGCACGTGCTGCGCGGCGGCATCGAGCACGTGGCCCACGATCCCTGGGCCTTCCGCGAGGAATGGATGGGCGAAATGGATCGCCATCTGTTCGCCGAAGGCAACCACCACCACATCTGGGAGCGCATGGGCTCCCATGTGGTGAGCCGCAACGGCGTGGCGGGTGTGATGTTCTGCCTCTGGGCTCCCAATGCCCGCAGCGTGTCGGTGCTGGGCAATTTCAACGGCTGGGATGGGCGCCATCACCCCATGCAGGCGCGCCTCGGCGGCGGCTGGGAATTGTTCGTCCCCGGGATCAAGCCCGGTGAGGTCTACAAATACGAAGTCCGCACCCAGGACGGCCACTGCTACCCGAAGGCCGATCCCTACGGCTTCCGCCACGAGATCCGCCCCAACAATGGATCCATCGTTGAAGCCCTGAGCAGCTTCCCGTGGGGGGACAGCGCCTGGATGCAGGAGCGTGACAGCAGCAATCCCCTCGATCAGCCGATCGCGGTCTACGAAATGCATCTGGGCAGCTGGATGCACGCCAGCGCCGATCAGCCCTACATCGAGCCAGATGGCACACCCCGTACGCCGGTGCAGGCGGCCGACCTCAAGCCCGGCGCCCGCCTGCTCACCTATCACGAGCTCGCCGATCGGGTGATTCCCTACGTGAAGGCGCGGGGTTTCACCCACATCGAACTGATGCCCATTTCGGAGCATCCCTTTGATGGCTCCTGGGGTTATCAGGTGACCGGTTGGTACGCCCCCACCAGCCGCTTCGGCACACCGGATGAGTTCCGCGCCTTTGTAGATCGCTGCCACGCCGAAGGCATTGGCGTGATTCTCGACTGGGTGCCAGGCCACTTCCCGAAGGATGCCCATGGCCTGGCCTTCTTCGATGGCGCCCACCTCTACGAGCATGCGGATCCGCGCATCGGCGAACACAAGGAGTGGGGCACGCTGATCTTCAACTACAGCCGCAACGAGGTTCGCAACTTCCTCGTGGCGAACCTGGTGTACTGGTTCGAGCAGTTCCACATCGATGGCATCCGCGTCGATGCGGTGGCCTCGATGCTCTACCGCGATTACCTCCGCCCCGACGGCGAGTGGATCCCGAACGAGCGCGGCGGCCGCGAAAACACCGAGGCCGTGCTCTTCCTGCAGCAGGCGAACCACGTGCTGTTCCAGCACTTCCCTGGAGCGCTCTCCATCGCCGAGGAATCGACCACCTGGCCGATGGTGACCAAGCCCACGGATATGGGCGGCCTTGGTTTCAACCTCAAGTGGAACATGGGCTGGATGCACGACATGCTCGATTACTTCGAGCTGGATCCGTGGTTCCGCCAGTTCCACCAGAACAACGTCACGTTCTCGATCTGGTATGCCTACACCGAGAACTTCATGCTCGCCCTCAGTCACGACGAGGTGGTGCACGGCAAGAGCCACCTGCTGCACAAGATGCCGGGTGATGACTGGCAGAAGTTCGCCAATGTGCGAGCCCTGCTGGCCTACATGTGGACTCACCCCGGCAAGAAGACCATCTTCATGGGGATGGAATTCGGTCAGCGCGGCGAATGGAATGTGTGGGGCGACCTGGAGTGGGAGCTGCTCCAGTACGAATCCCACCAGGGTCTGCAGCGCCTGGTCGACGACCTCAATACCTTCTACAAATCCGAGCGTGCGCTCTGGGGCGACGACTTCAGCGAGTTCGGCTTCCAGTGGATCGATTGCAATGACAATCGCCACTCGGTAATTAGCTTCATGCGCCGTGAGAGCACCACCGGCCGCTGGCTGGTGGTGGTCGCCAACTTCACACCCCAGAGCCATTCCCACTACCGCGTAGGCGTGCCGATGAGCGGCTATTACAGCGAGGTGTTCAACACCGACTCCGAGCGCTACGGCGGCAGCAACCTGGGCAACCTCGGCGGCAAGTTCACCGATGAGTGGGGCATTCACGGCTACGACCACTCCCTCGACCTCTGCCTGCCGCCCCTCTCGGTGCTGGTGTTCCAGCGCGATGAGAAGCGCAGCCAGGAGCTGGTGGCAGACGCGGCTCTCTAGCTGTGTGACGAAGCGGCAGAACCCTGCCGCCGGCAGGCCTTGATCGGGGGCGCCTTCGGGTAGGTTCGCGCTTCGCGTCCCCCTTGCCCATGACCGAAACCGCCCCCCTGCTGCTGCGCGCCGCCCGAGGTGAGCAGGTGGAGCGGCCTCCGGTGTGGATGATGCGCCAGGCCGGCCGCTACATGAAGGTGTATCGCGACCTGCGCGATCGCCATCCCGGTTTCCGCGAACGCTCGGAGAACCCCGATCTCTCCTTCGAGATCTCGATGCAGCCCTTCGAGGCGTTCAAGCCCGATGGCGTGATCCTCTTCTCCGACATCCTCACCCCGCTGCCGGGCATGGGGATCAACTTCGACATCGTGGAGAGCAAGGGTCCGCTGATTCACGACCCGATCCGCTCGATAGCTCAGGTGGAGGCGCTACGCCCCCTCAACCCGGCCGAGAGCATGCCGTTTGTGGGTGAAGTGCTCACCCGCCTGCGCAGCGCTGTGGGCAATCAGGCCGCCGTTCTGGGCTTCGTGGGCGCACCCTGGACCCTCGCCGCCTATGTGGTGGAAGGCAAGAGCAGCAAGAACTACGCGGTGATCAAGGCCATGGCCTTCCGCGAGCCCGAGCTGCTGCACAAGCTGCTGGATCACTTCGCCGAATCGATCGCGGCCTACCTGCGCTACCAGATCGATTCCGGCGCCCAGGTGGTGCAGATGTTCGACTCCTGGGCCGGTCAGCTGAGCCCGGCCGATTACGACACCTTCGCGGCCCCGTACCAGAAGAAGGTGGTGGACCTGGTGAAACAGACCCACCCCGACACCCCCTTCATCCTCTACATCTCCGGCAGTGCCGGGGTGATCGAGCGGATGGCCCGCACCGGTGTTGACATCATTTCGCTCGACTGGACCGTGGACATGGCCGAAGGCCTGGCCCGCCTGCCCGAGCATGTGGGCGTGCAAGGCAACGTGGATCCGGGTCTGCTGTTTGGCAGCCACAAGGCGATCCAGGAGCGGATCGATGACACCGTGCGCAAGGCCCGCGGCCGCAAGCACATCCTCAACCTTGGGCACGGCATCCTGCCCGGCACACCAGAAGAGAACGGTCAGTTCTTCTTCGAGGCCGGCAAGACTGTGATGGAGCGCATCGGAGCCGCCGCTTGAGCAGCCAGGTGGGGCCCGCCCGGATCCTGATCACCGGCGCCTCCGGCTGCGTCGGCCAGCACATTGCAGAGCAGCTGCTGCGGGAAACCGATGCGCAGCTGCTGCTGTGGCTGCGGGATCCAGCGAAGCTCACGGCGGTTCCAGCCAATCACCCGCGCATCACGCTGCTGGTGGGCGACCTGCGGGATCCAGCCCCTCATCGGGCTGCGATCGCCTCCGCCACCCGCATCATTCATACCGCCACCGCCTGGGGTGATCCCGAGCGAGCGCAGCAGGTGAATGTGATGGCGGTGAAGCAGATGTTGGCCGCTGCCGACCCTGGGGTGCTTGAGCAGGTGGTGTATTTCTCCACCGCCAGCATCCTCAATCGCGATCTGGAGCTGCTGCCTGAGGCCAAGGCCTATGGCACCGAATACATCCAGACCAAGGCCCAGTGCCTGCAGCAACTTGAGCAGCATCCACTGGCAGAACGCATCGTGGCTGTCTTTCCCACCCTGGTGTTCGGTGGCCGGGTGGACCGCAGCGGTCCCTTCCCCACCAGCTACCTCACCGAAGGACTGAAGGAGGGGGCTCGCTGGCTGTGGCTGGCCAAGTGGCTGCGGGCGGATGCCTCGTTCCACTTCATCCATGCCGCCGACATTGCCCGCGTGTGCGTGCATCTGGCCACCATCCCCCACCAGGCCAACGCCGAACCCGGCCAGGGTGCGGTGCGACGCCTAGTGCTGGGGCAGCCCGCTGTCACGGTGAACGGAACCGTGCAACGCCTCTGCCGCTGGCGCCGCAGCTGGCGGCCACCGGTGGGGGTTGATCTCCAGGGATGGCTGATTGAGGGCCTGATCAAGCTGTTGCGCATCGAGGTGAATGCCTGGGATCGTTTTTCGATTCGTCAGCGGCACTTCGTGCATGAACCGATCAGTCCACCGGAGCGCTTTGGCCTCGTCAGCCATGCCCCCACGCTGGAGGCTGTGTTTGAGGACGCCGGACTGCCCCACCGGGGCTGAAGCGAACCACTGGCAACCCTGACAGCAGAGGACGTTTCAAATGTTGCGAACCTCTGCAGCAAGGCTCACATCGGGAACAGCGGCCTTCTAATTTGGCCGGGTTGCACGAGCTCCAATGCGCCGTCTTCTCTCTGTCATTGCCCTCTGCCTGGCGCTGGTGCTGGGTGCTGCCCCCAGCTTCGCCGCTGACGCCGATCACGGCGCTCAGGTGTTCTCCGCCAACTGCGCTGCTTGCCACATGGGCGGCGGCAACGTTGTGAACGCTGAGCGCACTCTCAAAAAAGATGCCCTCGAGGCCTACCTGGCTAACTACAGCGCTGGCCATGAAGAGGCCATCCAGTACCAGGTGACCAACGGCAAGAACGCCATGCCCGCTTTCGGCGGCAAGCTGAGCGCCACTGACATCGCCGATGTTGCTGCCTACGTGGAATCGATGAGCCAGAAGGGCTGGGCTTGAGTCTCTCGGCTCTCCACCGATTCCAAAGCCGCCCCTGGGGGCGGCTTTTTTAATACCCAGATCCGCTTGTCAGCAGCTGGATCAAGCGCCATGGTGAAGAGCACCGCCCTGATCCCCATGCCGTGCTCTCCTGAACGGCCGGCTCCAGCCACAACAGCAACACAGCAGGCCGCTGCTGCAGCGCGTTTTCTGCGCCAGTCAGCCGTGCCGGCGATCGCTCCCCTGATCAGCTGGCCGAAAGGGTCCGCCGCTCGTTGAGCACCTCGAGGTAAAGCGCCTCATCAATCT
>Ga0315899_10005262_pt1 | contig 13979 bp, 10 predicted proteins | sample LakEriMetagenome_2_FD_203518 | JGI IMG/M metagenome (GOLD analysis project Ga0315899, IMG submission 203518) | Freshwater fungal communities from buoy surface, Lake Erie, Ohio, United States - Buoy 4 MA112 | ecosystem: Environmental > Aquatic > Freshwater > Lake | place: USA: Lake Erie, Ohio... | reverse complement strand
GTGATGCCATCACTGCTACCCGATCCCTGAGGACAAGAGGAAATCAGCGCTGCATCTCTGCTCCCTCAGTAGGGTGAACGGGCTTGCATTTTGGCCATTGGCGAGTCCCGAGCTCTGAACGGGTACAACCTCCAAGACCAAGGGATACCCATTCGAGGTGCAACTCCCTGATGGATCTGCTGTGAGTGGAGTTGTTCTGTCGGATCAACTGAAGAGCCTTGACTGGATATCCAGGAAAGTTAAGTTCATTGAGCGGGCTTCCTCAGATGTCATCGCGATGGTTACTGCGAGGGTGTTACCGCTTCTTGAACCGGAAACTCCTTCCACTCTCTAACACCGCCATGCACCTGAGCCGCCCCCGGCCAGCTCTTCTACCCAAAGTCTTTCGTTTTATTTCCTACCTGCGGCCAGGTGATGGCGAGCGTTAGAAGGTCTGCCATTGCCCAGACGCTAAGATGGGCTCCAACACTGAGCATTCCATTTCATGGACACTATTCACATCCGATTACCAAGAAGCATCCTTTCATCTAGCACTATTAAATTAGATAAGCAATTTGGGCTGACATGATGGTTACTGCACAAGAAATCGATAGTCGAATTGTAGCTTTCAAGAATGATCTTTCACAAATCAAGCCCCTACATGCAGTCAGAAAGCACATTATTGATGGAAACTGTGCAATCATATCCGACAATTCGTACTTCGAATTACGGCAAGAAGTTTCTGAAAGATTTGATGTCCACACAAATGAGGTTTTGGTAGTCGGCTCTAGCAAGCTTGGCTTCAGTATAGCTCCAAGGAAAAGATATCGGCATTTTTCAGTGACGTCTGACATTGATGTTGTGGTTGTGTCTGATGTATTGTTTGACACGGCTTGGAAAAGAGTTCATCAATACTGGTTACATGGTGGTTACTGGGAGAATGCTGGTGAATTCAAGAAATATTTGTTCCGTGGCTGGATAAGACCGGATAAACTGCCAGATGAAGTCACTTTTGATTTTGCTCTAGAGTGGTGGGAGTTCTTTAACAGCCTCACTTCGTCAGGCAAATATTCAGCATATAAGATTGCAGGAGCACTTTACAAGAATTGGTATTTTCTTGAATCTTATCAGCTAAAAGGTGTATGTGAGTGCGTCAACGATTTGGTCCCTGGAGGTAATCCCAATGCAAACTAGCGGCACCAATCGCCGTCTTCGTCTTCTAATAAGTGCGATAAAGGATGGCACCTTAATCCCACGTCCTGACTTTCAGCGAAGACTTGTCTGGACCAACAAGCACAAAGAAGAGTTTATTAAAACTGTTCTTGGCCAGTTTCCCTTCCCAGAAATTTATATTGCAGCTGGTGATGTTGATACAGACACAGGAAAAGGAACCGAGTTACTTGTAGACGGACAACAAAGGCTAACAACATTACTACAGTACTTCTCAGGCTCTCCTGACCTTAGGCTCGGCACACTTTGCCCATACAGTGCTCTGTCTCAAGATGAAAAAATCCAATTTTTGGAGTATGAAGTTGTCGTTAGAGATCTGGGCAAAAAAAGCATAGATGAAATAAAGGAAGTTTTTCAGAGAATAAATTCTACAAAATACTCTCTGAACGCCATGGAGATACACAATGCCAGATTCGATGGAGCGCTTAAACAATTTGCTGAAAAGCTTAGCAAGCACTCCTTCTTTGCTAAGCATCGCGTCTTTAAGACAAATGATGTTCGGCGGATGGGAGACCTAGTGTTTGTTCTTACCGTGATAATCTCACTTCTTACCACTTATTTCAATAGAGAAGATCTTATTGAAGAGTTCTTGGCCAAGTATAATGATCTCTTTATACACTCTGAGCTTGTCTGGGAAGAGCTTCTTGGGGTCTTCAGAGTGATTGATGGCATAGGCCTTGACTCGGCATGTAGAGCATGGAAAAAGGCTGATCTGCTAAATCTGATTGTAGAAGTCCATCGCTATACAGTGAAAGAAAAGACCGGCCTTGACGCTGAATATGCTTATCGAATTTCTAGATTTTATCAATCGGTAGATGAGTATCGCACTAGACGGCAAGGAGGAGCTGATATCGATAGATACTATAATTCGGTCATACAGGCAGCAAATGATCGCTCAAATCGGATAGCCAGGGGCGAAGTAATTAAGAAGGTGATACGGTGCAAGAAAGCCTTCTAACATCCAGATGCAGAAGACGGGAGCATGGGGTCGCTTCTATGCGAAAATTCCCGCCCGCTTCTGATCTGGAGCGTTGGGCCAAGGAATAATGAATAAGATTTTTTTGATTTCAACCACTCCTTGTCTATTCTCAGGGCCACAGTCTCAGACTTGCGGTTTGATCGGGTACCGAAATGCGGACGTGACATCCAATGCTACTTCGCCGCGGCTGATGGCAGCGCTGAGGAGATCGTCCATTGCTGGCAGCAAGGCCATATCGATGGACTGCTGTTCCGCTTCTGAGAGCATCGAACGCAGGTCTTTTCGCATCATCACCACGGTGGCTGATGGCGGCGCATAGGGGCCAGCGACCATCTTCATAGCGCGCTCCGGCAGAACATCACCGGGATTGAACACCTGAAACAGGCCCGCTGCCTCCACTGCTGGAATGCCGCAGGCTTTGGCCAGCCGCATCACCTCGCCGGCCATGGCCGACATGCTAAGCAGGCCCAGAATTCCCATCAACTTGAAGGCTGCGGCTCGGCCAGGGTCCGGCCCCAGAATCACCACCTTGGAGGCCATCGCTTCCAGAGCCGGCATCACGAGTGTGCAGTGCTCCGGATTTCCCGAGAGCAGCATGAATCCCGTCCCCGCCTCTGCATTGGCAGCCGTCATGAACACCGGTGTATGCAGATCGATGAGGCCAAGCGCGACCCAGCGAACCGGTCGTTGTGCCGTTGGCCCGGGCCCCGTGGTGCTGTGATCGATGATGGGTGCGAGGGCTGGAGCTGCGGACGCGATGGATTCGAGAACGTCGTCAACGGCTCCAGCGACGGCGAGCGAGAGATGGATTCGTTCCACCCCAGCGACGGCCTGATTCGCCTGCTCGAAGGCGACGGCACCGGCCGACTCCAGAGCTTGGGCCTTCTCGGCACGGCGATTCCAGACATGGACCTTCCGCCCGCTCGCGAGCTGTTGCAGCGCGAAGCTTCGACCCACCCCGGTTCAAAGGACGGCAACGGTCATGGCATCTGAGCTGGGGAAGGCGATCGATCCCATTCGCCTCGTGCTGGCTGCCACTGGCGCGGGATGGGCCTTGCCCCATGTCGTTGGATGAAGGCTGATGGTGCCATTACGGCATTCTGCATACGCTTCGCGGGAATTGTCTTTCTGTGTTCGTGCAACGCCACCGGCTCATCCTTCTGGTAGGGATCGTTCTTCTACTTGTGCTTGGCGGTGAACTTCTTCTCCCCACCCATGTCAGCGCCGCAGAACCCGGTTCGATGGCAGGAGCCCAGGCACGTTTGGTGCCCCAAATCCGTGCCTTCTATGGCAATGAAGGATCTTATCGTGGCCTTGTGCCGATCTTCTTTCTCACCATCGGGCCCCTGAAGATCATCCCGGCTTTTCTGAAACTAACGCGCAACGCCACGGCCTCTCTGCGCCGTCAGCTGGCCTGGCGCAGCTTCTTCATCGCCACAGCCACGACCGTGGTGCTCGCCCTTGTCGGATACAAGCTGCTGATCAAATACAACATCCCACTCACCGCGATCGTTGCCTCAGCCGGCGTGGTTCTGTTCCTGATCGCGCTAAGAATCGTGCTGTCGCAGTACGGCGACGACGACTCTTCCCCGGAGACGCCACCGGAGCATCCAGGCCTCGATCTTGCCCTGCAACCACTAACCTTTCCCACGATCCTCACGCCCTACGGCATTGCGGTGATCATCACCGTATCGACCCTGGTGAAGGAGGTTGATGGCAATCTCTCCGGCTTGCTCACCACTCTGGTGGGGATCATGGTGCTGAATCTTCTGGCGATGCTCTTTGCCCAACCGATCCTCAAGGTGCTCAAGCCCAGGGTGCTGCAACTGTTCGGCCTGGTGCTCGGGATCATTCAACTCTCCCTGGGTCTTACGCTGATCTTCAGCGCCATGGAGCTGCAGGCGCTGGTCATCAAGGAACTACTCGCTCCTTGAGCCAATTCTACTCTGCCCATGCCATGGACTCAGCCTTGAGCTCACCTCTCGGGTGTCTGTTCCCAGTAGTCGCGGAAGGCGGGAAGCGGCTTGGAGCGGAGCCCATAGCGAATGGCCGCAAGCCGCAAGACGAAGATTGTGCCGATCGTCAGCCAAGCTGCCGCCCTCAGCGGCCATCCCAGAGCGCTCACCTGCAGCACGAACAACAGGCAACCAAGCAGCGCCAGCACTTCCTCCAGGGTCCCTGGCAGGAACATGCTTGGCTCGCGCCGCATCAGCACATCGCGCAGGATGCCACCACCCACCGCGTTGACCAGACCCACCAGCACCACGCCAGGAAGACTCAGGCCTGCCTCCAGCGCCAGGGTCATCCCGACCACCGCATAGGCACCAAGGCCGATCGCATCCACCATGCCGATCAGGTGGGGCAAATGCCGTAGGCGTTGGATTCGGCCCCCCACCAGCAAGATGATGAGCACAGCTGCAACGATCAGGCCCAGATAACCCGGGGTTCGCACCACCATCGGCGGGCCGTTCTGAAGAAACAGCCCATCACGGAGGAGGCCGCCCCCTACGGAGGAAACGAACCCGACGGTGAGGATGCCAGGGATGGCGTAGCCCTTGCGTGCCCCTAGAAGGGCGCCGCTGAGGGCCCAGAGGAAGGTGGCCCCATAGTCGAAATAGGGGGGGAGTTCGAAGGAAGGGACCGGCATGGAAGGGGAAGTGGGCCGCTCAGAAGCTAAACTTGGCCCGCAGGGCCGCGACGGTTTCGGTGGCAAAGTTGGATTTGCCGGGATCGATCACTTGCAGATCGGCCGTGAGAATGAACCAGGGAGTGACGGCGAAGTTGTAGTAGATTTCAAGCCCCTTCTCGCCATCGAGCGGCACGAGAGGGTCAATAGTGTCCTCCAAGGCTCGGCTCCAGCTGTAGTAGTAAAAGCCGATGCCGAATCCATCGTAGGGGCGGTTCTCGAACATCCCCTCACCGGTGATTCCCCCCACGAACGACCAACCGATCGGGTTGGGATTTCCTCTGGTTCCGGCCACCTTGCCGTAAAGCCCGATTCCCTTGCCTGGCCGCACTTTGCTGGGAAACAATGTATGGCCGAACTGAAGACTGAAATTATCGGGATAGGTAGGGGCGCCGATCTGAAGCTCGGAAGGCAGCAGGATATTACGCAGATCCACCGAATCCTTGCTGCTGAAGGTGTAGGTCACCCCGAGATTGCTGGCGCGTCCCCAGGCCCGGCCATTCCACTGGGCTGAAAGCGATACGTTAACGCCATCCTCAAACAATCCATCCAGCCAGTAGTTGTTGGTCTGGTCGGAGGGATCGAATACCATCGCCGACAGGCTCACTTCTCCGATCTGCTGGGCCAGAACACCACCCATGATCACCGGTGGCACCACGCCGCTTGGGGGAGCCACGAACACCAGATTCATGAAGCGATCGATGCCCCAGCCGCCGAAGAAGGGATCGTTCGCCAGCAGGTCGATCACGTTGATCTTGCCCACCAGCAGGCTGGTACCGCCCCACCGCTGGCTGTAATACAGCGATGTGGCCTCCAGCTCCTCTGGGGTGGCAAGTGGAAGGATGGCGCCAGCATTCACCGGCCAGAGGGCGCCACCTCGGAAGCCCGGGACGCGACCACCCTCCAGCTCCAGATGGGCATGGAATCCGCCGCCACGCCACAGCCCCAGTTTCGTGGTGTCGAGATCAATCAGCGCATCCAGCCGCCCACCGGTGAGAAATTTGGTTCCGCGGCCATCTTCAGCGGTGAAGAAACCCTCATCTCCTGACCATTGCCCCTGGTAATAGCCGGTGGCATAAAGCCGCAGGTTCACACCGCGGCTGGCAAGGTCGGTCCGTGCGCCCCACCAGTCGCCCGAAAAGGTGGCGCGGTTCCAGAGGTCGCTCGCTGGTGGCCTCGCTGCAGCGGGAGGTTCCTCGGGTTGTGCGCTGCCAGACCCCGAGGATGCGTCAGAGCTGTCGGGGACAGGATCGTGCCCACGCCGCTGGGTTTCGGGCGGCTCGATGCTGTGCAGCTCTGTATTGGGGCGCTCGGAATCAGCCGGTGTCATCCCGACCCCCTCCCGCGTAGCTTGCTGAGCCTTGCCTGGTGTGAGGATCGCGCTGCTGAAGGTCGCCAGCAGGCTCACTCCAACAGCCACGGTATGGCCCCGGTGCAGCGCCTTGGCGAGCCATGAGGGGTGGGGCATCAATGCGCTGGGATCCCGAAATCGTTGGCCCCTTATAGCCGCCAGGGTGTAGCGGAACCACCAAATCCCAGGCAATGGCACACAGGATTCAGAGCGGGTGGGCCTCCCCTTCGAACACAACCCCCTTCACGGCGATGTCCCGCAGGCCCTCGGCCCCCACGTCGTAGGGATCTTCCGCCAGCACAGCGAAATCGGCCAGCTTGCCGGCGCGGATCGAGCCGATCTCACTTTCCTTGCGCAGAATCCAGGCGGCATCGATCGTGATCGCCCGCAGGGCGGCATGGAGACTCACCTTCTCCTCGGGGCAGCGCAGGTGGCCGTTGATGGTGACGCGGTTGCAGGCGGCCCAGGCGAGGGTGAGGGGAGAGAGCGGCGCCATCGGACAGTCGGAATGGAGGGCGAAGGGAATGCCGAGCTTCTCCAGAGCACCGAGACGCACCATCTCGGATCCCCGGTCGTTGCCCAGCCACTCCTCACTGAACACGTCACTGAGGATGTGGTGGTAGTAGGGGTTGGCCGACACCACCATTCCCAGCTCCCCCATCTGGCGGCACTGGTCTTCGGTGGTATAGGCGAAGTGCTCCAGGGTGGTGCGATGGCCGAAGCGGGGCTTCCGCTCCTGGAGGTGGCGCAGGATGTCGAGGTAAAGGTCGGCGCTGAGGTCGCCGTTGATGTGGGCATGGAGCTGATGGCCCGCCTGCCAGAACACCTCGGCGAACTCCCGCAGCACTTCCGGCGGGGCCATCCACATGCCGGCGTGGCCATCGAGGTAGGCCGGGAAACTCACCTGGGACAGGCCTCCAAAGATCGCCCCATCCACCTGCAGCTTGAAGTGCCGGTCGAGAAAGACCCGGCGGCTGTTGCCCTGGCTCCATTCCTCCACCTGGGCCAGGGCGTCGGCGGGCCGGATGCCGCGGGCGAGGAAGTCCACCGTGGTGGGGGTGAGGATGGCGCGGCAGGGCACCTGGTTCGACTCGGCCACCTCGCGGATCAGGCCGATCTCCCCCACCGCGTCGCCGAAGATGCCGATCCCCATATCGAGCACGGTGGTAACTCCGGCCTGCTGACAAAGGCCGAAGAAGGTGCGGATACCGGCCCCGTAGCGCGCCGGATCGAAGATGATCGGGCCCAGCTTCACCACCAGGGGCTGGGCGCCGTTCTCCCAGAAGTGGCCCCGGTCCCAGTCGCACTCCGGCCGGCCGCGCACCTCCTCTTCCCGTAGGCCGAACCACTCCAGCGCGGGAGTGTTGAGCACCAGCTCGTGGAAGGAACGGTGCCAGAGCACCACCGGCCGCTCCGGAAAGAGCGCATCGAGCTGGGGGCGGTACTGATCGCCATGCCAGAGGGGATGGAAGCCCCACACGATGAACGGGAGGCTCCAGTCGGAGTGCAGGCTGTAAAGCTGCCTGAGGCGGGCGACATAGGCGTCCGCTGTGGTGGCCCCGGGGAAGGAGCCGCTGGGCAGGGTCCAGTCGTCGGGGGCGAGGAAGGGGAACTGGGTGGTCACCGCCGGCAGGGAGGGGTGCACGTGCGGATCGATCAGGCCGGGGAAGAGCACGTCGCCGGCGAAGCGGTCATCGACGGTGTGGGGAAAGCGATCGAGCCAGGGCCTCAGGCTCTCCAGCGTGCCCACCGACACGATCCGGCCGTTCGCCACCGCCACCGCCTCGGCAGTGGGCATGGCATCGGTCATGGTGCGGATGCGCCGCGCCCGGAAGACGGTGAGGTGATCGAAGGGAGTCGCAACAGGGGAGGACATCGGGAACCAGCGTGAGTGGCGGATAGGGCGGGACGGACGGACTGGGCAGGGTTGGGGGCACCGGCCATCGGCACTCGGCGACGTTGGACTCGGACGGTTTCAGCGGCTCCCTCCCTGTAGCCGCAACTAGGCATCCGTGCCACTGCCCCATTCACGTCCCCTGAAGAGCCGCTTGCGGGGGCGAAGCGTGGCCTTCCCCGGCGGCCCCCAGCAAGCGGATCAGCTGCTCTGTAGTGGTGGCCCCCTTGCGGCCGATCACGACCAGGGCAGTGGCGGCTGACGCACCGCTCCAGGGCTCCCCGGGTTCCAGGGTCCAGCGACTTCCGACCAGCTGAAACAGATACCGCCGGGCGGGATCCTCCGCCAGCGCCACGAATCCTTTGGCGCGATAGATCTCCTGGCCCAGCCCTCCGGCGAACAGCTCCAGCCCGGAGCGGGTGAGAGGGAGGTCGCTGGAAAGGGTCCAGGTCTCGAACCGCTCGTCGTGACGATGGGGCTGAGCATCGTGATCGGAGTCGGGCAGGGCATCTGAGAGGGAGCTGGGCATGGCACTGCCGTGGTGCCGGCCCAGCAGGAGATCGAGGGGCACGTCGCCGCTCACCATCTCCAGCCGCGGCACTGCCGGGGCGAGCGCCTCCAGCCGTTCCTGCAGCAGAGCGCGCTGGTCGGCGCTGATCAGGTCCAGCTTGTTCACCAGCAGCAGATCCCCCTGGCGCAGCTGGCGCCGCACCACGTCGCCCACGTACTTGTCGCTTGCCTGGCGCTCGATCTGCTCGGCGTCGACCACCACCAGCAGGGCGTCGATTGGGAACCCGAAGCCCTGGGCCAGCTCGGCGACCCGCAGCGGTTCGGCCACCCCGCTGGCCTCGATCACCACCTGGTCGAACTCCGCCGCCCGGGCCTTCACCTGGGTGAGCACCTCCGCGAAGCCGCTCACCAGGGAGCAGCAGAGACAGCCGTTGGCCAGGTCGATCGTGTCGCCGGCATGGCGGCGCACCAGGGCGGCGTCGATGTTGAGGCTGCCGAAGTCGTTCACGAGCACGGCGATGCGCACGCCCTCGCTGTTGGCCAGCAGCCTGTTGAGCAGGGTGGTCTTGCCGGCCCCGAGGTAGCCGCCGATGACGGTGAAGGGGATCATGGCGGCGCCTCAGGGGGCCGTCGCGGCCCGGTAGACGCTGCGGCCTTCCTTGAACGTCTCCACCACGGCGATGTCGGGGATCTCGCTGGCGGGAACGGCGGTGGGATCGGCATCGAGGATCACCAGATCGGCGAGTTTGCCGACCTCGATCGTGCCCTTCTCGTGCTCCTCCCGGATCTGCCAGGCGGCCTCGATCGTGATCGCCTGCAGGGCCTGCCAGGGGGTGATGCGTTCGTCGGGCCCGAGCACCTCACCCCGGCGGGAGAGGCGCTCCACCGCCGTGTAAACCATGCGCATCGGCTCCACCGGCGTCACCGAGAAGTCGTTGTGGTTGGAGCCGTGCAGGCCCTTGGCGATCGCCGAGGCCATCGGGCTGAGGAAATGGGCCCGCTCGCGGCCCAGGTTCTCCACGTGCACATCGCCCCAGAAAAAGGCATGCACCGTGAAGAAGCTCGGCGTCAAGCCCAGCTCCACGTAGGCATCGAGTTGTTCAGGGCGCATGAACTGCGAGTGGACGATCACCGTGCGGCGGTCTTGATCGGCCTTGATTCCGGCTGCCCTGCAGGCATCGATGATCATGTCGATGGCGGCGTCGCCGTTGCAGTGGCAGAAGATCTGGATGTTCTTGGAGGCGATTTCCTTCACGATCTGGTTGATCAGTTCGGGTGGGAACAGGGGCTGGCCGCGCCAGTCCGGTTCGCCGTTAGGCCCGCCGGTGAGCAGCGGTTCGCTCCAGAAAGCCGTCTTGCCCTGGGGAGAGCCGTCGATTACGCACTTGATGCCGGCCAGCTTCACCCGGTTGCGGTAGGTGCCGAACGACTCCGCCGCCGTGTCGGGCAGCTCCATCGGCCCGCCACCGAAATCCGGGAAGTACTCCTTCACCAGCTTCGGCACCTCCAGCACCAGCGGCAGGCACACCACATCCAGAAAGAGCCTCCCCTGCTCCCCCCCCTTGCGAATCAGCTTGAGGTCCTTGGCGTGCGTGGCTCCCTCCTGGATGGTGGTGACCCCGGCACGGGCATACATCTGCTGGGCCGCGTCGAAGCACTCCAGCAGCTCCTGCTCGGAGGGCTGGGGCATGTTCCCGAAGATCGGGATGAAGGCCGTTTCCATGATCAGCCCATCCGGCTCCGTGCTGCCGGCCTTGCGCAGGATCAGGCCGCCGGCGGGGTCGGGGGTGGAAGCGTCCATTCCCACCACAGCGAAGCCAGCCGAATTGAGCAGCGCGCCGTGGTTGGAGCTGTGGATCAGCATCACAGGGTTGTCCGGAAACAGCGGATCGAGGTCATCACGGCTGAGCTGACGGCCATCGCTGAGGTTCGACACGTCGTAGCCGTAGCCGATGATCCATTCACCAGGCTTCACGGGATGAGCGGCCACGTGCTCGCTCACCACCCGCAGGATGTCGGCGATGCAGGTCACGGGGCCGGCCGGCACCCCGGACACGTTCGCCCATTTCACGATCTGGGGTGCGTTGGCGAAGTGCCCGTGGGCATCGATGAAGGAGGGCATCAGGGTGCGGCCTGCAAGATCGATCAGCTCGGCGCCCTCCCCAGCGGCGGCTTTCACCTCGGCCTCGCTGCCGGCCGCCAGGATGCGGCCGCCGGCGATCGCCACGGCCTCCACACGGGGCCGGGCGTCGTCCATGGTGAGGATCGGTCCGCCGCGGAAGATCATCGAGACATGAGGAGGGGTCATGGTGTGTTGGGGAATGGCCACAAACGGAAAGCTGGGAGGAACAGCTCACCTCAGCTTTGCTAATCAGCGCAGAGGGGCAGAAAGCGATCTGAGACGATTTGCAATGAACAGATGCCATGGCAGCGATGATGCTTGGCATGTAAGCTGGCGACAAGCGGTTACAGGAAATATCCATGGGGAATCCGATCCTCATATTGCAAGAATTTCCGCCTGTGCACATTTCAAAGAAAGATCTGAGCGTTCCGCGTGCCCAACATCCAGATGCAGAAGACGGGAGCGGAGCAAGTCGACATCGCCAAGATCAAGGCCCGCTTCTGATCTTGGGCGTTAGGTGGCCAGTGCCACAGCATGTCGTTTGAGATGGTCGGTTAATATTACAAAGCTTCGACTGTCGCCAGAGGTCTTATGAAAAAAGTAACAGTAACTGCCAAGCACTGTTACGGGATACCAATGCTGAAGCACACGTTAGATTTCAGTAACAACAACGCTCCAGTTGTAATTTACGCTCCGAACGGGCTCATGAAGACCTCTCTTGCCAAGTCTGCGCGAGACTACAGCCAAGGCAAAAATCCAAGGGATGAGGTGTTTCCCGAACGGACAAGCTCGTTTGCGCTTGTAGATGAAGCGGGTAACGCCATCCACCCAGAATCCGTTTTCGTAGTAGATTCCATAAATGAAAAGTATCAGTCAGAACGGATTTCCACATTACTTGCAAGTGAGGCTCTTAAGAGCGAGTATGACTCAATCTATAGCGAAGACGCAGTAGGACTTGAATCAGTCTTAAAAGGCCTAAGGAGTAGATCGGGGGTCAAGAAAGATATAGAGAAAATCATCTGTGATGATTACCAGCTTCCGGAAACCCAGCTAATGGTTGCCTTAGCAAGACTTGAGAGAGAAGTCAAGTCTGGTCAAAACAAAGAATTTGGCGACTTTGATTATAAAGTTCTTGTTTACTCGAAAGTTGAAGAGTTCATATCAAAGCCTGACTTTGCCGGCCTTATCTCAGAGTATTCGGCTACTTACGAAAAGATACTAGATCAATCAAGGTATTTCAAGAAGGGTGTATTTAATCATTCTAATGCCGAGCAGATCGCTGAAAATCTAAAATCCAACGGCTGGTTTGAAGGAGGCCATACGGTTCGGCTGAATGATGGGAGTGACGGTGAAGAAATCGCCAACGAAAAGCAACTCGAGCAAGCTATTGAAGCTGAGAAGGCAGCAATTCTAAACAACAAAGAACTGCAGATATCTTTCGAAAAGGTAGATAAGGCACTTTCGAATGCAGAACTCCGCCTTTTTCGGGAGTACATAGTCCAAAATCCGACTTTTCTTCCGGAGTTGAAGAATTATGCTTATTTGAAAAACAAGCTTTGGGTTGGCTACCTACAGAAATTGAGTTCGGAGTACTTCGAGTTAGTCAAGTGTTACGACCGTAGCCAGCAGAAGTTGCGCGAAATTATCGCTAAGGCCGAAGCCGAGACAACGCGATGGGAAGGTGACTTAGAAATCTTTAATACTCGATTTTCCGTTCCATTCAAAGTCGTTATAGAGAACAAGAGCGACGCCGTTCTTAGCATATCTTCTCCTCAAATAGTTTTCTATTTTGATGATGCCAATAACAGCAGTCACAAAAAAGTTGACAAAGCATTGCTTGATCGAGTTTTGAGCAATGGGGAGCGCCGTGCCCTCTATATTCTGAATATTATATTCGAAGTTGAGGCACGAAAAGCATCCGGAATTGAAACGCTTTTCTTGGTTGATGACATTGCTGACTCGTTCGACTACAAGAATAAATATGCTATAATCGAGTACTTACATGATATGAGGCTTGAAGAAAATTTTCGTCTTGTCATTATGACCCATAATTTTGATTTCTACCGTACGGCTAAAAGTCGATTGGGTGTTTATGGGGATAACAAGCTTTTGGCATCTAGAGAGGCCGGAAGGATTTCATTGCAATCTGACGAACTTTCGGAAAACCCATTTTTGCATTGGTGTAACAATTTGAATGAGCGAGCATACGTGGTTGCAGCTATACCTTTTGTCCGCAATCTTGCTGAGTACACGGGACAGAAAGACGTTTTTGAGAGACTTACGTCGTTGCTCCATATAAAGAATGGTTCTCACGATTTAACACTTTCAAACGTCAAGGAATTTTTTGGGGAAATTCTTCCGGCAGAGTCGATTTCCTTGATGCAAGACTCTACCGAGTCAGTTTTGCATGTCATTTTTGAAGTCTGCGATAATCTTTCTGCAGAATCTGATGAGTTAGTCTCTCTACATCAGAAGATTGTACTTGCAATAGGCATTCGTCTAATCGCAGAGAAAGCACTTATTACGCTAATAGGAGACGATCAATACGTCTCATCGATTTCAAGAAATCAGACAAGCAAGCTGATCCAAAAGTATGCGCGGGCCAACCCTGGCGACGCAACTACCCTTTCACTCATGAGGAAGGTGTCTCTCATGACTCCGGAGAATATCCATCTTAATTCCTTTATGTTTGAACCAATATTGGATATGTCCGCACATCATCTTCAATCGTTATACTGTGATTTAAAGCAGCTCGGCGAATCGTTGCAAAACTGAATTATGCCACGTAACAAGCCCTTTGAGTGGTCAGGCCGTCACAATCACTCTGCTGCGCCTCTGCAAGCTCCTTGCCTGCCACTCAAGGGCAGCGTTAGCTGCACAGGAAGGCCGTGGTCGATATCATTGAGCTGATGGTGGCGCCTTCGGATGCCGACAATCCTCAGAAGCTGGATTGAGACAGCTTGCTCCGCAGGCTATGGACCAAGCCATCAGTTTCAGTCAGATCAAGGCCCGCTGCCTCAGCCTGATGGATCAGGTGCCAGCCCCTTCGGGCTCCCTCCAGGCGAGGAGATTCATGGAAATGTTGTCTCTCCGATCCCCACCCCCTGGTCGGCCCTGGAGTGATCCTTCTCGACACCCATGTGTTTTCTCTGGCTGGATCGGGAGGACTTAGCCCTTGGGCTCACCAGCCGTTGGCTGATTCGCAAGGCGTGGCGGGAGGGGCGGTGG
>Ga0315899_10005261_pt1 | contig 13980 bp, 13 predicted proteins | sample LakEriMetagenome_2_FD_203518 | JGI IMG/M metagenome (GOLD analysis project Ga0315899, IMG submission 203518) | Freshwater fungal communities from buoy surface, Lake Erie, Ohio, United States - Buoy 4 MA112 | ecosystem: Environmental > Aquatic > Freshwater > Lake | place: USA: Lake Erie, Ohio... | reverse complement strand
TCGTTGCCCAGACTAACAGTCGATTTTTCGAATTGGATATACTTCGATAGCGAGGAGTCGTCGGGGTTGGGTGAAATATTGACGCGATTGATAATCTTATCAATCGCACTTTCATACTGCTTAAAAATGGGAATGCTACGAAACTGTTCGAGGGTAGCCGTTGCAAAACGAATGGCTTCAAGGTCTTCATCACCGAGGGAAAGTTCCGAGATAGAGTAGCCCTCCTGCTCATAGAAATAACCTCCGTATTGCTTGCTGAACTTGATGGGTGCGTAATAGCCCAGCTCGTTTTCATTCTTCATCGCCCAAATGTCTTTGTCGATGGTGCTCAGCGAAATGGCATCGCCACCGCTCCCAAACAATGCGTCCTCACAGGCCTGCCGTAAATCCTCCCGCGTAGGGTAGGGCTTACCCTTGTTGGTGAGGCTGCGATCGATGATGCGATAGCGCAGCAGAGCGTATTTATTAGCGGGCATAAACGACCTGGGGTGATGTGCTCCGCAAAGATGAGACGGGCGCAGGCCGTTTTAGTAGGTTGTTGAAATAAAAATGGCGAATGGCTAATGGCGAGTGACGAGTTCGTTTGATACTCGCCACTCGCCATTAGCCATTCGCCATTTTATTACTTCTCGTTTTGAAGGTAAAGCGGCTGCGCCAGTTCGAAAAACTTGATCTTCGACTTGAGTGCGGCTTCCTTGTTCCACTGAATTTCGTTGCGATTCACGGAGCAAATCCCGTAAGGCTTTTCGCTTAGCTGCTTTAGTTCTGCGTTGTCCAGTTCCTTGAATAAATCAATATCGAGCGGACACTTGAGCGCGCTGCCATCGGATGGATGCACCAAGTTCTTACAGTTCAATGCGTATTTTTTGCTGAAGTAACCTTCTTTTTCGAAGACAACTTCATAATTGCCACCGCTTTTCAGCAATACGCCATAGAAGCCACTTTCTTTTGACACGTTACTCGATAACAATTCACCGGCGGCATACACATGCACTTTTACATCTTTCAAAGGCTTTTGCTTTTTCGCCTTGGGTGCTTCATCTCCGGCAGGGTCTGTAAGGATGCCTTCTTCAATGACTCCGTAGAACAGCATTTGGGCTTTCTGAGCTTGAAGTCCCGTGGTTACTATGGCTAACCATAGTAGGGTGATAATCTTTTTCATCGTGGTTTTTGAGTTTTCAACATGTTATACACATGTTTTCGACAAAATGTTACAGACGGATAAAAAAGATACTGATAATCAGTTGTCGTGCTCTCGAATCTTTAGACGAGTCTCTGTTTTTTGACTATCAGCGTTTAGCGAATCGGACTCAATTACCGGAATATTCTTCATAAAGCGACTTAGGTCGGGTTGACCCGCATCGATCCAGGCGGTGTACCAAAAACTGCCTATGGAAATGACGGCCGATTTCATGCGGCGCTCTATTTGGCCGTCAAGCATATTGCTGTAAGCCTTACTGAAGTCTTGCGAATACACCTTCATGTTCACCTGCCCTCGTGTCTCGTAGGAATACTTCTTTTCCTCCCCGAAGCTGGCGGTCAAGTCGCGCTCAAACCCTAGAACCGAGTCAACCGCGGCAAAGCTTTCCTCAATGCGATCCCATATATAGGTCTGCGGAGCCTTTACATACTTGGCTTTCCCCACGAAAAAGTCATAGTCTTCGAAATAAAGCTCGGGTATCCGGCTCTCCCAAAATCCGTGGATGCCTCGCTGCCCGGTCTTTTGTCCGTTGTAATTGCTGGTCGTGTGCAAGGGCACGTGCGAGTCGCCTATGTAATGTCCAATTTCTGCCGACAATCGAAGAATGCGGTTCACGTCTTCGTTGCGAAAGGCCGTTGTGAGGCGCTGTTGCATGAGGTAAATGTGCCAAGGCACAATGCCGTGAGCACGCAGCGTGTCTTCCGAAAATTTGGCAACGGCATCATCCCAGCGGTGCGGAACGTTCTCAAATGGATTAGGGTGCTCTTTTGTGATATATCGATCAAGGTCGATATAGTGGCACTCTGCTTCGCCCTTCACGCTGTAACGACGTTTATCGGGATCGACCGAGTGATCAATCAGGTAGTCCATATTCGCCTTATAGAATCCAAAGAGTTCTTCGGGCAGGGTGTATATGGCGAGCTCATTTATTTTTTTATGACCGAAAAATCCCCATGTATTGGTGTCGAGAACGCAAACATGCGGCCTGTAAGCGCTAGCCAATAAAGCTACGACAATGAGAAATCCGGGAAGTAAAATGCTGCGCATCGCGGCTAATTTAATGCGCAAGCGCCTCGGCTGAAAGCCATTCTTTGGGCTCGTAGTTCAATTTAACAAGTGCGCCGTTCTCGAGAATTGGAATGCACGGAACTGTGTTGGCTGTGAGGCAATACTTAACGTCGCGCTGAATGTTCAATTTAATCAGGCGGCGACGATGTGATGAGGCTCGCAAGAAACTCCACAAGTGCGTACGCGCTGAACGATACATGAATTTAGCTGCGACCGTGCTGTCTTCCACGCACTGGAATTTGCGTGATTCAATCAGAATGTCGGCGATAGCACCACCACAAATGGTGTCTTCAAGGTTCACCTTATCCTTCCAGCCGGAAGCTAAAATGAGCGTATTCTTATGTTGTTCTGCCAACCAAGAGCATAGAATGTCGAGGTTGTTCAAACATCCAATCACCACTGTTTTACGCTCACTGGCAATTTGAATGGCTTTGGTTCCATTGGTTGTAGTGAGTACCACCGTCTTTCCCTGCATATTGGGATCCATATAGGCATATGGACTGTTGCCAAAGTCAAAACCTTCAACAACCCGACCGTCACGCTCTGCACCAACAATGAATCCTTTCTTCTTGTATTCAATCGCTTCATCCACACTCGACACAGGGATAATTCTGTCCACGCCACAGTGTAACGCGGTGGTTATCGCGCTAGTAGCTCTCAGCACATCAATCACTACTACAATGTCAAAATCCTCCTGATAGAGGTGGTACTGCCCGGGTGAGTAGCAGACTTCGACGAGTTTACGGTTGGTAATAGGTGGCAAGGGGTAAGGTGTAAAGGGTAAGGGGTAAGGGGTAAGGGGTAAGCTATTGGGGGCAAATATAGGTTTGAGATCTTATACTTTATCCCTTACCCCTTACCCCTTATCCCTTATCCTTTCTACGACTTGGTTTTAAACTTCGAAATCGCATTGCGCGTGAAATCCGACAACACGAGTCGGCCGCTGATGCCGGCGCGCTCCACGAGCAGGTCGTCCCAGTTTTCGGTGCCTTGCCAGAAGATCTTTTTCAATTCTGCCATGGCCTCGGGGTTGGAGTTGACCAATCGCTGTGCAAGTGCATCAATGGCTTGGTCCATGGCCTCAACCGTGTCGAACACTTCGTTGTAAAGTCCCTTTTCCTTGGCCCACTGAGCCGATTGCCATTCGGTGGCGTTGATGGCGAGTTGCGACATGGCTGAAAGTCCCATCTTGCGCTGAACCGCCGGTCCAACAACGAAGGGGCCAATGCCCACGGCCAACTCACTTAGTTTTATGGATGATTGCGCGGTAGCAAAGCAGTAATCTACACTGGATGCCAATCCTACACCTCCGCCAACAGCTTTGTTGTGAATTCGTCCAATGACGAGCTTGGTGCTTTTGCGCATGGCGTTAATGACATGGGCGAACCCGCTAAAAAATCGGGTACCGCCTTCCAAGTCTTCAATCGCAATGAGCTCATCGAAACTTGCCCCGGCGCAAAACGCTTTCTCGCCTTCGCTGCGCAAAACGATGATAACCGTTGCAGGGTCGTTGCTAACGCGCGTGATGGTGTCGCCCAACTCACGCAACAAGGCACCGGGAAGCGAATTGCTTTGCGGGTGAAAAAATGAAACGGTTGCTGTACCTCCCTTAGAGGTAACGGTAACTTTTCCGTTGTCCATATGGCCTTCGTAAGATTATCCGCGCTTGGGAATCGGAACGTAATCGCGCTTGGTTGAACCGGTGTACACTTGGCGTGGACGACCAATTGGCTCTCCGTGTTCGATCATTTCCTTCCACTGTGCAATCCAACCCGGCAGACGACCCAATGCGAACATTACGGTGAACATTTCGGTAGGAATACCAATAGCACGGTAGATGATACCTGAGTAGAAGTCTACGTTTGGATACAGCTTGCGCTCGATGAAGTAAGGATCTTTCAAAGCAACTTCTTCCAACTGCTTGGCGATATCGAGAACCGGATCGTGAATACCCAAACGGTTCAATACATCGTCGCAAGCCTTCTTGATGATTTTTGCGCGTGGATCGAAGTTCTTGTATACACGGTGACCGAAGCCCATCAAACGGAAAGAATCGTTCTTGTCCTTTGCTTTGTCTACCCACTTCTGCACATCACCACCATCTTGCTTGATACGCTCGAGCATTTCAATCACAGCCTGGTTGGCACCGCCGTGAAGCGGGCCCCACAACGCTGCAATACCGGCAGAGATAGAAGAGTAGAGGTTCGATTGTGAAGAGCCTACAATACGTACAGTCGACGTAGAGCAGTTTTGCTCGTGATCTGCGTGTAGAATGAGCAACTTGTTCAGCGCATCATCTACAACAGGGTCTATTTCGTAATCAGCCGTTGGCAACGCAAACATCATATGCAAGAAGTTTTGCGTGTAGCTATAGCTGTTTTTAGGATACATGATTGGGTGACCCACGCTCACCTTGTTTGCTTGAGCCGCTAGGGTAGCCATCTTGGCTATCAGGCGGTGCATGGTCAACTCGATGTCTTTGAATGGACGATTCGGATTTTGTGACTCCGGATAGAACGTAGACATGCTGGCGATCATCGATGACAATACGCCCATTGGGTGTGCTCCTGTTGGATACGCCTCGTAGAAACGCTTCATGTCTTCGTGCACCAACGTGTGGTGACTGATACTGCGCTGGAAGTAATCCAACTCCTTTTGAGTCGGCAATTCACCATAAATGATGAGGTAGGCTACTTCGAGAAACGAAGCGTATTCCGATAGCTGCTCAATCGGGTATCCACGGTACCAAAGAATTCCATTGTCACCATCGAGGAAGGTGATAGAACTTTTCGTAGAACCGGTGTTTTTAAATCCGGTGTCAAGGGTAATATATCCTGTTGTTTCCAGCAATTTGCTGATGTCGATGGCCTTCTCATTTTCAGTGCCTATCACAACTGGAAGTTCGTACTCTTTTCCTTCCAGTATCAATTTCGCCTTTTCGCTCATAACGTAAGTGGGTAATTTCAAAATTAGCGGCCGCAAGATAGTTAGCCGCGACGCTTAAACAATCAAAACATACATCGGTTCTTGAAAAAAAAGATTTGCCTTCAGTTCGGCTTGCTTTCAATCCAAATATGCTCTGTCTGAACAATTAACCGCTACTTGTTGTTGTAACTCATAATTCATTCCTACACTACGGGATATGTTAGCAGTTAATTGGGACCAAAACCTCTTCGAGAGAGCGCTGAGTGCAAAGCCGCATGATGCAGGCAACACGCTGCCTCACTACCATTTGGGCGACTCGCTCAACGTGGCTTACTCGTACTGCAAAAATATTACGGCAATTCATAGTAAGTCATTTTATATGGCTTCTGCACTGCTGAGTCCTCCAAAGCGCAATGCGGTTCGAGCATTGTATGCGTTTTGTAGGACAACAGACGATATTGTTGACAATGCAACGGGAGTGAACGATGACGATCTGATGTCTTGGAGAGATCAAAGCCTCGGTATTTGTCCACGGTTTAACGATCCTGTATCGATTGCTTGGGCCAACACCCGACAAGAATATCGGATATCTGCGTGCTATGCCTTGCAGTTAATCGATGGTGTTTCGCGCGATATCCGCACCCATCACTATGCAGACTTCGAAAATTTGGCTGATTACTGCTACGGGGTTGCTTCCACGGTGGGGCTCATGAGTATGCACATCATTGGATACTCCAATGAAAAGGCTATTCGCTATGCCGTGAAATTAGGTGTGGCCCTGCAGCTCACCAACATCCTTCGCGATATAGCCGAGGATTATAAAAGAGGTCGCATTTACCTACCGCAAAACGAATTAGAACAATTTGGAATTACCGATGCTCATTTTAAGCACGGTATAGTGGATGAGGCGTGGATTGCGATGATGAAGTTTCAAATTGCCCGAACGCGTAGTATTTACGAAGAGTCGTGGCCCGGAATTGCCATGCTCAATGCAGATGGTCGAATGTCCATAGCTGCAGCGGCAACATTTTATAAAGGGATTTTAAACGATATCGAAAAACGTGGTTACGATGTCTTTTCAGGTCGTGCCAATGTATCCAAATGGGGCAAGCTGAAACAGCTACCGGCCATCTGGTATCAATGCAACCTTGCTCCCGACATGAGTATTATTTCTCCTAATTCAATCTAAGATGATGAAAGCGAAAAAAGAGATTGTAGTAATAGGCGCCGGATTTGGCGGATTGTCTGCCGGAATTCGCCTCGCAGCTGCCGGTCATGACGTGACCCTCTACGACAAGCGCGACAAAGTAGGTGGCCGAGGCTATCAGTACGAAATCAACGGATTCAAGTTCGATGGTGGCCCTACCGTTATGACTGCGCCCTATATGTTTGATGAGCTATTCGCTCTGGCCGGAAAGAAGCGGGAAGATTATTTCGACCTCATTGCGCTCGATCCATTTTACCGCATTTTCAACGAGAAAGGGGAGCCTTACAACTACTACCGCGATTTGGAGATGGCGAAAAAGGAAGTCGCCAAATTCAGCCCATCTGATGTTGATGGCTTTGAGCGCTTTGTTAAAAGCACGGAAGAGGTCTTCAAGCGTTTTCATCCGCATACTGAACGGCCCTTTTTGAATGTAGGCGATATGATGCGCATTATGCCCGACATCATCAAGACGAACACCTTCTTGCCTATGTACCATTACGCGGCGCGTTATGTGAAGGATGAGTTCATTCGTCGCATATGCTCTTTTCACCCGCTGCTGGTTGGTGGGAATCCGTTTGACACACCCTCAATTATGGCCCTCATTATTCAATTTGAAAAGGAGTGGGGTGTGCATTATGCACGCGGAGGAACGGGTGCTGCCGTGGCAGCCTTGGGTAAACTCTTCGTGGAATTAGGCGGAAAACTTAAACTGAATACGGAGGTCGAAGAAATACTCATTGAAAACGGAAGAGCGGCAGGCGTTAAATTGATGGATGGCACCGTGCACAAAACGGATGTGCTCGTATCGAACTCAGATGTTGCTTTCACCTACAAGAATCTCATCAAGAAGCATAACCGTCCGAAAAAGGTCGATTTATACTTTGATAACTTGCAGTACAGCAATTCGCTTGTTGTAATTTACTTCGGGACGAAGAAGCGTTATACGGATAGTAAACTGGCTCACCACAATATTATACTCGGTGAACGCTACAAAGGCTTGCTCAAAGACATCTTCAACGCCAAGACATTGCCCGAAGATTTCTCTCTTTACCTGCATATGCCTACGATTACCGATGAAAGTATCGCTCCCGAAGGCTGCGAATCATTTTACGTGTTGAGCCTTGTACCGCATTTAGATGCCAACATCGATTGGAAGACCATCGGTCCTAAGTACAATGACAAGGTACTTCAGTTCCTGGAGGAAAATTACCTGCCGGATTTGCGTGAGAACATCGTGGCGATGCACTCCATCGATCCGGTGCACTTCAATAAAACGCTGAATAGTCACAAAGGGGCTGCTTTCTCTGTAAAGCCATCGCTTACCCAATCGGGTTGGATGCGTCCGCACAACAAATCATCGTTCTTCGAGGATTTATACTTTGCAGGCGCAGGCACACACCCGGGGGCTGGGGTTCCCGCAGTTATCGCCAGCGGTAAAATTGCAGCGGAACTCATCGACCCGGAAGCAGCCAAGACCTGGACACGCATGGAAACCCCCACACTTAATAAAACGGTGAAGCCGGCCTCTAAGGCAGCGGCTGTGCTCTGATAGATGCCTGTCACAGCCCACATAACACCTCCTTACTTGGAGCATGGTTTCTTGCGCAATAGCAAAGAGACTGCTATGGATAATTTGGAGGTTGAAGGGTCTATACCCGAGTGGCTCAACGGTGAGTTGATTCGCAACGGGCCTGGGCAAGTAATGATTGACAAGCCGATGAAGCATTGGTTCGACGGTTTTGCCATGCTTCATCGATTTCACTTGAGCAAGGGAAAAGTAGGGTATCGAAGCCGATTCATTCAGTGCAATGCATTTAAAGCGGCTCAGCAGGAAGGACGCATTGCTTACTCAGATTTTGCAACGGATCCTTGCCGAACGCTCTTCCAACAGATTCAAACGATATTCAATCCTGATCCGAAAATTACCGACAGCGCCAAGGTCAATGTTGGCCGGATAGGGGAGAAGACCTTTGCCTTTGGGGAGCCCCTCATGCAAATCCAGATTGACCCCAACACGCTGGAGTCGATTGGCGTATATGATTTCGGAAAGTATGGCGGCAATCGTATGACCACCGCTCATCCACTAGTCGATGAGCACGGTGCATACAACCTGGTCGTGCAGTATGGCCCCATCAACTTCTACAAGATTTACGAAATAAGTGGGGAAGCCAAGGAGCTTGCTTCTGTTCCGGTGCGCATGCCCGGCTACATGCATAGCTTCGGAATGAGTGAGAATTACTTCATCATTGCCGAATTTCCATTGGTGGTGCAATCCATCATGCTCTTGTTCCGCGCCAAGCCGTTTATAGAGAACTTCCACTGGAAGCCCTCCATGGGAAGTCGGTTTATCATCATCGATCGCAAAACAGGGAAACGAGTTTCGACTATAAAGGTGCCTTCGTTTTTCAGCTTCCATCATGTGTTTGCCCGCGAAAGGGGAGATGTGTTGGAAGTGGATTTGTGTGCATACGACAATGCCGATATCATCAGCCATTACTATAAAGCGAAACTGTCGAAATCGGATGAGCCCCTTCCCAAAGGCACCATGCGCAGGTTTACTCTCGACTTGAAAAACGGTAAGTGCATCGAGTCAAGGCAACTGGCTGATGTGTGCCTGGAATTGCCTGTAATCAATCACTCTTTTGCGCGGACCCACTCGTCGTATCGATACGTTTACGGTTGCGGCGTCAACGAGAAAAGACCGAACGAGTTTTACAACCAAATCGAAAAGATAGATACTGAAAAGGGAACATCTCAGTCATGGTACCGCGAGTATCACTATCCGGGCGAACCGGTGTTTGTGCCATCGCCGGGCGCTCATTCGGAAGATGATGGCATGTTGCTTTCGGTAGTTTTGAACGCCGAAAGTCAAACGTCCTATTTGCTTGTACTCGATGCGAGCACGATGAAGGAAGTGGGCAAGGCCTTTCTTTCGCACAGTATATTATTTGGCTATCACGGAACATTTTTAACTCAACATGCAAGCAATGAATAAGTCTATTTTTTTAGTCATAATCGCAAGTCTCGTCCTTCTGGGCTTTCGCACTCCACCTGCAGGAGGTGTGGTAGTAAAGATTAAGGGCATTGAAGGCAACGCAGGTCAGTTGGCATTGCTCATTTTTAACGGGGCCAACGGCTTCCCTTCCGAGCATACGAAAGCGATGAAACAAGCGATGGTTCCAATAACGGGAAGCACGGTAGCATATACGTTTCCCGATCTGCCGGCCGGTACCTACGCGGTAACGGTCATGCACGATGAGAACAAAAACAACACGCTCGACACCAATATGTTTGGTATTCCGGAAGAGGGTATTGGTGTTTCAAACAACGCCTTGAGCATGTTTGGTCCTCCGGCGTTCAAGGAGTGTGCTTTCACGCACAATGGGAGTTCAACCACCATCGAGATAACCCTGGATTATTGATGAGGTTGTTTGTTTTGCTCATAGTGCTTTTGTTGAGCGTGCCGATTTATGCGCAGCAGAAATGCGTAGTGTCGGGTCAGTGTCGCGATGCCAATACACGCGAGCCGCTTGAGTTTGTGCAAGTGGTGCTTGGTGAGGGGGCTGCGCATACTGCTACCAATCAGTTGGGCAAGTTCTTGTTGGAAGCACCCATGGGCAGCTATGCCTTGAAAGCAACCATACTCGGATACGAACCGTTTTCGTTGGCTGAAGTGATTTTACAACCGCGCGATACGGTGCGTCTTGTGATTGAAATGGTACCCGGATCCGGAGCATTTCAGGAAGTGATTGTAGAAGCTGCTCCGTTCAAACGGGGTATCGATGTGCCTTCCTCCATGCGCAGTTTGGGAGCCAATGAAATTCAGCGAAATCCGGGTAGCGACAACGATGTATCTAAGGTGATACGCACATTGCCGGGAGTAACCGCCACATCGGCTTTTCGGAATGATTTGATTATTCGCGGTGGAGCACCCAATGAAAACCGTTTCTTTCTTGACGATGTGGAGATACCGGTCATCAACCACCTTGTTACACAGGGCGCAAGCGGTGGGGCATATTCTATCATCAACGCTAATCAACTGCGTGAAGTGGAATATATGAGTGCTCAATTTCCGGCCAACAGAGGAAATGCGCTGAGTTCGGTCTTCAACTTTCAGCTTAAGGAGGGCAACAACGATAGTTTGCACGTAACCGCCCGACTGGGGGGAACCGATATGGGAATTGCCTTGGATGGTCCCATTGGGAAACGCGTCAACTACCTGGCAACGCTTCGTCGTTCGTATCGACAATATATTTTGAAGTTGCTCAACTTCGCTTTTTCACCCGTGTATAATGATGCAACACTGAAGGTACGTGTGAAGATCAATCCGCGAAACACAATTACACTTCTGGGTATTGGTGCCATCGATGATTTCAAACTCAATACCGAGGTGGGCAACAATGAAATACAGCGCTACCTGCTCGAGAATTTGCCTTTTAGCGATCAGTCCAACTACACAGCGGGTGCAGTATACAAATCCTATCGCAGGAACGGCTTCTTCATGGTAACCGGCAGTAGGAGTGAACTGAAAAACAGCGCTGAGAAATACTATAATAACGATGCTTCGAATGCTGCGGGATTGTTGTTGAAATACAACTCACGCGAGTGGTCACACCGCGTGCGTGCCGAATACACGCATACAGCAGAGCATTTCAAATGGAACAGTGGTGTATCCTGGGAAGATGTGCACGGGGAGTTCGATGTATTCACTCGCATATTCAATGAGTACGGTCCTATTGAGGTCAATTACTTCTCGCCTGTGGGTTTTCAGAACTATGCTGCATTTACCCAATTGAGCAAAGGCTGGTTCAACGACCAGGTGACCGCAACAGTTGGGGGAAGAGCCGATGGCAGCACATACAATGCATCATTAAACAATCCGCTGGAAAACCTTTCCGGCCGAGCCAACCTTTCCTTTGCTCTGTTCAAGGGTTTTGCGCTGCAAGCAGGTATTGCCAATTATTTTCAGCTTCCTTCCATGATGACCTTAAGCTACCGCAACTCGGGCGTGTTGGATAATCAGGAACGGACTCAATTCGTAGAATCGATTCATTATACCGCAGGGATAAAATGGGATACGCCTATTTCAAGCCGATTGAGTTTGGAGGGATTTTATAAGCGCTATCCCAATTATCTGATGTCATTGCGCGATAGCATCAGCATAGCGCACGTTCCGGCCGACTTCGGAGTGTTCGGGAATTACCCCGTGAGCTTTGATAGTAAGGGCCGTGCTTATGGTGCGGAGTTTCTTTACCAGCAGCGATTGTATAAAGGGTTTTACGGAATGGTATCCTACACGCTGTCATGGAGCGAATACCTCGATAAGCGCAACGAATATGTAGCCTCTGCTTGGGATGCGCGCCATGTGGTAAGCCTCACATTGGGGAAACGTTTCGGTACGCAATGGGAGGCGGGTATCAATTGGAGATACCAGTCTGCAATTCCATACACTCCTTTTAACGAGGAACTATCCGCACAGCGCTTGGTTTGGGAAATCAACAATGCAGGTATACGCGACTTCGATCGCCTGCACGAGCTACGAGGCAAATCAACGAGCATCATCAACCTGCGTGTCGATCGTATTTACAACTTCACGGGTTGGACTCTCAATGTATACATGGACCTCGAGAACGTTACTGCCGATGCCGATAGTCAGCAGGCGCTCATTTTGGAGAGAAATCCAGACAGTGACGGTAACCCTACCGGTTCGGGAATCATCGAAAACCCGGAGTCGCCCATTGAACAGCAGCGCTACCGCTTAAAAAGTATTGCCAATGCGCAGGGAGCGTTTATTCCGACGTTTGGTTTCATAGTGAGTTGGTGATGTCCATTCTATTTCCTGCTTACTTTCGCCGCACTAAACTTGATGTACATGCGGAAAAAAATCGTTGCCGGAAACTGGAAGATGAACAAGTCGTGGCCTGAGGCTCAGGAGCTTGCTTCCGCATTGGCCAATCACAGCAATCAATTCCCTTCATCGGTTCAGGTCGTCGTCTGTCCACCGTCTCTGTACATCCATGGTTTACGCAGTGTATTGCCTGCCACAGTGGCTTTGTCGGCGCAAAATTGCTCACAACACGATGCAGGCGCTTACACCGGTGAAATCAGTCCGGCGATGCTGGCTTCGATGGGTGTGACCCATTGCATCATAGGTCACAGTGAGCGCCGACAGTATTATGGCGAGACCAACGAAATCATTCGCGAGAAGGTAAACGCTTGTCTGAAACATGGCATCACTCCTTTGTTCTGCTGCGGCGAAACCCTAGCCGAGCGTGAAGCAGGGAATCATTTTAGCACAGTCTCTACTCAAATTCAGCAGGCTCTTTTTCATTTGCCGGCAGAGCAACTGGGTATGGTAGTCATCGCTTACGAGCCCGTTTGGGCTATAGGAACCGGGGTCACCGCTACCAACGAGCAAGCAGAGGAGATGCATGCATTCATCCGAGGTTTTGTTTCTCAACATTATAATGAATCAGCAGCCGATTCAATCTCGATTCTATACGGCGGAAGCGTAAATGCCGCCAATGCTGCCGAGCTTTTTGCTTGTCCCAATGTAGATGGCGGACTGGTAGGAGGTGCCTCGCTGAAAGCAGCTGACTTTACCACTATTATACAAGCTGCCCAATGAATTACGTTGAGGTAACCGCTGTGTTGCAACCCTTGCTGCCTGCGCGTGAAGTGTTGGTAGTTGAACTTGCTGAGCTCGGCTTTGAAAGTTTCGTGGAAACGGAAGACGGTGTGAAGGCATATATCCAAGAACCCGACTTCAATCCTCAATTACTCGCGGGCTTGATGACAGCCGAAATGCCCGAGCAAAAACTCGAAATCAGCACTACAGTCATTGCCGAACAAAACTGGAATGCGCAATGGGAGAGTAGCTTCGAACCGATTTTGGTCGACGAGCAATGCCTCATTCGTGCCCCCTTTCATGCTGTCGAGAATGAATACCCCTATACGATAACCATAGAACCCAAGATGTCGTTTGGCACGGGGCATCATGCTACAACACACCTCATTGTCTCGGCCATGCTTCCCAAGGATTGCACGGGCAAAACAGTGCTCGACATGGGATGTGGCACCGGTGTATTGGCCATACTGGCTGAAATGCGCGGATCGAAAAACATCGATGCCATCGATATCGATGAGTGGGCCTATGAGAATACCCTGGAGAACATTGAGCGCAATGGTTGTAAGCACATTCGAACCATAAAGGGTGGGGCAGAGGCCATTCCGGCTGAAGCACAATACGACCTTATTCTCGCCAACATCAATCGCAACATTCTTACTCGGGACATGCATTTATATGTAGCTCACATGAATCCGGGGGCAAGCATCCTGTTCAGTGGTTTTTATGAAAGCGACCAATCCGAAATCAGAACAGCAGCAGAATCACTTGGTCTAACATTCGTGAATGCAAGCCTTCGCAACGAGTGGACCATGATGCACTTTATCAATCCGTAATCCGTAATTTGTAATCCGTAATCAGTATTCAATGAAAGTTCGCGTAACCAAAGTGTTCACCTTCGACATGGCGCATGCCCTTTATGGATATGAGGGGCCTTGCAAGAATATTCACGGA
>Ga0315899_10005259_pt1 | contig 13982 bp, 14 predicted proteins | sample LakEriMetagenome_2_FD_203518 | JGI IMG/M metagenome (GOLD analysis project Ga0315899, IMG submission 203518) | Freshwater fungal communities from buoy surface, Lake Erie, Ohio, United States - Buoy 4 MA112 | ecosystem: Environmental > Aquatic > Freshwater > Lake | place: USA: Lake Erie, Ohio... | reverse complement strand
AATGCGTTCTCGCGAGGAACTCCCGCTTGAATTGCGAGCTCAGCATTGGCTTTGAGGTGGCGCCATTCACCGTGTACTGGCAGCGCATACTTGGGTTTAACAATGTTGTAGCAATACAACAACTCCCCTGCTGCTGCGTGGCCTGATACGTGCACCATGGCATTTGCCTTGTGAACTACCTTCGCTCCAAAGCGGGTGAGTTCGTTAATAACTCGAAAAACTGAATTTTCATTTCCTGGGATAAGTGATGAAGCCAAAATTACCGTGTCACCATCACCGACTCTGATCTGGTGATCGCCATTGGCCATTCGGGAAAGCGCCGCCATCGGTTCACCCTGTGAACCGGTGCAGATTAAAACAACTCGACCATCATAATTATCCAGTTCTTTAGCATCAATAACTATTCCCGCTGGAACATTTAAGTAGCCCATATCTTCAGCGATCTTCATGTTGCGCACCATGGAACGGCCGATGAATACCACCTTGCGATCGTGAAGCGCTGCAGTATCGATTACTTGCTGGACTCGGTGAACGTGCGAAGAGAACGAAGCGACTATGACTCGTTTCTTGGTCGCAGCTATTGCGCGATTTAGCGCAGGAATTATCTCTCGCTCAGATGGGGTAAAGCCTGGAACATCGGCATTGGTGGAGTCAACTAAGAATAAATCAACGCCTTCGTCACCAAGTCTCGCAAAAGTACGTAGATCGGTAATCCGGCCATCAAGGGGCAGTTGATCCATCTTAAAGTCACCCGTATGTAAAACTGTTCCCGCTTTTGTGTGGATTGCGATTGCTAGCGCATCTGGAATCGAGTGATTTACTGCGACAAATTCAACTTCAAATGGACCGATATCTTCACGCATTCCTTCTTTAACTTCGCGCGTCAGCGGTGATATGCGATGCTCTTTAAGCTTTGCTGAAACCAAGGCCAGAGTCAGAGCCGAACCGTAGATTGCAATATCTCCACGTTCGCGAAGTAAATAAGGCGTAGCGCCAATGTGATCCTCGTGCCCGTGTGTTAAGACCAGTCCGACGACATCATCTAAGCGATCTCTGATGTAACTAAAATCGGGGAGAATTAAATCAATTCCCGGTTGATTCTCTTCGGGAAAAAGCACTCCACAGTCAACGATTAAGAGTTTTCCATTAGTTTCAAATACGGTCATATTGCGACCGATCTCCGCTAGACCACCAAGAGCAACAATTCGCAAACCTCCAGCAACTAATTTGCTAGGAGTGCCGAGATCTGGATGAGGGTGGGTCATAAAATCTTTATAGTGCAACGCCACCGGCGATTAGATCTTTACGCAGTTGCGTGATCTGATCTTCGGTTGCATCGACGAGAGGAAGTCTTGTATATCCACCAGGTAGGCCCATCATATTTAGCGCAGCCTTAGTGAGAATCGCACCCTGTGTGCGGAATGTGCCAGTGAAGACTGGAAGTAACTTCTGATGAATTTCTAAGGCGCGCGCAGCATTGCCGGCGAACCAAGAGTTAAGCATCTCTTTTAGATCTTTACCGACTGTGTGCCCACAAACTGAAACCATTCCAACAGCACCGACTGAGAGTAGTGGAAGGTTAAGAATGTCATCACCTGAATAAACAGGAATTCCACAGCGCTTGATTACCCAGGAAGTTGAAGCAACGTTTCCTTTAGCATCTTTTAGCGCAACGATCTGTGGGTGGTTGTAGAGCTCAACGATTGTGTCGGGTTCAATCTCAATTCCACAGCGACCCGGGATGTCGTACATCATCATTGGTAGATCAGTTGCGCTAGCGATCGCTTTAAAGTGTGCAGCGACACCTGCTTGTGGAGGTTTGTTGTAATACGGTGCGACAACTAGTAAGCCATCAGCGCCAGCCTTTTCAGTGCGCTTAGCCTGATTGATTGAATAATCTGTTTCATTATCTCCAGCGCCCGACACGACGAAAATCTTTGGGCCAACTACGCCTTTAACGACACGGATAATCTCTTCTTTCTCAGAAGATTTAGTGGTTGGAGCCTCACCAGTGGTTCCGTTGACAGCGATTCCGTCGTGACCATTGGCTACAAGATGCGCCGCAAGTTTTTCAACACCTGGCCAATCGATATTTCCATCTTTATCAAACGGCGTCACCATTGCGGTGAGCATACGTCCGAATGGCGCTTCGATTGTCATAGGTGCAACCTACCGTTTTAAGGCGCGATCCGTCCAGATTTCTCGAACGCTCCGTAGGTAAGAGGCATCAATTTTGCGAATTCGGCTTCCATCTTCTCGGCAACCATCTCGATTTCCCGTTGTGGGTAGCTAGGAAAGTGCGAACCTTCACGCGCTGTGCGCAGTGAGAGAAAATTCATCAACGCACGCGCATTCATAGTCACATACATTGAAGAGTAAGTTGCAACCGGCAAAACTACGCGGGCTACTTCTCGAGCAACTCCAGCATCGAGCATCTTCTTATAGCTTTCGTATGCAATTAAATAAGCTTCCTTCATCGCGCTAACGGAAATATCAAACTGCTCTTTTGTGCCGTCTTCAAATGTATACGCGCCAGTTTTTCCAACCTGAATCAATTTACGTTCTTTTGAGGGAATATAGAAAACTGGTTTTAGTTCGCGATAACGCCCTGACTCTTCATTGTAAGAAGCGATGCGATGGCGCATAAACTCACGGAAGACAAAAATTGGTGCGCTGATAAAAAAAGTCATAGAGGTATGTTCGAAAGGTGAGCCGTGACGTTCACGGGCAAGGTAGTTGATCAACCCTGCTGAGCGCGCCGGATCTTCCCCAATTTCATCAAGCGATTGTTCGCCGGCAGTGGAGACGCGGGCAGCCCAAATTACATCGGCATCGCTAGCGCTTGATTTAACGAGTTCTACTGTGACATCGTCGCGGAAGATAACTTCTTGGCTCATGTGCGTCACCTTATATAGAGCGCGCTATCTCGCGAAGGATATCTAGGGCAGAATGCACCCGTGTCTAGAGTGAACCGCGCCACCGCCTCCCAATCATTGAGCGTATCTCTGACTGTTGGGGCATATGGAATTGCCTTTGGTGCAGCATCTGTCGCCGCCGGTTTCTCCGTATTGCAGAGTTGTTTACTCTCACTTCTGACTTTTACTGGTGCATCTCAATTTGCAGTGGTTGGCGTTTTGGGTGCCGGAGGCAGCGCGCTGAGCGGAATTGCGACTGCAACTTTATTGGGTGTGCGTAATACTCTTTATGGACTTCGCATGGCGCCGTTGTTAAACGTTAAAGGTTTGCGCCGCGTGTTTGCTGCGCAAATTACAATTGATGAATCAACCGGCGTTGCTCTTTCGCAAGAACGCTTAGGCGTAAAAGAAGCGCGCCAGGGATTCTGGCTCACTGGTATCGGCGTCTTTATCTTTTGGAATATCTTCACGCTAGCTGGTGCTCTCGGTGCGCAAGCTATGGGAAATCCCGCAGCGTGGGGTTTAGATGCGGCAGTGCCTGCAGCATTTCTTGGGCTACTTTGGCCACGGTTAATTAGCAAGACTGACCGAGTACTTGCTCTCTCGGCCTGCGTACTTGCGCTGGCGATGACTCCGTATTTTGTACCTGGAGTGCCAATTATCGCCACCGCGATATTGGCAGTCTTCTTCGGAATGCGAGCCAGCGTATGGAGATAAATCTGGTAGATCCGTTTTGGATTGCGGTAATCGGAACAAGCGTTCTTGCCTTTGTATTGAAATATCTCGGGCATAGCGTCCCAAAGCGTTGGTTATCGCACCCTCGAATTTTAAAGATTAACTCGTTAATTCCGATTGCGCTTTTAAGTGCCTTAGTGGCCGTGCAATCCTTTTCAAAGGATTCAAGGCTCATCGCTGACCAACGAATGGCGGGCGTAGGAGTAGCGGTAGCTGCGCTGATTCTGCGGGCACCATTTCCGGTGGTTGTACTTTCAGCAGCCGCGACATCGGCAGCGTTGTTTCACATAAACTAGTTAGTATTAAATAATATTTAGCGCTTCTAATTTCGCCTTTAGATCGTTATCTGAAGGCTCAGTTAGGTGCGTTCCATCAGAGAAGACGATTACTGGAATCGACTGCGCTCCCCCGTTGATCTCAATTACCTTTGCGGCAGCCGATTCATCTTTTTCGACGTCAATATGATTTACCTGAATATCAAGTTCTTCAAAGAGGCGCTTGGAACGACGACAATCTCCACACCAATCAGCACCATACATAGTGATATCTGCTTTAGCCATTTGCGATCTCCTTACATAAAATTCTCTAGGCCGAATGTCAGCCCAGGATTAGAAATAACTTTGCGCACGCCAAGGAGTACTCCCGGCATAAAGCCCGCACGATCTAGCGAATCATGGCGAATTGTTAGCGTCTCTCCCAATCCGCCAAGTAAAACTTCTTGGTGAGCAATCAATCCTCGCAAGCGAATCGAGTGAACTGGAATATCACCGACATCTGCGCCACGCGCCGCGGGAAGCCCTGAATTTGTCGCATCCGGCATTGCACCTAGACCAGCCTCTTTGCGAGCTTGCGTCATTAAATCTGCGGTACGTGAAGCGGTGCCAGATGGCGCATCAACTTTATTGGGATGATGCAGTTCAATAATTTCTGCAGATTCAAAGTACTTCGCTGCTTTTGCGGCAAACTCCATCATTAAAACTGCGCCTATTGCAAAGTTAGGGGCGATTAGAACGCCAACGTTAGGGCTAGCAGACACCAGCGCCTTTACTTTTGCTACGCGCGCGTCATCAAAACCAGTGGTTCCAACAACTGCGCTGATTTCATTGGAAATCAAGAACTCTAAATTGGCCATAACTGAATCAGGTGTTGTGAAGTCAACGACTACCTGTGCGCCCTTAGCTTTCAAATCATTTAATGAATCGCCAAGGTCTAGGGCAGCAACTAATTCAAGATCAGTGGCTTCGCTAACAGCCTTTACTACTTCTGCTCCCATGCGCCCACGAGCGCCAAGTACGCCGACTTTAATCATGATCGCAATACCTTCTCAAACTTCGCCTCGTTTTTAAATGGACCAACAAGAGCAAGGGTAGGCGATTTAGTGAGATATTCGCCAGCAATTTCCCTAACGTCGGTTGGATTTACACGGGAGATCGCTTTCAAAATATCGTCAAAGCCCATAACTTGGCCATAGACAATTTCATTCTTGCCGATACGGCTCATACGTGAACCAGAATCTTCCTGACTTAGAACAAGTGATCCGCGTACCGCGCCTTTTGCGCGCTCAATCTCTTCAAAGCTCATGCCATTTTCTGCGACATCCGCCAAAACTTCTCGAATGATCTCTACCACTTCAATCGCCTTAGTTGGATTACAACCAGCATAAAAACCAATCTGACCAGAACCAGCGAATTGTTGAGCATAGGCATATACCGAATAAGCCAAGCCGCGCTTCTCGCGAATCTCCTGGAATAAACGTGAGGACATTCCTCCGCCGAGCGCGGAAGCAAGAACGCCCATTGCAAAGCGTCGTTCGTCGCTTCGCGCAACGCCTTCCATTCCGTAGAACATGTGCGCTTGTTCAGTTTTACGAGTCAACAATCCAACGCTATGCACTGGCTTGGTTTTGACCGGTGTATTAGGCCGAATTTGAGGTGCGCCCTTTACATCTAAGAAGTTATCGCGTGAGAGGGCTTCCTCCACCATTGCAACTACACGCTTATGTTTGATATTTCCTGCGACGGCCACAACTAGATCTTGCGGAAGATACTTCTTCTTGTAGTAATTAAAGACGCTATTTCGTGTCATCTCTTTGATGGATTTGATGGTTCCTAGTATCGGACGACCAAGTTGGGTATCACCATAATAAGTTTCGGCGTAAAGATCATGCACTAGGTCGCTGGGATCATCATCGCGCATTGCAATCTCTTCCAGAACTACCTTACGTTCGGCATCTACATCTAGCGCTGAAACTATTGAAGAGGTGATCAAATCTGAGACGACATCAATTGCCATAGGTAAATCGGTATCAATGACCCGCGCATAGAAGCAGGTGTATTCCTTGCTGGTGAAAGCGTTCATCTCGCCGCCGACAGCTTCAATACTTGCTGAAATCTCTAAAGCGCTACGTCGCGTGGTTCCTTTAAATAGTAAATGCTCAAGAAAGTGAGAAGCCCCAGCAACCGCCGGGGTTTCATCACGTGAACCTACATTTACCCAGATACCGATCGCGGCGCTGCGTACCGACGGAACTTCTTCCGTGACGATGCGCAGACCGCTAGGTAAAACTGTGCGACGAACTGACATTTTTGCGCTCTTTACTTATTCAGCGCTCGGTGTAGTTCCATCTTCGAGAACCGGAACCAACGAAAGCTTGCCCTTAGGATCGATTTCGCCGATTTCAACTTGAATCTTGTCGCCAACCTTCATAACTTCTTCAAGGTTTTCAATGCGCTTTCCGCCGTGCATCTTGCGAATCTGCGAGACGTGGAGCAAGCCATCTTTACCAGGCATAAGTGAAATGAAAGCACCGAATGCTGCGAGCTTTACAACGGTACCGAGGTAGCGCTCCCCAACTTCTGGCATTTGTGGATTAGCGATCGCATTGATCTGTGCACGTGCTGCTTCTGCTGACGGACCATCGGTTGCACCGATGTAGATCGTGCCATCATCTTCGATAGAAATTTCCGCGCCAGTCTCATCTTGGATCTGGTTGATGATCTTGCCCTTAGGCCCGATAACTGCACCGATCTGATCAACTGGAATCTTCACAGAGATGATGCGAGGAGCAAATGGGCTCATCTCATCTGGTGTGTCGATCGCTTCGTTCATTACATCAAGGATTGCTAGGCGGGCTTCTTTAGCTTGGTGAAGCGCTCCAGCAAGTACTGATGCAGGAATACCATCGAGCTTTGTATCAAGTTGCAATGCAGTGATGAAATCTTTTGTACCGGCAACTTTGAAGTCCATATCGCCGAATGCATCTTCTGCACCCAAGATATCTGTCAACGCAACATACTCAACCTTGCCATCGACATCATCTGAGATAAGTCCCATTGCGATACCTGCAACTGGAGCCTTCAGCGGCACACCAGCATTTAGCATTGCGAGAGTTGAGGCACATACAGAACCCATTGAGGTTGAACCATTTGAACCAAGCGCTTCAGAGACCTGACGGATTGCATAAGGGAACTCTTCACGTGTTGGAAGTACTGGAACAAGTGCGCGCTCTGCAAGTGCACCGTGGCCGATTTCGCGACGCTTTGGAGTACCAACACGACCAGTCTCACCTGTTGAATATGGTGGGAAGTTGTAGTTGTGCATATAACGCTTATGGTTTTCTGGATTTAAAGTATCGAGCTGTTGCTCCATCTTTAACATATTAAGTGTGGTGATTCCGAGAATCTGTGTCTCGCCACGTTCGAAGATCGCCGATCCGTGTACGCGTGGGATAACTTCAACTTCTGCTGAGAGCGCACGAATATCGCGCAGACCACGACCGTCGATACGAACCTTGTCGCGCAATACGCGTTGGCGTACGAGCTTCTTAGTTAGTGAACGGAATGCGGCAGGAACTTCCTTTTCGCGACCTTCAAATTGTGCAGAAAGTGATTCTTTAACTGAATCAGAGATTTCATCAATCTTAGTTTCGCGCTCTTGCTTACCAGCGATAGTCAGAGCCTTGGCTAGGTCATCTTTGGCAGCCTTTTCAACTGCCACGAATACATCATCCTGGTAATCCAAGAAGACTGGGAATTCTGCAGTTGGCTTTGCAGCGACCTTGGCTAGTTTGGCCTGTGCATCACATAAAACCTTAATAAATGGCTTCGCTGCATCAAGTCCTTGTGCAACAACTTCTTCAGTAGGAGTTGGTTGACCATTCTTGATTAGCTCAATTGTCTTAGCAGTTGCTTCTGCTTCAACCATCATGATCGCAACATCACCATCACTCACGCGACCAGCAACGACCATATCGAACACGGCATCTTCAACTTGTGAGTGGTTAGGGAATGCAACCCATTGACCATCAATCAAAGCAACGCGAACGCCACCGATTGGACCAGAGAATGGCAGGCCTGCAAGCTGTGTTGACATTGATGCTGCATTGATTGCGATTACGTCATACATATGATCGGGGTCTAGCGCCATAACAGTTACTACTATTTGAACTTCGTTACGAAGTCCCTTTACGAATGATGGACGCAGTGGACGATCGATTAGGCGGCAGGTGAGAATTGCATCTTCTGATGGACGACCTTCGCGACGGAAGAATGATCCTGGGATACGACCTACGGCGTACATCTTCTCTTCAACATCTACCGTCAATGGGAAGAAATCGAATTGATCTTTTGGAGTCTTGGAAGCTGTTGTTGCTGAGAAGATCATTGTTTGATCGTCTAAGTAAACTGCTGCCGCTCCAGCTGCTTGACGCGCTAGGCGTCCTGTTTCAAAGCGGATTTCGCGCTTTCCGAATTTGCCGTTATCGATAACGGCAACTGCTGACTGAACTTCTTGACCCTCCATGGGTCCTCCTTTAATTGATGTACCCGTTCCAGGTTCGCAAGGAGTTACCAGTAAAAAATGTGAAGTAATGAATCGTCGATCGAAGTTCACGCAGACTTAAGCGCCTTGCGGAAACCACTACCGAGGACCATTGCTCCCACAAAAAACTGGAAACTCTGAACTCCCCTGGTGGGTAGTTATTTAATTAGCGGCGAATACCGAGCTTTTCGATAATCGCACGATAACGATTGATATCTGTCTTTGATAAGTACTGAAGAATGCGACGACGCTGACCTACGAGCAACAACAGACCGCGACGGTTGTGGTGATCGTGTGGGTTGGTCTTTAGATGTGTTGTGATGTCTTCAATACGACGTGAGAGCAAAGCAACTTGTGCTTCAGGGCTTCCGGTGTCGGTAGCTGAAGAGCCATACTTTGCAATGATGTCTTTCTTTACTTCTGGTGTTAAAGCCATTTCTGGTCTCCTATTAGTTACCGCCACGACGGCGACCGGTTTGATACACGGCCACTCACTTTGATCGTTGGACAAGGGCAAGATTACCAGCGGGGCTGTGGATAAGGCAAAATGAGTGATTACTGCTCAGTTAATGAGCGCGCCTGGTCACAATCAAGCTTCATCTGATCCAAGAGTGGTTCAAGTCCATCAAATTTCAGGGTATCGCGCAATCTCCAACCAAATTCAATTGACGCGTTTTTATCGTACAAATCAAGACCTTCTTGATCGAGCGCATAGGCCTCAACTTGGCGCGCTCGCTCTCCTGCAAAAGTTGGATTGGTGCCAATAGATATTGCTGCTGGCCAGTAGTTAATTCCAACAGTTAACCAACCTGCATAAACACCATCTTTTGGCACAGTCTGTCCATCAATATTTCCTAAGTTTGCAGTTGGGTAACCAATTTCACGGCCGCGTTTTTCGCCGTGAACTACTACTCCATCTAAACGATGAGGACGAGAAAGCAATATACGAGCTTCTTCCACCTGACCGGCAGTTACCAAATTTCGGATTCTCGAAGATGAAATAACTTCGCCTTCGCCAGATTCTAATTCTTGTACATCAACAATGAAGTTAAAGTTCTGACCAGATTCGATTAAAGTCTCTATATTTCCAGCGGCTTTATGCCCGTAAGTAAAGTTCTTGCCGACAATGATCGTGGAGGCCCCGAGTTGGCCAACCAAGACATCCTTTACAAAATCTGCCGGTGCCATGGCGGCAAACTGCTCATTAAATTTTAAAACGGCAACCTGGTCTGCGTTATGAATCTTTAGCAATTCAACTCGATCAGCCAGAGTCGTAAGAAGCGTTGGAGCGCGGTCGGGGGCAAGAACCTGCATGGGATGCGGATCAAAAGTTAGGGCAACAATATTGCGACCATCCGCGATCTCTTTGGCACGATTTAACAAGAGTTGGTGGCCTTTATGGACGCCATCGAAGACTCCGATTAATACGACGCTGCCCGTGGTCATTTGCTAATTATTACCGATTAATTGGCTGCTGCAAAAACGGCGATGGGTTTAGCTTTTCCAGATTCATTCTTGAGTAAAGCGATCAAGCGATTATCTGGTGAGAGCGCTGCAAAGATTTGATCACCTTGATTGGATATTAGCGGACGACCAAAGGAGAGCTCTTGAACTTCATCTAACCCCAATTCACGAACTTGGAAGGTTGCACGGGCAACATCTGCCAGCTTCAATGGGGTAAAAGATTGCGACTTTAAATCATCAAATGAGATGGCTTGAGAAATAGGAAACCCAGCAACGCGCGTGCGGCGAAGCGCAGATAAGTGGCCGCCCACTTTCAGCTCAGTGCCCAGATCGCGCGCAATGGCGCGGATAAATGTGCCAGCAGAACAGGTGACATCTATATCAATTTCTACACGTGAACCTAACCTTCGAATTTCCAAAATGGTAAGCGAATAAATCGTGATGGTTCGCGCCGCTAATTCAAAAACTTCGCCCGCACGTACTCGGTCATAAGCGCGCTCTCCACCAACCTTTACCGCAGATACCGAACTCGGACGTTGTTGAATCTCACCAATCATCTTGGCGAGACCATCGCGAATCTCTTGATCGCTCACTCCAGATGCATCTGCTTCTGAAATTAACTCGCCTTCTTTATCATCGGTGATTGTGGAAGCACCGAGAACAATGGTTGCTTGATAAGACTTATCGCCATCGGTGATGTATTGCAGAAGCCGGGTTCCATTGCCGAATCCGAGTACCAATACACCGGTGGCCATCGGATCTAAAGTGCCAGCGTGTCCAACTTTGCGAGTTCCTAAAGCCTTACGTGCCACCGCCACAACATCGTGGCTAGTCATAGCAGGCGCCTTATCTACAACTAAGAATCCATCTGTCATGGCGTAAATAAAGAATTAATCTTCAATTATCTTCGGGGCCTTGTAAGGATCTTCTCCCCCAGCAAATGAAGCGTTCTTGCGAAGTTGTGCAACTTCCGCATCAAGCACGTGAACTTTATCTAATAAAGAATCAAGAGCTTTCGCAGATTCAGGAAGACCATCTTCAAAGAATTCGATAGTTGGTGTAATTCGGGTCTGCAAATCGCGTCCGACAGCGCTACGGATTACTCCTTTTGCGCTTTCCAGCGCAGCAGCTGTGGCAGCTCGCTGATCGTCATCACCAAACACGGTGTAGAAGATTGATGCGTTCTGCAGATCACCAGTAACTCGCGCATCAGTGACAGTTACGAAGCCGAGACGAGGATCTTTAATCTTTGTCTCAAGTAGCTGCGCAACTACCACTTTGATGCGATCGGCAACTTTCTGGGTGCGATGTGATTGGCCCATATTTAAGCCCGCTTCTTCTCGCGCATCTCAAAGACCTGAATTGTGTCTCCGATCTGCAGATCCTTCATATTGCCAAGACCGATACCGCATTCAAAGCCTTCCTTGACTTCTGTGGCATCGTCTTTAAAGCGCTTGAGTGAATCAATGGTGAGTTCATCGGCGATAACTTCAGTACCACGCATGATTCGCGCATTGGCATTTCGCTTGATTGACCCATCGCGCACGATAGAACCAGCGATATTTCCAGCCTTAGAAGATTTGAAGATTTCGCGTACTTCAGCGTTGCCAAGAATGATCTCTTCGTACTCTGGCTTGAGCAAGCCCTTAAGAGATAGCTCGATCTCTTCAATGGCGTTGTAGATCACGGAGTAGAAGCGAACTTCTACGCCTTCTTGATCTGCGTAAATTGCGGTCTGTGGTTCTGGCTTAACGTTAAAGCCGATAACAACAGCCGTTGATGCAGATGCCAGAGTTATATCGCTCTTGGTAATTGCGCCAACGCCGCGGTGAATAACACGTAGGTCAACTTCTGCTCCGACGTCGAGTTGCATAAGCGCATCTTCGAGGGCTTCCACAGAACCAGAAACGTCTCCCTTTAGGATGAGGTTAAGAGTTGAGACCTTAGACTGCTCCATAAAGTCTTCGAGTGAGACTTTCTTACGAGCCTTAGCAAGTTGCGCATTTCGTTCTGCTGCCTGACGCTTCTCAGCGATCTGACGAGCGGTCCGATCTTCATCTGCAACTAGGAATGTATCACCGGCACTTGGTACGGAAGTAAATCCGAGAACCTGCACTGGACGTGATGGTCCAGCAGAATCAACGCTTTCACCATGCTCATCGAGCATTGCGCGCACGCGACCGAATGAACCTCCAGCGACAATTGCATCACCAATCTTCAAAGTTCCGCGCTGTACTAGAACAGTTGCAACTGGTCCGCGACCGCGATCAAGGTGGGCTTCAATAGCAACGCCTCGCGCGCTATCTTGCGCAACTGCGCGAGGTCGATAGCCGCATCCGCAGTTAGCAGAATTGCATCGATAAGTTCATTTATGCCAACACCTGACTTGGCAGAGACGTTAACGAATAAAGTTTCGCCGCCGTATTCTTCTGCGATCAAGTTGTACTCAGTCAATTGTTGGCGGACCTTATCTGGGTTCGCGCCTTCTTTATCAACCTTGTTGACGGCAACCACAATTGGAACGTCGGCTGCTTGTGCGTGATTTAACGCTTCGATTGTCTGCGGCATGATTCCGTCATCGGCTGCAACAACCAGAACTGCGATATCGGTTACCTTGGCACCGCGAGCACGCATTGCGGTAAACGCCTCGTGGCCAGGTGTATCGATAAAGGTAATGGCGCGATTAACGCCCTCGTGATCGTGGTGAATTTGGTAGGCACCGATGTGCTGAGTAATGCCGCCAGCTTCAGTCTTAAGGACTTCAGATTTACGGATCGCATCAAGCAAACTGGTCTTACCGTGATCAACGTGTCCCATAACCGTTACAACTGGTGGGCGAGCAACAAGTAAATAGCATCGAGATCAGCAAGCTCTTGAGCTAAATCGATATCGAAATCTTGCAACAATTCACGATCTTCATCCTCTGGGCTAACAATCTGAATTACATATCCAAGTTGTGCGCCGAGAATTTCGAAAGTATCTGCATCTACTGATTGAGTTGCAGTAACCATTTCACCTAAGTGGAAGAGCGCTGCTACTAAAGCCGCTGCATCTGCGCCGATCTTTTCAGCGAAATCCGCCAAAGTTGATCCGCGACGCATACGGATTTGCGTCTTGCCATCTCCGTGCGGAATAACTGCTCCACCCAATTGTGGCGCTTGCATATTGTCGAATTCATCGCGTAACGCTTTTCTAGATTTAGGTTTGCGCTTACTGCTCTTACTTGCATTCTTTCCGAATGCACCTGCTGCGCCACCGCGACCTGGGCCGCGATTTGGTGCGCCGCCTGGACGTTGTGGACCGCCAACTGCTGGTGCACCAGTTGATGGACCGCCTGAACGATAAGGACTAGATGAAGGTGCGCCACCTGTGCGTGGTGGGAAATTACCTTGACCACCTGGACCACCTGTACCTGCAGGACGTGGAGTATTTGGTCGCGCTGCAAAACCAGGACGCACTGAACCAGGACGCGGTCCTGACATTCCAGGTCGTGCACCGGTTGTACCTGCGGGACGTTGTGGTGGGCGTGGAACTGCGCCACCAGTTGAAAATGGATTGTTACCAGGACGTGGTGGACGAGGAACGGAACTTCCACCAGTAGAAAATGGATTGTTACCAGGACGCGGTGCAGCTGGCTTTGCCTCTTGGGTTTCAGATTTATCGATAACTTTCTCTGGCTCAACTAGCGCTGGTGCAATGCTTTCTGCACGAGCCGCCTTGAGAGCCGCTAAATCAACGCCGAGTTCGGCTGCTAACTCAGCAGCTAACTCTGGATTTACTTCAGCGCTCTTCTTGGCAGCGGTCTTCTTTGCGGCTGCCTTCTTGACTGGCTTCTTCTCTTCAACGGGTTTGGCATCGGGATACATCTCAATGAGCTTGCGCACAACTGGCGCTTCTACTGTTGAAGATGCTGAACGGACGAATTCGCCCATTTCTTGGAGTTTGGCAAGAACAACCTTGCTCTCCATACCGAGTTGTTTTGCCAACTCATGTACGCGGACCTTTGACACATTTCTCCTGTCTTGGCCCGCAATCTTTATTCTAGATATT
>Ga0315899_10005258_pt1 | contig 13983 bp, 13 predicted proteins | sample LakEriMetagenome_2_FD_203518 | JGI IMG/M metagenome (GOLD analysis project Ga0315899, IMG submission 203518) | Freshwater fungal communities from buoy surface, Lake Erie, Ohio, United States - Buoy 4 MA112 | ecosystem: Environmental > Aquatic > Freshwater > Lake | place: USA: Lake Erie, Ohio... | reverse complement strand
CCGGTGGTGTCGTTCTCCACGGACTCGCGTCGCGTCGTCTCAGCGTCGCTCGACCACACGGTCAAAATTTGGGACGCAGAGCGCGGCGGCAAAGAGATTTGCACCTTTACTGACAAGGCTGAGATCCGCGCGTGCTGTTTTTCGCCCGATGGGAACTTCGTTGCGGTGGGGCTCGACAGCGGGCGCATGGATCTCAAGGATGTTAGCACCGCGCAGACGATCATGTCTTTTGGCACTCACGCCGGCCGCATCAACTCTGTGCAGTTCGACCCGAATGGCAAGTTTCTGATCTCTGGCGCCATGGATGGTGTGTGCAAGGTGTGGACTATTCAAGACAGCACACAAAGCGAGACTTTCACGGGCCACCCCAACACCGATGTCACCTGCTGCTCCTACAGCATTGATGGAAGCGAGCTGGCGACGTCCGGCGGCGATGGCAGCATCAAACTCTGGGGAGGAGCACGCGGGAAAGAGATTATGTCCTTCCCCGGCCACGACGAACGCGTGTCTTGCTGCGTCTTCTCACCCCTTGTTGGCGACAGAAAGGGAGGCGTGCTCACGTCATCGCTGTACGATGGCACGGTGCGCCTATGGCAAAATCTTACGGGCACTGAGGATGAGCCATTCCGGCACAACTCTACCTACCTCACGTGCATGGCCTTCTCGCCCGAGAAACCCCCTGATAAGCGCGCCGGCCGAGTGCTCGCGGGGTCCTTTGACGGCTCGGTGATCATTTGGGATGTAGAAACGCGCAATTTGATTTTGAAGCTGGGTGTGGAGATTGAGGGCTCTGGCGGCTGGCGCGTGGAGAAGATCCGCGACCGGCATGAGGATGCGGTCACAAGCTGTGCCTTCAGTCCGGTGGAGGAGAGTGAGCGAGCTATGACTACATCGGTGGACACCACAGTCAAGGTGTGGAACACAAAATACGGCAACTGTGTTGCCACTCTTAAGGGGCACTCGGGGTCGGTGAACGCGTGCTGCTTCTCCAACGACGGCCAACTCATCTACACTGCATCCTCTGACAACACAGTGCGCGAGTGGGAGGCACAAGCACCTTTCAAGTGCCTTTCGATCATCATCGGACACTACGCGCCAGTCCAGGGGGTTGCGTTCGCCACCAGCGGGAAGCACCTTTTTACGATATCGGAAGACCGAACTCTTCGTGCATGGCTCAAATTCACTCTCGAAGGAGAGCCTGGGCCCAATGCACCGGCAGCTCGCGTAGGCTCTCAACCTTTTTCGGTGACGTCCTCCAACGGCCGCTTTACCGATTGGTTTCAGTGGAAACAGATAGCATTGTTTGCCAGCGCACACCCTCTTCGGAGCTTAGCAGGCAGCCGGCAGGAGCAAGAGGAGGAGGTGGCGTGTGGAGCGGCAGATGGCAGCATCTACCTCCTGAGGCTTATACTCCCTGGCGATTTTTGAAGTGACACTGGGCATGGCGTGTTGCAAGGCGCAGTGGCTGCAGGTGCAAGGATCACCCTCCACAAATATTCGTTGAGTGCGACACCGATCTCTCAGGTTGGGACGAGGATTCAAGTGTCTATTCGTCATTCCAGAGGAGATTCACGCGCATGAGGAACTACATTAATAACTACATAACAAATTTTGACGCAAGGGCCACGCCAGTGGCGTGGCCAGGTGTCGAAAGGGGTTTTATTCATTCAGTTTCCATCAAGCTTTGAGACGCTTAGATTAGATTGTATTTATTGTTAGTATTCAAAAAAATCATATGTTCCTTAATGATGGTTGGCCATTCGTTGTCATCTATCGAACAGGAAAAGTAATCAAACGAAAATAAATTTAAACAGGATGATGAAATCCAATGATACACTACATTTTTACACTACATTCTTACACAATGAGACTCTCACACACCACACACAGAAGCACTGATTCTGAATGAATAAAAACCCCTTTCGACACCTGAGACCCCTATTTGATGCTCTCCGCCTTCTCAAGCATTTGAATAGTGACAACGTCGAGGAGAGGTCCGAAGAAAACTTGGAGACAGAACTAAACTAGGACAGAACTAAACTAGGACAGAACTAAACTAGGACAGGATGCTGGCATGCTGCTGCTCTAGGAGTTGACTAAACTAGAAGAGGATACTGGCATGCTGCTGCTCGAGGAGTTGCAGCTTGCGTTGCGCGTCCTTGTAGTGCGCTGTCTCGATGTTGATCTGCAGCTTTTCAGCCGCCTGAAGCAGGTTGGGAAGGAGGAGAACGAGGTGGTGGTGTGAAATTGAAGAGAAAAGATCGCAGAGATGGGAACGGTCGAGGAAGTGAGTGAGAGTGAGAGGGGGACAAGGTGCAAAGCATGGTGCAAGCGGGTCTGCTGCCAGGGTTTAGGGTTTCGGGTTTAGGCCTAAAACCTTAAAAAGAGCATGGTGCAAGAGAGGGTCCGCAGCGTTGGATGTGTTGCAATATGTGTTGCAATATGTGTTGCAATATGTGTTGCAGATGTGTTGCTAATGTGTTGTTGATGTGTTACTATCACAGCGTTGGATGTTGATGTTGTGCAAGACCTATGGAGGCCAGAGACAGAGAGAGAGCGTCCCCCCCTCTTCAGCAAGATCAAGGGTTTAGGGTTTGGGGTTTTGGGGTTTAGAGTTTAGGGTTTAGAGAGAGCGTACCTCTTCCGCAAGATCAAGGGCCTTGTCGAGCGTATCATATGCCAGGAGAACGTCCTTCTTGATCGCCTATCAGCACATTTTTGTTATGATTATCTCATTAGTGTATTATTGTATTAAAACTCAGCGCCCGGGTCTAAGTGCTCTGCGAAATCAAGTAATACTATCCGACTTTTTGTTTTTGCTCATCTCTACCTTTTTCCCCCGCGACTCATTGCCTGCCGAAATTCTCAAAAGTCAGTCCAAAGTGAGTGCACAGAGGAGGTTTCACTTTTGAGAATTCTCAAAGTCAGTCCAACGTGAGTGTACAGACCAAATACACCGGGATGCTGACTTTTGTCAAAAGCTTGAGAAAAGCGAGTGAGTACTTAGGGTTTAGGGTTTAGGGTTTAGTGAGTACTTAGGAATGCCTCCTTCTCTACCGCCGCCTGGAGCAACTTCTCCACCAACTCTTCCGCGGCGGTAAAGCACTTGGTGAGCAGCCCTGTTTAGGGTTTAGGGTTTAGGGTTTGGGGTTTAGAGTTTAGAGTTTAGGGTTAGGGTTTAGGGTTTAGGTTTTTGGGTTTAGGTGAGCAGCCCTGTTTTGCCGCCATGACCTCAATCGCCACACCATCACATCCAAAACACACATCCACACACACACTCTCTCTCTCCCCCCCCCCTTTTCTCTGTCTCTCTCACTCTCACTCTCTCTGTCTCTCTGTCTCTCTCCCCCCCCCCCCCATCTCTTTCTCTCTTTCTCTCGCTGCCTCTCTCTCACTGTTCTCTTTCCTTGTGCACTAGGTGTTAGACCTACCGCCATCTCCATCAAGCGGAATGTTGAGCCCGCGCGCTGCCATCCTCGTCTCTTCATCCTCGTCCATCATGGGCTGCAAATTGAAAATTGAAAAAAAAGTTCAAAAAAAAAATCTTCGTCTCTTCATCCTCATCCATCATGTGCTGCAAAAATCTCTCGACGTCAGCTGCACTGCTGCAACACACGAAGCGCAACAGACCAAGACACAGACACAGACACAGACACAGACACAGACAAAGACACAGACACGCACACTCTTTCCACATTCATTATGAACGTTGCAGTTTGGCGGCAGCATGAAGAGGGCCCTACCTCGAGGGTTTCAATGGCAAGCTTGACGCTCTTGCGGAGCTTGGATCCATCCTTGTCATCAGCGTCGACGTGCCTGACACGAATTCTCAAAAGTGAGTGTTCCCTACTACATTCAGTATGTAAAGCCACTATATAGATGACTTTAGAGAAATACTGGCCGGCGAGCGCGCAGGAGCGCACAGAGTGACGTCTGCCCACACTCTCCACGTCAGCCCTCTGATCAACACAATGACAGTATGCAAAAGCATTGATGCCCAGACTAGGAGCATGTGTGACCTCCGCCTCAAGAATGGCGGCGACGGCGTCGAGTTCGTGTGAGGGCCAATCCATTTTCGTCAGAGCCTCTGTCGAGAGCCCGCACTCCTTTTCCAGCACCCGCCCCTCGGCGAGAACGGCCTTGGCGTCGTCAAAATTGCGCAGCGACGCTAGCGACGTCTTAATCCGCTCCACTTTTGGCAAGAACGCCTGATGTACACACGCACATACGTACACATACGTTTATATCAGCAAATATCCGTATATATACGTATATATCCTCTGCCTATGGTGTGGAGGAGGAGACTTGTCACAAGTATGGACGCAGCACAAGCAAGGCAAGCAGATGAGCAGACTCATACACAATGTGCGCAACACCCTACACCTCCGCGCGGGCCATGAGCTCCTTGTGGGCTTTCTCAGCCTTTTCAGTGGCGAGCGCGGCCTTTTGCTCGGCCTTGGCCAGTTTCGCTTGCACCTTCTCAACGCCCTTGACGTCCTCCTCGAGCTTGCGCACCTCGTCTTGCGCCTTGTTCCGATCAAAGACGGAAAAGAGCCCCGACGCTGACTTGAGCAGATCTGACGATGTGAATTTCTTGGCCGTGGCGGGCCGCCGCGACGCTGAGGTTGTGAGGTACACAAGCGTCAAAAGAGGCCTAGAAATAGACTCATCACGCATAAAAAAAACTTCTGACACTGGCAAACCTGAGCTCGGGCGTGTCTTTGCGGTGCTCGGTCGCTCTGAACCAGAAGTGGTTGGGCGATCAAGCTCCAATGCGTCCTGCCACACATTCTCAAAAGTCAGTGCCCTAGCATATTTCCTATGTAAAGTCACTATATAGAGGACTTTTGAGAATGTGTGCCTCAGTGCGCGGCGGTGACTTGACTTGCTGGTTGACTGGCTGGTGCGTGTGGATGCTGACATACACGCTCGGATCCTCAGTCGCGCCCTTGGACTCGAGCAGCTGCACCAGTGCAACCAGGTGCCCGTTGTACTCGCCCTTGATGAGTGCAGTCAAGTCTGCACAGACATTCTCAAAAACGTCAGTGCCCTATGATATTTACTCTATTTGGTCACAGTACTTCTGACGTTTGAAAATCTTGCCTGCGCGGCGTGCAATCGCCAGAGCCGTCTCGCCTGCGCCATTCGCCGCGTTGAGGTTGCACCCACTGTCGATGAGAGCGTTGGCAACGCCCGAGTGCCCCTTGGCCGTCGCAAGCACCAGGGCCGTGTTGCCGTCCTTGTCCGTGACGTCAGGATGCATACCAGCCCTGATCATCTTGAAGACCTGCGGCACGTCGCCCCCGAGTACTGCGGCAAAAAAACCCTTCTTCACCAGCTCAAGCGGATTCAAAGGCTCCTGAGCCTCCTCCTTCTCGCTCGCGGCGGCGGGAGCAGCTTCTGCCTTGCCTTTGTTGAGGGCTTTGACGTACTCGGCCGCGGTCTGACCGACATTGTTGCGCAGCTTTTGGTTGGCACCCTTGACACCCATTCTCAAACGTCAGTGCCCTAGTAAATCTACTATGCCAAGGCACTGCATTGAGGGACTTGCGCGAGAAAATCAGACCTTGTCGATGAGATACTGCGCCGTCTCCTCGTGCCCTGTCCCAAATTCTCAAAAGTCAGTGCCCTAGTGCATTTACTATATAAAAGTCAATATATAGAGTACTTTTGAGAATTTATACCGCCCGCAAGAGCTAAATGCAGGCTCGTCATGCCCTCTCGGTCTTGCGAGTCCACCGACACGTTTGCGCGGAGCAGAGTGCGTAAGCACTTTTTATGCCCGGCGGCCGCGGCGAGGTGCATTGCGGAGGAGCCCTTCTCGTCTCTCAGGTCGGGTTCTGCTATGCTCAGCTTCTCGAGAAAGCTCTCGAGCTTCTTGTACTTGCCCTCAGTGGCCGCGCTGAACCAGAGCTTCTGCACCTCGAGCTCGGCTGCCAACTGCTCGCGCTCAATCTTTTCCTTGGCCTTGTCGTGCTCGCGCAAAAGCTTCTCGGACTGCAGTTTCCTCAGGCGATCCTCCTCGTCGCGCAGGGCCTTGAGATGCTCGGCTTGCCGCTGCGCGATGGAGTGGCGCAAGCCTCGCGTCTGGAGTTCGCGCTCGTCATCATCGAGCCCTGCCTTGCCAAATGCCTGGAGGGCCGACGCCAGGATGGTGGTGGCATTGCTGAATTGCTTTTTCTCAATGGCCTTTTCACAGTCCTCACACAGCCTCAAAGCCTCTTCCATATGTACCGCGCGTTCTTGGCGCAGCTGCTCCTGACGGAAAGCTCTTTCCAGATCCTCCTGCACGCGCCGCCCATGCTCTTTCTCCTTGCGTCGCTGCTCTTCCACCGCCTCCGCCGCCCTTCGCTCCTCCTCCGCTTTTCGAGCCGCCTTACGCATAATATCAAAAGTCAGCGCCCTGGTATATTTCCTATATAAACTCGCAATACAGAGAACATTTCAGAACAGATCTCAGGACCTCAGCCTCCTGCTCTCGCTGCAGCCGATCCTCCTCCTCCTTCTTCTTGTTCGCGGCCGCGAGCTCCACCTCTGCGCGTCGCTTTGCCTCGCGCTCAATGGCCCGCTGCCTACCTCGTTCCTGGGCAAGTTTCTTCTGCGCCTCAAATTGCTCTTGAGGACTGAGCGCTTGGCCAATCAATGGGTTCCTCTCCCCCACTCCATTCCCCACCACACTTGCCCTCCCACCACCACCCTTTTTCTCTTCTGGTGACCGCACAGCTGCTGCCGTTTGCGGCCGTATGGCCTCGGACATGGCCCCCACCACTTTATCTCCTTGGCCAGTTGCCGCAGGCTTTTGTGCGGGGCTCGCTGTTTGTGGCCGCACATCTGCAGGCGTTGCAGGGGAGGCAGTCTTTGCGGGGGAGGCAGTCTTTGCGGCATTCAGCGCCGCCTGCCGCTCCAACGCCTTCTGCCGCCCTCGCTCCCGGGCCAGACGTTTTTGTTCAGCGATAAGCGCCGCTCTCTGCAGCGGCTCCGCCTTGCCCCCCCCCGCCCCCCCCCCACACACACCCTCATTTACAGCTTTGTCTGGTGTGGTTGACACAGTGCTCGCGTCAGCAGGCGTCGCAGGTGTTTCCTCCGACGCCGAAAGTGCTCCTTTTGGCTGCGACGTGGTTGCTGCCAGACCTTGGGTGGGAGGGGGCGACGAGGGCGAGGAGGATGTACCTCTGGACTCAGCAGGCCGTTGGATGGCAGCTGGGGCGGCGGCAGTATCGGCGGTTGGACGCTCTGTGGAGGGCTCACGCGATGTGTTGGCTTTCTTGACCTTGTCCGCGGCCGCCTCTTTGGCCGTCTCTTTGCCCGGTCTCTTGACCACCTGCGCCAGGTACGCTGACTTTGTCGAGCCACCGCCACCCGCGGCTCCCGCCCATGATCCGCCTGCCGAAGGGCTCCCGCCAATGCCCTGTTTGCCGAGCAGAGCACGCGCGCGCCCGCGCTCACGGGCAAGGCGCTTTTGCTCTTCAAGATTCGACCCGCGTGTAAGCGCGGCTTTATTCCCCGAGCCTACCCCCGCGCTCTCTGTGCCAGATGGCACTGCACACTGCCCCTCTCCCTCTCCCTCTCCCTCCCCGCCCCCATGGCTCATCCTGGCGGTCGCGGGGACGGCGACGGGCGGGTCGACGACCGCCGCCGGCGCCAACGTCTGCCTGTCGGACACATTGCCATCCGCATTTTCAACCCCCCCCCCCACTAGCTTCTGGGTCGCCGCACCTTTGTGGGCAAAGGGCCCCCCTGCCACAGGGCTCTCTCCTTGCCCCTCGGGAGGCACCAAGGATATAACGGGGCTCTCGAACACCGGGGACATGGCCGGCTTTACGCCGGCTTTTCCGCCGTCCTCCGTCGTCGGTGTTCCCCATGCCCCCTTTGCTTGCGTTTTGGTGGCATCTCCTGAGTTTGTGAAGGGGAGTCTGCGGCTAATATCTTCTTCATCAGCATAGTCATCGACATCATCCTCCCCGCGCTCCCCAAGCGCACGGTGCGCAGAGAAGGCGTTTTTCCCAGAGGACGGCGTATCAAGCAACGCGTCCTTTTTGGAAGGAGTTGTCAATGGATCGTATTTCGCGCCAAGGACGCCCTGCACCTTGGGAGCCACGCCTTTCAGTGACGTGAGTTTTACATTCGGCGAGGCTGCAGCCACGCCCCGGGCCCCCCCGCCCTCTGCCCCTTCTTTCAGGTAGGCGTTCGCCTGCTCAATGCGCCGTCGAATCGCCGAAGATGGCCGCCGCGCCGCAGACCCAGGACGCGAAGGCGTGGACGCGGATTCGAGCTCCTCCTGCGCTGCGGCACGCTGCATCGCAGATGACGGGCGCGCCATTGGCCTACCGGCCGCTGAGGGAGGCCGCTCGTACTCCTGCCGCTCGGCCATGCTCGCCGACAATGAATCCGGGCGGGGCAGCAACAGGCACGGTTTGCGCCAAACGCAGTGCAACTTCCTCTACCAGTTGACTACGCAGTGCAACTTTCCTCTACCTCGACTTCAGTGTCGGTTTTGAGAACGAACTTTTTGCCAAACGGCATTTGCCCGAAAGAGATCCAAGATCTGCACCCAAAAGAGACATGTAATGTCAGAACAACCAGATGAGCAAGTTGTTAATTTTCAAAAAGTGGTGACCTTTTCTGATTTCTTTATATCAAATATTTGTACTGAGAAATCGTACAATTTTATGCATAAAATAATATTAAAATTGCAAGCTTTGTTAGTACAAATATTTGAATGTTCCGGCAGGGTTCGTGGGATGTTCGGGCAGAACGGCAGAACTGCCGTTGTGCCGAACGAACTGCACTCAAAAGTAAGCATGCAGCTGCACCCAGAAGGGCAGACGGAGATGGTGGACGGCACGCGCAACACCGACATCCCGGTCGGACCGGTCGGTGCGGCTCATCTCTATCGCGATGAGCCAAAGATGCGGAACAGGCCCGTTTGGGGCGCCGAAGCTGCTCTACTTTCTCCATCGGGGCTGAGCATCCTCTGCGGATCACCGCGTGGCTCGTTGACTTCGGCGATCCGCGGAGCCGCTGCCGCCGGAGAGTCTGGCAGCACCGCGGGCGGTTGCCACTCAATGGCGCAGGGGATGCTCTCACCGCGCGAGCGCGAGCGGTATGCGGACCGGCTGCGCATGGCCATCATCGAGCACGTTCTGTCTGCCGACTGTGCTGAGCGCTCTCTCGTGCTCTCCCTGCCTCCGCCCCTTAAGCCTCCGCCCAGCCTTGCAGACTGCAATTTTCCGCCCGAAGGAGAGACGGCGGGTGCAGAGGAGACGCTGGCGCTACTAGCTCAAGTGCAAGATGCTGCCAAACATCCCGAGGCAGACGATGGCGAGAGGCAGCTGCTGGAAGGGCTTGGCGACTACCTCAGCTGCATCTGTGAGCAGCTGCGCAAGTGCCCGAAGACCGAGCTGGCGTCGGAGCTGGACAAGAGCATCAGCACCAGCGTGCGCCAGCACCTGCTGCAGGCAATCCGCGACTTTGCACAGCACGACACCCTGGCAGCCAATGCACCGCGGCTGGTAGATTTGGATCAGCACCTTATGGCAGTGCAAGAAGCCGAACGCGAGTGCTCGCTCATGGCCGACGTGCGCGGGCGCAAGCTCGCCCTCAACAAAGTTTGGGGCCAGCTTCTCAGCACCCTTATGTTTGCGTGCGACGCCTATGGTGCTCTGGCCCCTTCTACAGCAGCACACAGCAACAGCGCGCCAGGCACGGTGGACGCGCTGCATGAAGTGCTGGAGCAGCTGCGCACTGACGCGCGGAATGCGCGACACGCCATCACTGCGGCACAGTACCAATGCGAGGAGCTGGCGTCGAGCCTGCAGCACTATGCCGCACGCAGCGCGCAGCAGGTGGACGACCTCAAGAAGCAAGTCAAAAATTGCGAGGACGAGGCCATCTCCCTGCGCAATGAGCTCGAAGCTGAGGTCGACGCCATTGTCGCGCACATCGCTCCGCGCCTCCCCGCGCTCCGCTTGCTCCATGCGCGCGCGCATGAGAGCGGCAACGTGGCCTCCACGCTCCGCAAATATCTGGCGTCATGTGAGGCAAACTGGACGCAAAACCGGGAGCGGGTGCAAGAAGGCGAGAGGAGCGTAATTCTGAAAAGTCAGCTTTACAGTGTCTGTTATATGGTAAAAAAAACTAGGGCTCTGACTTCTCAGAATTTCTTTCGGGCAGGCGGTTGTCGACGTCGGCGCGCGCTACGGTAGAAATTCTGGAAGGTCAGAGCCTTAGCCTAATCTTATATAGTAATGTGGCTGGAGCACTGAATTTTCGGAATTTATTGCCAGGATGACCTGCAGAAACTCGTGAGCAACTTTGAGCAAGGTTGTCAAAGTCTCTTAGAACATATGCGCCGCTCCCGCTTCGAGCAAACACAGGAGTACTCCAAGGAACTGTTGGCATGGGAGGTGCAGATAGCTGCGCTGCACGAAAAAGCGTGGACTAGTATGAAGGAGACGCACATCAAGAATTCCGTTCTCATTGAAGAGTGGCTGGAAGAGGTGGAGGCAATCAAGGAGGGCATCGCTATAGCGCTCGAGCGGCTGGACCCCGTGGAAGAGAGCAAACTGAAAGCACAACTGCTGTCTGTAGAGACACGAATTCGTGACGCACGGCAGGACACTGAGGCTCTGGAAGGGCAGATCCACAAAGTGGAGCTCGCCTTCGAGCCCATCTTACTGCGCCTCAAGTCTGGCTCCATGGGACAAGCACTTTCAGGTGAGGAGAAGCTCAAAGCAGGACTGTCAACAACAGAGTGGGCTTTCTGGCTCGGAGATACCACTCGCAGAATGCTCGTCAAAGACCTCACCCCCAGTATGGAAGCCTTTGCACTACAACAGCGCCAGCACAGGCTCGAACAGCTCCGCAAGAGTCACAAACGAGAGTTTGAGCTGATCCAGCGTATGAAGGAACGCCTTCACTCCGACACTTTTAAGGCAGAACACCACCGAAATGCGTGTGTCACGTCATCACCCGCCAAAATGCTCTTGGCTTCCTCCAAAATTGACCCCTCTCCCGAGTCCGGATCTCTCTCTGTCAGCTCGGCAGCCCCAGGGGGAAAAGGAGCACGCTCGCCTGACGACTCCCGCTCTTTTGCTTCTGACCACAACAAGCGCGCACGAAACAGCCAGCACGCGGGGCACGCTTGCACCAAGACAGGATAGAAGCGTGGGTTGCATGTGCTCCGTATGCTTCCCAGCACATGCACAGTTCTGTTCTGTGTACCCCGGCGATGTGCATCGCCGTTCCCTCTCCGTGAGAATGAGCAACTGGCAAGAGCGTGCACAAATTCGAATGAAGAAGCTCCATGGGTTCGAGTTAGCGCTAACGCGTTTTGTTCGCCCTGTTAAATTACAACAAATAAAGTACAACATGACACTGGTCACCACCGGAAACCCCGTGCAAGGAATGGACCTTGATCTCATCTTTGATGACACTCGGGGCAACAAATTCTGAAAAGTAGTAGGCTCCATAGTAGCTTTCTGAAGGAAATATTAGCTACTGCACTGAGTCTTGAGAAATTTGCTACAGGACCTGAAGATTCTGCGGTGACACTGGAAGTGAGCCGCGTTTACAGAGAAGGCGCAACCGTCGTCAATCAAGTCACCCTCGTACGCTGTCGCGTCGGCGGTAAGGTGGCCAGCGTTGCCACGTTTCACAAGACAGCGCCTTCTTCTACCTTCTGATGCGTCATGCGAGAGGCGTGATACCTCCCGAGACACTCTACTTTTTCTACCAACTGCCGGCAACCCGGCTGCCCCGCATCCGCATCCCCCTACACATACTCCAACCACACATAGGATTCGCAGTGAGCGTTAGCGCATACCGAGGTGTTGCTTCACAACGATTGTGAACGATACGATACGATTTATTACTCTCCTCCTCTGCGGTGTGTGAGAGAGGTATGGAGGGGCCGGCGAACCACATTGATTGCACAATCAATCATTGGTGCAGCTCGCTCATCGGATCCATGTTGAGCTTCAGTGTCCTCGGTACTTGAGAGTACCCACCACCAACTTACCTGTCTCTCTCTCCCCCCCCATCGCCGTCCCGGACGCCTAATATCACCTAACCCCTAAAGCCTGAACCCTCAAGCCAAAATCCTAAACCCTAAACCCTAAACCGCTCTAGGCAATGCGTGGTCCGGGCAGCAAGTCGAGATTTTTTTTTTTTGTATTGTAGATTAATCTGTATACAGAGTATCACACTGACAGTGTGATACAACACTGCGTCATGAGAGTACACCCACACACACACACACACACACACACACACACACACACACACACACACACCGTATCTCAAGAGCTCAAAGTTGCCGTTCCTCATTTTTAATTTTGAAAACCATAGTTACGCAACTCAGATGAATGCCTGAATTTGGAGAGAGAGTGTGTTGAGTGTTTATTTTTAAGGACACCGAGCCGAGCCCCTTACAGGACTCCTCCGGCGTGCGTCCAAAGGTCGACCTACTCGGACCCCCCCCCCGGTCACACCGGCGGAGCCGGTCCAAGCGAAAAGCCTGCCGGGACGGATTTTTTTGAGCCTTTTTTCTCTTAAAAGAGCCTCTTTTCTCTTTTTAAGAGGCTCTTTTAAGAGAAAAGAGGCCGCGCCGAAACGCGACGGGAGTGCTTGTACGGACGCTGGGGCCCCCGACAATGACGGTGATCTCGATGAGGGAGAGCATTAACACGGCGCTGACGCTGGGCCACACGGAAACTTCGAGCGTGCTTGCGGCACAGGCATCTATGCAGGCAGTCAACGTTGCTGGCGCCATCCCCAGCGCAAGCGCTGGGTAGTACAATGCGAAAAAGACGGGCCAGGACAGGGCCCCAAGGTGATACAGCCAGCAAGCTCCTGCCCATGCTCAGTCACAGAAGTGGTATCAGCGCTGCGATCTTGAGATGCAAGACAGAAATAAGATATAGATTATATGCTATGTATACGGACGTGGCAAGGTGTGTGGCGTCGTCTCCAAGGCGGCAGAAAGCTGTCAGGAAATTAACCTGAGGTCATACATACCTGACATGGTCGCAAGAGCAGAAATTTGCACCACTTTTGCGCGACTGGCCACTGAAGATCCGGCTGCTTGCGATGATGGCGAGAGGAGAGGAGGAGGGGTAGCTGCCGCCTTGGCGTTGGTAGGAGCATCCGGCGCATTGGTCACCAAGGCAGCGGCAAGGGCGATCACACAGATGGAGATCAGATTCAAGGCAATTGGCGGGCTTGAAACGTCGAGCAAGATTGTCATGGGGATGCGGACAGACTTTGGCGGTGGCACAGTGGCCAGACTCTGGGTCAGCGTGATGAAAAGCATCTCAACCAGAAAGAGGACGAGCACCCCGCCCACCACCGCCAAAGAGCTGCGCCATCGGGACGACGACGTCCTCTTGTCAAAGGGCTCCGGCGAAGGGCTCCTTCGCCTCAAACGTGCTTTCTCGGTGGATGGCATGAGCTGAAAGAAGATTGTTGAATCATTCCCGCCATTGCTCATCTGGTTCAGCGCGTCCGTGGAGGCAGATCGGGAAAGGACCTTTCTCGGTGACCCTGTCCGCGAAAGGCTTCCCGATGACCCGGTCCGTGAAAGGCTTCCCGAGGCCTGCGCGGACTCGAGGTCTGCATTGGTGATGGTTCCACCCTGCCACGATGTTGTGCGAGACTTTAGCTGCGTGTAATGAAGAGGCAGATGCTCCACTCACATCGTGATGTGACTGGATGCACCGCCGTGCCCGGAAGAGTCACAATAAGCTGGCACGTGCTTGATTCAGTACAATCATTTCAATCAAGCACGTGCCAGCTTATTGTGATTCAGTGGTTTGCACTGAAACATCATTGAGTACAAAGAACGCCCACAGCGGATTTCAAGTTAGTACAAAGAACGCCCACAGCGGACCTTGAGAAACTTGAAGATGAGCCCGAGCTCCCCAACGGACTCGGGGGCCTCGTCGTCGAGCTCCCCAACGGACTCGGGGGGCTCGTCGTATGCCG
>Ga0315899_10005254_pt1 | contig 13984 bp, 11 predicted proteins | sample LakEriMetagenome_2_FD_203518 | JGI IMG/M metagenome (GOLD analysis project Ga0315899, IMG submission 203518) | Freshwater fungal communities from buoy surface, Lake Erie, Ohio, United States - Buoy 4 MA112 | ecosystem: Environmental > Aquatic > Freshwater > Lake | place: USA: Lake Erie, Ohio... | reverse complement strand
GAGATCACGGCTGGTCAGCGGTTAGCCAAGCAGTTAGAGAAGTCAGGACATTTTCCTCCGACGGTGGTTGAAATGATTTCCGTTGCGGAAGAGTCCAATACGCTCGATACGGTTTTGGTCAACATTGCTGATAACCTTGAAAAGACAACTTTTCGCAGACTTGAGACCGTCATTCGTTTGCTCGAACCCGTTATGTTGCTCGTCCTCGCAGGTCTGGTGATGTTCGTGGTTTTAGCTTTGATGTTGCCGGTTCTCAACAGTGCCAATACCCTTTAGCAAACAAATTTAGTCAACAAATAGTTTTATCAACCCGAGTTGGAAGGAGAATCCAATGAAATTCAGCCGTTCGCAACGTCGCAACCGCCGTGCGTTTACTCTTTTGGAAGTGATGTTGGTGCTGATCATCTTGGTAGTCATTGCAGGTTTTGCCATTCGCAATTTCACCGGGGTTCTCGATCAAGCGAACAAGCGGGCTGCTACGGCCCAGATCGCGCAGTTGTCTTCGGCTGTTAAGCAGTATCAATTGCTAATGCAGCAACTCCCCCAGTCGCTTGACTCGTTGATGACTCAACCTGCGGATCTCGCGAATCCCGGGGATTGGACCAAACTCCTCGATAAGATCCCTTCCGATCCTTGGAATCGACCTTACGAGTACAAACTCAACGGTTCGACCTTTGAAATAAGAAGTGTTGGAGCGGACGGACAGTCCGGCACCTCCGATGACGTTACCTCGTCGTAGTGGTTTCACGCTCTTTGAGCTGATCCTCGTTCTTATCATCCTTGTGACCCTTGCGGCGATTGCATTCCCAACGCTCGAGGCAATGGTCTCCAGCAGACGCTTGCAACAATCGGCCGAACGACTGCAAAACGAGCTTCTTGAAGCTCGGGTTGAAGCGATGAAGACCGGGCAAGCGCAAGTCTTTCGCGCGACGATCAATGGGAACACGTACACCATCGAACCGTGGCTAAGCGGAAATGAGGATTCGGACGCGTCTGCCGGTGCGACAGTCATGAGCGCATCGGGGGTTGTCGAAACGGAAAGGACGAGCACGGGCCAAGTCGCTTTATCGAGCATCAGCACCGATGGTGATGCAAAGCAACTCGATAATGATGTTCAGTTCATGGGGATTGAAACTCTTGTCGATGCCCGCAATGCCCTTGAGATTCAGAAGTCGGGGGAATCAGTCCCGATGGCGGGTGTTGGAACAGCGAGTACCGGCGGGATTTCCTCTCCGCTACTCGTTTATCCCGATGGTTCATCAACCACCGCGCAGATTATTCTTGCCGACACTCGTGGGCGTCGTATGGCGATTCAGTTGCGAGGGGTCACAGGCCGTTCGTCGATCGTGCGGCTTGCATCGGTCGATGCTAGCTCCATTCCGGCGATATCGAACCCTGCTCCGAGCAAAGGAGGGAGGTAGTCGATGAGATCATGCTCGAACGGAAAGTTTGCATCGGGGCACGTGGCTCGGACGGTTGACGCAGCTCGAAGATCCCATTCAGTAAACAGAAAAGGGATTTCGCTACTTGAGGTTGTACTCTCGTTGGCGATTCTCGCCATGTCAGCGGCAATTCTCGCCCAGATTACTTGGACGGCCACAGATAACGGACTGATCGCAAATCGTTTGGCAACCGCACAAATTCTAGCTGAATCAAAGATGGCGGAGATTGTCACCGGTGCAATCCCTTTGCAAGGTGCAGTCGGTTGGACTCCGATTACGGACGTGGTCCCTAATGGGAGTTGGTACTATCAAGTACAAACCGTTACGGCAACCAGGCCTAACATGGTCGGGGTGAGGTTGAGCATCACCGATGAGGCGGGAGTTACGGATAACCGAGAGATGTTTTTTGTTGTTCGCTGGATGATCGATCCGAGTCTCGGTCTCGATACCCTTCCTGCCTCGACGGGAACGACAGGAGCGAGTGGTACCGCAAGTGGCGGTGGAGCATCGGGAAGCACTGGAGGTACGCCATGATGATCCCATCGACCAAGGCACGGTCCGCCGGGTTTACTTTATTGGAGTTGCTGCTGGCACTGGCACTTACCGCAGTAGTCTCCATCCTTATCGGTGGGCTCGTACAGTTGTTTCTTGTTAATGGAACCCGAGGGCGCGATAGCGTGCGGCAATCGCAAATGGCTAGAGCCATTCTGAATATGATTTCGGAGGATGTGCGTTCGACGGTCCGCTACTATCCCTATGACACGAGTGGATTGCAGCAGATGCTCGGTGGTGCTCTGAACAATGCCGTCGGTGGAGCACTGGGCGGAGCGCTCGGCGGGGCGGCCGGTGGTGGAGCAACCGGTGGTGCGGGAGCGAGTGGCGGTAATGCAGCGGGTGGAGGTGGAATTGGTGGCGATCCTACTGGTGCTGCGGGTGGGCAGATTCCTGGTGGAGTGAATCCAGCAACAGGTGGAAGTGGTGGCGGGGGCGGTTCGGCCTCTGGGGGTGGTCAAGGAGGAACAGGCGGGGCGAGTGCCGGGGCCGGGATGAGTATGGGTGGGTCTTCGCAAGGCGGAGCCTCGGGAGCTGGGGCCTCGGGTAGTGAAGCTGACGGAGCCGCAAGTGCATCGCCTCCAGGAATCTACGGGTCGACGTCGTCGATTGAAATCGACGTCAGTCGCTTGCCCAGGCCCGATGAATACGTTGTTCAGCCGGGCAATCTAAATACCGGGGCGTTGGGGGATATGCCCAGCGATATCAAGACGGTTGGGTATTACGTTCAAGCACCCAGGAGCGATGGGGTTCAAGATCCATTAGCAAGTTTGACTTCCCAAATCGCTACGGCTTCGAGTGGAACAACCCAAGGTCTTTCGGGTGGTTTAGTTCGTCGTTCGATCGATCGTGCGGTGACTCAGTATGCCTATGAAATGGGAAACAGTGACCAATTGATTCGGACCGGAGAGATCATCGCGCCTGAAGTTTTAGGGATTGAGTTTTCATACTTCGGGAGCAACGGATGGCAATTGGAATGGAATTCGAGCACGATGGGATTGCCGAGTGTGATTAAAGTCACCATCGCCATGCAGCGTGAATCGAGTGCTCGGAGCAATCCTATGACGCCGGGAATTTCCTTGCAAAACCTAAATTCAGCGATGATGCAAGAATATGGCATTGAGCTTTATTCAACCAATATTTTGATTCCTGGTGCGGCGCTGTTAGCTTTGCCCGGATCCTCCTCGACAACGTCTGGCGGAACCTCTTCGGATGGAATGAGTTCATTAGGATTATGAAAACTACCAAACACCGCAGAGTAACTGCACGCCAAAAAAATTCTAAGAAGTCAGTTCACCAAGATGGTAGGGAAGTTCTGCTTCGCAACCGTCGAGGGTTTTTGCTTCTAGCTGTATTGTTGGTAGTCTCCGCTGTTACGCTCGCTTCATTGGCGTTTATGAAGTCAATGTTGTTGGGGCATGAAGAGTCACGCCTTACGGGTCAGAGCATACAAGCCAGATATGCAGCCGACTCAGGAATTGATGCTGCGCGATTGTTTGTAGCTTATACCCGCGCTCAAAGGCTTGAGTCCGGTGGTAGCTTCGACAACCCGAACACTTTCCAAGCCATCCCTGTTTTGCAAGGACCCGATCCCGCGAACCCCTGCAACTACTCGCTGGTTGCCCCAAGCTTGAATGAAGAAGGGAAGTATTCCGGGGTTCGATTTGGTTTGCAAAATGAATCAGCCAAGCTGAATTTGAATGTGTTGCCGATGATCGATTCCGCGTTGAGCATTCCCGCCGCGATGTTGGGGGCCGCTTCCGATTCGATGATGCCCACGGGAGATTCGGCTTCGCAACCTACCGGCAGTCCAAGTATTGGTCGGGATTTGCTGATGGCTTTGCCCGCGATGGATGAATCGGTCGCGGATGCGATTTTGGATTTCATCGACCCCGATGATGAACCGCGAGAATTCGGATGTGAGCGAGAATACTACACACAGTTGCCCAATCCATATGCCCCCACGAACGGGCCTTTGTCGTCGATCGAACAATTGCTTCTCGTTCGTGGAGTCACCCCATATTTACTATTCGGGCTTGATCAGAACCGCAACGGAATTCTTGAGTCAAGTGAATCGAGCGCGGCTCTAAGTGGGATGCAACAGGGGGCAAACGGCATGCCTGGTTCAGCCAGCCCAATGAGCCTTTCCACAGGATCGGGATCTTCCAATGGAGCGAACACTGAGTCGCCACCGAGCTTGGGCTGGGCAATGTACCTGACCCTTTATTCCAAAGAACGGAATTTGACTTCCGAAGGTCAACCGCGAGTAAACGTCAACAACTCCGATATGACGACATTGCGGACCGACTTGTCGACTGCACTGGGGGAAGACGTTGCGACGTTTATTCTCGCTTACCGCGCTTTCGGACCATCGAGTGGGACGGGCAGCACGGGTGGGCTTCCAGGCATGAGTGGCGGTGGTGGAAATCCTGGTGGTGGCAACGGAGGTGGCCCGGGAGGTGGTCAAGGTGCTGGTCAAGGAGGTGGTCAAGGTGGCGGTGGAAACGGGCGTGGTAATGGTGGTGGAGGTAACGGGCGAGGAGCCGGTGGCGGCGGGCCTGGCGGGGGTGGCCCTGGATTCGGACCTGGTGGTGGTCCCGGCGGAAGAGGTGGACCCGGTGGTGGCCCTGGAGGAGGTGGACCAGGCGGTGGTGGTAGACCTGGCGGTGGAAACCGCGGTGGTCGCAGCGATTTTACATTGATTCAATTCACGAATCCCATCTTGTCATTGGTGTCGATGCCTCAGCCTCCTGCAGGCGGTCGCGGTGGAAATGCCGGTGGTAACCGTGGTGGTAATGCCGGCGGTAATGCAGGTGGTGGAGGAGGTCGTGGAGGCCAACAGCCCGGTGGCGGTGGCCCGGGAGGTATGGGTGGAGGTGGACGGGGTGGCAATGGACGTGGAGGCAATGGGCCTGGAGGTAACGCTCCCGGAGGAGGCATGGGTGGAGGTGGACGCGGTAACGGCGGCCCAGGTAACGGCGGTCCAGGCGGAGGTAGAAATGGCGGACCGGGTAACGGCAATGGCAATCGTCCCGGTGGTGGCAACAACGGTGGTGGCAACAACGGTGGTGGCAACAACGGTGGTGGCAATACCGGCGGGGGCTTTGGTGGTGCGGGTGGCATGGGTGGCAACAATACCGGTGGGCAGCCGACAGAAACACGCCCATGGACTGCCGCAGACTTTGAATCCCTTGGCATTGACCCAGCACTTCCTGGTCAATTCCAAGTCAACGGCGTGCTGGAGCTTGTCGATGCCAGTTTTGTAGCAAACGTGAACGGAACGGACGTGAGGTTTTTGTCCCCACTGACCTCATCACCGGTACAGATGGCCCTTTATTTGCCAATGCTTATGGACAAAGTCACTACGGTCGAGGCGCCAATGTTGCCCGGTCGAATTAACATTAACGAAGCTCCAAAAGAGATCTTGGCAGGATTGCCTGGGTTGGGATCCGATGTTCTCGACAAACTGATGGAAGCCCGAGCCCAGTCCGCTGATACCGAAAATCGCAAATACGAAACTTGGCCGATGCTTGAAGGAATCTTGACCCTTGACCAAATGAAGTCCATTTTGCCGCTGGTGACTGCCGGTGGGGACGTCATGCGGGTTCAGAGCGTCGGGTACTTTGAACAATCCTCTGGGTTTGCAAGGACCGAAGCCGTGATCGACGGGTCGGGGCAAGTTCCTGTGATTGTGCTGTACCGCAAACTCGATCATTTAGGGAGAGGATTCAGCCAATCGACGCTTGGACAACGGGCGATGATGGGCGCGATGGTTTCGACGAATTAATTGGCACACTCGATTTAGCTACGCTATTACAACAACATCAAAGACTTAACAACCAAGAGTTAAAGAGCAGTATCGCAACCGGAAGGGTTGGATTTTCTATGTCAAAAATAATCAGTATCGAATGCGATGCGCAGGAATTGCGCTTGGCGGTAGGCTCCGCGGGCATCACTGGCATCGCTGTCGAAAAAGTGCTTAGTGCACCGGTCATGCGCGAGGAAGAGGGGCAAGCTTGGGGTACGCCAGAATCGATCGAAGCCCTAAAGGAGTTACTCAAGCAAGCTGGCATCAAGTCTGGTGCTGCGATCGCTTGTGTGAGCCGCAATGACATCGAGCTTCGAGCGATCACGTTACCGTTGGTAGATCAAAACGAACTGCCTGATATGGTTCGTTTTGCTGCACCTCGTTACTTCGCTAGCGTCAACGACAACTGGCCGTTGGACTTCATCACGATGCCTTCGCACATCGACGGCAGTATCGACTGCATCGTTGGTGCGATTAGTCCCGGGTTGATCCACAAGATCGATACAACGGTCACCGGTGCGGGGTTGACCCTAAGCCACATGGTTCTGCGCCCCATGGTTGCTGCCGCAGGTGCACTTACCAAACATCCTGAGTGGAATCAATCGACCGTGTTGTTCATTGATTTGCTCAATGACGAAGCCGACGTTGTGATTTCGGAGAAGGGAAACGCAGTCTTCATGCGAACCTTCTATTCACCGACGGATACCGAAGATGCCCAATCGGTAAAGATGCTTGCGAGCGAAGTGAAGCGAACGATATTTTCCGCAGTTGCCCAGCGACCTGGTTTAAATGTTGACCAAATCGTGGTCTGGACCAAAAACTCGTTGGCGCCATTTGCCAATGCGCTCAGTCAAGCCGTTTCGATGCCTGTACTGATGCTTGATCCATTCACTATGGCCGAAAAGGCCGAGATTCAAATCGCGGCAACCACACAGACTGTTGGTCGGTTCGCACCGGTCATCGGAGCGCTTCATTTTCAAAATGAAAGCAGCCGGTTGATCGATTTCGCGAACCCACGCAAGAAGGTCGAAGCCAAGCGACCGGTGGGTCGGTACATCGCAGCATCTGTTGCGGCTCTCACCGCTCTTGGCGCAGGTTGGTGGTGGTACTCCTCGAACCATTCAGCGCTCGACAGTGAAATCGCTTTGCTCAAACAAGCCGTCGAGAGCGACGCGCCGATTTTGAAGAGTTCCGCGAAGAACCTAGCCGATTGGAAAAACGTCGAATCGTTCATGCAAGGTGATGTGCTTTGGATCGATGAGCTTGAACGACTTTCGACCCAAGCGAAGGATTCCGATACTACGTTCTTCGGACCAACGTCGTTTTCCATCGAGCCACGATCGAAGACCGCTACCGTCAAGGCTAAGTTCTTCACCACTGTGCAAGATTTGGTTCCCGAAATACAAGGTGCTTATCGGGATGAGAAACATATGGTGCAAGGTACTGGTTTGGCTGCTAGCCAAGACAAGAAATATCCTGTGGCATCCGATATGAGTATTACGGTTGCGTTGAATGAAGTAAAAGATCCTCGCAAGGTTGAACGCAAACCTATTCCGGTGACTACGGAAGAGCCCGCAACGACCGGTTCGGAAGAAGCCGTTCAGTCGTCTGATGTCCCGGCGCAAGAAAATGCCGATGTTGGATCGGCCCCGAATCCAGCACCAAGCTCCGAGCCAGCACCAAGCACCGAGCCAGTACCAAGCTCAGAGCCAGTGCTAAGCACAGAGCCAGCACCAAGCACCGAGCCAGTACCAAGCACTGAGCCACAAGCACCCACAGAAGAGCCGCAAGTCCCGACAACTCCGATCGTAGGAGGCCAATCATGAACTTATCAAAACGCGAAAAAATTCTAGCACTTCTCGTCGGTGGAGTTGTCCTGCTTTTTGTTGGAAACTACTTTTTTCAATCGATCACGGCGGGGTTTGATTCCAAACAGAATCAGATCATTGCCTTACAGAAACAAAAGGATGATCAGTTACTTCAGATTACCGCTGGGAGTATCGCCAAAGCCAAACTCAATCGCTTAGTGACTCAGTCGTTACCGAGCAACGAGGAAAAAGCTCGAGCGAGATACCTTGAGTGGTTGATCGATTTAGCAGATGAGTGCGGATTGATCGACCCATTACCTAAGACGATGGGGGATAGCATCGAGAAAGATCTTTATCAATCGTTTCGCTTTCAATTGACCGGAAGCGGAACAATTGAAAATGCGACAAAGCTTTTGCACGCGTTTCATTCCAAAGATTACTTGCATCGTATCACCAGATACGACTTGCAACCGATTCCCAACAGCAAGATCCCGAACATGCTGAAGATAGCTTTGGATTGTGAAGTGCTTGCGCTGAAGAATGCGAAGCCTGACCAGCCGGCCCCTGAGACTCTTGCACCTCGCATTGAGCGATCGCTTGATGATTACACCAGTTCGATTGTCAGTCGCAATATTTTCGCCCCGACGAACCATGCACCGGTGCTTGAAACGAGCAAGCGCGTTACGGCAACTCAAGGGTTGCGAATGGATGTGGGAGTTGATGCGAAGGACATCGATCCAAACCAAACAGTGCGTTATGAGTTCGAGGGTGACGTTCCTCAAGGAATGCAACTTGATTCTGATTCCGGCAAACTGACTTGGACCTCGACCGAGTTAGGGGATTTCCAAGTTTCGGTGCGAGCTACGGACACGGGGATTCCAGCGAAATCATCTGTTCAGCTCATCTCGATCAAGGTAGGTGAACCACCCCCACCAGCGAAGAAGCCCAAAGAATTCGATGTTGCGGCCCAGGCGTTCATCAGCGCGTTGGTTTCTGACGGCAAAGGCCCACAAGCTTGGATCCGTTCGAAGACAGAGGATAAAACCTTGTTCTTACGCGAGGGGGAGAATCTCAAGCTTGGAGATCTTCAGGGGAAAGTCATTTCCATCGGTGCGAACTTTATCGAGTTAGAGACCGAGGGGAAGCGTTGGACAGTAGGGTTGGATGAGCCTCTTGCGGATGCTTACAAGCGTGGGTTAGAAGACTAACGCCATCAGCTCAACAGTGCCCGGTTAGCTGAACAGAAGCAGCCCCGGGTCGAAAACAAACGCCGCAACAGGTTGCGGCGTTTTGCATTTGATCTTGGAACGAAGTGCGTTCTTCACTAGCGAGCGAGGTGGTGCCACAGGCGGCTGCTTGCTCGGATACCGCGATAGAAGTCTTCCAAGCAGAACTTTTCGTTCGGGCTGTGAGCGCCGTCGTCATCGAGTCCCCAGCCGATCAAGAGAACGTCGCACTCCAAGGCATCGACCATTTGTGCGACGATAGGGATGGATCCTCCTTCACGGATCAGCACCGGCTTTACGCCGAATCCTTCTTCAACAGCTTCGACGGCCCCCTTCATGTATTTGGAGTTTGGATTGACTACAACGCCGCGACCGCCGTGCAGGTCGATGACTTCGACACGCACCCCGGGTGGGGTGTGTTCGGCGATAAAGCGTCGGAGTTGTTCCCCGACGGTTTTAGGGTCTTGGTTAGGAACGAGTCGGAAACTGATTTTCGCGCCGTTCCAGGAGGGGATAACCGTTTTTCCTCCTTCGCCTTGGTAGCCGCCAAGCAAACCGTGAACATCGAAGGTTGGGCGGGCCCAGCGTCGTTCTAGGGTCGTGTATCCGGATTCACCCGTAAGGGCGTTGACACCGAGGCTTTCGGCGAATCGATCGTCGCTAAATCCGAGGGATTGCCACATTTCGCGTTCCGAGGGTTCGAGTTCGACGACGGAGTCGTAGAAGCCGGGTAATTGAATTCTGCCGTCGGCTGTTTTGATTTCGGTGAGGATTCGAGCCAGTGCGAGGGCGGGGTTGGTGACCGCTCCTCCGAAGGACCCGGAGTGTAAATCCATCTTCGGACCATGGACTCGAAGTTCAAAATAGGCGATGCCTCGCAAGCCGTAGGTGATCGCTGGTTGTCCTTTCGCGTACTGGGACGAGTCGCTGATGACAATCACGTCGCAAGCCAATCGCTTGGCGATTTCAGGCAGTTTCGCTTCGAGTACTTCGCTACCTTGTTCCTCTTGGCCTTCGATCAAGAATTTGACTTGGAGAGGAAGTTTTTCCCCGCAAGCTTTCCATGCAAGGACACTCAGGACGTGGGTGAGCATTTGACCTTTGTCGTCGGTCGACCCACGAGCGTAGATATTGCCATCGCGAATCTCAGGGGCGAAGGGAGGGGATTTCCACAAGTCGATTGGATCGGCGGGTTGGACGTCGTAATGTCCGTAGACCAAGACGACAGGTTTACCTGGTACTGGATCGGTTTCGGCGTAGACCAAAGCCGGTCCATCACCGGGAATCAATTCTGTTTTCAGACCAGCGTCTCGGAATCGGTCAGCCACCCAGTGGGCAGCCCGATCCATATCCGAGGACTTGGTGCTATCGGCCGAAATACTTGGGATTCGCAACAGTTCAAAGAGTTGCTCGAGATGTTGTTGACGGTTGCGGGTCAGAAAATCATCGAGTTTGGTAAAATTTGTCATGTTTGTCCTAGGAAAAAGCGAACCAGCCTTAAAATTGAGCATCCAACGCCCTTTAGAATATACCGAATCAGTCAGGGGTTGTGCCCCCTGGTTTCGGTACTTGGGATCTCCAATGAAGAACATTGAATAAAAAGGAATTTCTCGATGTCGCAATCGAATGCTGCTGTGGCCGAGCCGGATGTAAAACCTGCCGAGCCTGGTAAGAAACCGAAAAAGCAACCGAGGTATCACGTCATTCTTTGGGATGACCCTGAACATACCTACGACTACGTGATTCGGATGATGAAGGAACTGTTCCATATGTCGGAGACCGCTGGAAAGCAGTTAGCCGAGCAAGTCGACAAGACCGGGAAGGCCATTTGTTTGACGACGACCTTAGAGCATGCCGAACTAAAGCGAGATCAAATTCGAGCTTTCGGACGCGATCCGAAAAGCATGAAATCCAAGGGAAGCATGTACGCTTCGATTGAACCGGCACCGTGATCTGAACCGGCACCGTGATCTGAACCGGCACCGTGATCTGAACCGGCACCGTGATCTGAACCGGCACCGTGATCTGAACCGGCACCGTGATCTGAACCGGCACCGTGATCGGGACGCCGGTGTTTTTACTTAGCCTCCGGTAGGTCTGCTAGGCAACGACGTTCTAAAGCGATATAGTCGAGGTTCGTTGAACGGAACAACGGTCTGGTGAAAACACCGGATCAAGGATTCTGAACCTCAGGAGGATAAGGTAATGGTTTGCCGTCGACTATTTTGTGCACAAGGTTTCTTGGGTGCGCTCAGTTTTATTTCTAGTGCTTATGCGAAGATATTTGTAGTAGTATGCTACTCGATGATTTTCGCTTCCATGTTTTTCGCTTCAATCGCGTTTGGACAAACACCTGTGACGGCTCCTACTAAGCCGTCTGCAGGAGCATCTAACGCAGGGAATCCTCCCGCAACCGCACCAACGCCAGCCTCTGAGCTCCCAGTCTCTCAGCCCCCAGTTTCTAAGCACGATGACGATGATCATTTGGCATTGATGCACTTGATAGAATCTCTCGAGCCGTACCACGCAAAAGGATCCATTAAGGGTTCGATGGTGGTCTCCGGTTCTACCACCATGCAGTCGATGGCGAGAGCTTGGCTGGATCGATTCATCAAATTCCACCCTGAGGTTTCGTATACCAAAGGACAAGAAGGAACCGATGCAGCGATCAAGGAGATTTCTGATAATCCCCAAGTGATCGCAGGTGCGAGCCGTCCGTTGACGGAACAGGAATTGAACAATCTCAAGAGTTCCAAGTGCAAAGAGCCGATGGCGGTGATCGTCGCTTTGGATCCACTAGCGCTCTACGTTCACAAAGAAAATCCTCTTGCAAGCGTCACTCCGGAACAACTCGAGTCGATCTTTCGCGCTGCAGGGAGTGGAAAGCCTCATGCGTTGAAGTGGGGAGATCTTGGGCTGACCGGTGAATGGGCGGGTCAACCGATTCGGATCCACGGTCGCAGCGATGTCAGCGGTACTACCGGATTCATCAAACAGTGGATCCTAGGTGGTGGCGAACTTGCCAAAGCCGCTCAAATCCACGAGACGAATATTGCAGTGACGCAAGGGGTTGGCAAGGATAAGTTCGGGGTGGCTCTCTGTGGGTTCGGCGATCACAATGCCGACGTGCGAGCCGTACCGTTGGTCTTGCAAGGTATTGCAGTCGAGGCTAGCGAAGAGAATTTCCTCGCAGGACGATATCCTTTCGTTCGTCCGCTGATGTTAATCGTCGATCAAGCGACTTTGCGAAGTGACGGAGGGTTGCGTGAGTCAATCCTTCGCTATGTGCTAAGTCGAGATGGACAACTCGAAGCCATACGTGCCGGGTTCTTTCCCTTGGATCCAGCTTTCATTCGAAAACAGCTTGATCTGATCAGTGGGCCCCAAGTCCGATAAGTTTTCACCCGCTTGGGTTTTCGACGCCGGGCTAATTACCGGATGCTTTTCCGGTTGTTTTCCCGATGCTATTCACGGCTATTCACGGCTATTCACGATGCGGCTAACACGTTTTCCGTATCGCGGCAAATCTTAAAAATTCAGTGCGCAAATCGTTTGCAACGAATCCAAAGGACTATTATGAATCGGCAATCGACATTTTGTTTGACATCTGTGTGGCTTGTTTCGCTGATCTTATCTGCTCAATCAACTTTTGCTCAAAGTTGGCTTGGATTCAATGCCGCAGTTCCAAAGGTTAGCCCCGGTTACGGGACTCCAAGTTACGGCTTACCAGGGGGTAATGTCAGCACTCCGGGAACTGCCGTGCCTTCATTCTCTTCGGCTCCATCGCTTGTTCCCGCCAGCAAGAATTGGAAACTAGGTGTGGTTGTTCGAAATACAGATACCGGGGCGGTGGTGCAAACCGTTGAACCCGGGAGTGCGGCACAAGCTGCGAATATAATTCCTGGAGATGTCATTCTTGCTGTGTCCGGGACTCGGATTGGCGAGTTCGACGGCCGTGTTGTCGATATCGGTGAGGAGCTAAGGCGTTACGTAGACGGCTACGGTCGGGTGTCGCTTTTGATGCAAGATTCTCGCACGAAGGGACTTCGTGCGAGCGTCGTAACACTCGCATCGACTTCCACAACGCTCAGTGGAACGGCGGCTTTAATCGATCAATCAAGCCTTCCGGCAGGATCTGTGCTTACCGTACAACTTCAAAACGCCTCGAAGCCGTTCGTTGAAGTCGCAGGTGGGAAAGCGGTCGTTCGGTCCGAGGGATTGGGCCCGTTTCGATTCGATTTGAACATTGATCCTCGTTATCTCGATGCCCGCGATGTGTACCAGTTAAGTGGGTGGGTAAGTTGGAACAACCAAGTGCTCTATCAGTTGCGTCAACCTGTAGTCGTTTCACCAACAAGCCTTAGCCAACCGGTGAGTTTGTTATTGGATCGGGCTGCAACATCGATTGCCGCAAGCGGTGTCGTCGGTGGAACGACTACGATTCCTACCCTCGCACCTACAAGTTTACCGAGCAACCTTCAAAATAACCCGGTTACAAATCTTCCAAATAATACCGTCACCGCGTCGTACCCAGCGACGCCTTCGCTCCCCGGGGCCATGAATACAGATGCCCTGAACCAAATCTTCGTATCGCTTTTGGGGAGGCAACCTTCAAGTCGCGAACTGATCGCTTGGCAATCCTACATGCAGCAAGGCCACAGCCTAAATGAGGTTGCCGCGAAGATCATGGCGACGCCACAATTCAAGGAACGGTATCCAACCGACGCTTTGTATGTGCAGCAAGTGATTCAGACGTTAACCGGCAAGTTGCCCACGAGTGCCGAAGTGAACTATTGGGTTGGGAGACTGCAGACCCTTGGGTCTCCAGAGAAAATGATCGCAGAGCTTTTGGCTCAGAACCGATAATCGCAAGGGGGCATCGTGGGCCGCTGTTATTGCGCGTAGCCGATACCGAGTAAGCTTCGGTGTCGGTCGGTCGAACGAGGGAAAAATGGCCTGACGACGAGTTGGGCTCGATGACCAACAGGCCTCGATTGCGAATAGAGTTTGATAGCGAATAGAGTTTGATGAAACTTCATTTGCGGTTATCGAGCCAATATACAGGCCATCTTGAATAAGATCCCATGGCGTGTGCATCGTTTTCGGACCGGACGAAAACAAACGGGAGCGAGCCACCCGTCGAATTGG
>Ga0315899_10005251_pt1 | contig 13987 bp, 14 predicted proteins | sample LakEriMetagenome_2_FD_203518 | JGI IMG/M metagenome (GOLD analysis project Ga0315899, IMG submission 203518) | Freshwater fungal communities from buoy surface, Lake Erie, Ohio, United States - Buoy 4 MA112 | ecosystem: Environmental > Aquatic > Freshwater > Lake | place: USA: Lake Erie, Ohio... | reverse complement strand
TACGCCCCGTCAATCCCTTGTAGTTAGTTTGCGGACACAATGAGGAGCAGGCAGAAGTACGGGAGAAGGGAGCGGAGGAAGAAGAAATGGCTGTGTGTTGATGCAGGCACCGGATAATGTTTTTCTCGCCAGATATTCTAGCTTTGGCGGCAGCACGCGCATTGCACGAACTCGCTGATGCGGCTGCGGCCTCGGCATCACTGTCTTCGTCAGAGCAGTATAGACCCGCTCGTTTGCTTCCAATGGACTGCCCCCCCACCTGATCATCTTCTTCTGCAGGCCTATATCTGACAGATAAGATTCATACCAACAGACTGAATGAGGCTGAGGAGGCACAAATAGCCTTTACGATAGTTTGTGAACTGGCAAGTACCTTACCGGCTCGTGTATCCAAACGACTCGCCGCCATAGCCAGAGCCCCGCTCTAGAGCTAATACAGCATTCTGCACCTTCTCTGGATTTTGACACACATCACAAGTGCCCTTGCACATGTCGACGCTCTTGTGAGGCTGTTCCCCGAAAAAAGACAAGATTGCTGCCCGTCGACACTTGGCCTCTACAGGTTCAAAGTTGAACGAAACAGGAGGAAAAGCGCGAAAGAAACGTCAGCACAACGTGAAAGCACACGGGTGAAACTCTTTGGCTTGCGCACGGCACTCAGCACTCAGGGAAGCAACGGCATATACGGTGAGAGGGCAGGCATGCGTGCAAGGAGTCTCAAGGATGTTCAACCTTGGCACATGTTGACGAGGGCTTCGAAAGACGCAAGTCTAGTCTTGTTTATGTCCTGCTGCGCGACATGTGCAGCACCACTGCCGCCCAGCTCTTGGTACTCACGCTGCTTTCCTTGCCGCTTCTCTTCTTCTACGGAGAGCAAGAACTCGGTGAAGCTCTTGTCTTCTACACCGTAGTATACTACACTCACACTCGGCCGCCCGTCGCGGCCCGCACGGCCCGACTCTTGGTAGAAGCCTGCGGATTTCGGTGGCAACTCCGACGTCATTGCGAAGTCTTCTCATCAGTTCTCCAGATGCAAAGCAACAAGGGCTCTAGGGACGCGCGTCCTGCCAAGTGCGTGGCCAAGTGCGTGTTTCACCTTCCATCGACTTGGGAATCGAATAGTGGATGACATAGCGAACATCCGCTTTGTCGATGCCCATCCCAAAAGCCGTTGTGGCCACCATAATGCGAACGCTGTTGTTGGTCCACTTCAGCAGCAAATCTGAGCGGGCGTCTGCCTTCATCGAGCCGTGGTAGCACTCGGCCGAAAAGCCGCGGGCCTGCAGCATGCGCGCAACCCCCTCGCAATCCACCTTTTTCTGGCAATCTGTTCCCATCGTCCCACGTCAAGAGAGGCGGAAAAGGCCGCACTACAGAGTACATGGGCGTGGACCCGCATGTTTCAACGCACGTCCTGCGCCCAGCATACACGCAAAAGCAAAATCGAGAACGCTCACAGATGATGCCGCAAATCACCATTCCTTACGGGAGCCCAGCAGACACGCAAGAACAAAAGAGAGAAGGGTTTAGGGTTGAAGGCTCACAGATGATGCCGCACTCTTCCTTCCGGGAACTCAGAAATTTGGTGATGTCTGCATCCACATCCTCGTCTTGCAGCAGCCGCTTGTAGCGGATGTCGTACGTGACGTTGGGCCGGTTGAATGTGGCGAGAAGCATCTTCACGCCACAAGTATGATATATGCATGCATGTGTGATGCATGCATGTGTGCGTGTGTGTGTGGCCGGGGGGAAGGGGGGCAGGCAACTCTTTGAGGAAGAAAACATGCTGTCTTGCGGCTAGAAATGTAAGACCTGCGGGTGTTTGAGGCCTAGCGTGATGCAAATATCCTCGCGCACACGCCTTGTCGCTGTTGCAGTGAGCGCTACCACGGGCACCTTGGGGTAGTTCTTCTTCAGGCTGTCCAGACGACGAAATGCCGTGCGAAATTCGTGTCCTAAGTGGTTCGAGCAAGAGTGGACTTTGCGGTCAACATGATGATTCGTTTATGATTCCCAACCCTTGTGCGCCAGCCTATCAGGTGCATACACACAGGGGGCGAAACAAGGACAAGCTTACCCCACGATGAGATGCAATGCGCCTCGTCAATTGCAAAGAGTGAGAGCTGCTTTTGATCGTAAATCTTGTTCAGGTACGGACGCAGTGGGCCGCCGGTCACAGCCTCCGGCGTTACATCTGCCAAAACGTGTAAGCTCTGCGTGAGACTCGCCGTTGGGCTCCCACGCAAGGGAAATCTGTACTTACATAGCAGCTTGATTTGGGGCGGGCGTGTTGAATCCGGTGCATGGTAGAAGCCGAGAGATGACGACGAAGGACAAAGACGCGCATAGATGGAGGCCGCATCTTTGGGTGTGACGTTCGAGTTGAGCAGCACAGCCTCGATGCCCTTGTCCCGGCACGCCTTGACCTGGTCCTCCATCAGGGCAATCTGAATGCAGGCGGGTGGGACATCAGTGAGAGTTGGGATGACCAGAGGTGTTTCGCGGGCTGCATGGAAACCGGGTAAGGGATCGTGTGAACACAGTGCAAGATCAAGGGATCGATTACCAGCGGCGAGACAACGACTGTGACCCCAGGCAGCACTGTAGCAGGCAGCTGGTAGCAGAGAGATTTGCCGCCTCCTGTTGCCAGGCAAACGACCACATCCTTGCCCTTGAGGACGCTCTCGATGGCCTCACGTTGGAGCTGGCGGAGGGAGGAAAGGCGGAAGATGCTTTGGAGATTCGCCCACGCATGCTCCAGCAGCGTGTCCTTCGTCTGCACCTTGGCGACAGAGGCGTCCTTGAGTTGCTGATCAGCGCCAGGTCTGCTGTTTATCAGCGCCAATTCCCGCTTGTGATTTGAATCATGCAGGAGCGTGAGCGATGTCCCGCCTAAAGGCCTGCCTCCACCTGCGAAGCCTTCGGCCATGGCCACGACTTGGGCGGGCTCGTGCAGAGTGTCCTGCTTCTGTCGTTTGAAACGTCTCACGTCCTCACCAGCCGCCCCTTCCGCCTCGCATTCGCTTGCGTCGCGGCACGCCGCATGATGTTCCTGCGCCTCTCGCGCTCGCGGCGCCTGCGCCGGCTGCTGCCGCACCGGCACAAGCTTGTGGCAGAGCGGTACGTCGTCGTCGCTCGACGCGGCATCCGCGATGCAGACGTCGGCCGCGGCCGCCGATGGCTCCTTCGGTCTCCTTGAAAACGCGGCCTCGAGCGTGAGCTGCCTCGCGCCACCCGCGGCGCACGGCTGCTTGCCCTTGCCCTTGCCCGCCTTGTCGCCGCCGCCCTTGGCCTTCTTCGGCATGTGTTCTCAGCCTTATCGGGCAAGTTCGTGTGTCGATAACGGACCCACACTGTAGACGGCCACAAGACCGATGGTGGACCCGACGGATGCCGCGCCCCTGGACCTTGAGCAGAACAGCCCGCCACCGACTGGGCTGACCCACGCGCTGCTGAAGGACCGCCTCTTCCAGCAGGCGTGCAGGGACGAGGGGATCACGCTGGCCGAGCTCCGCTCGGCCGATGAGCTCGCTGCCAAGATAACACAGGCTAAGAGGCTGCACCAAAGCGGCAGCCTGTCTGCTGACGAGTACGGCGCAAAGATCTTTGGTCTGCTGGGCGCCGGGCCGGAGGCAATCGACGCCACCCTCAATCGTTACAGCAAGCGGCATGCGGGGCTCGTGCAGACCGTGCTGGAGGCCATGGACAGGCTCAAGAATGACCTAGATGAGAAGCTGCCGGTGCCACCCGAGATCGACGAGGAGGTGTTTTTCAGCGCGCACTTCCAGAGCGCGTGCGAGCTTGCCAGCGTCACGCTCAAGGACGTGTGCAAATTCGAGCGCACTCGCGCGGACTATTTGCGCTTGAAGCGCTTGAGGACGGACGAGCGCATCTCGGACGAGGAATATGCCGCCAAGGTCGAGCGGCTCTTCGGTGTCCCGGAGCAAAAGGCTGACCAAACGCTCACGAGCCTCCACAAGACTCAGCAGGATCTCATCGAACAGCTGCTCGCCTCGACCCAGCGGATCAAGCATGCAGAGTGGGAGGCTGACCAGCAAGCGGCTATCGCGAGGAAGAAGCAAGAAGACTATGTTGCAGAGCTTAACCGGCAAGTAGAGCAGAAGATTGCACAAGCGCGCCGCAAGGCCGAGGGGGACGTGGCAAGGCTGCGTACTGCCCTTGAAAAGGCGCTAATCCATCGGGGGGTCGAGGGGGTCGTTCGCACAGTGGTAACTGTTGGCGCGCTCATTTGCCTGTTCATTGACTTTTTTGCTCGTCTTTAGCTCTGCTACGCTTCCCCCAACTCTGTGGGGTGGCACGAGTTTTGATTGTGAAAGATACCGGCAGGAAATGGTGGATCGCTATTTGGCCACGCCTTACCTGCGCAAGAAGGCACCGCCAGATGTAGCGATGGTACCCAAAACTACGGCAGGGATGGAGCGCAAAAAGCTGTGGTTGATCGAGCGAAACAGTAAGGCGCAGGCAAAGATAAAGCCCACCCCCGCTCATGCGGGGGACAGTCAACAACAAGAAACAAGCCAGCGCTCGGACTCGCTGCAGCCCCAACGAGCGTTGACTGCGTTGGAGAAGCGAGAAATGTTGATTCAGGAAAAGGCGGAGCAAATCAAAATGAAGGAGAGCAGGTTGGTGTTTGCGTCGATGGGTTTCGTGCGACTAGTTTTGTGCCCGGATCGAGCGGCTATGCCATGCTCTTGCGTAGGGACTTCAACATGATTGACATTCAATGCCAAAAATGACGGTGCTCTCTGAAATCGGCAGAAAACTTCTTCTAATGGAGATGCAGATGAAAGAAATCGAAGCAAACCAGCGGAAGAAGAGGCAGCTTGCAGAACAGAAACAAATTCAGAAAGAGACTGCAGTGGTACGGCTTCCCTTTCCAATTGCACGTCCGACTATTGCATGCGATGGTCTTGTGTGTTGTGATCTAACTCGTCCTGCTTTTGAGAAATGCAGAAAGAGATGCAATGGGCAAAGCAACAACGTGCAGAGCAAGTCTTGAATAGGTTGAACAATGTCGACAGCCGAATCCAAGCATTCAAAGAGGTGCAGCAGCAGCAGCGCATGGCCATTGCTGCTATTCAGAAAAAGGTCTCTTTAACGACAATCACACTGACATACCCAGCACTAATACATGAGAAGCCGGTTGCATGTCCATTCTTCATACCTGAGAGAGCCACGGCTGTTTTCCGATGAAAAGCAATATCTGACAAATCGGGGATTTGCAGGCGCGCGAGGAGGAGAACATGCTGAAATCATTGATTTTTCGCGTGGAGAGTGATTTTGGCTTCCGTCCTGAGGGTGTTGCGATGGACTTTGACAAAATTGAGCGGCACGTGCAAGCAAGATCCTCAAGACTTCTCAAGACAAGTGACTCTATCTGCACACCAGAGCTCGAGGTGCAAGATCCTGCGACACTACAGATTATATACTATTGCAACTGCAAAGAAGGGATACTCGGAAGCCAAAACTCTTGCTACATGTGTGCAGCACTTCTCCTGAATCTCCTCTCAGTGAAGTTGGCCTGAATGTTGCGTATTGCTCCTGTGGAACTGACCATTGACAAACGAGTGAAATGTACTACGCGCGCTGTCCGAGAACAGGTACCGATCCCGCGCTCACGACCGTCGAGCGCGGCGCAAGAGGGGCCGGATACGAGAACCGATTTCAAGAGGAACCAACTTCGACCGAGTAGCGCACCTCCAAGTGGCCCGGCAAACGGTGGTACACTGAACATGCCACCGCGCCCTGCCCCAGCCATTTCGGGAAGCTTCCGTCCGGGTACTGCCAGTTCCAAGGGTCGGCCTGGAACGGCTCAGTCAAGGTTAAGTAGAGGAATTCCTGAGGACGGCATTCCGGACGACATCAGTGAAATTTCTGGGGAAGACGATGTGGCAAGCTTGCGGATGGCGCGGATGGAGAAACTGCGGATTGAGCAGGGAAAGAACTTGTATCACATCGTACGAGAAGAGCAGGAGCTGGAAAAGGAGCGTTTGCGCATGCTCTCAGCAGTGCAACCTAAGAAAGTAGCACACTTGAACAGGTCTGTTACTGGGGTTTTGTCTGCCTCATGCTGTTGCGTATCTTCGTCCCACATCTCACATCCCATTCGCCCCGGTTTACTCAAATCCCATTCGCCCCGGTTCACATTCGCCCCGGTTGGTACAGGCTGATATCGCTGTGACATTTGTGCAGGCTATTTGAGCATGAAAGACAAGAGGCTTCAGAGCGTATTATGCGGGTAGCTGCCGAAAACGAAATGGTCCTTCTGCAGGAAATGGCCTTGGTCGCAGCTTCTGAGGAACCACAGTTTGAGGATGTTTAAGAAAATCACGCAGCGGTTTACCGCTGTTTGTTTCATTCCAGCGGTATTTTGTAGAATATGTAGAATACTAAGTCAACAGTCAAAAGTTGTAAATTCAAAGTTGGCAGAACAGCAGGTTGCACTGGAATGGCACCATGCGCGTTCCTTGACTTCATGCGCGTTGAATCAAATTTATTAGTCGGAAAGAAATAAAGAAAATCAAACAAGCGGGTGAAAGCACACGAGCCACAAGCTTCTTTCTGTCACTTTCAAGGCCTCGGTCAACGCAAAGTATACTTAGTGAGATGCTGAGGTTGCATGGCCTTGTCCATGTCGTACCATGCGGGTAGCGCCATGGGCATGGGAAGCTTTTTCGGGTCGGCTCCATGCAGGTGCTCGTTGGGAATGACGGGTCCGCGCACGCCCGTGTGCAACGGGTGGAAGCCTGGGTGGTCGCGGATGACACCCGTGGCGCCTCCTGGCTCCATATTTTCCTCGTAGGAACCAGAACCGGTAAGATGGATGAAGCCACCCCGCCCACACTCGATTTCCACCTTAAAGCGGCTCTTGTAGTCAACGTTCTTTTTGGGATTAAAGCGCACAGTCACAACCTTTGTTTCGCCAATGGTCGGGCGCTTGGCATTGCCTTTGATGACACCGGATGACGGTTCAAAGCTGAACACTTCTGCGTCGTCTTCAAACACTGGAGCGTTGGCATTGGGCATCGCGATTACTCCCGTGCTAGCGCCGCCACGACTGCTTCCGAGGGTTGAGTTCATGCCGCTGGTGCGCGTAAGGCCAAGATTCTTCGGCGCATGCACAATCTTCCACGTTGCATCAGCATAGGTCGGGTTCGTCAGCATGAGCGTGATGGCGGCGGTCGACTCAACGTGCAATGTAGAGAAATCAAGCTCCTGCGGCACCAGATCCAGCTGCGGATGGCGTACATGGGCCTCCAGCGGTAGCCTCTGCACTTCCTCGTTGCTGAAGTTGATTGATAAATCGCCAAAGAGCACGACATCATCCACTATCCGTGCCGACCTGTGCTTGGATGGGGGTGTGAAACGCACACGCACGACCACGCAGTCGTTGGGCGGCAACGTGTACAGTTGCGGGCGTGGTACACCGGCGGGATCACTGTCGGACTGCATCGCCATCGGGTGGATGGGTGCTGTGCACAGTGTCGAGTCGATGGTAAATGGCGTGTCCACCTTGAGAGAAAAGGTCAGGTTGCAGCGACTGCGGTTAGACAGAGCAATTTCCTTGACAAAGGACGGGTGCTTCTTGTAGTCATGCGAGGTCGAGCAGATCCACTTGAGGTGCTTGGTTGAATCCGTCTCCAGGAACGCACGCGTCACTTCACAGCGAAGTCCCACCACCAGATCTTCCATATTGATCAGCTGTGATCCTGCAGCCAAGTCCTGCAGGAGGGCTGGTTGGGCTTCTTCCCTGTCCAAGAGATCCAGCGGCTCCACCACCCGGCCCTTGTCTGCGATTGACTCTTCACCCGGGATCGGAGCGTCTTTGGGCAACACCTCCACCGTGCCCACCAAAAAATTCTCATGGTGCGACGGCATGTCCCATTCGCACGCGATGTTGACAGCCTTGCTTGAATGCGCTGGTATGACAAGACGCTCCGGGTCCAGCTTGAATGGTGGGGTTTCAGCCTCCTCGGGCTCAACAGCACATATGCTGTAGTGAACTCTACCTTCCGCATCCACGCTCGAGGTGAGATTGATCAAGTTGGAGCCTTGAGGAGGGGCCGACTCAAGTATCTTCCAGTTCACAGCAATCGGCCAAGGGGCGCTGTTGCTGATTCGCAACAACCGATTCTGCACGGTGTTATTTTTCAGAATGTCCCCAAAGTCCATCGAGGCAACACCGCCCATAAGATTGAGCCCAAGTGTGGTCCCTTCGAATTCAACAGGGGTTCCGGTCAGCTTGGCGACAATTGGTATGTGCACTGTAGGCAGCCCGACAACATCAACCACCATCCTGTCGCGGTAAATGCCGCACATGTCTGAGTACACATCCACACGCAACTCCACCTCTCCCCACGCTGGCACCCTCCCTGAGTATGAAGCACAGGTAATCGCAACCCCGTTGCCCGCTTCCAGCATCTGTTGCGCTTCCTGCGCGACATTGCGCGCATTCAGAACCTGCTGGCCGTGCATAGACCGGAAGCGCTCAGCCTCTTCGTGTTCGTCGGATAATATCAATTTACCGGCACGCAAGCCCCCTGCCGAATGTCCACGCGATGCAACAGAAGAATGGTCGCCTGGCAAGCTCCAAAGAGAGGTTGATTTCATCCGCGCATTCTCCTCGTGCAATTTGGAGTAGCTCTTGAGCTGCGTTGCAGCGTGGCCCTTACGGAGGCCCTGCGCGAGCTGCTTTTCGGCGTCCTTCATGAGGGGGGCTATCGCTCGATTGCGACGGATGAGACCCTCTGCCTGCGTGACAACTCGCCCCGCTACTCCCGTAGCCACCGCTCTCTCCATTGTCGCCCCCATGCGCACTGTAGCAATGGTGCCTGTCTGCGACGTCAATTTGTTGGAGGGTCGCGGTTGAACACTGCCCACGCTAAACCCCGATTGTGTAGTCAACATGTTGACTTGCGTCTGCTTGACGCGCGGCGACTGCCCGTGTGAGCTTCCCGCGCGTGAGCGCGGGGACTTTGGCGATTTGTGCCTCTTTGATGGAGACGAAATGGACGCTTCAGCATCCCGCCTCGCCTGTTCTGCTGCCTCAAGCTGCGCAGCATAATTCAGCATCAGCACCTCATGCTCGGGAACGCCAAATTCCTCAAAATGCAAGTTGTATGACGATTCGATGCCAGTATGATTCCGGATGACAAAGGTCATAGAGTGCTTCTCCATAATTTTCCTCTCTCCAAAGTCCAGGCAGATAGGTGCGTCAACGTCCGGTCCCAAGAGCCACTTGGGCCAATCGTTCTTGATCCCAACTTTGAGAGCAGCCGGCGTGCCTTTCATGTGTGCGGGCACTGGCTGCAGCGAATCCATAGTCCCCACATGATACGTGACGGCCAGGCCCATGACGTTGGCACGCAGCTCAAAACCGGTGGGCAGAGGCATGCCGTCGACATCGATCGGCACCAGTGCTCGCAAGATCCCGGGGTTCGCTGCCGAACCCAACTGCTCTGGACGCGTGGTCTGAACCCCCACAGCATCACCAAGATCCAGCGCCTCGAGGTTGATTTGAACAGAAACTTCCTCGTCAGGCCCCAGGCTGCCCTCCGGCGTCGTGATTTCCAATCGGAATGCTGAAGATTTGGGTGTACGCAGCATATTGGCAGACTGCACGTCCCACCGGTATAGCGTTGACGGCAGCAGCGTCAAATTGCGCAACTTGATTGTCCGTGTCACAGGGACTGCCAGGAAAATGGTACCTAGATCCACCTGCCGCACAGCACAGCGATAAGCACGGCTTAGACACGAAAGAAAAGCATCCACAATCTACTACAAATAAATAGTGGGTTGTCAAACATGCAAATGCTCCAAGCCATTCAGGACAAGCTTACCACATTAGAGGACAGGCAGACTTCGGAGTAGACAACCTCCGCCCGGATTGTCATGTACTGCGTGATACCACCCTCCACCTCTAGGACCAGAGTGCAGCGCGAGCGCTGCGGCTCCGTTGGGGCAAATTCCACCGTCACTGACATCGACCGTCCATACTCGAGCATTCCCTTGGTAAGTTGATGACTGTCTTTGACGGTCATCGTGCTACCCCACGGCTCACCCGTCTTAGCCGACATGAGGCTCAGCTTGTAGCGCGCGGTCACATCACACGTGTTGCGAATCGCCACTTGCCTCTTCACCTTGTGTCCAACTCGCACCAACCCGAAGTCCAGCTGCCATTTTCAGCCAAGGACATCAGAACGATACTCAGCGAACAAAGACGGCAAATGCTACAAAACCATGCAGAGTGGGCAGGGGCGAACGGGAAACCGGAAGGGGAGCGGGTGGGAGTCGACAGACCTGTGCATCCACAATTTTCATCTTAGGCCCATCAACCTGCGCAAGCACTGAAAGAGAGCGTGCTGCTCCGTGCTTGACTTGACACATGAGCGAGACCTCGAGTGGAGCCACCAACCTCGGGGTGATGAGAATCTTGAGCTCACGCTCCTCACGCGCAGCCAACGTGAACTTGTCGGGCTTTACTTGCACTGCCTGGTAGAGGAGCTCCGGGTATTTTTCCCATTCCAGTACCGTGCTGGCATCGCTCTGGTTTGTCACCTTGATGGTCTTGGTGTATGACTTGCCTACGCTCAGTCTTTGCGACACAACAAGGACCATGGGATCAATCGTCACCTGGCACGTGCTGCCGGCGCCGGCCAGGGTAATGCGAGACATCTCTTCGTCCTCGTATGCGTACCCCGCTGCTCCCATACCCTCGGCATTCATCCCCGACGGATCGTCGGCAGGGGCTCGCGAGGCCGAGGGCAACGTCTGTGCAATCAGCACTGCCGCTCCCTTGTAGGCAGCGATGTCCAACGGCGAGAAAGAAACTGAAAACTCGATCTCCTCGTTGGCGGCGAAGGTGCCTGTCATTGGTGAAACAGTGAAGACTGAGTGCGTCTCGCCCGGCCGTCCCCACTTGATCAGGTACGTGCTCTGCTCGGTATGTGGTGTGGGATGATGCTCCACAGCCCAGTGAAAATGAATTGGGAGAGGTGTGCGGTTCTTAAGGACAACCACGCGCGTCGAGACAGCACCGGGCGCGAGGTCGGCAAAGGCCTGATCCACCTTAGGCCTAAGCAAGTCCGCCAGCGGTGGCATGATCTGTTCTGTTCCCAGGCGCATGAGCTTGAGTGAGGGCACCAAAGCCATACCGACGATGCAATATTCCTGCACCGAACAGTTGTCGCACACGAGCCGGAAACCGACGCGCATGGGGCCCTCAACGCCTGGCGCAAAGTCCACTTTAACATCAAGCGACTCGCCCATTTCCAACGACCAGCTTGCTGGCTGAATTCTGAAAGGGGAAATATAAACATGTCCGCGCTCGTGCACATCTTCGGGCGGATCAGGCCACTCATAGTCCGGGACCAACAAGAACCTTCCCCTTCCTCCCTGGTTCCTGCAATTAACTATCAACGATTTCACATCGTTGACGTAGCAATTGCCAACATCAATAGTATGAGGAATGGTCAGATTCGGTGGCAAACGTCGCGCCAGCAGAGGAATTGCCATCAGCCCCTCTTCCGTGACAACATACAGAGTGTCCTCGTAGTCTGCAAGCGTGTCGGGCAAGAAGCGGATGTGCACCATGCAGTAGAGACCCGGCGCTACCAGCCCGTCCTCCCCCAGGTACTTGACAAGAGAGACTGAAAAATGTTCCGACGCGGGAGGAAGTACCCGCACACGCCGCAGAATCCCTGTGGCATTTTGCAGCCGCAGCGGCAGCTCGTAAACCTGTCCCACCTCGTAGTCCGTGAACTGCACGACGGCGGGTTTGGCCACAAATACAGGTTGGCCCATCAAGGTGTTTGCACCGATGCCCCGTTCCTTCGTGATGGCGTCCGGCGCGGGAATGTTAAAAGTGCCGTCAGCGAGGCTGCTGAGCATGCCGCGGAAGTCCGGGGGCAGCCCCTTGTACCGAGGGTTGCGGAGGAAGTTGAACTTGCGGAGCAGGATCGCAGGTATGTCTAGGTGTTCCCCGGCATCTTTGATGACCAGCTTCTTGAGGCGCTCTTGCACCTTGGAGATGCGTCCCTGCGTCTCATCCCGCAACCCCTCCAGCACCTTTTGCGTCTCTGTGCCCATCTCGGCCATGGTTTTGTTATCCAGCCGCCCCTCTGCTGTCGCCGCGTTCATGTTGTGCGCCGTCTTGAAGAAGGTCGTGTTCATGTAGTGAGGATCGACATCTGGGGGCATTTCGAGTTTGCTGGGACCAAGAGAGTCGCGGAGCATATTTGCTTCAGCAGTCGCCATGTCTTGTGTCGTCATGATCATGCCCTTGCGCTCTGCCTCTCCGCGCAAGGAATCATCGTAGTCGGGCGGGCCAATGGGCAGAAGCGCGATGCGTTGGTCGGGCTGCAGGGCCTCCGCATCGAGTTCTAATGACCAGCGTGCCGTCTGGTACTGCCCATCCCAGACCGTGGCCGACGGTTTCTGCTCGCCTTTTGGGAGGAACTGTGACCACTGCCCGCCTGCAAGGGTGCCCATCGGGTGCTCTTCGCTAATTCCCACCGTGGCCCACCACTCCTTATCCTTGGCCGCCACATCCTCACGCCGCTGTTTCAGGGTCTGTTCCATCTCGCGCGTCTCCTGCAGGCGCTGCTCCAACGCTGCATCCACCTTGGCGCGCCGATACTGGGGTGCCTCGCGCTTATTCCAGATAAACATGAGCTCGTCTTCGTCAATCTCCTCCGCCTGCTTGCCCGCGCCAAGCTCCTCTCCCTCTGCCGTTTCCTCACCGTCCGCTGCTGCTCCTTCGTCCTCTGCCGGCGCCTCCCCACTCTCTCCATCTTCTCCTCCCTCTGGCTTGATCAGCGTTATGGTTCCTTGGCTCGTGAGGCCAGCCTTTCCCGGTGCACCAGTGCCGATGGTTTGCGCAATAACGCCCGTGTTAGGGGTCAAGCCAAAGCGCAGCTTTCGATTCTTGGGCGACACGGCCTTTGTGGGGAAGTAGTCGGCGAGTCCCCGTTCCACCATCGCCTGGGTGCCGCCCACTGCGGCCGGGTCGAGGTCGGAGGCACCTTTGTACGGGAGGACACTGGTTTCCTGTTTGATGTCCATGGTGAGCTTGCGGAGCTCGCGCTCCTCCGCGCGCTGCCGCGCGCGCGTGGCCATGCCCTCGTAGTCCTCCCCGTAGTACTTGAACATGATGCTTCGCCACTCGCCATCGGTGTACCCCGCCGCGATGAGCTTCTTCTCGAGCTTCGCGATGGTCTCATCGTCGAACGGCATCGCTGCAGCGCACGCTGCCACAGCGCAGCGCTGTGGCAGCCTCCCGCGTGCTCTGCCGCAGTTGGCCAGCACCCCCGGCAGCCGCACTGCTCCAACTGATTGACAACGGCGAGCCGTTACCGAGAACACGAGGAACACGGGAGAACACACGGGACGAACGTTTCTGGATTTCTGCGCCAATGGCGACCGCGCGGCGCTGGCAACGGACGAAGGAGGAGGAAGAAGAGCTGGCGTAAGCGGAGAAGTGTCACGCGCACGGACTCAGCCGGTCCGGACCGGCGGGCAGAGGCTCCGCGTCCATCATGCCGATCTCGTCAGCGGCGCACGTCAAAAGGGTCCACCGGCCGGCGCCCTCGCGGGATGAGGGCGACATTCTGGACGTGTCTCGGCGCTTGACGGACCTCGCCATCCTTGCGGGCCAGGAGGCGAACCCGAAGTACCGCAGCCCGGCGAAGAAGGCGGCGGTGATGCATTTCCGGGCCACCGCACAGAACCTTGTCCTTCGTGCTATCCAGACCTGCGTTAACCTCCGGCACCGCCACGCCCGCAGGCGGACGCTGGACCGCTGGCTGCAGGCGATGGACCAGAAAAGGATCCTGTGGCAGCTCGGGCCCGGGAGCAAGCACCTCACCGTGATCATGGGGCGGCAGTGGCTGCTGAAGGAGCGCCTGTTCCAGGCGTGGAAGTCCCACTCGCGGCACGCGTTTGCAATCTGGGTTAAGCTGCACCAGAA
>Ga0315899_10005249_pt1 | contig 13989 bp, 8 predicted proteins | sample LakEriMetagenome_2_FD_203518 | JGI IMG/M metagenome (GOLD analysis project Ga0315899, IMG submission 203518) | Freshwater fungal communities from buoy surface, Lake Erie, Ohio, United States - Buoy 4 MA112 | ecosystem: Environmental > Aquatic > Freshwater > Lake | place: USA: Lake Erie, Ohio... | reverse complement strand
GCATCCAGGGGCAGCTATAGCCTGATCATGACCGCGGTTGAGTCGGACCGGGTGCTGAATGGCACATCACGTAACGATACTTTGAATGGCGCTGGCGGCAATGACAGCCTGAACGGGTTTGCGGGCAATGACCTACTTTTGGGCTTCGGCGGTAATGACACTCTATCGGGCCTGACGGGCAATGACACGCTTGATGGCGGTGCCGGGAATGACTTGCTGATCGGCGGCGCTGGGCGCGACGTGATGACCGGCGGCACCGGGGCGGATTTATTCCGCTTCACAGCGCTGGCCGATAGCGTGGTTGGGACCAGTCGGGACCTGATCACCGCATTCAGCCGGGCAGAGGGGGACAGGATTGATCTTGCCACGATTGACGCAAATACGCGGCTTTCGGGTGACCAAGCCTTTGCTTTCATCGGCGATGCGGGCTTTGGCCGCATTGCCGGTCAGCTCCGCTTTGCCGGCGGGGTTCTCCAGGCTGATTTGAATGGCGATGCCCGGGCCGATATGGAGATTACGATTCAGGGTGTTTCGACGCTTTTGGCAGCGGATTTCATCCTGTAGCGCCCCGGGGCATGCCTGCCGGGCATTAACGCGGCAGAAATTGTTCATGAAATCACTTGGGTGGATTTGTCATTGGGCCAAATGCTGCGCCCTGGTCCCGGATGCCGTTGACCGGCCAAGCGTCGCATGGACTGGCTTGGACAGTCCCCTCGGCTAAGGGGCCGTTTTGCGCTTTGCCCACCCCTTCAAGCGACGCCTTTCTCGACAGATTATTTGAAATTTGTTTTATGCCCACTTTCTCGTTATGTATTCATCCTATTGTGGGGATCCGAGCTATGGTCGGGATGAAGCGAAAGCGGGATAATCATCACCGATGAAGGGGCGTAGAATGCGCGTCAGCATCAGATGAGAGCAGCCATGCCGCGCAAGGGGCCTGCCTCGCCAGTCTATGCCATCATGGGCGAAATGAAGGGCGCTTTGGCGCTGCTTTTTGCTGTCGGCTTCATTGTCAATCTGCTGCAACTGACCGGCTCGGTTTACATGATGCAGGTTTATGACCGCGTCCTGGCAAGCCAGAGTGAGGCGACCCTTTTGGCGCTGACGCTGATTTCTCTTTTCCTGATCGCGATTTACGGTGTGCTCGAAGGCTGTCGCAGTTTTGCCCTGATCGGGCTCGGGAGATTGGTTGATAGGCGCCTGTCATCGCGGGTCTTTGATGCGCTTTTTGTGCAAGGCAGCCTGCGCGGGAGCGACCGTGCTGGCGCGCAGCCGCTGCGCGATCTGGAACAGGTCCGGTCCTTCATTTCGACGACAGGGCTTACTACCTCGCTCGATGCGCCGTGGATTCCTGTGTTTTTGGTTATTCTCTACATAGTGCACCCGTTCTTCGCCTTCTTTGGCACGGTTGCTGTGTTCATTGTGATTGGAAGCGCCTTGGCGCAGGCTTTTCTCTCCACAAAAAAACTGGCCGAGGCGTCCAATAATAATGTGCAGGCCTATGCCTTCGTGGAAGCCAGTATCCGCAATGCTGAAACGGCGGAAGCCATGGGCATGCGGCAAGGGGTTTGGCAGCGCTGGCAGCAGCGGCATCTGGCCATGCTGGACCAGCAGCAAACCGCCAGCCAGATCGCCGGCAGTTTTTCGGCCGTAATCAAGTTTCTGCAATTGGCGCTGACGGGCATTCTGACGCTTGGCTTGGGCGCCCTGCTGGTGATTGAACAGGCCATCACACCGGGCGCCATGATTGTCGCCACCTTCATCCTGGCGCGTGCCCTGGCGCCCAGCATGCAGGTGGTAGCCCTGTGGCAGCAGGCGATGAATGCGCGGGCCGCGCATCGGCGCCTTTGTGATTTTCTGGCGACCGCGCCCGCGGAAAAAGAGGGTATGCCCTTGCCTACCCCACGGGGTGCCTTGGCGGTTGAAGGCCTGGTGCTGGCTGTACCGGGTACCGAAACCCTTGTGCTGCGCGGCGTCAGCTTTGCGCTGGAGCCAGGCGAATCCCTTGCCGTCATCGGGCCAAGTGCGGCCGGCAAAAGTAGTTTGGCGCGCGCGCTTTTGGGGATTTGGCCGCCACGCGCGGGGGCGGTCCGGCTGGATGGCGCCGATATGGCGCGCATGCCACGTGATCAGGTGGGGCAGTTCCTGGGTTATCTTCCACAGGATGTGGAGCTATTTGAAGGCACGGTGGCCGAAAATATTGCCCGCCTTGGGGTTGTTGATTCGGACAAGGTGGTGGCTGCAGCCAAGGATGCCGGGCTGCATGATCTGATCCTGCATTTGCCCGAAGGCTATGACACGCCCCTTGGCCCTGGTGGGCGCGGGCTTTCGCCAGGGCAACGCCAGCGTATCGGTCTTGCGCGCGCGCTTTATGGCATACCGAAGCTGGTGGTTCTGGATGAACCAAATTCCAATCTTGATAGTGATGGTGAAGCGGCGTTGGCTGCAGCGCTCGGCCGGCTACGGCAGGCGGGTGTCACCACGGTCATCATCACGCATCGCGCAAATATCCTGGCGGCCGTGGACAAAATCCTGCTGCTGCGTGCTGGTGCGGTCGAAGCCTTTGGCCGGCGCGATGAAATCCTGCCGCGGCTGACACGCCCAGCCCAGCCGCCCCGCCCGGTTAGCGCGATTGCAAATAATTGAGGATCGGCGCCATGGAACAGAACAAGCGCACGCTTGAAGCGGAAAACACCAAAGCGTCTATCTGGCGGCCGTTGCGGCTTGCATTTTTCACCATTCTTTTCGGTGTGGGCGGCGTTTTTGGCTGGGGCGCCTTCGCCATGATTGATAGTGCCGTGGTCGCCCCCGGCACGCTGATGGTTGAAGGCAATCGCCGCAATGTGCAGCATCTGGAAGGTGGCATTGTCGGCGAAGTGCTGGTGCGTGACGGTTCGATTGTTGCTGCCGGGCAATCTTTGATCCGGCTGGATGACACGCGTGTGCGTGCCGGGCTGAATGTGGTGCTGGATGAAACGGACCGTACGCGTGCGCGCATCGCGGTGCTGACTGCGGAGCGGGAGGAAGCGCCAGCGCCCGTCTTCCCGCCCGAATTGATGGCGCGCCGCACAGACCCCAACGTTGCGGAAATCCTGGCTGTACAGGGGCAAGAATTCATCGCGCGGCGCAATTCGCTCCAGGGTCAAATTGAAATCCTGACCCAGCGCGCGCTGCAATTGCAAAAGCAGATTGATGGCCTGAATGTGCGCATCGAATCGAATGACCGGCAGCTTGCACTGGTGCGCCAGGAAATCATGGGCGTGGAAGGGCTTGTGCGGATGGGGTTGGAACGCCTGCCCCGCCTGCTCTCCCTGCAACGAGAAGAAGCGCGCCTGATCGGCGAACGTGGTGAGGCGATTGAGAATATCGCACGCATCCAGCAGGCGGTGGGTGAGGCAGAAATGCAGCGCACCCAATTGCAGCGCGCTCGACAGGAGGAAATCGCCAAGGAATTGCGCGAATTGCAAGGCCGGATGTTGGAACTGCGCGAACGTGAAATCAGCGCCAATGACCAGTTGATGCGACTGACCATAGATGCACCCGAAAGCGGCATGGTCATGGATCTGCGCTATTCGACACGCGGTGGGGTCATCGCGGCTGGTTCACAGGTCGCCTCCATCGTGCCGCAGGAAGAAAGGCTGGTGGTGGAGGTGCAGATCACGCCGGTTGATGTTGATACGGTGCGCATCGGCATGCCGGCTTCCATCCGGCTTTCCCATGCGGCGGCGCGGACCACGCCTGTTCTGGAAGGTTCGGTGGAACGGATTTCACCGGACCGCATGACAGATCAGCGCACGGGCATGCCGTATTTCGTCGCGCATATTGCCATCGCGCCTGAGGAATTGACCAAGCATGAACATTTGCGCCTGCAACCTGGCATGCATGCGGAAGTGCTGATCCGGCGCGGGGAGAGGTCCTTTGCCTCATATCTGGCGCGGCCGCTGTCGGACCGCTTCGCCAAATCCATCCGGGAGTTCTAGACTGGCAAGTGGCGCGGCATCGGAGCGCCAGTTGAGGAGGGTTACTATGATGTTTCGTCGTTTTCTGGGTGCTTTGGCGCTCTGCCTTCTGGGCCTTTCCGCCGCGCCCGCGCTGGCGCAGCAGGGCGATCCCTCATTCAACCTGGTCAATCGTTCCGGACGGTTGATTTTTGAGGTTTATGCTTCGCTTTCCACGGATCAGGATTGGGGGAGTGATCGCCTTGGTGACAAGGCGCTGCCCACTGGGCGGGCCTTCACGCTGCGTCTGCCGCAAGGCCCCTGCATGTGGGATTTGCGCGTGGTTTATGAACGCGCGGGCGGCCCCGCCGAGGATAAGCGCAACCTCAACCTATGTGCCGTGTCGGAAGTGGTGTTTGACGGGCGACAAACGGCCCAAGGGCCGGCGCAGCAGCAGCGCCCACAGCCTGCCCCGCCGCAGCGCGGCGCGCCCACCGGCCCCACCGGCAATCCTTCCTTCAATCTGGTCAATCAATCGCGCGTGACGGTGATGGAAGCCTATGTGTCGCTTGCGACCGAGCAGGAATGGGGGCCGGATCGGCTGGGCAATGACACGGTGCCGGCGGGGCGGAACTTCGCCATTCGCCTGCCGGAAGGCCCTTGCCTGCATGATGTTCGCTTTGTCTATGAGAATGGTCAGGCGGATGAACGGCGCGGCGTGAATCTTTGCGACGTCACTAATCTGGTCCTGCCCTTGCAGCGCCAATAGGCGCGGCAGGGTTCATCCAGGCAGGCTCACATCCAGGTTAAGGGCGGCATCGCAGCGCGCGGTGGCGCCCGGTGGCAATACCAGCGTGCATTCGCGTTCTTCAATGAGCGCCGGGCCGGCCACGCTTTCGCCCGGGCGAAGCGCCAAGCGGTTAAGCACCGGGGTTTCAACATATGCCCCGCCAAACCAGGCGCGGCGCGTGCCGCGCTGCAGCGCACCTTCCGCTGAAGCGCCTTGCCGTGTGAGGTCCACCACCGGGCGCGGGCCAGCCACAATCACCTGCCAGGATACGCACTCCACCGGCAAGCTGGGTTCCGTGCGGCCGTAAAGCGCCAGATAGGCGGCTTCGAATTTTGCCCGCAGCATGGCGGCATCGCCCTGCGTGACGGCGTCTTCCGGGATTTCCGCTTCCACCTGAAACCCCTGCCCGGCATAGCGCATGGCACCCAGGATGCGCGCTGATGCAGCTTCCGGCGCGACGCCCGCTGCTGCTGCCATTGCTTTGCCTTGGGCTGTCATGGTGCCGGTGATCTCGTGCAGCCGCGCGAAATCCAAGCCGGCCAGCGGGGCGACCCAGCCTTGTACGAAGGCAAAGGAAATCGGCGCCGCCAGAAAGCCAAAGGCCGAGGCAACGCCCGCGCCCAAAGGCACGATGATGCGACGAATGCCAAGCTTCATGCCGATATGGCATGCATGCAAGGGGCCCGCGCCGCCGATCGGCACCATGGCATAGGCATCAATACGCTTCGCTTTTTCCAACGCATGGATCGCTGCCGCCTGCGCCATATTGCCATTGACGGTTTCATGAATGGCCCAAGCGGCTTCCGGCACGGAAAGACCGAGTGGCTTGCCGATTTGTTCGGCCAAAGCCGCTTCCGCCGCCGCGACATCCAACTTCATCGCGCCACCCAGGAAGCTTTCGGCGCCAAGATAGCCCAGCACCAAATCTGCATCCGTCACCGTGGGGCGCGCGCCGCCAAGCCCGTAGCAGGCGGGGCCGGGGTCGGAACTCGCGCTTTCCGGTCCCACACGCACCAAGCCAAGGCGATCCACCCGCGCAATGGAGCCACCGCCGGCGCCGATTTCGATCATGTCAATGACCGGCACCTTGAGCGGGAGGCCGCTGCCCTTGCGGAAACGATCCACGCGCGCGACTTCGAAATCAAGGCTGCGCTGCGCTTCGCCATTATCAATCAACGCGGCCTTGGCGGTGGTGCCGCCCATATCGAAGCAAAGGATATCGCGCGCGCCGGCAGCGGCGCCATAAATGCCGGTGGCCTCAACGCCGCCCGCCGGGCCGGATTGCACCAGGCGGATCGGGTGACGCGCGGCGGTTTCCTCCGCGACGGTGCCGCCATCAGACAGCATCAGGAAAAGCGGGCCGGTCAGGCCAAAGCCGCGCAATCCATCGCTTAAGCAGCGCAGATAGCGCTCGAACACCGGCTGCACATAGGCGTTGCAGACGGTGGTGGAGGCGCGTTCGTATTCGCCGATTTCCGGTACGACTTCGGAAGAAAGGCATACGGTCAATTCGGGCGCTTCTTCCGTAAGAATCTCGCGCATGCGCAATTCATGCGCGGGGTTGCGGAAGGCATGCAGAAAACAGACAGCAACCGCCTTTGCCCCGGCAGCGCGCAAGGCCCGTACCGCTTCGCGCGCGCTGACTTCATCAAGTGCTTCGCGGACGGTACCTTCAGGCAGCAGCCGTTCGGCAACCCCAAGCCGGCGATGGCGCGGCACCAGCGGTTCCGGCACGCGCATGAACAAATCATAGGTATCGTGGCGGAGTTCCGTGCCGATTTCCAGGATATCGCGAAAACCCTTGGTGGTGATCAGCCCCGTGGGCACGCCGCGCCGTTCGATCAGCGCATTGGCGACCAGCGTGGTGCCGTGGATGATATGGCGCACCTGATCTGCCCGCGCACCGGTGCGCGCCAGCAAATCGCGCACGCCTTCCAGCACGGCTTCTTCCGGCGCATGGGGCGTGGTGAGCACCTTGCCATTGAAAATCCGCCCATCTCGGGAATCGAGCATGACCAAATCAGTGAAGGTGCCGCCGATATCAACACCAATGCGCCAGGGTGCGGGATTCATGGCGTTACGTAGCCTTCCTTGATATCGCGGGCGATGGCGGCGGGATCTCGTTCTGCTACCGGCCCCATGCCGCCGCCACCTGGTGTTTCATAGGTAATGACATCACCTGGTTGCAAAACGATCCGCGCCTTGGCGGCGACGGGTTTTCCATTGACCAGATCGCGCCCGCCGCGCCCAGGCGCGCCACCCAAAACACCGCGCGGCGGGTGCTGCACGCGTTCATGGCGATACGTGGCCGTCACAGGTTTCTCGCCTACCACTTCAAAGGAAAGCCGTTGAGACAGCCCGCCGCGCATGCGCCCCGCACCGCCGGAATTGGGGATGAGTTCCTTTTCCGTCATCAGCATGGGGACAGCGTTCTCAAACTGCTCCACCGCTTGTGTTGCGACATTGGATGGGAAGGAAAGGCAGGCCGGGCCATCATGTTGGGGTGCCGCGCCATGGCCGCCATTCATGAAGAACATGCGCACATAGCGCCGGCCTTCGGCATTCTCCCCAGTGAAATACACATTCCAAAGCGGGCTGCCGCTTTCCGCAATCACGCGATCAGGAATGAGTTTCGCAAGCGCCGCCAGCACCAGCATGGGCAGATAATGGCCCGTGAGGTGCCGGCCCCATACCGGCGCGGGCCGGCGCGGATTCACAATGGAACCCTCCGGCGCGATGAAAGTAATGGGCCGGAAGGAGCCATCATTATTCGGTGTCGCGGGATCAAAGGCGCATTTCACCGCGTAATTGGAATAGGCGCGGGTGAAATTGAGCGGCGCATTCACCGGGCGCGCAATCTGCCCATCCGTGCCAGTAAAATCCAGAATCAGATCGCTGCCCTTGATGGTGAGTTTCAGGCGAATGGTGACGGGGTGTTCAAAACCATCGGCGGTGACTTCATCTTCCACCACCCCGTCCGGGGCGGCGGCAATTGCATCACGCATGGCGCGTTCGGAACGGGTGAAGATTTCTGCGGCCAGCGCATCCAGATCATCAATGCCTTCTTCGGTCATGATGCGCGCCAGGCGCTTTTCTGCCTGTTCATAGGCCGCGAATTGCGCACGGATATCGCCAAGCGTTTCATCCGGTTGGCGCAGATTGGCTTCCATGAAGGCAATCACATCCTCATTCTCCACGCCACCCTTCAGGATGCGAGTGATGGGGATAGTCAGGCCCTCTTCCCAGGAATCGCGCGCATCCACGGAAGGTGCGCCGCCGATATCGGTGGAATGGAATGTGCTGCCCAACCAGGAAATCACGCGGCCCTTGGCGAAGATGGGCTTGATCATGGTGATGTCATTCAAATGGCCGGTGCCGTAATAGCCGTCATTGGAAATCAGAACATCACCGGGCGAAAGCCGTTCCACCGGATAGCGTTGCAGCATGATTGCCAAGGTACGCGGCATGGTGCCGACAAAAGACGGCACAGAACGCGAAGATTGCGCGAATTGTCGCCCGCTGCTGTCCATCAGGCCAATCGCCATATCCCAATTGTCCCGCACGACAGATGAGAAGGAGGTGCGGACAAAACTCTGCGCCGTTTCATCCATGAGCCCGGCAATGCGCTGCCAGGCGGTGCCAAGCCGAAGGGCGGAAAAGCTGGACATGGGGGTATTCTCCTTCAGCCGCGCATGGCTTGTAGCTGCGCGGTATAGCCGGCGGGGTCCACCGTCACGTCAATCAGGCTTGGGCCTTGCAGCGCAAAAGCAGCTTCAAGGGCGGTGATGTATTCGGCCTCGGTCGCGGCGCGGAAGCCAGTGGCGCCAAAGCCTTCCGCAATGGCGGCGAAATCCGGTCGCGCCCAGCGCACGCCTTCGGGGGGCAATTGCCGCTGCTGCTGCTTGATATCAATCAGCGACAGCGCGCCATCATTGAAAACAATGGTGATGCAGGGCGCGCCGGACTCTGCGGCGGTGGCGATTTCGGCGATGCACATCATGAGCCCGCCATCGCCGGTAAAGGCAATGGCGCCATCAGCAGGGTTTTCCAGTGCGGCAGTAAGCGCGGCGGGGAGCGCAAAACCCATGGAGGCGAGGCCGTTGGAAATCAGCACATCGCGCGGGGCAGCGCATTCCCAGAAAGCGGTGGCCGAGAACATGTGCGCGCCTGCATCCACGCTGATGCGTGGGGTGCGCCCGGCACGCCGCGCCGCTTCCTGCGCCAGCGTGACGATACGCGGCGGCGCCACGCCGCCCGAGCCTTGCCAGGTAAGCGCGGCGCGCATGGTATCCCGATGCGTCGCGATCACCGCTGCATCCCAGGCGCTGCGTGAGGCGCTTTCTGCCAGCGCGGTGAAGGCAGGCGCCAGCGCGCCATGCAGTGATGCGGTGGGCGTGACGTAATGCACCGGATGCGCGCGCAAGCCGACATCCAAGACCGGCGCGCTGTAGCGCCAAGGTTGCAGGATCAGCTCCACCGGATCGAGGCCCGCTAGGATGATCAAATCCGCATCCTGCACGCAGGGCGCTTCCAGCGATCCGCCAGTGAAAATGCCAACGAAATGCGGATCAGCATCGGCAATCACGCCCTTGGCTTTATAAGTGACCAGCGCGGGGCATCCCAGCGCCGCCACCAAAGCGCGCAGCGGTTCGGCTGCCGCCACGGCCTCCACGCCCGCCAGGATCACGGGTTTGCGCGCAGCCGCCAGCATGGCGCGGGCTTGCGCCAGGGCTGCGTTATCAAGCGGGGTTCCGATGTTTGCCGGTAAATCCGGTAATTCACCCGCCGGGCGGCGTGCCGCTTCGCTGGTTAAATCCAGATGCACGGGGCCAATCGGCGCTTGCATGGCAAGGTCAAGCAGCGCCTCGATCTCAGCGGCTGGGTTTTCGCTGCGCGCTTGCGTATAGCCCTTCACCAATTCGGCGCTGACGTTCCGCTGATCAAACACCTGATGCGTGATGTAGCTGAGTTGCTTTTCGGTGAAGCCATCGGTCAGCAGCAGCACCGGCGCGCGTTCCAGCGCGGCGCAGGCAATGCCATTCAGCGCATTCATCAGCCCCGGGCCCTTGGTGGTCAGCACCACACCGGGTGCACCGGTCACTTCCGCATCCGCCACCGCCATCATCGCCGCATTGCCTTCATGCCGCGCGAGGACGAAGCGAATGCCGAAACGCTCCGCCGCTGCGATGATATCCAGCGAAGAACCACCACCCGGCACGCCATAGATGCGCTTGGTGCCGCGCCGCGCCAGCGCCGCCAGCAAATACTCAGCCGTATTCATGCGCGTGCCCGATCAGGCCAGAAGCGCACACCGGCCCGCGCGAGGCCGCCGCCAAGGCCAATCGCCGTGCCATCCGCGCGCCAGCAAGCCGCGCCTTCCATGCTGCCATCGGCCTGGAAGGCGATGGCATTCATGCCGCCACCGACATGCGGCATGGGCGAAACTTGATGCCCGCGAGCCTCGAGTGCTTCAAGCACCACCGCATCAAAGTCGGGTTCCACTTCCACCGCCGCACCTTGCGTCCAAAGCCGTGGCGCTTCCACTGCTTCCTGCAGCGACATGCCGTGATCCACCAGATTGAGAAAACCCTGCATGACCGAACCGAAAATCCGCAAACCGCCCGGCATGCCAAGCGCATAAGCGGGTTTGCCGCCCTTCAGCGCAATCAGCGGCGCCTGGGATGTGGTGATGCGCTTGCCGGGTGCGACAGACAGTGCCTTGCCGGGGCGCGGGTCAAACAGCGCCATATAATTATTCGGGATAAGCCCCGTACCTGGCACCAGGAAGCGCGCGCCGAACAGCGAATTGATGGTCTGCGTGGAGCAAACAATATTGCCCTGATCATCCGCGACCGTGACATGGGTTGTATTGGCGCTCTCACCTGGGCTGACCCCCGGCCCCCAGGCTTGTGCGCGCGCCATATCCAAGGCAGCGCGGCGTTCATCGCCATAGGCGCGCGAAATCAGCCGCGCCACGGGTACATCCACAAAGGCGGGATCAGCAGTGGCGGCGGCACGATCGGCGAAGGCAATCTTCAACGCCTCAGCCAGCAAATGCAGCGTATCGGCGCTGCCGAAACCCATCCCGCGCAGATTAAAGCCTTCCAGGATATTCAGCATCTGCAGCACATGCACACCGGAAGAAGCGGGCGGCGGCGGCAGCAAAACCTCATAACCACGATAGGGGCCACGCAAAGGCGCGCGTTCAATCGTCGCGAAATCAGCGATATCGGCGGCGGAGACAATGCCGCCCGCCTTCTTTATGCCATCGGCAATCGCGCTGCCCAAGGCGCCCTTCAGCACGCCCGGCCCTTCGCGCGCGATTAGCGCGAGGGTTTCAGCATATTCCGCCTGGATCAGCCGCGCGCCTCGCTTGATCGGCGCGCCACCCGGCAACAATAACGCGGCAATGGCGGGGTCTCGCGCCAGATCATGCGCGGCTTCATTGATGCATTCGGCCAGATAGGGTGTCACGGTAAAACCCCGCGCCGCGTGGCGAATGGCCGGCGCCATCACATCGGCAAGTGGCATGCTGCCGAAGCGCGCGAGGGTTTCGCACCAGGCGCGCAAATTGCCCGGCACGGCGACCGAAAGCGGGCCGACGATATTGGCGCGACCCGCTGCTTCGAAATTCATCGCATTGGCGGGCTCGGCGGGTGTGAACATATCGGCGCGCGCGGCGGCCGGCGCGGTGGATAGCCCATCAATCACGGTGTGACGCCCATCGGGTAGGCGCAGATGCGCCATGCCGCCGCCCAAAATGCCCACCATCATGGGCTCCACCACCGTCAGCGTGAACAGCGCGGCGATGGCGCCATCCACTGCATTGCCACCGGCGGCCAGCATTTCCGCCCCCGCAGCGGAGGCGAGCGGATGGTTCGTCACCACCATGCCGCGCGTGCCCGTGGCGGGGCGTTTTTCCGTGGTAAAACGCGTGCCAGCGCGTGAACGCCAATTATCTTGCATAAGTATTTCCTTCATTGCCGAACACGCATCATGAAAAGTGCCACGACGGCCGCAACGCCAAGTAGCGCGGTCAGCCACAAGGACGCCGCGCCGAAATCATCCAGCAGCAGCCCGAACAATAACGGTGCAAAAGCCTGCGAAGCCCGCGCCGGCGCGGTGATGAAGCCTTGGCGCTGGCCATAGCCAATGGGACCGAATAGCGCGAGTGGCAGCGTACCGCGCGTGATGGTCAGCAAGCCATTCCCCGCGCCATGGATAATCACAAAAAGCGCGGCAAAGGGCGCGCCCAGCGCCATCAGTACCACCACGGCCACAGGATGCGCGCCGGCGGCAATGCGCGCTGAGAAAAGCGGGTTCATCTTGCGCATCATGGTGAATTCCACCACGCGCGCCGCCACCTGCGCCGGGCCCATCAACGCGCCAGCTGCAATCGCGACGGCCACGGATGTGCCGGCGGATTGCAGCAGCCCCGGCAAATGCGCGGCAAGCGCGGTGGAACTAAAACTCGCGGTCGCCAGCACGAAAGCGAGCAGGATCATGTCGCGTTTGCGGTCCCGCGTTTCCGCGTCGGATAGCGGTGGCGCGGCTTCCTTGGGTGGTGGTGGCGGTGCCTTCGGAATCAGAAAAAGATTGAGCGGCAGGCAGATGAACAGATGCAAGGCAACCCAGCCGAGGCAGGCGCCGCGCCAGCCCCATTCCGCTTCCATCAGCGCGGAAAGCGGCCAGCCCACCGTGCTCGCAAAACCCGCAATCAGCGTAATGCCGGTAATGCTGTTGCGCGCATCCTTGCCGTAAAGCCCGGCAAGAGTCGCGAAGGCTGCATCATAAAGCCCCATCGCCATGGCAATGCCAATGATGAACCAGCTTAGGATCAGCATCGGCAGACCATTGGCGAAGGCCATGATCAGCAGGCCAAGAATGAAAATCACATTCGAAATCGCCAGCACATCGCGCCCGCCGCGCTGGTCAATCGCGCGGCCTGCCGCGGGGCCAAGCAGCGCGGTCAGCAAAAGGGAGCCCGAAAACACGCCAAAGACCAGGGCGCGCGACAGGCCCAGATCCTCGGCGATTGGTGCGGCCAGGATAGCCGGCAGATAATAGGAAGACGCCCAGGCCAGGGTCTGGGTGGTGCCAAGCACCGTCACCACCCTGGCCTTGGAAGCTTTTGCGCTCACGGAAAAAAGCCGGGTTGCGATTTCAATCCGTAATGGCGCGGCCACGCGCGGCGGCATAGCGTTCCGCAAAACGGCCCTTCACTTCCGGGTTGATGATGCGTGGCGGCATTTTGGCGGCGGCACAGGCGGAAAAGGCCTCGGCTGCGATACGTGTGATCATGGACCGGCTTTCATGCGTGACCCCCGCGGTGTGCTGCGTGCAGATCACGGCCGGGTGCCACAAAAGCGGGTGTTCCTTGGGCGGTGGTTCCTGTTCCCAAACATCCAAGCCGGCCGAGGCCAATTGGCCGGATTCCAGCGCCGCCAGCACAGCGTTTTCATCATGGATGGAACCGCGCGCGGTCGTCACCAGAATGGCGCCCTTTTTCATGCCGGCCAGCGCCTTGGCATCAATAATGGCGCGGCTTTGTGGCGTGAGCGGGCAATGCACGCTGACGATATCGGACTGCGCCAGCAATTCGGCCAATTCCACCTTTTCCGCGCCGCGCTTGGCGACGGTTTCGGCATCCACATAAGGGTCATAAGCCAGCACGCGGCAATTGAAGGCGGCCTTCACAATGGCGGTGGTGCGCGAGCCCACATTACCAATGCCAATCACGCCAACCGTCTTGTCGAGCAGATTATTGCCCATAAACACTTCGCGGCGCTTGGCTTCCCCAGCGCGCATGGCGGCATGGGTCTGCGGCATTTTCTTGATGAGTGCCAGCATCATGCCAACGGCGTGTTCCGCCACGGCTTCGGCATTGCCGCCGGCCTGGTTCACCAAAAGCACGCCGGCCTTGGTACAGGAATCCGGGTTGATTGTGTCGTAGCCCGCGCCCTGGGATGCGACCATCAGCAGATTGGGCAGGCGCGCCAGCAGCGAATCATTCACGTGAAACGCCTTGGGCAATTCATCGCGTGAGGCACGGACATAATAGCCATCACAGGTGGCCAGTTCCGCAAGTGCTGCTTCTTCCCCATTTTCCAGGGAAAGCCGGACCACTTCCAGGGCCGGATCGGCGGTGGCGGTTTCCAGAAAGCTTGGATGCGGCACGCGTTCCAGATAGGCGACGCGGAATGGCTTATTGACTGCGGACAAGATTATTTCCCCCTTGCTCAAGGCCGGGGATGCTAGACT
>Ga0315899_10005247_pt1 | contig 13994 bp, 21 predicted proteins | sample LakEriMetagenome_2_FD_203518 | JGI IMG/M metagenome (GOLD analysis project Ga0315899, IMG submission 203518) | Freshwater fungal communities from buoy surface, Lake Erie, Ohio, United States - Buoy 4 MA112 | ecosystem: Environmental > Aquatic > Freshwater > Lake | place: USA: Lake Erie, Ohio... | reverse complement strand
TCGTATGAGAACGTCAACTTGATGCTGCAGCACGAGGCGCAAATCAACACATTTGACAAAAATAACGGCTCGTCACCGCTTCACGACGCGTGCTACTCCGGCGCGCTCAAGTCTCTTGTGTTTCTGTCTTGCCCACTTGCTTGCGCCCCTCTCCCTTCAAAACGTGCCACTTGCTTCCGCCCCTCTCCCGGGCTTCCGCCCCTCTCTCGTGTTTAGGGTTTAGGGGTTAGGGGTTTAGGCTTCTTTCTGCCCCTCTCCCTTGAAGTCTCAAGTCCTCTTGCCTTGCCCACTTGCTTCCGCCCCTTCTCCCTTGTGCAACTCAGGGCGGTCTCATGTTTGTGCGTGGTTGTGGGTGTTGCAGGTGCGTCAAAGCGCTGGTGGAAGCTGGAGCCAATGTGGACATGCAAACGCATTCGTCGAAAGAGAAGAATAAGGGAGCGGTGGCACTCCATTATGCCGCTCAGGAGGACCACCATGAGGTTGTCCAGTACCTCATTCGCAAGAGCGCCGGCGTCAACATCCAAGATGCTCGCGGCTGCACTCCTCTCCACTACGCTGCATATAAAGGTCCGTTTTTTTTATGTGTCCTACCTCACGGAGAGAATGGGGGAGCTTGCGCTATGTCAAGTGTGCCGTTGAGACTGGCAAGTGCTGTAAACGCTCAAGTGGGTTGCCCGTGGCGGGGTTTGTGAGCAGGTTCATGCGAGGCGATGCGAGTGCTGCTCCAGAACAAAGCAGACAAGCACAAGCAGAACCACGACGGCGAAACCGCCTTACAGCTCATGGAAAAAAGCTCACTGGTCACCAAGGAATCAAAAACTAAAATGCTGGAGTTGCTAGATGGTGCTCCCAGCCAAGGAAAGCAGAGCGGCTGTGTCATTTGCTAGGTTATGGCAGCATTTTGCCTCTGTTTGTTGTCGTTTTGAGCGACTGCAGTGTCCAGGATTCAGCAGAGGCGACACGGTCATCTGTCAGCGTATTGACTGTCAATAGTGGCGACCGCTCACAGTAAGCCTGGACTTAAGCATCTTGCAGAAGATGGGCTCTGGCGTTGCTTGCATTGTTATTGTTGTACAACAGAGGTGCGCAATAAATAAAGTTCTGCAATCTTTTTCAACCCGAAAAGCTTGCGAGAGCATAGACACTGGGTCTCGGCAACTGCTCGGTTCATCACTCCACTACCCTTTTTGGTCATCGACTTGTCGAATCTGTAGCCAGGAGCTAATTGATTGATTGATTGAGAGAGAGAGAGAGAGAGAGAGAGAGAGGCAGTTATGAGGATTGCTCGGCTTCGTCAGAACACAGCGCTGGTGCAGAGAGCTGCAACCTCGCCCGCGGCCTGTGCATCAGTTAGAAGGCTTGCGTGCTCCGATCGCTGATGCGATCCGGGGAAGGGCAGGCTAGAAAACAATGCACCCTCCTCCAGAAGCGCCTGCCGTGTGATTTGCTTGACGAGCATCTTGTTTTTGTCAACCAATTCCCTCAGTGCACTGGTTGAGATCTCGACCAATTCACATTGAGCGCTACTGACGATGACGGATGCCAGATGAGGGCGTCGTAATATCATATCGACATCGCCTATGGTGTGCCCGGCCTCGATGGTCTGCAGGCGCCGAGTCAGCATCTTGGATACCTCGCCGTCGCCATCTTGGCCTTCGCCCCGCACATGCGACACCCACATCTCCAATTCCCTGCTCAGAGCCTGTCAACCCAACTCTATCGTAGCATATGCACAACAAAGACAAGTGATGCTAGAGCGCAGGGGCCAGACGGGCCGAGGAGGAGGTGGGGGCGTAGGGGTGAGGCTGGATCGAGACCCGCTGATGACGAGCAAGACGGTACAGACCACATCCCCCTGCCTGCAAATCATGTCGTTCTTTCGCCTTTTTATCACCTTTGCATTAGGCGACAAATATTTATCCTTGCCAGCAAGCAGAGATCGCCGCTCTTGTTCAGATAACATGGAAAAAAGCATCGATTGACGAGTGTTGGCTAGTGCTGCAAGAATTTTGCGAAGTACAAAAGAGGGTATTTCCTTTGATTCTTGCGCCACCATTCGAGTTCCAGACCGAAAACTGGTGCCTTGTTTTGCTGAATGAGCCACCTGAGGATTTTGACTAATTGGGATGTGCTGCTGTCGCTGTACCTTCGCGAGCTGCGAAGCAAGCTTGCTGTTGTCGATCCTGATCTCCTCATACGCCTCAACCAGACGATCGAATGCACGCTTCTCTTCTTCCAGCTGCGTGTTGACACTTTCCACGTGAGCATGTGCTGCCTGCAGCTCCTGTCGGTGTGCTAAAACCGCGTGATCAAGTTGAAGCACTTTGTCATCGTATTCAGAGATGCTCAAACTGTTCAAAAACGTCCGGCTGTCCAAAAGCTCGTCTTGGTCCGTCTTGACACAGGGATCACGTTCACCACCAGCAGCCAGGCTCGTTCTATCCTCCGAGTCACCATTTTGCTGCTGAGGCCGGTTCTTTGGTCTTGGTAGGGCTGCGGGAGACCATCTGTATTCTCCTGGCATCCATGCCATGCGACGCACGGGCACGGCTCCTTTGATAGAATCAGGCTCTATTTCAACTTTGGTCTCGCTGAAAGTGCGGCCAGGCGTGTGTTTGGGAGAGCACAGTTTATCCCCACTGGTAGCAGTGGGTGCTGATCCCTTTCGTGAAGCAGTGGGTGCTGATCCCTTTCCTGGACTCAGGCCTGCTTGTGCCATGCATACGTGCATTCCTTGTGATGTCTTGATGGATTGGCGTTCCATGGCCGCGATCTTTTCCGACACCCCAAGGCGATTGAGTAGAGGCCGAAAGCGCGGAATAAGCTCCAAATGCTTGTTGAGTTCTGTCAGCATATCTGCTAGGCAACGGCGATCTCGAGCCATAAGGTCCAGTTGACGTTGGTGGCGTCGGTTGGCTGTGTCCAGGTCTTGGCGTAACTGCTGGCATTCGTGTTCCTTACGCTTGAGCTCCACAACACTGTGTTGCTGCACAACCGCAGCCCACTCCCACTTCTCGGCCTGAAGCGTAAGAGACCGCTGCAGCTGCTGCGCTTGCACGTCACAGGCCGTAATGGCCGCGTCCATCATGTCCTCGGCCGCTGCCCGGGCCTCTTGCAAAGCACCTTCCTGCCCGTTTGCATGCACTTACCGTTTACATACAATTAGGTTCACACTAGCAACGCTCACAGTACAAGCGCAGGTTTGAGTTACCACTTTGCTCCAGGATGTCGTTGCAAGGGCACTGGCATGCGTGCCTGGCGTGGTGGAGCTGCTCTGATTGTAGCGGTGCTTGCTGATAATGCGAGAGGCGCCCAAAAGTTGCTTCAGTTCTTGCGCTTTCTCCATATCCATATTTGTCGCGACCTTATCTTTCCTCCATACCAGGCCATCTGAGACTGTGTCGCGAGCCGACGAAGCTGCCGCAACTGTGGTTGGCTGCTGCAGCGCTGACGCAGAGGCAGCGGCCTCTGGTGGTGCGCGCTTTTCCAACAATGAGGCTGACTCGCACCCTGCTTGCGCCAACCGACCTTTAAGAGATTCAATTTCCAGCGACTGATTGTAGCACACAGTCTCGAGGGTTTCACAAGCATCATCGTTCCAACGGCTTCCGCTTTTGAGCATCCCCGACAAGCGTGAGTTCGCACTTTTCAGAAACCTTCCCTCAGCCAGGCTGTTTGCCAGCCCAGAACGCAGGCACTGCTGGTCCGCCTCGTGCCCTTTCACTTTTTCTTGCAGCGCGACAGAGTTCAGTCGCATCTCCCGCACATACGAAGCCAAGTCCTGCATGCGCCCGTACGTAGTCAACAAGCACCATTCACCTGATATTTCAACACAGCCTTGAACCCAGAGAGGGTACACACAGCGCTGGGATAAATTTATCGCTTGATGCGAACACAGAGGACGGTGATGTCTTACCCGGACTTCTTCGCCCCGCTGTCGCGAAAGATCCACACGGCCCTCCTGCAATCACGTTTTTGCGAATGCATGCACTGAAGGTCATGTACTCACAAATTCCTTTCGTGACCCGCGCGCGCAAGCTTGCATGCTGCCCGCACATCATTTCACAGCGGGAGGTGCTTGTGTCATCACCACCACCGCAAAGCCAGATCCACTGACTCGTGGCGCGCAGCATCCGTGTACGACCTGCGCAAGCCGCGCGTGCTCGTTTTCGATCTCGCAGCCAGCGGCTCTGCCCGCGTCGCCGTCGCGAGCCATCTCCCTCCACTTCAGTGACCCCTGCAGGTGTTGGGCCCTGGCCTCCAGCAGACCCGGGATGTCGTCGTGAGGGTCCTGCAGCATCCGTAGCCACCTTCTATCCCATCGCTCCCTACCTCAATGGCCAGCTCCACAGTTTTGAAAAAAAGAATCTTGGCTACTTATTATTAATTTGACATGATTTGTTCGTGGGCTTTTCATTATGTAGATTTCATTTCATATGAAATAATTCAAAATTAACTTTGACAGTCTTTCTTTTTCGAAAATTTCAATTTCGCCGCCAACGAGCCCCTCTTTGGACCCTCTTTGTTCTAGATTTTGTTTTTACTCTTCTTGACGAGGGGATGGCAGACGGCTCGCCGGGTACGGACTGGTATGACTGGTGAGTGCCCGGCCATGAGCATGCGTAGATGCTGGCATTTTCAGTGGCTGCTGAGTGTCCCTCTGCGTGTGGCGCCGCGCCTTTGCAGGCTGGCCGAAAATGAGGAGATCAAAGGTGGCAAAGTGCGGGTGCTTGGGCTGCCGCGCGACAGGCTGCATCTCGGACGGCGTGAGGGAACGGTGCACAGCGCAAGGCCGGCCGACCGAGGCCAGGAGGAATGGCTGGATGCCGGGAGGAGCTCGCACGACACGAGCTTCGAGCAAGTTCTTGCGGACCTTTGGTGGGTCTCTCGTCGGCGCGTTGCCTGGGGCTACCTGCGGCCTCCGTGCATCACTTGCGCCGCCCGCGCCCGCTCCGTTTCTGCGCGCACCTTGCGGCAGCCTGCCGTTGCGTGACGGCCGCTGTTGCTCCAGCTCTCAGGACCGTCAGCGTGCGGCCCATGTGATGCACGGGGGAGCCGCAGGTGGCCCGCAATGCAACGCGCCAGACACAGACTCAGGCTTGCACACGAACGGGTCTAGGTCCGAGCAGTTCTACACGTACATGGTACGGAGAGAAATGCAAGCCACCGAAGATCGCATACTGGAGCGAGTGTTAGTTGGCGCAGACGACCAGGTTTGCAACGTGCGTTGTGTATATGTCGCGCGTCTCCTGCATGCACACGGCATTTGGAGCGAAGATGCAACGCACTGGGAGAGGAAACATGACTAAGCGGTTGGGCTATGGCACAGATGCGTCTTGCGGAAAGGCGTATTCTGCACAACGTAAACTGCAGCATGGCCAGGGTGAGCTCCTTGCTCTCGAACAGGTGCGGCTTTGCAAGATATATGGAGCGGCACGCCTACGCGATATATTCTCGTCTGCGTGTGTGGCGCGGCAAGCGGAAGCTGAGATGTGGGGTGTGAACAGTGATGGACTGAGACATGCAGTAAAGCGACTGCGTGCGTCCAATCGAGAGCTCAACTTGGTAAGTCCTTTCCTTTATGAGATTTGAAGATGCCAGGCTACCACAAAGTCAATGAGTCATCCTTGAGCGATTCTGATGTGCTTGTGCGAGAAAGATGAGCGTGTATTAGTATGGGGAAATGCCTGAAATTGGCTGTCTGTATGGCCTGTATCCTCCAGAGATTGTCAGAAATCACGATATCGCTTCGCGATGAAATTTCAAACACATCAGTCACAGTCTAAGCTCTTCGCAACTTTCTTTGTCAGCGGTCGGATTTATGTGCATCGGATTGACACAGCTCGCCCTCGCCGAATCTTGGGAAACAAGCAGCAACGCTGATCTGCAGCGGTTGTGAACTGCTGCTACTTACAGCACACCTAGGGAGGTGCGACAACGAACGTCGGATCCTAGACGCGCCGTTGTTTCGATCCCCCTCCTCGACGTGAACCCTGCAGGAAAACAAAAAAGTTTTATCGCACGATTCCAGCCAAAAGCGACCTCAGCAAAAATATTTCCCACCGACCTCAGCAAAAATATTTCCCACCTGAGTATTAGCACCACGATTTTCGACGTCATCTGCCGTGCGCTTCTTCCCTTTCCCCTGTCCTCGCCAAGTATATTCAGTATGATATCTACACGCACGCATGGCGCGAAAGTACTGAAGTGTTCATCTCACCTTTGCTTTCTTCTTGCCTTCTTCGTTGCCGTCCTCGTCATCATCCTTTGCTAGCTGCGCGGCAGCCCATACAAACGCATTAGAAAAAATCGAAAGACGAGAGCATATGGAGCACATGGAGGCCAGACCTTCTGCAAAACTCCATAGTCGATCTTGAAGTCGCGTGCTGTGCTGCGCTTGAAGTGCTTCATCAGATCCAGCGATTTCCCGTTGGCTTGTGTCTTCTGGATCTTGATTAGGTGCGCCTCGAGAAGCTCCACTTGGTATACCAGGGCCGGTACAAGCCGTGATTCGTTGGTAATCTTTTGCCTGCGTGTATAGGCATACGTGCACGTATGTTTCTCAGTCCATCACTGCAAGCGCGCATGTTCAAAAACAAGCAACCCCCTTTGTGAAACCTATCCATTAACACGCAAAACGATTGCATGTTAATGGGTTCTTCAAGATTCAGTAGTGAGTCAAGATTCCGTCAGTGTTTTGCAAAGAACAATTGAATTGCTTGCTTTTCAAGATTCACCTCTTGCCGCGCGCCTTGTCCTCAGTCGAGACGTCGAAACGCAGCAGGAGCTCATAGAGGGCGTCGTTGAGCTGAGTCCCAATCCGCACCATAAGCTGAACGAAAGGCTTGCGTATACCCACACCACGCCGCTGCTCGACCTTCTTCGCCACGTGCTCAGCAGCATGATATATGCGGGTAAGGGCTTTGATGACCAACTCCTTGTTGCCATACTCGTTCTCCAGACAGCGCGCCAGCGGGAGCACAGCATCCACACCGCGGTTAAGCCGCCGCAAGGTCTCGTCCTCGACGAAATTCATCTGCGTCACAAGCGCTTCAACCTCGGGCGAATCTTTCCTGTCATCATTATCCGTCAAGTCCGGTCTTGCGTTGAGCTCGAGCGAGTTCCATACCCACTCCACATCCTCGCAGCACGCCTTTACAGCATCAGTTGTCAGGCAGAAGAGCAGGTCACGAGTGTCCTCTCGCACAATATCATACTCAGGCGAGCGAGGGCCCTGTGTCGCTCTGCGATCCTCGTCGTCCTCCTCCAACCTGCAATGCACAAAACGTTAGAATTGAGGCGCCCCCGGACACTGAGCGTGTCGTTCAGGGGGATTTAGCGAGCACGATGTTTTCGACACGCTGGATTCCTGTGAGACCAGGCAGAGAATCTGGGAAGGGGCGGGGTGGAGACCGAAAGAGAATTTCCATATCTTTGCCGATGGCGATCAGGGTTTCCAGGCCCTTCTCGCCCTGCATGAGCATCAGCAAATTGGCAAGCAGTGCTTTGGCAAGAGGCTGGTGTTCAGAGCCGCATGGGAGCGGCTTCTTGCACATGCCTTGCGCCCACGCTTGGTAGTCCTGCCGCGCCTGTCAATTGAGACCAACGTCAGCATCGCCTCGCGATGTGAAAACCCAAAGCGCTGCAAGGAGGCTCGGTGGCGACCTCGAGCGACAGGGATCCCTGCAGGATGTAAATGATTTCAGCAACCATTGATGCGTAATCGGGGTCTTCGTCTTCCAAAAGTTGGCTGCTTGCACAAAGCGCAGAGCACAAAGCACAGGTTCAGGACCTGGGGCTCAAGCAACACTCAAGCAACATTCAGCCTGAGGGCATCTGACAAACCAACGCAACTGAGCAAGAAAGGGCACACTGCCTGCAAAGTCGCTGCAGCGATTTGATGCACTTGTTGATCCGAGCATTCACGAGACTAGAGTCCTGGTCCAACTCATTGCCTAGACCTCCGTCTCCACCCTCAAACAGCCGCATTCGAACGTCTCCGTCTTGTCCCCCAGCGCTCGCAGCGTGGCCTCCCGCGGCACTTCTCTTTCGTCGGGCCGACGCCGCCTCGAACTCATCGACCAGGAGAGCAGCCATTTTACCAACTTCTGTTACGTCGAGGTGCGTGCATGCGAGCTGGATGCAGATCTGCTCGAAACTTAAAGATGTTACTACCCCGCTCGATCTCGCTCATCAGCACTCAAATTACCATTGACATACAAAAGGCCATGAACAAGCAACCCGCTATTTCAAAAGCAAACTGCCATGAAGTTTCAAATGGCCATTGACATTCAAATGGCCAATATCAAGATCCAAATCGCCCTTAACAAGTAAAGATGCGTTCACGTGTTCACGTTCATTGCGTAGTATGCTACTCCGAGGAGCCGCTCGTTTTTGGACATTCAAGAAGACAGCACAAAATCACCCACAAAGGAACCTGGAGGCAGTGGAGTGCATGCAATGACATTTCCGCACCCGTGTCCTTGTCAAAAGACGTCTTGCGGCCTTTCCAAAGCTGTGCTTGGGCCGAAATCGTCAAACACCGTTTACCCGGCAAATTAGCGTAAAACTGGCGCAGTAGCAACGGCGCGAGCCTGATGATGTGCATACGGTCACCCTTGATGTCGCCATGTTGTGCCGACGTATTCGCGAGGCTGAATCCGGCTTGGAGCAGCTGGCGCTGAGCTGTTTCCAAAGCGAGAGTCATCACATTGTCGTCGTCGAAAATGGCTTTGCGTAATGCGCGCTCCGAGTCCACAGTCAGGTCGACATGCCCGGACCTCCCCCCTGGGGCTTCCTGTGCACTTTCAGCTTCAAGCAACCGACGAGCAAAGTCTGCCGAAAACAAGGTGGTGCGATCATCCAAGATTGTACTCCCTTTACGCCCTTTCCCAGCACCCTTTGCTGACGGCTTGGGTGCGCTAACGAGGTCCAGGAGCTTGTGCATCTTTTTAATTCCCCTGAAGAGCCTTGAATCCTGGCCGGCCTTGAACCGCGGACAAAGCATGGCGTGCTCGAACAAGACCTCATGCATGCCAACGACCAAGCGCGCGATACTCTGGTGTTGCGTTTCAGAGGAGCTGAAGTCTGTCTCCTTGTCCATGTCAAAATCTTCGGGGTCGGTACTCGAAATCCACTCGTGCAATGCATCCAGCTTGCTGCGCACCGCCCCAAGCACTCCATCGTCTTCATCTTGAGCGGCCTCCTTCCCTTTCGAGCTGCCTCTGCCGCCACCACTAGGCGCTGCTGCTTTGGTCTTGAGGGCAACGCAGAGTGCAAGCACCCGCAGCAACTTTCCGATGGGCTCAACAATGACAAAGGTACTGTTGTCCACGCACTTTTCGATCTGGATGTGCGTGCCACTTCCGTCGCTGTGGCAGCACTTTTGTAGCTGCGGAAAGAGAGCACTAGCAACGTCGTCAATGAGGTAGGGCTTGGCTCGCACGACATCGCACAACCCGTCATATAGGCGCTCTCGCATTTGCACTTGCTGTGTCATTGTGCGACGCAGCTGGCCGATCATTTCGAGCGCCAGAGGATCTTGCTCGTGCGGCATCCCAGGTGCGCTCGGAGCACCTAGGTTGCCCTGGGCCAGTAGAAGGAAGCCCTGCACTGCCACCATGCGCGCGTCCTCTTCCCGGCTGAATAGCGCCTTCCTCAGAATGATAATGAGATAGTCGAGCAACGAAGAAGATTGGCGGAGCACTGGCTCAAGTGCACTGATAAGCCCCCCGACGGTGGCTGGTGGCATGAAGGACACGTACTCAAGCGATTCCTTGATTTTGGGAAGGCAGTCCAGCACATCCTTGGAACAGCGGCTGGTGATTCTGGAGAGAAGGTGGACAAAATGTTTGACCGACTCGTCACGCGTCAGCACGCGCGAGAAGATCTGTCCCAGAATCTCGTCCCGAACAGAATTATGTTGCCGAAACATCTTTTCGAGTATACCTAAGCAGCACAGCACCAACTGCGAGGCCACAGCACGGTGGAGTTCAGAGGACATGGACGCAAAGATGGCGCCATTGGCGATGCCGCCACCAGCCGCTGCAGCACTGTTGCATGCACTGCTCAAGCTGCCGCCGGCATCAGCGACCGCATTTTCGCTGTTGGAGGGCCGGCCAACGCCGGAGCCTAGAGAGCACTTTTTCGCACCCCACTCCAGGTTGGACATTGCAAAGCTGACAATACCCGGCACAACGTGATCCCAGCCCTTAACGCTCCTGCGCACGACACGCGCGCACAGTTGGCGCATGTCGGAGGGCGCGCGAAGGCCGTCGATGGTCGATATCCAGCCACTAGACTTGATCTTGTGCTGGTGCGCAAAGTCTTGGAGGAAGGCCTTGCGCAACATTTCGCAGGCTTTGTTCGAGTAGCGATCAATGCGCACAAGCGACAGAAGCAGCGCGAGCTCAAACGGCGACAGTGAGCACTGGCGGATCCGCAACACGGTCAACAGCTCCTTGGCCAGCACTGTATCTTGACGCACAGCAAAGACGAAGTGGTGGATCACAGTGCCCTCCACGTGGATCAACTCCTCCTCCTCCAGCCTGGACTCTGTTATTTGGCTCATTTGGCTCTCGATGTCCAACTGCGGCAGCCCCGGAACGCCGTACATGCAGAAAAGTCAGCACACACCAGGCAGAGGCAGTCACTTAGAGAGGACGCTCAGGAACAAAAGACTGCAGGGTTCAAAAAGGTATTCTGAGCAAGAGACCGCATTCTCAGATAAGCATTTGCTGTCGAGGAGATTGAAGAGGTCCAGGATCGTTTCCTGCCACAAAACACGCAAGACGATCGTGAGCGCCTCCGAGTCCTCCTCAAAATAAGAGGCCAAAATGACCTACACACCAGGATGGTCTGTCGTTGTCCGTGGGTGGAGAGGAGCAGGAGCTGGTAGACGAGGGGCGGTAACTCCTGCAGCTCGAATTGCGATGTCTCACGGGTGACCTTTCGCACCTGCGATGCATGACACGGTGAACGGGTTTCGACATAACAGGAAACTGGGCGTGTGTTTGAGGACAGTGCGGGCAGGGGAGCAGGGACGGGGCGCCACTTACGGTCATCTTGAGCTCCTTGTCGTCTGGATGCAGGTCTTTGATGGTGGTTACGAGCGGCACGACCATAAACTGAGGCCACTTGATGCTCAAATTGCCGCACAGGCGCGTAAAGACATAATCGCGGAACGAGGAGCCCGAGAAGCTGGTCACGACATTTGTCGCGCCTTGCACGCTGCTATTGTTCATCTTCTTCACCTTCAAGCTAGTTTCCTTGGCCGCCTGCACACACACACCAGTAAGCACTTGCAGCACATCTCTGCTAGCGCACGCACCTGCAACACTGCGCTCCCCGCGCGGCAGCCCTGCTGGAAAACAAACGGGAACGCAGGGACCGAGAGTAAAAGCTTGGGCAGCAGCTCCAGGATTTTGGCGAGGTTCTCGTGCGCGCTGCTGATGGCTTCTAGTATTGCCATCACGATGGTGGCGCCCTCATTGGCGCCAAGCGCGTCCATCTATGGTCATCATCAGAGGGCCGTGCAGTCAGTCCGCACAGCCAGGCGCCCACAAAGGTGGAGGGCGCGGAAAGGTCTACCACGCGCCTGGGACAAAGCATCGCAGGCAAGGCGCGACCTGGTTCGAGACAAATGTGAAGACTTCGCGGCCGCGGCGGCCAGCTGTCGCGGTTGGCTCTCGGATGAACACCTGTGCAGACATGCGCACGTCACGCGCTCGATCTGCTGGCCGCGCGGTAACGGGGCGCGGGGGCGCAGACAGGGGAGCAGCCGCGCCAGCGGAGGCCAGCGGGGGAAGGGGGAGCCGGACAGGAACGACATACCTCGGCGAGCGAGAGGCAGAGGGCGCTGCCCCGCGGTGTGCCCGCCGCGCAGGCGAGCTGCAGCACCTTGAGCACATCACCCACGTCGCCGTCGCCTGCCTCGAGCACCAGCCCAGGCAGCTGGTCGTCCCGGAGCTGCCCGATAACGTCCTGCACCTCGGAGAGCCACAGCGCGTTCCCGCCCCCGCGCGCGGCCGGCTGCTGCGAGAGCGACACCTGGCTGCAGCTCAGGTGGTGTGCCGCGTGTCCCCCGAGCGGCTCGGTGGCGCGGCTGCGGAAGGCCTCCAGCACTTCCTGCAGCACAGCTCTCGTCTCCATCGCGCAGTGGCTGAACACACGGGCACAAGGGCGCGGATGGTTCGTGGCTAGGTGCCTTTTCTACAGTGTCCCCCGGCCAGGGGTGTTTGTGACCGGGCGTCTACCGGGCCCGTCAGCGAGTGAACAAAGTCACAAAGTGAAGGGAACCTCCGATGACGCAGTCGGACCCTAGACCCGGTGACGCCTGGCCGCCGCTCTTGCAGCTGGAGCATCAGTTGAGCGCCGCGCTCGAGGGCGCGGAGCGTCTCCATCTGCGCGCGGGGCGCTGCGGGCACGCGTGTCTGGCGCACCAGCGCCTCCAGAGCGTGCACAGAGATCTGGCCCGCATGCGCGAGGAGCACCGGCGCGACGTGGCGGAGCTCTCCGAGGAGCTACGGCACCTGCGAAGCGAGCTCAAGGCGAGAGAGGCGCAGCTCCGGCTCGCGCAGTTTCGGCACAATGAGGCCCTTGGCCGGCTCGGCTCGGTCTTTCAGGAGTGCGGCACGGTGTCGCAGCAGCTCCGGCGCGAGGTGGTCTTGCTGCGGGGCAACGTCGCGCGCGGCATTCGCGTCGCCTTTCAGCGGGGCAGGGGCGGCGCTGAGCTCAAGGCGCTCGACGAGGTGGAGCGGCTGCGGCGCATGCCCGTGGCGGCGGAGCTACAGGTGCGCGACGAGCAAGTCAAGCAGCTGGCCCTGGAGCTGGCGAGCCTCTCGCAGGACGCCAACGCCGAGCAGATCCGGTGGTTTCCTGCCTCAATTTGCACCGCCACGCCGTAATGTCGCAGCGCGGAGGCAGATGGTACATCCGGACGGACGAAAATTACGGTGCGCGCTGACGGGTTGCTACTGGATGCGGCAGGATGGAGCAGAGACTCAAACGGGAAAGTGAGAGGAGGCTGCAAGAGCTCAGCGAGGAGCGTGAGCAGCATAAGCAAAATGAGAGCCTGATCGGCTCAAAAGTTTTCAAGGCGACTGCCCTCGGCGCTGACCAAGGCGGAGGTAGCGCGGACAGGGCCCGCGGCCTTGAGCCACTAAAGTGAGATGCGTTGTCCCCATCCCCCCCCGCGCATTTCCTTGCCAACGCATGCCACACCAGCACGATGGTGTCGCAAATGTTTCGGTCCAGAACGTCGGCGGACATGGCCATTTGTGTGTGTTTTTCGTTTGACAGCAAGATTTTTTGCGTGTGCTACCAGGCGTAAGAGCGGGAGGAACGAAAAAAACCCACATGCTGGTCACCACCAGCAACAGGAGCATGCGCACCGCGATGAGCAGGTGGAGGGGAAGGAGGGAGCCAACGCTACAGAGCTCCTGGACGAGGGGCCGCGCCTCAGTGTGGATGCCTCTGGCCTGGATGGCGTTGGGGCGTCGACGTCTGAAACGAGATATGCCACCTCACTTGGGTGTCCAAAGGGCGACAGTTGCATCCCCGAAGGAAGAGAGAGCGATTATCACCACGTTGCTGACATTCAGGAGAGTGTCAGACGAGCTACCTTCCAGCTGGAGATAGCTTTGTCTCTTTTGTATGAGGACGACGGTGAAGGCAACAACGGGAAAGTTATCCCAGGGTTGACTGATCCAGAAGGACTTTCTTGATGCAATTCTTGATGCAAGTTCGCTTTTCAAGTGTAATTAAATTTATGCAAATGTAATCCGAGTATTTCGGATCTTGAGAAACAGGCAACAACCCTGAATTTTGAATGGAATCGTGGGAAACGAGCAGCAACACAGATCTGCCTAGAAAATCGGGGGGACAACCAGAGCGTCACGGTCACGGGCGAGCCGTAAAACTGTCAGGTCCTACGCTCTGGTTTTCTTCCAGTTTTCTTGGCAAATCCGTGTTGCGGTCAGCTCGTTCCGACAGTG
>Ga0315899_10005246_pt1 | contig 13995 bp, 9 predicted proteins | sample LakEriMetagenome_2_FD_203518 | JGI IMG/M metagenome (GOLD analysis project Ga0315899, IMG submission 203518) | Freshwater fungal communities from buoy surface, Lake Erie, Ohio, United States - Buoy 4 MA112 | ecosystem: Environmental > Aquatic > Freshwater > Lake | place: USA: Lake Erie, Ohio... | reverse complement strand
TTCTTCTTTCTCAAAATAAGCATCAATAAGTAGGTTCTTTTGCTTAGAAGCCTCTACCGCCAGTTCATCGCAGCGTTCATTTTCAAGGTGTCCATTATGTCCTTTTACCCAAGTAAATCGAATCTGGTGTTTTTTATAGACTTCTAAAAATCTCAGCCAGAGATCTTTATTTTTTTTGCCTTTAAAATTACTCCTGACCCAGTTAAACACCCATTTTTTGTCAACTGAATCGATAATATATTTTGAATCTGAATAAACCATAATATCTTGTCCAGATTTTTTAATGCTTTCTAAACCGGTGATTACAGCAAGTAATTCCATTCGGTTATTGGTTGTTTTTCTATAACCCTCAGAAATTTCTTTGTAATGCTCACCTGATTGTAATATAACTCCAAATCCTCCTGGACCTGGATTGCCGCTAGAAGCACCATCAGTGTAGATATTAATCATTAAAAAAGCTTTTAAAGTGCAATTATAATGTTTTAGTTTTTAATCGAATTGAATTACCGATTACAATTACATCAGAAAATGCCATAGCCAAAGCCCCAACCATTGGGTTTAGAAAACCTAATGCCGCTATCGGTATAGCCACAACATTATAGAAAAAAGCCCAAAAAAGGTTTTGCTTAATTGTCAGTAGGGTATGATTGCCAATTCTAAGCATGTTATCAATTACAGAAAGATCATTTTTTAACAAGATAACCTCGGCAGACTGTATAGCGATCTGACTAGCACTGCTCATTGAAATTCCTACATCCGAAGTGGTTAGCGCAGGGGCATCATTTATTCCATCACCAACCATGCCTGTTTTACCTCTTTTTTTAATTTTTTCAATAATTTCAAGCTTCTGATCTGGTTTGGTTTCGGCATATACTTCTTCAATTCCCAAAAAAGCAGCAAGAATATCGCAGTTCTTTTTTAGATCACCACTAAGTAAAACAGGCTTAATGTCCATTTTTTTTAACGTATTGATTATTTTTGAAGCATCTGGTTTAACCTCGTCTTCTATTGAAATTCTTGCAATAAGATCTCCATTCATTTTTAGAAAAAGACTAAAATCTTCCTGATCAACTTCAGAATTTAAGAGCTGCAATGATCCAAATTCGTAAGTATTACCGTTTGAATCTGATCCGGTCATTCCGACCCCTTTTTCTTCTGAAACTTTAGTGAAAATTATCTTTTCTGGGGATTTCGAACTTAACTCTGATAGTAAAGAACGGGCAATTGGATGATTTGAGTAAGCTTCGATGCCATAAATAATAGATTCAACTTTCTTTATGGAGGTATTAATCGCATCGATCTTTTTGATTTTAAAGTTCCCGGTTGTGAGCGTGCCTGTTTTATCAAAAACCATGTATTTTATCTTAGCTATCTCTTCCAATGTATTTCCACCTTTGATCAGTATACCATTTTTAGCAGCCCTTCCTAAACCAACCATAACTGCAGTTGGTGTGGCTAAGCCCATTGCGCATGGACAAGAAATAACTAAAACAGCAATTGCATTGAGCATCGATTTTTGAAAACTTAGATCAAATGAATAAAAAGCTAAAATAAAAGTCAGCACAGCAATACTCACTACCACTGGAACAAAGATTGCCGCAACCTGATCTCCCAGTTTTTGAATTTTAGGTTTTGCAGATTGTGCATGTTTCATCAAATCTATAATTTGTGATAAAACGGTATGCTTTCCTGTTTTACTTACTAAAATATGTATAGCACCCTTTTCTATAAGTGTGCCACCAATCACCTGATCGTATTTTGTCTTTTCTACTGGCAAACTTTCTCCAGTTAACATCGATTCATTTATAGAAGCTTCCCCCCAGATAATTTCTCCATCAACAGGAATTTTATCGCCAGAATTAATCACTAAAATATCTCCTGGTATTACTTCTTGAGAATTAACGGTAACTATTTCTCCATTTACTAGTTTATTTGCATTCAACTTCTGGAATTTCATCAGTTCCTTAACCGCAGAGGTAGTTTGAGAAACAGATCTCTTCTCCAAAACATTTCCTAATAGAACCAATGAAATTATGGTTGCAGCAGTTTCATAGAATAAGAAATCAGGACCAAAATTTTGAATAGTTCCCCAAAGACTATATATAAATGCGGCACTTGAGCCGATAAAAATTAGAACATCCATATTAGGGATGCCATTTTTTAATGAATTAAAAGCACTTTTACCAAAATGTATACAACCTAACGCGTAGACCGGAATACATAAAATTAACTGTACAATTGGGTTGTGTAGAATATGAAAGGGAAGAAACATATGGGAGAACAGGGGAACAGTAAAAATTAAACTGAAATAGAACTTATTCTCAACTTTTTCATAAAATTTTTCCGCTATGGGTATACTTTCTTCACTTACTTTATAACCTAAACCTTCTATATCTTTGATTATTTTCGAAGTCTCTGATAGATTTGTTGTTCTAAATTTAACCTCGTTATTGGCAAAGTCTACATAAATGTCATGAAGGCCTTTTTTCTCCAGTAGCTTATGGACAGACAGTGCGCAATTATTGCAATGCATGCCGCTTACCTGAAGTTCAATCAATTCTTCTTTTTCCATAACATGTATTAAAGTAGAGTGTAAACAAATTTAATACTTATGAGACTATTATTTATAAGCTTTAATGGTAATGTTCTCAATAGGATAAGATCACCACATAATAATGAGTGCGAAACGATCTTGTAGCTATTGTAGGTTAGCATCTCACTGATAATCAGTATAGAATTTTAATATAATAAATTTGCAATATCTCCTGAAATGCTTAGTTTTGCACTAATTAAACGGTGGTTGTAGCTCAGTTGGTTAGAGTATTGGTTTGTGGTGCCGAGGGTCGTGGGTTCGAGCCCCATCAGCCACCCTTCATTAAAAGGTCTTAGTTAAAAACTGAGGCCTTTTTTTATTTTTTTAATGTAGGTACAATATTATTATTCCAACCGTTATCTGAATGCTTAGAGTTCCTTGTATTTAATGGGAGGTTTATCGTGCCGAGGGTAATGGTTCTAAGTTAGAGCAACGCACCATAAAAAACCATCTTTCAAAAGCTTTTTCAGTGCGAATAAATGATATGCTAATTGCTCTATTTATTTATTCTTGGTTAATTAAACTTGAATTATTATTAATTTTTAGATACTTCCGATAGCCATCATTTGATCCATATTCGGATTTGTACTTCCACCGCGAATCTCAAGAGTAACGGCAAAAGCTTGTACATTTTTGACAGACTTCATTTTTTTCATTCCTGTGCTGTCTAATTCTGAGTCGAAGACGCCAAGATCTACAGGTTTTCCATCAACCATTGCCCATAGTTGGTATTGATGATCTTCGTCATTAGAAGGCATTTTAATAGAGGAAAGATCAATCATAACTTCTTCCTGTTCAGGATTGAAAGCAATAAGCATGCTTGCATCAGGTGCCTTGTCTGAACCTTTAAGTGTCACTAATTTGTATGAAGCTTGATTTTGATAAAAATTTAAGGCATTTCTAGTATCTCTTAACTCTTCATCTATAAAATTTACCCGACTTGAAAACCGTTCATTGCCAGATTGAAGAATCGCAATCTCATTATAAGAATCAGTTAGTTTATTATTTAGATTTATTAGCAAAATTATGCTGATGAAAAGAAGAGCAAAGCTGGCAGCAAATGCATATTTATAAAATTGACCTAATTTAGATGGTGCACTATTCAATTGACCCGTTTTAGAATTTGATTTTTCTATCGAATACAATACTTTGTCACGCAACGATTTAGAGGGTTCAATTGCATTGTATAAAGCATAATTTAACAGGGCAGATTCAATTTCAATGATCTCTGATTTAATTTCAGGATATATCATGGAATTCTGTTCTACTTCAAGCATTTCTTCATTGCTTAAATCCCCTAGAACATATTGTTCCAGGATGCCACTTTCCAGATATGATTTTATGTCTTTCACTTAATTAAATAACTTTCTTAAAGTGATAATAGCATTCCTTAACCTTGTTTTTACTGTCCCTAGTGGAATTTCAAGTTCTTCTGATACCTCTAAATGTGTAAATCCACGAAAATAAACCAGGTCAAGAACAATTTTCTGTTCGGGTTTCAATTTAGCAACAAGTTCTTTTAATCCCACAACTTCAGGGTTGAGGATATTACCCGATTGCATTTCTATTGTTAATACGTTATTTTCTATGTCCTCAGTTTTCGAGTTGTTGCGAAAATCTTTTGAACGGGTTTTATCAATAGTTATATTTCGTGCTATATTAACCATCCATGTGAACAACCTTCCTTTGGTTGAATCATATGAACTGAATGAATTCCAGATTCTTACAAAAGTATCTTGTAAGAGATCTTCAGCTATTTCTTCATGCTGAATAATCCTGTATATAACACCATATAGTGAAGCAGAGTACATATCATATAAAGCTTTAGCACCGGCATTTTCCTGATTGCGGATAGCCATTACTAATTCTTCTTCTGTGAGGGATTTTTTAATTTTAACGCTCAAAGTTTAGATATGTTTGTCTCAGTTTTTGAACTGATTAACAAATATATAAAAACATAATCCCTAGAAATTATCCCAGGATTATTTGACATTTTTTTGATTAATTATTTTGGCAATACAAAGAATCAATTAAGTGGATAACCCCAATATTTTTTTTGATTTAGATATGCAGTAATAACTCTAGCAGCACCACCATTTTCATCTTTCAAAACTACATTTTACCATTTATCAATGTAGAAAATTTAACTGAAAGAACGTTTTAGGTTGAAATTTTGCTAAGCATAGCCTTGTTTTTAGGTTTAACTAAAGTTTTTCTCTCCTTTTAGAAAGCAGGGTCTGTTTCTCTACGCTTATGACAGCCCCGTGGGCTGCCCTATTTTTTTGCGGGAAATTTAACAGATATCATGAAATTCCGTACAGCAAAAAAGATAAAGCTGCCACTCGGGTTTTTCTAATAGGACCTATGGTTCTATTAATGGAATGCCCGTTCCGATGAAAAACATCCTCAGGTAAATAAACCTTGCCGAAGGAGGTATCATTCCCTGTGGTTGGTGTTTTTACCAACCATTTGATAGATGGTTCTTGGTACGGTGAGAACACCGACCAAAGGGGGATTTCTTGTCGGAAATACTCCGGAGGAACGGACTGAACTAAGCTATAAAACGCAGGTATTGGTTTCAAAAATCAATTAATACTAACCTAGAGCATCATGAGATCAATTTTAATGGCATTTTTAATCTACTATAAACTAGTATAAATTTTCAAAACTTGTCCGGTTTAAAGTGTTCAGTAAATCCGATAATCAATTTTTAACTCTTAATTGAAAACAGATTGTCTGTTTTTTACATTAATACTCTTTTCCACCAGATGGCAATAAAAATAATTTGGATATTCAGATTTTATTCTAATTTTTGAATAGGTTACCTTATTGTAATTTTATTGAAATCAGGGTGTATTTTTTGAATTAATACGTACTCTTGTTACAATATGTCATTATTCTTTTTAATTGTCAGAATAGTGTTTGGCAAATAAAAAATAAATGACTTTGAACCATCTAATTTCCAAGAAGATTTAATTACATCTGATTATACAAGTTAAAACAAACAATGAAAACTAATTTTAAAGGCCGTTTAGTCATATTTTTACTTCCATTTATTTTCCTGGCTGGAGAGAGTATAGCTCAGCGCTATCCTGGTCCGTTAAGTCCGGAAGAGTCAATGAAGAAACTCAATGTTGCACCAGGCTTCAAAGTTTCATTGTTTGCATCCGAACCTCATGTTTTTGATCCTGTATCGCTTGAATTTGATGAGGAGGGAAATGCCTATGTGATTGAAATGCCGGATTATCCTTACGAAGTAGAGCCTGGAAAAGGTCATGGCCGTATTCGTATCCTGAAAGATACAGATAGCGATAGTAAAATCGATCAGTCGATCATATTTGCCGAAAATGTAACTGAAGCTACCAGTATGTTACCATGGAAGGGCGGACTTATTGTCACAGCCGCTCCAAATATTATCTACCTTAAAGATACCAATGGTGATGGAAAATCAGATATCAGGGAGGTTCTGTTTTCGGGGTTTTTTCAAAATAATTCTGAGGCTCAGGTTACCAGTCTGAAATTGGGTATCGATAATTGGATTTACGCAAATAATCGTGGTCAGAGTGGTAAAGTAGTTTTCAGTAAGACACCAGATGCAAGGCCGGTCGAAGTAAAGGGCGCAGATTTCCGTTTCAGATTAGACCGTGATGTTTTTGAACTCGAGACTGGTCCCGGACAATTTGGACAAACAATTAACGACTGGGGTCATCGCTTTTTTTCAGAGAACTCAATTCATTTACAACAAGCAGTTATTCCTTGGAGATATACGCATAGGCATGCATTCATGCCTAGCAGCAAATTCAATGTAACTATCACAGATCATGAGGAGATTATGTTTCAGGAAATTCCACCAGCCTACTGGAGATCTGAAAGAAGTGCCCGTAGAAATAGAGTGTTTAAAGAGGCAAATCTTAATCGGATAGAATGGGAAAAAGGTCGCTTTTCTGGAGCATCTGGAGGAACAATCTATAATGGAGATGCTCTCCCAAAGGAATTTTATGGTAATGTTTTTACGGCAGACGTTTCAGGAAGTTTGATCCATAGGGATGTTTTGAGTCAAAGTGAAACTAATCCAGTGATGCTTGCAAAACGTACTGATTCAGAAAAAAACAGGGAATTTATTTACTCAACTGATACCTGGTTCCGCCCGGTAACATTTTCAGTTGGACCTGATGGTTATTTATATATTTTAGATTATTACAGGCAACATATTGAAACTCCAGTTTCAATTCCTGATGATCTCAAAGCTGAAATGGATTTCATGGCAGGCAGCGATATGGGTAGAATTTATAGGCTACTACCTGAAAATGCAAGCTATCAGGGAGTTAAGGTAGAACTGAAGCAGGCTACCGGACTTCAATTGGTCGATTATCTGTCGCATAAAAATGGTTGGTATCGTAGCACTGCACAACGTTTACTGCTTGAACGTCAGGATAAAACTGTTGTCCCTGCAGTTACATCACTGTTTTCAACTAGCCCTGATCCGAGAACAAGATTACATGCTCTTTATGTACTTGAAGGTTTAAATGCTCTTGATGAAAAAATAGTTAAACAATCTTTGCTCGATTCTGAATCTGGAGTGCGTGAAAATGGCATCATGCTTGCAGAAAGATATTCTAAAATGGTAAAGCTATTAATCCCAATGGTAAATGACCCATCTAAACGTGTTTCTTTGCAGGCCGCACTTAGTCTGGGACAATTCGAGGGAAAAAGTGTGGTTGCCGCTTTGGCTGAAGTAATCAGTAAATATGGGCAGAATGATTGGTTCAGGAGTGCTGTTCTAAGCTCGGAGGCTGGTTCTTCAGTGGAAATTTTAAACTCATTAATAAAAGATAAAACATTTTTCATTAAAGGTGAAAGTTGGAAACTAAGTTTCATCCAGGATTTATCCAACATTATAGGAGCCAGATATAATAAAGAACAATTTTCAGCCTATTTAAAAACATTATCAACTGATTTGCTGTCGGCAGCTAATGTACAGCAAGCAGCTCTTAAAGGGCTTAAAGCAGGATTAAATAAAGGTGAGTCAACAAAGGAACTTGCTGCTAAACTAAATACGAGCTCAGTTGAGGAAGTGAGGCAAGGATTTCTAACTCTCAGAACAGAATAGAAATATTCTGAAATAGTATTTTACTGTTTCAAATTAGAAAGATGGAAAACCAAAAATATTCAAGAAGAAAGTTCATTGGTAAGTATATTCTTGCCGGTACAGTTTCATTAAGTACAGGGGTGTTGATTGCCGGCAGTGCTGTGAGTGGAATAGCAAAGGAAGGGGATTTAAAACAGCAGACCAATAACCCACAGTCTGCACAAAATAATCCATGTGATGATTTGAAAGGAGTTAGTGCCGATGAGATTGCAAAACGTAAAAAGCTTGCATATGTAAACAAAACACCAATTCCTGATAATCATTGCAGTAATTGTGTACTTTATCTTCCTCCTGCAAAAGATAAACCATGTGGGGGTTGTATGTTATTTAAAGGTCCTGTTCGCCCAGAAGGATATTGTGCATATTGGGCTCCAATTAATAATTAGGGGAGTATTGATTATCAGGTATCAACTAAATTCTGTATCGTTGACTAATGACTTATTGGAACAATGAACTAAAACTAAGGGTAATTACTTTTTAGCAGGATATTTCAGACATCGGACATTAGCAAACAGACAACTTAACATGAGAATTCTATTCTGCATTTTTTTCTTAGCTCTGGGTTATTCCGGTTTTGCTCAAAAAAGACAACAAATTCAATATTCAGTATCAGCGAATTCTCAGGGGACTTCTGATGCAGTAATTGTTGATGATGTACCGCTGGTTCATACCACACAATTTCTACCTATTGATAAATCAGGAGCGATTATTGGAAAAGGTGATGTTATTGCTCAGTTTAATCAGGTTTTTTCGAATATATCTTTCGCTTTAAAAATGGCTGGGTCAAATCTTGACCAGATAGTAAAACTTAATATTTATCTCAGCAGCTCAAACTCTGTGCCTGTAGTTTTGCAAGAAATATCAAAGATGTTTAAAGCAGGTAAAAGTCCGGCTTTAAGTTTTGTTGCCGGTAATCTTTCTCATACAGACGCATTGATCTCCGCTGATGCAATAGCGATTTCAGTTAAAAGTAATCCTGAAAGTGTTAAATATTTTATGCCTCAGGATTTTTCTTCAAATCAGGGTATCGCCGGGGCCGCAATATTACCATCTGGTCCGGTTGTTTATGTTTCTGGACAAGCTGCCAAAGGAGAACTGGCTGAAGCCACCCGCGCTACTTTGGAGCAGCTTATCTCAACTCTCGCCTCTATAGGTCTCGAAAAAAAGGATATTGTTCAAATTAAATCTTTTATCAGGCCAATGTCCGACTTACAAGTAGTGGAGCAGGAGTTCGCTAATTTTTTTAAAGGAACTAATATTCCACCAATGGTTAATGTTGAATGGACCAGCAAAGATCCTGTGATTGAAATTGAATTAATTGCCTCATCACCTGCTACGGGAGCTAGATCTAGTCAGCAGTTGGATTTTATTACGCCTCCGGGTATGTCAGCTTCTCCTGTTTACTGCAGGGTGATCCGGATAAATTACGGTCAAAAAATTTTTATCTCAAGTCTTTACGGACAAAAAACCGAAGATGCTGATTCCGAATTGTCAACTATTTTTAATTCGTTAGGTACGATTTTAAAAAAGACAGGTAGTGATTTTAGGCACTTGGTCAAAGCAACCTATTATGTTAGTAATGATGCTTATAGTGCAAAATTAAACGAAATTCGCCCAAAATATTATGATCCGCTTCGTCCACCGGCTGCCTCAAAAGCGATGGTTAAGGATGTTGGAAAAGCTCAGGCAGGTGTTTCTATTGACATGATCGGGGTTGTAATTAAGTAGTTGGTTTCTTTTCAATCCAACCTTAATTTTTAATGGCTACCTTATATTTTTTCATTAAATAATATATATTTATAAACGGGTACGTAAACGTCTATATATGCTTAGTCATTATTTTCTTTTTTGACTGGTATTGAATCAATATAAATTCATAAATTGTTATTGATTGTTTTAGTTTATCCGATGATAAATTATGAATTAAATTTTTGAACACGGCCAACCTCTGGTTTAATAATACTAATGTGGATAATTTAACTGCCAAAACTTATAATTCAGGATTTCATGAGGCTCATGATACTTATAATGCATTATCAGCTGCCAGTGACGGAAATATTTATTACGTTTTATCTTCAGATCAAATCCATGTTGGAGGTAAAATGTATCTGTATGATCCAAAGAAGGATGAAACTGAATTCCTTGGAGATTTGACTGAAATATGTGGAGAGAATAATCAAATGTCAATACCGCAGGGTAAAAGTCATGTCAGATTCTATGAAAGGAACGGCAAACTTTACTTTTCAACTCATGTTGGTTATTATGAACTCATAAATGGAATGGACCGTCTTCCAGTTAATCCTCCCTCAGGATATAAATTATACCCGGGTGGACGTATTCTTTCTTATGACATGAAAACCAAAGAGTTCGAAAGCCTCGCTCTAATTCCAAATGGGGAAGGTATGGTTTCAATGACCATGGATTGTGACCGTGGCCATGTTTTTGGTATTTCCTGGCCAAAAGGTAATTTCATTCACTACAACATTGATAAAAATGAACTCAAAGATCTAGGTCTGACGTCTGGTACCGGCGAAGCAGGGGAGCCTGGTGATGATTTCCGTTCTTTATGCCGTTCACTTGTGGTTGACCCAGCAGATGGAATCGTATATTTTTCAACTTCAAAAGGAGATATTTTTAGTTATAATCCCGAGAAATTCAAAATAGATATACTTGAAGATGTAAACCTCAGACTTGATTATTTCGGCAAATACGATCCCTCCAGACCAGGAAGTATGGGTTATAATTGGAGGGAAATTTTCTGGTACAAACCTGAGGGCCTAGCCTATGGAGTTCATGGTAATTCAGGTTATTTATTCAAGTTTGATCCTCAAAAATCTTTAGTGGAACTGATCAGGAGAATTACATCTGAACCTTCTGCAAAAAGTGGAATGTTCGATCAGTTTAGCTATGGTTATCTTGGTTTTCAGCTTGGTCCTGACGGTGAAACCATTTATTATCTTACAGGTGGCCCAATTTATATCCATGGAAAGCGCGTTAATGGACAGTCTGAAATAGCTAAAGGCGGAGCAAAAGGTCTGGAAAATCTCCATCTAATTACCTACAATATTCCCGATGATATCTATATAGATCATGGTCCAATTTTTTATCAGAATGGAGATCGGCCATTGTATGTCAATTCGATTGCAATTGGTAAAGGAGGTGAAGTTTACGCGCTAGCAAGAATTACGGAAAATGAACATACCCGTACAGACCTGATAAAAATAGCTGATCCATTTAAAAAGATTAAAAGTTAAGAACTTTATAATTTCTTTAGTTATAATTTATTGAAGTAATTTTTACTTTAATGATCATTATCATGGAGTTAAACAAATTTTCAGCAATTATAAGATTGCAAATGAGGTGTTATATTTATTTTAACGAATTGAAGATGTAAGTATGACTATAATCTCAAAAATTCTTTTGATCCTCTTTTTGATTTTTAATTATTTACCTGCTCAGTTTGGTCAAATATTAAAATATGTAAATGAACCGAAGGAACAGCAATCGATAATCTCTGCTCAACATAAAAAGAAAAGAGATCAAATCCTTAAAAATTTGGAAAAAGTGATGGGTAAACTTCCCGACCGCTTAAATTTACCCGATTTTGATATTAAGATCTTAGATAGCGTTAAGGAGGATAGATTCACCAGATATACACTTAATTTTTTAGTTGCAGAAAATGAACGCTTACCTGTTTACCTGTATGTTCCAAAGCAGAGCGGCATTATTCAAAAAATTCCTGCCATGTTGGTTTTACACGGAACAAGTGAGCTTGGAAAAGGTGTTGTAGATGGCCAGGGTCCTTTACCGAACCGGGCACATGCGCGTGAGCTTGCTCAGCGTGGTTATGTAGTTATTGCACCTGATTATCCAAGTTTTGGAGATCTCAAGAATCATGATTTTTATACCGATAGATATGAATCAGCAACCATGCAGGCTATTTTCAATCACATGCGTTGTGTTGATTTGCTGCAAAGCAGACCTGATGTAGATTCTGAAAATATTGGAGTAATTGGTCATTCACTTGGAGGTCATAATGCCATGTTTGTTGCGGCCTTTGATACCCGAATTAAGGTAGCTGTTTCAAGCTGTGGTTGGACTCAATTTGAGTATTACAACATTGGTGATGAAGGATCTAAGAAATATGGTGGCCGACTTGGTCCATGGGCACAAACAAGGTATATGCCCTTGATTAGAACTAAATATAACCTGGACACAAAACTTATCCCCTTTAATTTTGATGATGTTATTACCGCAATTGCCCCCAGAGCTTTTTTCTCTGTATCACCCTTGCGGGATAGAAACTTTGATGTAATAGGGGTAAAGGAGGGTATTTCAATAACTGAAAAAGTATATCGGAGGTTGAAAGCTTCGGATATGCTTCAGGTGAGGTATCCTGATGCTGGTCATGATTTTCCTGTTGAAAATAGAAAAGAGGTTTATGGTTTTTTAGATAAAACCCTCAATCATACCCCGCTTGATGCTCCTTTAAAATAAATCCATGCTGATTTTCTGATTATATATTTATTTAAATAATTTATATCCTATGATAAAATTGAAACTCCGGATCTCAGCTATAAATCCAATTTTAATAATTCACTTTCTACTTATTCCTGTATTAGCAATATCGCAGGATGCTGTGGTTCTGCAAGATCATCAAAAGTATAGAAAGGAAGTTGTTGAAAATATGCAAAAGGTAATGGGTAAATTACCAAAGCGATCAGATTTTAAACGTTCTGATATTCTGGTGATTGATAGTGTTATCGAACAGAGTTTTATCCGTTATAATATACTTTTTACAGTTGAAAAGAATGAGGTTCTTCCCTTGTATCTGTATATTCCAATACAAAGAGGTGCTCCTAAAAAACTTCCAGCCATGCTGGTTTTACATGAGACTGACCCAATGGGTAGAAAAGCTGTAGACGGACAGGGAAATAAAGCTAATAGGGCTCATGCAAGGGAACTTGCGCAGCGTGGATACATTGTTATTGCTCCTGATTTTCCTAGTTTTGGTGATACTGAAGATTATGATTTTGAAACAGATCGTTATAAATCAGGAACTATGAAAGGTGTTTTTAATCATATGCGTTGCGTTGATTTGCTTCAAAGTAGGCCTGATGTTGATGACAACAATATTGGAGTGCTGGGACACTCACTTGGTGGACATAATGCAATCTTCCTGGCTGCAATAGATGAACGAATAAAAGTGGCAGTTAGTAGCTGCGGTTGGACGCAATTTGATTATTATAATATCGGGGCTGTGGCTGAAAAGAAATATGGAGGTAGGCTGGGACCCTGGGCCCAAACACGCTATATGCCATTATTGAGAACTAAGTATAATTTAGAAAATAAAAATGTTCCTTTCGACTTCAATCTTATGATTTCGGCAATAGCACCAAGGGCATTTTTTTCAGTTTCTCCAACAAGAGATTCTAATTTTGATTTTAAAGGGGTGAAGGTTGGAATTGAATTGGTAGAACCGATTTACCGTCATCTCAATTCATTAGATAAACTGCAGGTACGATATCCTGACAATGCGCATGATTTTCCACTTGAAAGTCGTAAAGAAGCCTATAATTTTATTGATAAAATACTGAGCCATACACCCAGATTTACAGAATTCAGATAATTTAATCTGCTACTGATGCAAAAAAATAATTATTCAAGACGTGAATTTTTAGTTAAAAATTCATTTTTAGGACTTGGTGCAGCATTAACAATGGGCCTTTCTCCCTCATTGTTGGCAAATACTTTAGATCTAGTTTCAGACCGGGATCTCAGAAATAACTCGGAGCCAATCATCGATATTCATCAACACACAGATTATAGTGGTCGTTCAAATGATTTGCTGATACCTCATCAGCGTGCAATGGGGGTCACAAAAACAATTTTACTGCCGGCAGGTCGTCCGCTCAGTTATGGTTCTACCTATTACGGATATAGTAATGGATTGCAGGCTAAAGCTACGGGTAACGAAGTATGTTATCAATTTGCAAAAGCACATCCTGATGAATTTATTTTCGGGGCAAATGAAGTTCCGGATATGCCTGGTGCAATTCTGGAAATTGAAAAATATCTCAAGCTCGGAGCTCCTGTAATCGGAGAGCTTAAATTCGGACTCGATTGTGACTCTCCGGCAATGCAGAGTATTTATGAACTGGCAACTTCTTATAATGTTCCTGTATTGATGCACTGGCAACATAATATGTACAACAGAGGTATAGAACGTTTTCACACCATGCTCAAAAAATAT
>Ga0315899_10005244_pt1 | contig 13995 bp, 21 predicted proteins | sample LakEriMetagenome_2_FD_203518 | JGI IMG/M metagenome (GOLD analysis project Ga0315899, IMG submission 203518) | Freshwater fungal communities from buoy surface, Lake Erie, Ohio, United States - Buoy 4 MA112 | ecosystem: Environmental > Aquatic > Freshwater > Lake | place: USA: Lake Erie, Ohio... | reverse complement strand
ACAAGACACAGAATCATCCGAATGAGCTGGTCATATTTCTTTTGCAGCTCCCACTTGACTTTTGCGCATCGCACCACGAACAACCCAAGATTTACTTGATCTGGAATTGACGATTCTATCGCCGCTCGCTTGTTCAGCAGCATCTGGATTTCCACCTGGTCTTCAGCCAGAGACAAATTGCGCTCCTCGTACGTGCGAACGTACTCGCTGATGTCCGTGTTGAGAAACTCGACATAGTTGTCATACAACTTGAGGTATGCATCCAGAGGCTTCACGGCCTTCTTCATCTGCCCCACCATCTTCTCGCGCGCCTTGTGCACCTCAGGGTCCTCAACGGTCGCAACGTGCAGTGATGCACTGCCAAGCCGCCCTAGGAACATTTTCGTGATGAGCAGGGAGTCGAGCTTAGTGATATCGCTGATTGAACTTAGACCTTGATCAAAGATCTTGATGGGCTCGGCGCCCAAGTCAGCGGGTTTCGTGGTATAGTTGACCATTCCCTCCACGATCTTGAGGTCTAGCAGAAAAAAGGGCTCGGCCACCGCCGCACCGCCGCCCCCTCCCCCCCCCGGCGACACTACCACGTGTGGAGGGGGCACGAACTTGACCTTGACAGTGTCCGTGGAAAGTATCTCGACTTCAAACGACGCGATTTCGTCGATCATTTGAGTGTAGGCTTTGATGCTGAGGTCGGCGAGCACGCGCAGCCCCTGCTCCATAACGTACTGCATCTGTTTTAGTAACGGCCGGATGGGGCTCTTGTCAAAGGCTTCCCTATCCGAACATGTCAGATCCTTCCACGAACCCGTGCCGCTGAAGGGTTCGAGCGGCAGCGCAACGCCCATGCGGAGATTCTCTGTCCAGTTGCGCTTCAGCGTCTGCGCTGTATACTTGTAGCAGTCCTGCTGGAGCCTCTGGAACTCGGCGAGCGACATGGGCTTTTTGAGGTCCGTGGCAAATAGTCTCAAGTCCACAATCTTGTTGCACTCCCCTGACACACAAGCACAACAGTCAGTGCCCTGTTGTGTTTACTATGTACAGCCACTATGTCGAGGACTTTGGAGAAAACGTTGTACTCGCCGTGCACGTTGCACAGCGCTTTGATCACCTCCACCTCCATCATCATCGTCTTTCCTCTAAAGCTCTTGCCCGCTCCGCTGTCATATGTAAAAGACCTAGCTTAGATGCAAAAAGGACCTAGTATAGAGGTAAAGGTGTCACAAAAGGAGACCTACCACTGGGTGACTAGGCAAACCTGCAGTGGAATTCAAACAGTCCCGGTATAGAAGTAGAGAAACAGACCAGCAATGAAATAAATGACCAGCAGTCATAAGAAAAAGACCAGTAGTCGTACGTGGCCATGGGCACAGTTCCAACAAGCGGCGCGGGAAGGCGGGGCTTCACGGCGTGAAGCGTTAGCGAAAGTTTGCGGAAGACCTCACACTGTGTTTTGTCTTGAAAGCTGTCTGTGAGGACGCACTTGTTTAATCCGCGGCTGTATTCTCGCTGAACCTCTTGGACCAACTGCACAAGCATCCCGCTGGCCTCCCCAAACATGGCCAATTTCTTCGAGTTCACCGCCCAGTTGCGTATGCGTGCATGCTGAGCTTGGGTCAGAGCCGGTAGGTCATCGGTTGGCATGTTGTCAACGCACAAATTGAAGCGCAGGTGGGACTCGGCAGCAACCCGCGCCTGCAGAGCCCGCCCACGACTGGCGTCAGCGGCTGGCAAAAGAGCCTAACAGACAGGCAAAACAGACCTAGTCAAGAAGCAAAAGAGACCTGGAGAGCTCGGTCAAGACTGGCGGCTAAAGTGGCCAAAGAGCCCAATAGAGAGTCAAAAGAGACCTAGTAGAGGGAAGAAGAGACCTGAAGAGCCCGGGCAAGACTGGCGGCGTACTGGTCGGGTTGTTGCCCGAGCAAGAGGACGCGGTGCCGGAAGACCGTCTGCCCAGTGACAAAAGAGACCTGTTAATTCGCCGAAAGAACTACACACACACACATACACACACACACACCTGGGACGCGATGAGGCCACAGACGACGACTTGGTACGAGTGCTTCTTGACGCCCACCACCTGGCATGGCACCCAGCACCCTGCGCCCTCGATGTCGAGGTCCAGCGCCACGCCCAGGACCTATCCATATGCAATTTACTGTTTATTACTACTGCATCTCGAACAAGACTAACGTCCAGAATCATCATTCATCATCATCATATCATATCATACTGTGGTCATGATCATTTTTAGGTAAGTACTGTAGAGTGCTGCGAGTCCCAACCAGTATGGCTTCTATACTACTTGTATACCAGGTTTGTCACGTCAGCCTCAGTGTATGTCAATCTACATCGTCCATATCACGTTAGTAAATGTTGAGGTGTGAAGTAAACATATCTATACTGAGTAAATGTCTATCTAAAGACATTGTGCATCATGTCAGTACACGGGGTGAGTAATTTTTATTGGTATAACGTTCAGTAACCAGTAAACGTCGATGCAGAGAGAGCGTATGGTTTATTGGTACTCAATTCAGTAACCTCTAAACCGCAGTGGATACGTCAGCCGACGCCGCGTGGCAAGTACACATGTCTCATGTGCATACATCATGCAAATCATTGAATTGACACACACACCACATGATTGGGGTCAGAGTCAAACGCCGCGGCCTTGGCATCATGTTGACCCTCGTCAAACTCAAAGAAGAGCACCAGGGGTATCGAGCGCTGGTTCACTGCCAGACATTTCCCAAAGTCAGTGCGCCCAGTCTGCTTTCTATGCAAGTTCGCTGCAGAGTCGCTTTTTGACAGCATCATGGAATCTGCCTGGTGCGTCGGGTTCAGACCACTGTATCCCCAGCCGAGAGCACGAACGCTCAACATTTGCGGCAAGCCTGAAGAGCTCAGGTGTGCCGGGAAACGGCTGGGTGAGCCTGACCATCTCTGCCCCCTCCACGCCCGTTAAAAAAAGGAACTATAATGTGTTCTCTGGCAGTTGAAAGTCACTGAACGCACGCGGTGGTAGCATGTATGTACCACCATCAACGCGTGGGCAGTGGCAGTCCAACGCCTACAACATCTTTGTCCCCCGCTCGCAGAGCTACATGGCGGAGAGGGCGCGCGAGAGGATATTGACGGCGCCTAACAAGCTGGAGATGCACTACAAGAAAGCCCCAGCCGCTGACACAAAGACGCAGAACTACTCGTGAGTGTGTGTGCGCGCGTGGCAAGTGCGTATGTACATTGGACAACTGACGCGCTTTTTCATATGTGTGCGCGCAAGTGTGTATGCCACGGTTGACGCACTCGTCACTTAGTAACGGTCCGTCATGATGGAGTATGTCCATCATGATGGAGTATTCACTCTACTGACTTTGTCTTCTCTCTCTCTATCAGCGTGCATAGCCCGCAGGTGACCGGCTCGCCCTTTCACGTGGCCCCGCGCAGCTTCTCTGAAGGCATCGACCCGCGCGCGCTGATGAACCCCGCCCGCAAGATTAATCCAGACATCATGCCCGTTCTGTTGAATTTCTGGGTCGAGAAGATGCTCAAGTCTCCGAGGAGAGTGCTCAACATTGAGTGCAACGCGCGCGGTGAAACCATACAGTCCAACGCGCTCGGAGGGTCCCATTCTCCCCGCGAGGTGAAACAGATGAGCGATTGCGGAGACAAAAACGTCTTCTCGAGACGCGCCACCGCATGGGCGCCGGAAACATTTCTCAAAAGTGTGTGTTTTTATTACTGCAGTACCTATTACAAAGCTGCTCGCGTGGGGGGAGGGGGATAGTGGAGGACGTGTGCTACGAGAGACGACAAGTGCCCTCGGTGACTTCATGTAGTAAATACATTCGGCCGCTGACTTTTGTGAATATCTGCCAGTACTCGCCTCGCACGCGGAATGTGGATGTGCTGACAATTCCATCTCCGACGAGCGCCAGCAAGCCCGGCAGAACTGCACGGGGAGATACTCGCGACATCATCCGTTTCTCAGACAACATGGTTGATGTTGCAACCCAGCACGGGAAAACACCGAGACAACAAGACACCCAATTGGACGAGTCTGAGGTGATTGAGTTTGGCTCTACAGCGCATCATTGCGGCAGTTTTGATCCCAGGGTCCCTCCGCCCATGCTAGGTCGCGTCCAGCCGCTCGTAACATGGCAGGTGCGGCGTCGGGGATGCATGCCCCAATACGTGCTCTGTGTACCCTGCACCATGCCCGAAAATCTGACGCTGGCCCCCACCCACTGCTCCACTTCTAGGCGGTCCTACCAACGTCGTCGCTCCACGGTACCTAACCCTTAACCCTAAACCGCAAAGACGCCCGCTTCCAAACTCTACACCCGAAAGCCTAAAGCCTAAAGCCTAAACGGATGCTATGGTGTGGTGCAGGTAGGTGCGATCTTCTACCTACGCTCCCCTCTGCAGGATGCCCAAAGCTAAAAGTGACTTTGAGTCGGGGTGCTGGAAAGGCGTACGGAGGCGACGGAATGCACCGTCCGTTTGCCTGTGAGGGCAACTTTGGCTTAGACCCCAGGAGTGCATCATCAGGAAAAAACACGAGTGGTGATCACACCATACTGGTGTTCTGATCACACCGACAGGTGGTGTAATCACACCACCAGGGTATGAACATCATTTAATTTCAATACAAATGTGTGATCACACCACAAGTTAAGTGATCAGAATCGTATGTGCGTGTGTGTGTGTGCGTGTGCACCTACCTCGCTGTCATGCTGCCCTTCGGTGGACGTGACGACTCGCAGAGGAGGAGGAATCAGACGACGAGTACGAGGACGAGGAAGAGGGAGGTTCAAGAGGAGAATTTCCCATGGTGCTGTCTGGATTCCTCAGAATCCGCTGCCTACAAAGCAACCTTTTGGGTTTTGCCCTGTTCAGTTGCATTTTACTTTAAGACACCGGTTTACGGGACCCCCCCACCCCACCTCCGCTTCACTAAACCTTAGTTTTTTTTCTCTGCTTACAAAGCACCTAAAGCAACCTTTGCCTTCCAGGCGAATATCTGTCGATGTCCACTTGTGTCAGTGGAGCCACTCGCTTTCCGGGTGGGTGTGTAAGGGGGGGGGAGGGGAGTGAGAGGGAACACGGCATACTACTCTGCACAACTTGCCAAATAGCAAACTCAGAGGCGCGTGTGACCAATGGAGGAAGCTATCAGGGGCGAAGATGGTTCCACATCGTGCTGTTAACTGTCGGAGGTACCCTTGTCCATTCACCGTTTTGGGATCGGCTCGTGGAAAAGGAAGTGTTGTCCAACCGTAGCCTGAACATTGCAATCTGGGATGTGCTCGGGATCATTCGCCGCCCTCGCAATGGAATCTTTTTCCCAAGGGAGATCCTTACGTTGAATAATCCTTATGAACCTATTTGACACCTTGTCTTCATTGCAAGCTTGCGCTCTGATGTCCTTGCTGTTCGGTATCATATTGACTTTACTCCATCGCTGATGCAAGTCCTCTAGTTTTCTTTTTACGTCTTTGGCTTGCCTATCCATGTCCAGCTCAGTTCCTACACTTAAGATGGCAACCCCCTTGGTGGGCTAGCGCACAGGCGCAGCACGGCGCGGGGTTTTAATGACCCAAACAAAACGGTAAAGTACATCTTACATGGCAATAAATTTTACGTACATGGATCAAATTCCGTCCTCTGAGGGTTTATGTAATTGCTCCTACCTCCATCAGCGTATCAACTGCACACCGTGATATCGCTGGAGCTAGGTATCGATCGTTGACTTTTCCTCCTTTTACGTCTCTGGTACATACAACCGCGTTTGGTTCTTCTGTCAAAAGAGAAGCCCATCTCAGCCGTGGTGAGCCAGACTGTGGCAGTCCCTTCCTCTGCCTTGCTTTTCATGGTTATGAGCTCTCTACTTCTAACCTGTTCTAGTAAGGATTATGTCTCCCCTATTTCGGTAATGTACTGAGGGTCCGCCGCACGCAATTTGAGTCCATAGGATAGTGGCTCGTTACCTTTGGTATCGTCACTATCACTCTGAGCGTCGTATTCCACAGAACCCTCCCGGTATTCCACGCGTTCTTGCCCTCTTACCCTTTCCGAGCGTCGGAAAGTGTTCTCATCATTCATCACTGCGACCCTTTTGTGTGAGACATTTTTCTTTTTCCTTCGAGCACTCGGTGTGTCTGTCCGGCCTTCCTCAGGCTGGCATTTTCTGCAATGCACTGAACTTTCTTTTCGTCGTTTTGCTCCTGCAAACTCTGCAAGTTCGTAAAAAGCACTGCAAGACTTGCACACTCGTCCTAGAACTTTTTCTGCAGGTACATACCACCACCCTTGCGTCTCATACTTCGGCTTGTGCTCGGGGTACCAGGCTTGAGGGATAAGTAATACGTCTTTCCACAGTGGCGTCAGAAGTGCTTGCCGTAGGTTATGGTCAAGTTTATCCAACAATTGTTGACCACGCTCCTTCCGAGTCTCTGTCTTCCACCCTCGGATGCGGGCTTTGAACTTGAGATGTTCTCCCTCAAGGCACTCCTCCTGGGGTGTTTGCACGATATCCACGTCTGTTACTTCTTCGATCCACTGCTCCCCCAGGGCATGGAGATTGAGACATTATGTCGTACGAGCGTGGTTGTGTGCCTGCTGCTGATGCCCGTGGGGCACTTGCGGGAAAGGCTCAATACACCACGGGCATTGTATACGCCCCTCTATTTCATTGCATGCGCACAGGCCATGCTGGCACTCAGGACAGTAGTATCCGAGCTTGATTAGGTGTCGCTCGCACTTGCGCTGTTCTTGCGCACCCAGCTCTCGATTTCCTGGATGAGATCCAGCTTCGTTCCACAGGATATTGCCCACTCGGGATGGGTTTGGGCTCGTCCTGCACATGCTCGTGGCCACACCCATTCCACTACTTTCCTGGCTATCCCGATGTCATCGCTCACTTCCTTGAGCCATGCAATGAGTGCGGTGCCTAACACCTCCCCTCCACTCATCAACTCCACCCTGCTTGCCGCATTGGGATCCTGGTTCCTAATGGCATCCGCTAACTGTTCGAGCTCCGTGCGGTTGTCAACGAACAATTGCACAGTTTCAGGATCCTTGATTCCCTGTTGAAGTTCTTTCTTCGTCAACCATTCTTGCCTTGTGCCTCTGCTCCTTGGGCCTTCTTCCCCAGTGAGCAACGGCTTATGTGTCTCCTCGGCATCTTGGGTCAGGCTGTAGATCGAGTCATATCCTGCTGCTCGGATCGCCCCGGCTGTCTTCCAGAATACATCCTCCCTCTGAAATAAGAATTCCCATTTCGCGGTATCCTTAAGTTTCCATGCTTGCTTCTTGGGTTGATTCCGCTTGCCTCCTACTTTGGCGATTCTTGCCTTGAGTCTACGTAATGACCTAGTTGCCGTTGCGCAGCTCAGTCGTTTTCCTTCTTGGTCCACTTCTTCTACATATTATATCGGTCGAACTCCCACTCTGTGACTCGCTTTCAGAGATCTCGCCCAACGATTATGTTGTACACTGCCAGAACTTCATCTCGTCGGAGAGCTCATGGAGTGTATGGCACATAAATTCCTCCTTTGCTCTTTGGACTTCCTGGACAGTTATAGACTTCGTCACGTCGTCGTGCACCAGGCACCTTCGAATGTTGTTGCAAAGTTCCTGGTTGATGATGTTAATAGGGGTGGATAATTCTTCCCCACCCCATTTTTTCGAGAATACAAAAACGTCTGATGCCGTGTCGCGAACACCCGTTGTTTAGTTTTTGCCATGTCGCCATTGGGTGTCGCCCAATAGCCCAAGTGCCGGCAGCTCTCAGTGGCTTGAAAAACTGTGATTGGTTGTTTCTTGTACGTCACTTGAGGCGGATCTATTTTCCCGCTCCCTCCATCGATACTCATTACAACTATTTTGTTCCGATTCAGTTTGTTGTTGCTCCAATTTTCAAACTCTTGAACTGCGTCCATCAGAATTTGCGATCCCGGATTGTCTTGTGCTACCACTGTAATGTCATCCATGAAGGCAACGTGATTGAAGTGTTCCGTTTCTTGAATGCCATGACTGATGCCTAGTGCTATTCCCGTGTGCGTGAGATGCTCCAGCAGAGCATTGATGAAAACAATAAAGATGCGGGGAAAAGATGCCCCCCCTTGTATTACCCCGGTTAGAAAGTTGATGATCGCACACTTGGGATCCTCCGGATCCATGCACGCTAGTAGTGAATACTGAGTCGTTTAACAATTTTTTCCCATGTAATCACTTCATAAATAAATAAAAAATATTTTTCTTTTTCCTGCGAAGCAAAAGACAGCGCAATTTTTGCCTTTTATTTTTTACTTCATAAGCTTCATAAAACCGCCCCCTCTCCCTCCGACCCCTCCCTCCGTTCATTCATGATTGCGCCGTAGGCGCATTTTATTACCTTTGATTGCGCCTACGGCGCATTTTATTACCTTGGGAGCGAATGCGACCTCCTGCCGGAGGCAGTCAATAATATATAAGTATCTATCCCTCCGCCCATCCCTCCGCCTATCCATCCGCGAACGTCGCCAAACTAATCGCCGAAGGCGATTAGTTTAAAACGTGCCTACCCCCCTTACCCTCACCTCCGCACGCGTTGAGCCTCTGGCTCAATAGAGTCAAAGACTCTACAAACCCTTTGCCCATCCCTTACCCTCACCCTGCTCCGGCTCATCCTCGTCTTTTAGAAGGGAGGTGGTCTAAAGCAGCCTGGGGAAGGCCCTCAAAGGAATCTAAATGTAGATTTCTAAACTCTCTCCAATAGTCCCTAGTTCCTGGGCGTGAGCCTAAAACGAAAACGGCTCCGGCTCATCCTCGTCGCTGACGAAGATGATATGCTTAAAGAACAGTTTCTTGGATGAATGTGAGGGACAAAGGATAGAGGAAGATGATAATAATGTATCTTTCATATTTTATCATATCGTTAGTAACCAATTATATTCTATGTCTGCTGTTTGTCCTTAGTCAAGGCGCTAGAGACCAGGGGCTCAAGGGGCGCAAGGGGTGCAAGGGGCGCAAGGGGCGCAAAGCGTTAGAGACTAGGGGGGCGCAAGGGGCGCAAGGGTTTTTGAACTGATAATAATAATAAAAAATAACAGATGTCGTTTGGTAGTGACTATGGTAAAGATACCGGTGACTATGTGAATGCGGCCAAGGACGACATCGCCACTATGGTTGTAGCTCTACCAGAAATTAGTATTAAGGACGAGGATGATGAGTTAGTCTCTAAGTATAAAAAGATCTATTGTGACTCAGTAAAATATCTGACCCCTATTATCACAACGATGAATGAGTTACCTGTGTATTATCGTTATCATATCAAAAATGGTCTAGCGTTAGGTAAAGGACCTAAAATTGCACATTATCAGAAACACATCCAATCTCAAAAGCGTAAAGAGAACAAACGCAATGGGGGTAGGGTTAATAAGAAACGCCGTGTAGAGAAGGTAGAAGATGTTGAGAAGGTAGAGGATGTTGAGAAGGTAGAGAAGTTCGTGAATCAATTCGCTAAACGTCTGCGTATTGATGACGAATAGATATATCACTTGAGTTGGTTTTGTAGTTACACTGTTACAACGTTGTAATGAAATTTTTTGCTCAAATCTTGCCCCCATGCTTTTGGCGGATGGGTGGGCGGAGGGTGAGGGTAAGGGATGGTCAGAGGGTTTGTAGAGTCTTTCACTCTATTGAGCCAGAGGATCAACGCGCGCGGAGGTGAGCCTGAGGGTAAGGGGGGTAGGCACGTTTCAAGTTTAAACTAATCGCCTTCGGCGACTCGGATTAGTTTGGCGACGTTCGCGGATGGATAGGCGGAGGGATGGGCGGAGGGATAGATCAAACAGGTAAGTGGTAAACATGTCCAGTGATAAAAAATCCCGGTGGAATTGATCTCGTGTGGAATTTGAATCCAAATCCACACGAGATTGTTCGAAAAGAATCGATTTCACGGGTCCCGTGGGCACCCGTGCCGAAATCTGGCGGTATCTGATGGTCCACGGAGCCCGATACGGACGATTTGCTCGAATTTGGAACGGTGCGTCTTGGCCAATTTACCGCCGCCGGCTGCTGGTGATGCTGATCAGGGCCCGGACGACAGGTGAGATTTTCATATGAAATCATTGACCTGAACTGAACTGAAACAGTGATTTTGACCTGAACTGAACTGAGTGAAATCATTGACCTGAACTTGAACTGAAACAGTGATTTCATATGAAATCATTGACCTGAACTGAGCTGAAACAGTGAAATCATTGACCTGAACTGAACTGAAACAGTGATGTCATTCAGGTCAGTTCAGTTCAGGTCAAAAAAATTTGTACCTGCCAGTAGTGCGCTCAGGTCAGTTCAGTTCAGGTCATTTCAGGTCAGGTCAATCTGACCTGTCGTCCGGCCCCTGATCCTTTATTGTTCTTAAGAAACAAAATTAAAAAGCAAAATCCTTTTTAATTCTTTTTAAGTCCAGCAATGTGGAGTGGAATCCTACCAGGCGCCTCCTTTTTATAGCACTCGGGTCTGGCATGTGCCGTTTTGTAATAAAAATCACTACTCACCATCACGCACAATGAAACAGAAGCCTGATGGATTGCAGAGCCATGCCACGACACCGCGAAAGGGGCGGCAGGACGGCAATGCGGCAGCGTTGGAAGCCTCCACTGCGGCCTCAAACTCGCCCGAGTTTGCCCTGTCTGGGCCTCACATGAAGGATGAGGTGAATGATATGATCATCCTTCATGTGAGGCCAGACAGGGCAAGCTCAGCAGTGACACCTGACTAAAGCAATGTCTGCGGCCACGGTTGAAACGCTGCTGTAGCTGTTGTGTGCATGTGCGTCATTGCGGCGTGCGCGCGGTCGCTGACGCTGCTTTTCCTCAGAGTCTCAGGGACTCTGAGGAAACGCAGCGCGGTCGCTGACGCTGCTTTTCCTCAGAGGAAAAGCAGCGCAGTCGCTGACGCTGCTTTTCCTCAGAGTCTCTGACCCACTTCAGTCACTTGTTGATTGTCATAAACTTCTCTGCTAGGAGCCTGAGAGGTTCAAGACGGGAGCAGGCAAAGAGTTGAAGATGATGGCGGCGGAGCCTCATGAGGCCGAAAGCATCTTCGGCGGGCTCTGGCCAGAGCTGTCACGATTGGGAAAGCTCTTGGCGGGTGGACCACTGGCAGACTCAGTGGCGCCGCCACTGCACAGGCTGCCCCAGGAGCCGACTGTCATCCCCCTCTTCCCCCCAGGCTGCTTTCCGAAGGGAAAACCGCTTGCCAGCCTGCTTGAAGCAGACACCGACGCGAGCAGCCAGTGCCCCAAGCGAGCCAAGCACATGCACGCGCCCGTGCGTTAGCAGGATAATGCATTGAATGCATATGCTCTTGTGGATTTGCTCAGCGTAATTGCTCACGAGTTCCATCCCTCCCTGACAACGCAATTTGAAAACGAAAGGCCGCTGAGAGAATGAAGAGGACGAGAGGGTCTTCAATAAGACTTTGACAATTTTCTTGTGGATTTAACATCAGGACGGAAAAAGAATGGAGTGGCAAGTTTTGGCTTTAGCTCAACTCGCTAATAAAGCCTCTTGCTGTTCCTTCTCTCTCTCTCTCTCTCTTAGTGGCATATACACACTCCCTTTTCCATCCTTTCTCTCTCCCTTGTTCCCATTCTTCTATTCCGAGCTTGCGAGCTCGTGCTTACGTCTGGAAGGCATGCGCATGCTCCCTCTCCCCCCAAATGAGCTCTTTTTTTTTTCAATAAAAAACCACTACTACTACCACCCCAGTGAGAGGGTTGTATTTGTCTGAAGGTTCAACACCACCTCGAAAAAACTAGAAGTTTGGAAACTCGATTTTGGCATCTCTGGAGATGCAGGAATTTTAATCAGTCTCTCCATGAGTCAATGAAAGGCTTAGGGTTTAGGATTAAGGGTTCAGGGTTTAGGGTTTAGGGTTTAGGCTTTCCGCCTGCGACTGGTAATGACCCCCCGACGTGTTCCGTTACCCACCTTGGGTCACATGAAACATTCACTTTTCGGCCTTGCACAGCCGAAAAGTGACCGAAAGTGAAATGGCACTAAGTGCTCTCACAACTTTTCGGTGGGGACGATATATTTACCACCACGTTTATTGCTCAAATGGGGCGTGGTAATTTACAGTGGGGGGTCATTACCAGTCGCAGGCGGAATCTCCCTCTTTCTCAGTCATGGAAAGGCGAGTGCTAAAGCGATAAACCCTCTCTATTCCTTGTCGATGCTACTGTCACACACAGGCACTAGGCGACAGCATGCAAGATTCGAAGACGATTTAAACTGCGCCGCTAGGACTGAACGGAGGCATACTGATTTGACCCACGTTCAAGCCTCGGCTATCGCAAGTCAGACACTGAACACCACGCTCAAGAAAGAAGAGTTGTATATCGTCATCAACCGGAAGGTTAAGGACCTGCCTAAGCTCACCCAACAAGACTTTCCAGCGCTTGCTGAACAACATCGACGAGAACCCTCGTGCAAAGCAACAACGCGCGTGGGATCTAATTGACCTGGCAACAGTAGACGATTATCCGCGCGACGGCCATAAGCTGTTGAAGCCTCATGCCTCCGGGAAGGGCGGGGGGCGCTGCGGCCAGGGAGCGCAGCATCACACTACTTCAAGATGTTGACCCAACCGAGCTTTAACGCATGGTCGGGCGATCAAGATCTAATTCGACTGCTCTTCAGAATCGCGGCACGCATGCACGAGCTGACTGTGGAGCATCAAGTGGCCTATCCCCCATCCAAACCTTTCTCCCAATGCACTACCTCCACCATACGTGCCGCCCACCCCAGCGGAAAAGAATGACATGTATGCTGGTGCTGACGCTGGTATGACTGCTTGCAGAGAGGGTATTTCAGCCATCATGACGGCGAGATTTGCTAAGGATAAGTGTGCTAATGCCCAAAAGCCATCAGCCCAACACTCGGAGTTCCAACGGGCGCGTCCATGCTCCTAGCCGCTTTGCTCGAGGCCTGCCAAGAGGATGCACGTTTCAGTCACCTCAAGCAAATGCCCTACGTCAAGGAAGACCGACTCGCCTACAATGTAATTACCGTCGACATGGCTACCAACGTGTGGAACATACCGGGCGTGCAACTACGTTTTGACATCATGGAACCGTCACAAGGCAAAAGCTAACAGCTACTACAAACGCGGCGGCACTCTTCGAGGCCCCTGACCCCTGGTCTTCACTTTCGGAACACCGCACAAAAGTAGCGCCGTCATTGCGCGCATTGGGCGATGCAAAGCTGTTGACGGCCACGGCGCTTATCGCTCATCTGGACTCGGAGGCATTAAGCATCGCAAATTTCGTCAACACATGCGCCAACAACAAAGACGTCCCTGCAGCCTACCGCGAGGCGTATCAACTGGGAGCAAATGACCTCAGCGACCTGCTGGCCCTTATACGGCATGCCAAGTGCTTCCCGTGCCTGGCATACGACCATGAGTGCCTATCTTAAATCTCAAGGATGCGCTCTCGTCGGTTTTGAGCGAAGCATGTGGTGCGTTACCATCAACGGTCATACGCTCCTCATTGCGGCACACATTGACGATTTCATCCTTGCGTGCGCTGACCGTGATATGTTGGATACATTCCGCACAAACCTTTTGGCCAGATTTGACGGCACATACGAAGGTGCCGTACACACTTACCTCGGCTGTGAAATTGAGCGCGATATCCTGCGGGACGCACTCTCCTCTCCCAGCGTCACTTTGCTGAAGACGTCCTGCGTACCTTCGAGATGTGGGACTGCATTCCGGCACTTACGCCTATGAAACCTGGAACACGTCTCACGAAAGAGCAGAGCAATCTGTCGCCTGACCCGGCTTTCCACCGCCGCTATCGTGGGATAGTCGGTAGCCTGGGCTATCTTGTCAATATGACCCGACCAGATCTCGCTTGGTCGTACTCTGAGCTCAGCAAGTACGTGCAATACCCGGGACAAGCTCACATGGATGCCGCACTCCATGTACTCCGCTACTTGC
>Ga0315899_10005241_pt1 | contig 14002 bp, 16 predicted proteins | sample LakEriMetagenome_2_FD_203518 | JGI IMG/M metagenome (GOLD analysis project Ga0315899, IMG submission 203518) | Freshwater fungal communities from buoy surface, Lake Erie, Ohio, United States - Buoy 4 MA112 | ecosystem: Environmental > Aquatic > Freshwater > Lake | place: USA: Lake Erie, Ohio... | reverse complement strand
TCTCACACACACACACGCACACAAACACACACACCTTCTGGGTGACAGCCATGGAGAAGTTATAACCGCAGGCAATGGCGTCGACAAAGTTACCCTGCAGGGCGTGCACGAACCGTGGTACCACTACCGTCTCAAGCCTCCCACTCCCGCACTGCCCCTCTGGGGTCCGCACAAGTGTCAAAAGCATACACGTGCCACAATGACTAGCGTGCAGGCACGCACGGGAGTCAAAAGAAAGCTGGAAACAGACCTGCGTAAGTGCGTATGGCCGCAAAGAACCCTACAAACAGACTTGCGTGTGGCAAAAGAAACCTAGAAACAGACTTTCAGGAGCAAAGAAGACCACAAACTCTAGGATACCAGTACTCATAGGGTTGGTGCCCTTCAGGGTTAGTGCTTAAGGGTTACAAACTCTAGGATGCCAGCACTCACACACACACACATGTTACTGCATTACTTCATCACTTCACTCTAGGATACCAGTACTCATAACAGAGCCTACGAACCACCTGAGCCTACGAACTACCTGAGCCGCGCCCCCACGCATACACGTCGCCCCAATCAGTAACGGCCAGGGAGTGATGCTGCCCACACGCCACGGCGGCCACGGGGCGGTTCGTGAACGCGGGCACGCGGCGCGGTATGGGCACTTGGGCTTCTCCCGGGAAGCCCAGCTGGCCATACGTGTTGTGGCCCCCTGCATATAGGAAGCCGTCGCTGTAGCAACACGTTAGAAACACGTTAGCAACACGTTAGCTGTTGAGAAGGAAGGAGGTGCATCAAAGGTAAGTCAGTGCCCAGGTTAGCAACACATTAGCAACACGTTAGCAACACGTTAGCAACACGTTTACAACACGTTTGCAACACATAGCAGGTAAGTGAGTGCCGAGGTGCCTTGCAGGCAAGTAGCGTCTTGCCTGTACACCGTAGTCAAGCAGGCACACGAGGGAGAGGGACCTAGCGACACCAGGGAGAAGGACAGTTGAGAACAAATCTCAAGGGACATTCAGAAGAAAACTAGAAACAGCCTAGCGGACATTCAAAAGAAGCCAACTGAAGCCGGCGGAACAGACTTGCGGACGGGTGAGAACAAATCTCAAAGGACGTTTGAGAACATTGCTGAGGACCTGTCCAGAAAGAGGGCGTGCTTCTGCCCAGACACCTAAACCCTAAACCTTGAACCCTAAACCCTAAGACCTGTCCAGAAAGAGGGCATGCTTCTGCCCAGACACCTAAACCCTAAACCTTGAACCCTAAACCCTAAGACCTGTCCAGAAAGAGGGCGTGCTTCTGCCCAGACACCATTTGCCGTACTGAGCCGCTGTAGGGTTTAGTTCGCGTTTTGCGATTAGGATTTAGTTAGTTTAAGAGAGAAACCATTTGCTATACTGAGCCGCTGTAGGGTTTGCCGAGCAGGGTTTAGGGGTTAGGCTTCGCGTTTAGAGCCGTTTATAGGGTTTAGGGGTTAGGGTTTTTGGTTCAGGTTTGAGGGTTCGGGTTTGGGGCTGAGGTTTTTTTTTCAGGGTTTAGGGTTTAGGATTTAGGGTTTGGGGTTTAGGGTTTAGGGCTTAGGGTGTAGGTTTTAGGGTTTAGGCTCGGGACAAACCAGTCTGGCATCTCCATGACCGAGTCAGCATCGCCGTCGTCGCCCCCCTCGCCGCTCTGCACAACGGCGCCATCCTGCGTGATCAGAGCCAGCTTTCCAAAGCCGCCGCAAATGTTGAGCATCTTGTGTCCCACAAACTCCTGGTCCTCCTTGGGCTTTTCAAACCCCACGGCGCGCCCAGCGTCATGCTGGGGGCGCGGCGTTGCCGACAGGTCCTCTGATGCCGACACCAACGGATGCATGGTCGCGTCAAGGCCGTCAGCAACCGGCACCTTGGTAGGCGAATATGCGGCGATGGGCCCCTCGCGGGGCTTTGTGGGGCTGGAGCTGCGGGCCCAGCCGTCGCCCCAGATGACGACCGTGCCTGACACAGATTCTCGAAAGTCAGTGCCCGTTTAGTCCATTTCCAACATACAAGTCACTACATAGGAGTGCTTTTGAGGATTAGTGCCGCTGCGACCGTCCTGACGTGCCATTCGCCGGGGCGACGATGCGGGCAGCGGGCTGTCCGACGGCCCGCGCAGCGACATGCGCGACGATGCCTGGCGTGACATGGGCGAGCCTGGCATCATGGTTGCGGCCCGGGGTCCAGGCTGCTTGATCGACGTCTGCAGCATCGCTCCGGGGTTCATCATCTCGCCTCGAGTGGCCGAGAGCGACTCGGCAAAAAAGGCGCCCGAGGTAGTGGATGATGACTTCCCCCTGGCCGCTTTGCTCCCCGGGAGAGGCTTGTCCGCTGCAACGATGCGCCAGCAGGCACGCACGCGCACACGCGCACGCACGATGGACCGACAGAAACACAGACCGACAGAAACACGCCAGAAACACAACACACACGCACGCACGCGCACACGCGCACGCACGATGGACCGACAGAAACAAAGCACGTATGCACATCACACGCACGAACCCTTCCGCCCACCATCCGTTTACAACGGACACCGCGTCATTTGCCCTGTCGCAGTGTGCAGCGTGCGCCGCGTTCGCTGCGGCTGCCGACGCAGCGCGCAGGCGTGCACACGTGCAGGCAGGGCGGGCGGACCTGCACGGCCCTGGACGGAGTCATCAGAGTCGTCTGGGTACTGCCCCACCATAACGATGGCAGTTGGAGGTACGGGGTGTATATTGAATATAGAGAATCTAGTGTTTTTTCTTTTTTGATAAAACCCTTTAGGGCCGGATCCCCACAAGATTTCGAGGGGCTTTCGTGCGTGTTGCCGCGTAACACCAACAGCCGTGTGCCAGTCACGACTGTGCAGCCCCGTGCCATTGCGCCCCTGAAAGGTGCATGGCGAGCCTCGCGCTCGAGCAGGGCGTGGGGTCCCCGCCGCACGGTGAGGACCGCGAGGGCGGGCAGAACGGGTCCCACGGCGCGACCGTGTTGCGGCTGTGCTCGGGCAAACGCCAAGTGAGGAAGGAAATGGCTGGGATAAATCAAGGGACACTGGGAATAACGAGCCCCGGAGGTGCTACGTCTGAAGAGATGCACGACTCTTGCTATGATTCCCCGCGGGGGCCTGGGGGGCAGTCGTCGCTCCCCGTGCGATCGCCGCGCCCCGCCAGAGCTGACAGCTCAGCTACGTTTCTCAGCTTCGCGTCAGCTCCGTTAGGATCCGACGAGGCCACAAGAGATTTACGAAATAATCATATTAGTAATGATTGCCATTCGTCCATGACGCGACTGGAGGAGGAGGAGCCTGAGGGTGAAGAGAAAGTTGCGTGGGCCCGCGGAGAAGTGATGCGCATGGTGGAAGCGAGGTTCAGGACGCTCGAGGACAGGCTGCTGCAGCGTTTGGAGCAGCAGATAGAAAATGTCAGGGACCGGGCGCTCGATGTCGAGCGTGTGCAGAGCCTCGTGGACAAGAACATCGACATGTACCACTCTCACTTGCAGGAGCTTTTGCCGGCAAGGCCCGACACGCAGCTGGACATGGAGCGCGTGCAGGATTTGATCGACCACTCTCTCGACGTTTACAATGTGCATGTGGAGGAGAAGATTCTTCTGGACAGGAGCCACCGGGGAGCAGCTGGTGCAGTCGACGAGGTTGAGATTCTGGAGGCCAAGGCGCAAGACTGCATCCAGTATATAGATAACCTGGAACAAACAGTCATGAGCCTTTGCACAGCGCTGCGGAGCAAGGAAGAGGAAATACGCATCATGGAGCATCGAGTGATCGATGGCGTGGACACGGCGCGAGTGCATTCACCTCGCAGCGTGGCCCTTTCGCCTCGCACCCCAAGCTGTTCGTTTGCGGGGACGCTGGAAGAGGAGTTATCCAAGACCAAGGTGCTGCTGGAACTTAGCAAATCTCAAAAGGAGCTTGCAGATCAGTGGGCCGCGTTCTTCCGAGAGAAGCACGACCATGCCGTCGAAATAATACGCGCCAGAAGCGCTGCAGAGCGCAGCTTGTTTTTCCCTTGGAGAGAGGTGGTGTTGGTCATCGCCCTCGTCCTCGCATTGTCTCCCCAGAATGGCCCCCCAGTTGAGTCTATGAGGAGTCTGTCACTGGTAAATGCTCCAAGCGAAATGGCGAAATCGGCCTTTCCCAACCTTCTTGGCCTAGCGGCCTGGGGTCTGTCCAAAATGAGAAACGAGCCCAAGCGCCATGTGATTCTGGCCAGTCATGCAGCGGAGGTGGATCAAAAGTGGACAGCCACCGAAGTGGCGAACAAGCTGCTGTCCTGGTCGGAGGTGGTGCCGGCCCGCCATACGCTGGATGTCCTGGGCGGGAAAGCGCTCCAAGAAATCGACGATTTCACAGCGGAGGATGTGACCAAGACACTGGCGGCGTACCAAAAATTAGGAAAACCCGAGCCAAAACTGCAGGAGGCGCTGAAAAAACAGGCGCGGGCACAGGTCGGTTCATTCAATCCCGACCAAGTAAGCATGACCTTGGACTCACTCTCGGCTTTTGGGGAGATGCCTCGACCTCAGAGGGTGTTGAACCTGCGGTCGGCCTGGAGGCTCATCATGGCAGGGTGGAGACATGGGAAGACGGTAAAGACAGTGGAAACCCCCCGGTATTTCGTGACGGCGCAGGATGTGGCTTCCATGATCTGGGAACTAGCGGCAAAAGGCCGAAATCCGCCACAGGAATTGCTCGAGGCGATGAGGAAGTGCTTTATCGAGGTCAACGCCGACTTTTCAGCTGAGGAACTCGAAAAAACACTGTGGGCGTTCGCGGAGCTGCAGGAGGCGCCCGGACCAGAGTTAATGACTGCGCTGAGGACACGGGCTGTGGCGGTATCAAGAACTTTCACAGCTCCCAGAGCAAGGAGAATGATGCAGTCGTTTGCAAAATTGGGTAAGCGTCTTGCTTGTCCACATCCCTCCCTCATGTTCCCTTACCTCCCTGTCCGACCTCTCCCGGGCCTGCAGCACAAGAGAATATAGTCGTGGTGATGAGTTTCGACACGTGGATGCTGTGCAGGGGAGGCGCCTGACCATGAACTACTGACTGCACTTCGAAATGTGTTTTCGGCGTCGGTGTTCGAGAACATCACCTCAGTGTGAGAGGAGAGAAGCACCACATGATGCTTGTGTGTCAAATGTCGGCGGAGAGCCTGCGTCCGCAGAATGTCACTGACATGCCAGCCACGCTCATTATGGGTAAAATGAATTTCAGGGTGTGTCGACGCAGAAACATTTAGCGGTGGGGCAGCAGCACCTACCACTATCGAGGCAGGTGTGCCGCTGGGCTTCAAGTGTCTCTTCATCCAACCGTGCACACAAACGCCACGCCTGACCCTGAACCGGCCTAATTGCACCGCGGCTTACACTCGACTCTGAACTCGTGGTGTCATATTTGTATTAGAGAGGCTCCTTGAAACGAAGCAGTGCTATCGTGTGCGCGAGTCGGGCGCAAGCTGCCGCATCCATACCCCCACACATGCATGCTACATCTCAACCCCAAAAGCCCATACCATCTTGAAACTCCCGAGTCTTGATGTTCAAACATTTCAACATCCGCACGGCGCCGTGACAGATGACGAGTGACCTTAAAAATAAACACTCGACACACACTTGATTCTGTGGTACAGTCAGCCAAAGAAAACTTTGAGGGGGGCAACAGGAGGCCCTTACCCCCCAAGCCCCCGTCGTTGACACGCTGGCGCTCACAGGAACTAATTGAGTCGCGACCCTAGTCTGCAGACCTCCTGTCGGATCTGTTGCCGGACTTGCTGCGCGAGCGAGAGCCACGGCGACCTTGAGAGCGCGAGCGCGAGCGAGATCGGGATGCAGATCGAGAACGGCTTGAGCGCCTGCTCCCGCGTCCATCGCCGTCACGATCCCCATTCCTCTTGTTGTCCGAGTCTGGCTTGGTGATTCGCATCACGCCCGTCTCGGTGATGAAGGAGCGGGGATTCTTCCAGTCTGCTCTATCGTACTTTTCTATGGCTTCTTCCTGCTCACGCGCTTCTGCAAACTCCACAATGCCCCCGCCCCCCTTGTCCGTGTCGGCGTACACCACATCACCCACCTTGCGGAAGAAGTCCTTAAGATCCTGCCACGAGGCCGAGGATGGCAGACCGGAAATAAGAATCCTGTGCGCTGTGCGCTTGCCCGCATCAGGAGCGCCTCCGCCACCTCTTCCTCCGCCCCGGAACCCGCCTCCCCCGCCCCCGCCCCTGGGCGGGAATCTCCCGCGGTCAGGAGGCCCCCGATCAGGAAAACCGCGTTCAGGGAAGGCCCGATCGGGGAAGCCCCCGCGGCCACGGTCAGGGAAACCTCGATCGGGGAAGCGGTCCATGAAGCCGCGGTCCGGGAAACCGCGGTCCATGAAACCGCGGTCAGGAAAGCCGCCAAATCCGCCCCCGCGATCCGGGAACCCGCCGAAGCCACCGCCAAACCCGCCGCCAAATCCGCCCACCATGAAGCCCCCGCCGCCGCCGAAGCCGCCCCATTCGTTGCCCCCGCGATCCCGATAACCGCCCCCCGAGTCGCTACCACGCATGCCACCGCCACCGTCCCGATAACCGCCCCCCGAGTCGCCACCACGAATGCCTCCGCCACCGCCTCCGCTTCCGCCTCCGCGACTCCCGCCTTCGTTCTTTGACAATTCAACGCGCAGCCGCTGGCCTTCGTACTCTGCGCCATCACGGCCCCGTACGGCGTCCTCCGCATCCTGCCTCTTTTCAAAAGTGACAAACGCGAAGGCCGGCGGTCGCGCCGGGTTCTTCAAGTCGACGTCCACGATTCGCCCGTACTTGAAAAACAGGTCCTCCACCTCGCGGGCGCGAATGTCCAGCGGCAGATTGCCGACATAGATTCGCGCCATGGCCCTCTCGGCCCTCCTGGCGGTGCGCGGCCCGGCGTCAGCACGCTCACTCCCGCCCGCGCGCCCGCCCGCCCACCCGCCCGCCCCCTTCCTCCTCTGCTCGCGTCAGCGTGCGTCGCGCGGCAGAATCGCAGCTCCAGCCGCCTCATGCGCACGCCTCCCCCCCGCAACGGCGTGCAACTACCCATGTGCACTGATGCTGCGCTCTTCCGCCGCCACTGCCCCCGCCCCTGCGCAATCGCCCTGTGTTCCCAGGTGGGCGGGATTGTATGCCGCGGCGAGAATCTATGTCCTAACGCCTCCACGCAGCTGGCGCGAATCTATGTCCTAACGCCGCCACGCCTCTGGCACCCCGCCATTGCCGCGCCAGCGGTGTCCTAACGCCGTCACGCCGCGCGGCGCAGCGCAGCGTGCGACCCGCGTGCGTGCGCACCGTCTTCACCGCGCTGTCTTTCGATATAGTGGTCCTTAATTTTAAGGGCCAAAATATATCAACTCACAGCTGTCCTGAGCGAAGCAACGAAGGCAGTGGAGAAGCGACTCCACTCAACGCAGGTCTCGGGACACCCGCGTGGTGCCAGTGAGTACCTGTATGCGACCGTTGTGCGCTCTGCTGCGCGGTTGCGAAGCAATTTCGGGTGATTTGCGGGATTGGGGCGATTCCACTCTCGGCCGATTTCGCGCCCTGCTGCGCGCGGGCCGGTTGCGAGCCCTGTGTGGGCTCCATAAGAGGCGAGCCGCTCGCCAGGGGACCGCATAGTATGAGCGTGGGCCACGCAACCACCGCTGCCCCCGATCCCGCCGCGGGACATGGCCGTGTCCCGCAGGGCCTCCGTGCCGGAAAACCGTGCGTGTTTGAAAATTCAGAACCACGCGGGTTGCATCTCCCCGCCCGCAATGCACGCGCCAACACCCATGAGGCACGGAGTGCCTCTGCTGGTATCGGCACAAGGGCGGGAGCTGATGCATGCGGTGATGCGTGCTCGCTGCGTGCCCTCCGTGCTCCTGCTCATCTTCTTCCCCCTGCGTGCATTTTCTGTGATTTTTGGCAGACGGGTTGGCATTGCGCGCGGATCACAGCGCGAGCGGCGTTGACTGGGGCGCAAGCAGCGGTTCCACGATGGCCACGGCGACCATGGCCTCAGGCGAGGGGTTCCCGGTCGTCATGCCGGGCGCCACTCTCACCTCCTGCAGGCCGCTGCTGTCCTTGCTGCAAGAGGATGATTCCAAGCTCAAGTTCTGTGCGCTCCAGAAGATGGTGAGTTGCCCCCCCCCGAATTCGGGCCAGGGACGGTATCTTGTCGTTCTTTTGTTTTTTGCGCCGCTTGATGTTGCTGCCCAATAGTCGGCAGCTGTCGCCTCATTCCTGTGGAGTGCAGGAAGCGCTCGTGGACAATAACTGGGCAGAGATTGCCGACCACATTGAAACGATCGAGGAGCTCTACGAGGCGAGTGCTCGCCCAAACGCTTACTTTAGCATGAAATTCGCACGCTTGTGCGTCTCGTTCCCTCGTTGTCGTCTCTTACCACCAACTGATGCTCTCCAAACGTACCTTAGGACGACAAGTTTGAAAACGGACAGCTTGCTGCCATCATCGCGAGTAAGGTGCACTACCACTTGGAGCAGTTTGAAGAGTCTCTGACCTATGCCCTGGGCGCGGGGAAACTTTTCACCGACCAGATCACCTCTGGCAAGCCCTCGCAGTACGTGTTCACAATCCTCTCCAAGGTCATCGACAAGTACATTAAGGAGCGAATGGACAGATACGAGACACCGGATGACGACAAGGGGCCAATTGATTCGCGATTGGAAACCATCGTAGAGTCGATGTTCGACCGCTGTTTCAGCGAAGGCAACATCCGACAGGCGGTTGGAATCGCGCTCGAGTCCGTGAGGTTGGATAAGCTTGAGGAGTGCATCCGGGTCTCGTCTGACAGCGCGGCCACGCTTTCTTACACGCTAGAGGCATGCCAGACGCTGGTGCAGAGCCGCAACTTTCGGGACCAGGTGCTCAAAGTTCTCGTGAATCGGTACCGCCAGCTCGAAACTCCTGACTACCAGAATATGTGCCACTGCCTCATGCTCCTGGAAGACCACGCTTCAGTCGCTAGCCACCTCAGCGAGGTCATCAAGAAGGACGACGACGAAAGCGAGCTGCTGGCATACCAGATTGCATTTGACCTGTGCGAGAGCGACATTCAGCACTTTTTGCTTGGCATCCGCAACGGCTTGCCAGCCATTGCAAGTGAGCGGCAGCCTGAGCCAGCGGCTGCACCGCCTGCAGCAGAAGGGGACACGGAAATGAAGGATGAGGCAGCGGCGCCCCCTGCGGTCCCTGAGCCGACTGAGGAGGAAAAGAAGCTCGAGGCCCGCGTCAAAAACTTGCGTTCGATTTTAAGTGGCGAAAAAACCATCGGCATCACGCTGGAGTTCCTCTTCACGAACAACAACACGGACATGCTCATTCTCAACAACATGAAGGCTGTGCTTGAGGTCTGTGCCCACAGATCACAGAGTGTCCTGGGCGCCCATGTGCCCGTTCGCACTTGCCTCTGAAAGATTTCGTTTGCAAACCTCCTGTGCTACTCTGTTATCCTGACGTGTTTGCTCGTGCTTGCGTACGCACAGACTCGAAATTCAATCACTCATCAGGCAACAGTGTTCGCGAATGCGGTGATGCATTGCGGAACGACGGTGGACAAGTTTGTGACTGATAATACTGATTGGTTCAAGAAGGCTTCAAACTGGGCTAAGTTTAGCGCGGCCGCATGCGTGGGGATGATCTACAAAGGCTGCATCAACAGCAGTCGCCAGGTGCTCAAGACATATTTGCCTGATGGCGAAAACAGCGCAGGGGGTCCGTTCGCTACCGGTGGCGCGCTGTATGCGCTTGGGCTCATCCATGCCAACCATGGTGAGGGCATCCTCAAGTTCCTGGTCAACGAGCTCAAGAAACATAAGGGGGGAGATGACAACGCTGAAACCATCCAGCACGGGGCGTGCCTTGGAATTGGCTTGGCGGGCATGGCCACAGGCAGTAAGGAGCTGGTCGAGGACCTGCAGTTCGTCCTCGAAACTGACAGCGCTGTCGCCGGTGAGGCCGCGGGTCTGGCGATGGGGTTGGTCATGGTGGGCACAGCCGACGGAAAGGCATGCGAGGAGATGTTGCGTTATGCCCAAGATACGCAGCATGAGAAGATTATCCGGGGTCTGGCCATTGGCATGGCGCTCATCATGTATGGCCGTGAGGAGGGAGCTGATACCCTCATCGAGCAGCTGACGCGGCATAAAGATCCCATCTTGCGCTATGGCGGCATGTACACCATCGCCACTGCCTACGCTGGCACGGGCAGCAACAAGGCCATCAAGAGGCTACTGCACGTTGCCGTGTCGGACGTGTCCAACGACGTGCGCCGCGCGGCCGTGACTTGCCTGGGCTTTGTCCTCTGCTCGTCTCCGGAGCAGTGTCCGCGTGTGGTGTCGCTGCTGGCTGAGTCGTACAACCCGCATGTACGATACGGTTCGGCCATGGCCGTTGGTGTGGCGTGTGCTGGCACGGGTCTGGAGGAGGCCATCACCTTGCTCGAGCCCATGACCAAGGACGCCACAGACTTTGTGCGACAGGGCGCTATGCTTGCGCTGTCGCTGGTGCTGGTGCAGGAGACAGAGGTACGCCAGCCCAAGGTCAAGGATATCCGCGGCATCTTTGAGAGTGTCATCAAGGACAAGCACGAAGATGTGATGGCCAAGTTCGGAGCTATCATTTCCAACTCTATCCTCGACGCTGGAGGCCGCAACGTGACCATTTCTCTGACGACCAAGAGCGGGAACAAGAAGATGAGCGCCGTCGTGGGCATGGCCGTGTTCATGCAGTACTGGTACTGGTTTCCTCTTGCCCACTTCCTCTCGCTCACCTTTACGCCCACGTGCCTCATTGGACTCAACAAAGAGCTCAAGATGCCCGTCGTCGATTTTGTCTCAAACACAAAACCTTCCATGTTCGCCTACCCTCCCAAGACCGAGGTCAAGACATCTGCAGCACCGACCAAGGTCGCGACGGCAATCCTCTCCACCACCGCCAAGACAGAGGCGCGCAAGAAGGGCAAGGATGATGACAAGAAGGAGGGCGAGGAGGACAAAATGGAGGTGGAGGGCAAAGACGGCAAGAAGGACAAGAAGGAGGGCGATAAGGCGGGTGAGAAGAAAGAGGGCGAGAAGGAGGGCGCAAAGAAGGAGGGCGAGGAGGGCGATGATGACAAGAAAGAGGTCGACAAGAAGAAGGATGCCAAGGTGATCTTGCTGGTCCTTACCCTGCGCTGGAATCTCTGCGCGCTTTTCTGCGTGTTCTTCCGTGGGGTTTTACCCGTTCAATTCCACTGCTGTTATTATTATTATTATTATTGGTTTGTCGGCCGTCGGTGTGTGTGGACAAAATGGCCGTACAACAGGAGCATTATATATATTCACAAATCTTGCCAACCCTTCACACGCACGCACACACACACACACACACACACAAACACATACACAAACACAAACACACACATCAGGAGCCCAACTTCACAAATCTTGCCAACCCTGCTCGCGTGCTGGTCGCACAAAAGAAATACTTGGCCATGCCTACTGAGAGCAGGTATCGTGCTTTCACATGTGTGTGCGTGAAGAGAGGGAGAGAGGTAGGGTCTTGGCAGTATATAAATTTTCTATGTAGTATGTGTGCAGAGGGCATGTATTGTGTGGTGTGTGTAGTGGTGTGTGTACAGTGCAGGGTATGCAGGGTATTGCAACGTCTCGGGGACTGACGGGGTGCGCTGCGGCGGGTGCAGATATGAGCCAGTGTCGAAGAAACTGTTTGGGGTTGTCATGCTGCGCGACTTGCAGCCAGGCACCGAGGCTGAGCTCGTCAAGGTGTGTGTGTGTACGCATGAACTAAACGCGGGCTGTGTGCCTTGCTGTTGTCCCTCACTCGCTCGCTCTCTCTCCGCGCTCTCTTTCCGCTCTCTCACTCGGCTCTTTCACTCGGCTCTTTCACTTGACATTGATTCGTTCTTGAGACAGAGACAAGCGTTGCTGTTTCCATGCGTTGCGCGCGCGTGTGCGGAGCCTATGCGTGCAGCACATGCAGCCCACGAGGCAGCGCTGGGTGTCCTAAACCCAAAGCCTAAAGCCTAAACCCTGGTGCACGAGGCAGCCCTGCGTATCAGACTCTCAATTAACATAAATTGGCAACCAGACTCTCAAGTAACACAAATTGGCAACTGTCACTCTGTCGCACCCTCAACTGTCGCACGCGCGAGAGCAGGTGGAAATCCCGGCAACAGCGCAGGCGCCCAAGGAGGAGGAGGAGCCTCCCGCCCCTGAGCCCTTCGAGTACATTGAAGAGTGAATACCCCTTACAAGCGACGTTGGCGCTCGCTCGACGGTTTCGCACGAGGCATGCGCCGAGGCGCGTATGGACAAGCTAGGAAAAAACGCAAGAAAGGCGGGAAAGCGCATCAGGCTACCGTAAACCCTAAACCTGACGTCGATGTTGAGTAAAAGTAAAGCACGCATTCTTTCCACACTTTGCGCTGGGCCTCTCTCTCTCTCTCTCTCTCTCTCCTCAAAAATCCCTCAAAACACAGACTTGTAGAAGAGCTCTTTCAACACTTTGCGCTTGGCCAGGCGGAATTTGAGAATGAGCTCCTCGACCTCATCTCCACTCGGGGGCTTCTCAATCTTAACACCCAACAGCTCCACACAGTAGGTCTTTAGCACAGCCAGCACTGCCTGCTCGTTGACACCTCACACGTCACAACACGCCACGTGACACGACACGTCACAACACGTCACCGTCATGATTCTTTAGAGGGAGAGATTTAGGACAGGTGCAACAGGTGCAACGATATTCGCACTCCGAGTCCCTCAACTGGGCGCGGGGCCAAAGTGTCCCCGCGAGAGAGCACCTGCTCATTCGCAGACGATAGCTTGCGGCTTGCGTCCCTGGCGGTTTTCAGCTCCTCCTCCGTAGCCACGAACCACCGCAGCGCTTCCATCAGCTCCGCCCCTGCGGAGCACGCACACACACACACACACACACACACACACACACACACACATGGAACGGACGAGCGTGCGCAAGAGACGGAGCAAAGTACAGTCGTTAGTAGTTGTAGCTTAGTTCTAGTGTAGTTCTAGTTTGGATTTAGTCAAGAGATTCGAGTGAGTTAGATCGTTACTTGGCGCAAGCGACGGAGTAAGTACAGTAGTTAGTAAACTAAACCCTGCGGTTAGTAAATAAACCCTGCGTTTAAGAGCGTCACTTGCAGAAGACCAGGTGCTTCCAGACCTGTATTTCAGGGTTAAGAGTTTAGGCTTTAGGCACACCAACGTTGCCGCGTCGCGACACGCTGGTTGCGCCTCGAGGTTTTAGTTTTCGGATTTAGGGTTGAGGCACACCGAAGTTGTCGGTTCTCGACACGCTAGCTGTGGCTAGGTGCTTTGCTAGCCCCTTGCCCTCCAGCAACTGTGTGTCAGTTCGTGTGAGTGCGTGAGAGAGAGAGCGAGAGAGAGAGAGAGAGAGGGTAATTGTGTGTGCGTCACACACGCACACATAGGTGTCTATTTGCAGAGAGGGGACAAGCGAGAGAAATGTAAGTGGGGGCAGAATGTGAGAGAGGAAGAGAGTGAGCGTGCGCGTTCCCGCGAGAGGAGAGCAAGCGAGAGCGAGAGCGAGAGGGCGAGAGCGCGCGCGCGAGAGAGAGAGAGACTGGGGGAGGGTGCGGGGGGAGGGTGCGGGGAAAGGGTGCGGGAGCAGGCAGGTAAAAGAGGAGGGCGCCAAGAAGTTGTCTCCAAAAAGAAATTGGCACCTGCAGGCGGGACTGACGTTGCGCGGCATCACCACTGCGCGGGTGGTTGCAGTTTGTCAGTAGCCACTCCTGTAGCCCTGTCAGCTGCTTTGAGGGAGAGGGAGAGGGAGAGGGAGGGAGGGAGGGGAGGGAGAGAGAGCGCGCGCGAGTGAGAGCGAGAGCGAGAGTGACAGCGAGAGAGAGAGAGCGAGAGAGAGAGAGAGAGAGAGCGAGCGAGCGAGCGAGCGAGAGAGGGGGGGGGGGAGGAGGTTGCAGGTGGTCAGTAGCC
>Ga0315899_10005239_pt1 | contig 14004 bp, 12 predicted proteins | sample LakEriMetagenome_2_FD_203518 | JGI IMG/M metagenome (GOLD analysis project Ga0315899, IMG submission 203518) | Freshwater fungal communities from buoy surface, Lake Erie, Ohio, United States - Buoy 4 MA112 | ecosystem: Environmental > Aquatic > Freshwater > Lake | place: USA: Lake Erie, Ohio... | reverse complement strand
CAAGGTCATCAAGTAAGAGAACACATTAATAAGAGAAGGCGTAGTAGACTGTCGGTAAGGAGGGAGTGTAGGCTTATTCTCATGCCAAAACAACGTAGATGCAAACATGCACATACCTAGGCGCAGCAGCTGGAGGCCAGTTTCGAAGCTTCCCGCCTTGCAGGACGGACACGTTTAAAATGCCGAGCGCAGGAGGAGGAAAGTCTGAGACGTTGAGCATAGTGATCCTGAGCGTGTCGCAAGCGAGCCAATCGCCGCGATAGTCCTATATATATATATGATATATATATGATATATATATATACATATAATATATACATATACATATACATATATATAACATATATAGATATATATACCTCTCCGAGCGGCATGTTAAACTTCAATAACTTGTCAATGTCCGCTCGAGACACTTTGCGGTCCGGGAGCTCGCCCTTGTTTGTCTTTTCGGAGAACTGAATAGTGATTGCATCGCCCACATCATAGGCCGGATCACCATCATCGGGGTCCGAAGCCCTCATCGACATCACCTTGATGAGCTCGGGGCCAAAGGAACCTTCAAGCACAGGACTCATCATTTCGCAGGGCTCACTCTTGCCGTCCGCATCCCGAAGGTAGCGGCCGTTTGCTGTTGTTGTCCAGACTACGAACCCGCCAATATACGGGGGTCCAGCCGCCTCTGCAGCAGTGCTGCCAGTAGCGTTTAAAATATCGATTTCAAAAATGGTGCCCTTCCTGAGCCAGCGGCCTTCATAGTTGTCTCCAAGCAATTGGGAGAAGACAAAAAGTTCACTTATCTTCTTCTTCGTGAGCACGGGGGTGTCGCACACCTCCTTAGAGCAGCAGAACCTCTCGGTCTGTTCTATGCTGCTTGACAGCTGTGCGCCGGCATCACACACGCCATAGCCAGCCATGTTTGTGGGCTGGCTGAAATGTATGGTGATTTTGTCCCTGGTAGAGGGAGGAGCGTGAGTTCGAGTAGGTTGAGTAGCGTGAGGTTCGTGGCTTTTAGGAACATACCAGACAGGTGGTAGAGTGAGTAGCGTGAGTTCGTGAGTATGTTGAGTGGCGTGAGGTTCGTGGCTTTAGGAACGTACCCAGTACTATACACGTGATCGCCACCGTCGGGGTCGCTGGCAACAACCTTTGTCATTTGCGGAAAGTACATTCCGTAATTGCCAGTGAGAGTCGGAGACTTGGCATATTTTCCGAGTGAGGGTCTCTGGTGGCCGACGGCTCCTGAAGTCGCAGGAAAGTTCCGAAGCCAAGCTGTCGGCTTAATGCGGATGTAAAAGTGGCCGACTGGAAAGAAGCATTCAGAATCAAGCTAGCCTACTGGGTACAAATGTTCCAGAGTCTGGCACGCATGGTCAGCCTGTACGCATGCAGTTGAAAGCATCGTGCACTAGGACCTTTGGGCGCGTCGATGGACGTGATGGCACACTGCGGGCGTGGGGTGCACGTCTGAACCAGGTTGTTGTCAAAATATCCGACTCGACCCGATGTATTGGAGATGGAAATTACAAAGGTTGATCTGTCTTTCCTGCAAGAAGGTAGAAAGGACAGTGTGCGGTCCAGATGAGATGATAAACAAAGGGCGATAATGCTGTCAACAATATCACTGACAGCATGCACGAAGGGGCACAGTCACCGTGTTCACAATATGCAATTTGGCATTAGCACGCGTCCTCTCGGACATGCATACCATTTCCCCGTGTATCCACTGCCCAGCAGATCACAAGAGTATGGAAACACTTCTGTCTCCATCAAGGGATCGAAGCTGATATCCGGCGCAGTATTCGCTCCCGCCGTCGGATTGCAAGTCACTGTCATGCTGCTAGCCACCCACGTATTGCCATTCCATCGCTTCCAAGGCCCTGGCCCAGTGCAGGTCCCCGTGCCCATGCAGTCCGTGGAATCAGTGCCCTGGGAACAGCCTCCAGTCCATTCATCGCACGTGCCATCCTTGGCGAAAATGCAAGAATCGTCGCCTGCGCCCCAGGAGCAGCTCATGGCTGCTTTACACGCGGGGAGTGTTTTGTAAATCTCGCATACGGGACCGTCAGCCTTGCTGGGATCAGATCCTGACTCAGTAAAATACGCGGCAGATACGGAGCCGACCTCAGATCCTACTAGCCACCTCGGACACCCGCTCACATTGTCCCACTTGAAACAAAACGAGTAGATATAGTAGTTGCCCCCTACCATCTGCCTGTAATAGGGCCTGCCATCTGAGAGAGAGATGATGTTGCGTTGATGCTGAATTTCGTAAGTGCCAGACACGGCCGGGCCTGCCCCAGTGACAACCAACCTTGTGCATTCTGACCATTGCCCGGATCCTGTTTCAAAATCTTGATTCTCGCATGTAAAGAGAGCGTTAACCTCTGTCCTGCTCACCACCTGCCCCGCCTGCATGAAGGCCAGATTGGTCTCATGGCTGAATTTGATGTCTATCTGGTCTCCGGCACCATATGTGACATCTCCATTGTCTGGGTCGGACATTTTCAGCTCAGTTACTGATATTCTGGCAGCTCCAAAATCGCCCACAAGGGGAACGATGATGTTCTCATGCATAGTGAGGGGCATTTTTGTGGTAGCATACTCAAGCATTGCGTTGTATCCCAGGGAGGAAAAATTAGTGAAAGTCTCCGTGTTGCGAACGTCTCGCAAGTGCCCGTCGACCTTGATGTAGAGCCAGAAGTCAGACTTGAGGTCAAACCCCTTGTACAGGAGCAAGATGTTCGAAATGAGGCCCCTTGGAAGCCGGTGGTACGAACAGGGCAGATCAAAAACCTCGAATATGGTAGGATCTGCCTTGCCCCGTTCAAGCAGCTGGAACAATGGCATTGCGTCTTCTAGTGTCGCAAACCACTCTGACTTCAAATCTCCAGCCGGATTACAAAAACTCGTGGAGCATGTCTCTGTCCATTGAACCTGGAACCCAAGTGGGTTTACGTGCGCCAATGGGTAGGGCAAGTTGTCTGCCGTAGAATATGGAGATGCAAGTAGGGGGGGGGCTGCTCCAGTTGCATCAAGTATTTGAATGACAAACACATCATTTGATGGCCAAGTCCCGATGTAATCAGCCCCCAACGAATGGGAAAACCAAAAGACACTGTCGATCTGCTCTTTTGAAACGTGTTCCGGATTTTGCCCTGCGCGGTTCATGTTTTGGTTGAAGGTAATTGTAATTGTGTCACCCTTGTTGTAAATCATATCGTCTTGACCTGGATCGCTGGCCTCGATCTTGACTATCTTTACACTCGAGGGCCCAAACGAGCCCTCCAGTACTGGGGACAATGCAGAGCTTGGTGAATCAGCTGCCGGATACCCACGCAGGTTGCCTTCCGAACGAACTGTGAGTTGAAAAACTCCAACAGCTGGTGGCTCCCCAGGACCGATGTCCTTAATGGTGATGATGAGTGTATCGCGAGCACTCCAATAACCTTCATAATCCGTTCCCAACGAAGTTGAGGCATTAAACAGACCATCCAGGTCAAGCTTTGAGAGATGCCTGCCATTGTCTATGCACGCAACGCTCAGACTCGATGGATATGACTGACCAGGCCAAAGCTCGTACAGTTCAAAGCATCCCGGAGGACCTCTGCCGTAGTTTGTAGCATTGCTAAACGTGACTGTAATTGTGTCTCCCGCAGAATACGCCGCGCGCACTGAAGGAGAATCTGAAGCAAGCGGTCTGGCAAAAATACTGCACGAAAGGTTTTTAAGTCAATAGATGTAAGCAAAGATTGACAATAACATTGGCAAGAGTGCAATCGATCCAGTTTTTTCGTACCTCACAATGGAAAGAGAACTAATGCCCCAGTCGCCGCGAATAGGCTGCGACTCAGAGGTTGAAAACATAGACCGGTTCGAGGCGTCCCGCAGAAACCAACCCTGCGGTGTGCACGTATACGAGGTACAGAGAGAGTCGTCGCACGAGCAGGTACCCTCATGCAGCACCCTTACTGTTAGCTTGTGGATGGCTGGGGGGGATGCTCCAGAGGTATTCAACACCGTGATCCGGAAGCGAAAATCATTGTCCCACTGGCCCACAAAGTTGAGGCCAAGATCTTGAGAAAACGCGAACATTCGTAGGACGGTTGGCTTTTCCAAAATCTGTCCTACATCGAAGTTAAATCTGTTGGTGGGCTCACAGCCTCCCTCCCCTCTACTGCCTTGGCCACCAGCACACACTTCGATAACAATCTCATCATGCTGACCATAAACAGAATCTGCTGGACTGTTTGCGCCCACCGCAAAAAAAGCATCTATAAAGGGTGGTGTCAAGCCCCAATTGCCCAGCACTGGCTGCGACTCGAACGTGTTTGGTCCACACACCGGCGGCACATTGCGCATGCCTGGAAATTTGCCATCGCCCTTGGCTTTTTCCGTAATTGTTACAGTGAGCTTACCGATTTTCGCTCGGGACTCGGTGATGTCGAGGATATTAATTTGAAGCTGCATAGAGGAGAGCCAAACAGCGCTGTAATTGTTGCCAAGGACCTCCGAGAAAGTAAACAGATTGTCGACTTCTGATTTGTTCAAGTTTTTTCCATCTCTACAGCTGTCTTGTAGATAGCTGTAACCGCAGCCCTTGTCGGTGGGCTCGGTGAAGTAGACCATAATCGCATCCCCGTCATCAAGCGTCGAGTCAAAATTTCTTGGATCGAAGGCGGTCATGTTGATGATTGCAATCTGACAGGGCCCAAAATCCCCCGACAATGTTGGGCTAACAAGGGCAGTTGGGGCTGATGTTCTCGGAAAATTTCGCAGATCTCCCAAGCAACAGTCACAGTATGCGCAGTAGTCATAATCTTCGTAGCACATCTTGATGGGTTGAAAATATCGCGTGCAGGGCCGCACACGCACCGTGAGCTGGTCGATCACGGGTGGGCCTGAGCCATGAGCATCACGTATAATGATTCGAATTGTGCGGAAGTTGAGCCACTGTCCGTCGTAGGTAGTCCCAATATTCTGTGAAAACTCAAACATGGACTCAATTTCGTGTTGGCTAACATATGGGTCTCTTTTGGGACGTCCCTTGTCTGTATTTTCTGAAAATTGGATGGTGATAAAATCAAACGCGTTGTATATCGCATCATCGTTCCCAGGATCAGACGCCAGTACCCGATCGATAGTGATAGGCGACGCCCCAAAGTTGCCTATCAGTGGTGGGGACAATGGTGTCGAGCGCAGGGTGGTGGGAGGATGCTCCATGAGGTTTCCCGAGGATTTGACTTCTACTATGAGCTGGAAAGTGCCAATAGAACGCCATAACGACACACGAAAAGAGAAAGAAGTCGGTCATTCGTCTCGAGCCCGGAGAATGCGACAAGGGAACATCATGTAACAGGTTAGAGTGTGGACATAAATATACAGCACATGTTCAAAGAGCAGCAGGCATGTTGAATGTCTGACCGATCCGATCGTGGGCGGCGCGGCGCCAGCTGTGTCCCGAATGAACACAGCAATGTGGTTTCGAGAGCTCCATTCTCCATAATAGTCGTACCCAAGAGGCATACTCCAGGTGAACAGGTTGTCGAGCATCGGCTTAGTGACGAAATCTGGCAGAAACCCCTTGTTTGTTGGTCTGCTGAAGGTAATGTTGATGATATCAGATGCTCCGTATACTGCTTTCGTGTCATTTCTCAACCCGTTCTGCGCTACAATGCTCACGATGCTCAACGTTGAGACACCTGCAATCAAAAAACCTCAAGGGTCAGAAAGAGGTCTTCATTGGTACTCGATTTCGAGACCACACCAAAGTAATGCATTTGCACACGCGGCCCACATCCAATGGAGACACACAGTCAGAGAGGTGGCACGAAAGAGACCAAAGGATCCACTCAGTTTGGGCGCCGTGGCCACCACCGGAGCAGTCAATTTAGGTAGACTGCGCAGGTTCCCGCTAGCCAAAAAATTCCCTATTCGGGTATTCGCCTCTCCCACGCACACTGCGTCAGGATCACATGGGAGTGATGGCGGTGTTGCATCTCCTGCATCTTCGATCACGATCCTCAACTCTCGCGGGCCCATCCACATGCCGAAGAAAAAGACACCAAGCGACATGTTGCCGAAATCGAAGAGCTTCCGCAGCATAGATTGTCCGATGATTTCGCCCAGCGGCATGCCAGCACGATCTGTATCATGGCTGAGCTTTAGCGTCAAGGTATCAAATTCGCCATACTTGTCGTCCACGACCGGTGAAGACTGACCCACGACTGCTAGGATCTCCAATGGGCTAGGCCCAAAATCACCTGTCAGAGTCGGACTCTGAGCCTCATTTGGCTTTGATTGTGGTGGGTGATTGCGGATGTTGCCAGTCTTGTTCACATTGATGGAAAATTCTCCCAAAATGGGGTTACAGGCACCTTCGGCGTCCCAAATTGTGATCACAAAAATCTGCCGAGTTTCCCATGTCCCAACGTAGTAACTGCCGATGGAGCACGGGAAATTGAAAATGGCATCAACTTCTGCCTTGCTTTGGAGCTGTCCAATCTTTTTGCCGTTCATGCTCGTATCTTGGCTGAACTTGACTTTGATCTGGTCGCCATTGCCGTAAAATGTATCAGCTTCGGGTGATGAGACAGCCAAAAGGTAGTTCAGTGTCATTGATGATGGTCCAAAATCACCCTCGAGAGGAGGGCTGGTCCGAAAGCACGCCTTGCTGCCGGTGTTTTTCATGATGGGCTTGAAGACAGGGTTAAACGTGTAACCTTCAGGAGTAGTGAACGGGATTTGGATCGGACCTTTGCATGAGATGTTGAGGTTTCCTATGGAGGGCGGCGTGGCGCCTACTGTGCCTTCTACTGTTATGACCAGGAGTGTGTCGCTGGACCACTGTGCGGAGATACTGCCCATAGCGTGTGTGAAACCGAGCATAAGCTGGAGATTGTTAAGACTAATGCGGGTGTTCAACTCATACCCCCCTCGGTCTGTGGGCTCCGAGAAGTAAATGGAAATTGTGTCCAAAAATCCATAGTTCTGGTCACGGTCATACGGGTCTTTTGCAATAATTTTGGTGATGTATGGGATGGTGCGTCCGAAATCTCCCCGCAGAAGCGGTGACGTGGCCGTGCTGGGCTTGCAGGCAGGCGGCCAATTCCGAATGTCACCCAAGGCCCTGACACTCACAGAGCTGACGCCGATTTTGGGGTTCCCGCCAGTGGCGTTGTGTATGTGAATGTATATGACTGTGCCATTGTTCAGCCACGCGCCTGTGTAATTGAGTCCAATCGGGTGAGTGAAGGACAATAAGGAGTCGAGTTGCTTTTTGTTCAGAATATCAGGAAGCCCACCCTTGCTTGTGCGGCGCGAAAATGTGATCAGGAGCGAGTCGCCCGAGCTGATCTCGTTGTCCAGATTGTCAGGATCTTCAGCAAAAAAGTCGGTGATAAAGACGTTAGACGGCCCGAAGTCTCCCTCAAGGACGACATCAGGGAAAGAAGCGTTGGCCGGCGCGCAAGCGGCGGGAGAATTCCGGAGATTGCCTCCAGGTCGTATGCCTACCCACAGGCTACCGATGGAAGGCGGTGAGCTACCGAGGGAATCAACCACTTTGATCGTTAGAGCGCGTGCAGAATCCCACTTGGCGGTGTAGTCGGCACCAAGATTCTGGTTGAAATTTACACTTCAGCATTCAGAGTTTAGTAATTTGGGGGCACCACAGGAACAGAGTTGCTACGATTCTTTACCTGCGAGAACGTGAGCAGTCGATCAATCTGCTGCTTGGAAATGCCGGTGAGTGGCAGGTCGTGTCCACGGTTGGTGTCCTGGTTGAAGGTGATCGTGATTGTGTCGAGGTCGTCATAAATGGAGTCGCGGTCGGTTGGGTCATTTCCTACGATGCTTGTGACGTTGATGACAGCAGGGCCGAAGTTGCCGCGCAGCACCGAACGAATGCTCTCGTTCATCGGCGCCGACTGCGGTGGCCTGCAATGTCCTCCCGATCAATCACGGTGTTTATTTGAGGCATGCAAATAGCAGACACTCAAAAGCACGTACAAAACAAGCTACCAGTCTCGCACTTCCGACGCATTTCGAAAGGCGATCTGCAACACGTCCGGCAACGGCTGAGCCGCCCCTTGTACATTGAACAAAGTGATCACGAACTCGCGCCGGCTCAGCCATCGTCCACGGTACTGCGAGCCAATGCTGCCCGAAAACCAGAGGAGCGCATTAACGGACTCGGTGGTGAGCACAGATGAGGTGTCCCAATTTCCCATGTTGGTATCCCCATCTAGGCTGAGAGTGATGGTGTCCTGAGGCATGTAGATAGAGTCATAGCCCAGCCTCGTCTTGTTTACCCATGCCGTGGCTGTAGCTACAATGGAGAAATTACTTGGACCGAAATCGCCCGAAAGTTTCGGCGAAAAATCATAGCACGCGCCTGGAGATCCAGTATGAGATTCTTTGATGAGGCTGCGCGGTCTTGACACGTCGTTGCGGCACCGTGCAAAGATGGAATTCAAAATGGGCTGTCTAGCTCCAGCGGGATCAACAATCGTAATCACAAACGTCCGAGTGTTTACCCACCGCCCTGTGTAATCAGCGCCGATGGTTCTCGAAAATATGAAAAGATCATCCACAACACCTTTGCCAACTTTTTCAAATCCTAAAGCGGCCGTATCGGTATCTCGATCAAACGAAAACGTGAGAGCATCCCCAGGCCCGTACACTGAGTCACGGGCATGTGGATCCGACCCGACGAACCCTATAATGTACGGCAGAGTCATGCCCCAATTCCCGGTGAGCACGGCAGATGAAGTTGACGGTGCCGCACTCGGGGGGTAATTGCGCAGATTGCCCGATTGTCGCACCGACACTTTGAGTCCATTGATGGTGGGAGGTGTCGCACCAGTGGCGTCCAAGATTGTGATGACCAAAACTTGACGCGAATGCCAGATGCCAGTGTAGTTGAACCCGAGGTTTTGTGACCACTCGAAGACTGCATCGAGGTCGGGTTTCAGCACGACTTTTTCCAGCGGCAAATTGCCAGAAGGGCCCCAGCCGAGATTGGTATCACGATTAAAAGTGATCGTAATGAGATCGTCTCTACCGTAAATGATGTCTTTGTTGTCGGGGTCGGCAGCTTCCACAGAGACAATTCTCACGTTCGACGGCCCAAAATCACCAGAGAGCAGCGGCGACATGCCCTGTGTAGGGGCACAGGCAGCGGGGAAATTGCGCAGGCCGTATGCCTCGGTGGCTTTGATTTTCAAGTAAAATACTCCAATATCAGCGCGCCCGCCCGTGGAGTCGACCTTGACACACAACCAAAGTCAGGGTTACGTCTTCAGATCACGAGGCTGGATGTGGTGTTGCGTGTGCGCTGACGCAGCCGCGCAACGGCATGTAGGGCTGCAGTGCGAGCGTGTAGACGTAAATGACATGTGTGTCCCCGCTTTTTGCCATACAATATCGAGACGAAGGGTCTTGCGATCGGTGAAAGTGCCGGTGACGTGTGCGCCAAGTTCGTGCGAAAACTCCATGAAGGACGACATTTGCGACACTGTAAGCTTCGTTCCAAAAGGCTCGTACCCTGATTTTGATTGAGTAGGTTCGTTTCTGTCAGATGCGGATACCGTGTCTCGCTGCTACGAGTGGTCACATTTAGTGATTTTTTATAAATAAAAACAAATGTTTATTTGTTCTTCTGTGCGGCCTTTCTACTTCACAGTAACGTCCAAGGAGGCGGCGGTGAGGAAAAACTGAAAACACGGGAGATGAAACGGGAAAGATGGGATATCATCAAGAGAGGCCAGACCGCCGAGGTTGGTGTTGCGGTTGAAGGTAGCGAGCAAAGCCACACCATTGCCGTAGATGCTGTCGCCCAGCGCCTAGAAATTACGAAAGGTCCAGCCGCAATCAGCCCAGCGCGCACACGTATATACAGCGCGCACACACACCGTATGCAGCAGTATGCGAGGAGTACTATGAGGTGTATGTGTATACATAGCCTACGAGCTGGGATGTCAGAACACAGGAATAGACGACGGGCGCTTTCCTGTGAGGAAGTCCAACTACCTGGTTGTTGGGCACGGCTGTGAAGGATACGAACTGGACGACAGGAGGGCCGAAGGAGCCCAGCATTTTAGGTGAAGTGCTTTGACTTGCAATGGACAGAGCGGGCGCAGCTGTGATGACGCATCATATTTCAGACTACACATGTCTTTGTTGAATAGTAGTAAAAGGTGCTACTAGTAATTATGTGAGTTGTCGCAGAGTGTGCAGGTGCCATGCTCCAACGAAATCAACGACAGCAAGCGACCATGACACTTGCGAGGGCATCCTGTTAGTCACAAGTTTCGTGCTGGAAGAGGGGGGGACAAAACAAAAAAGAGACAGACCAACTCGGATGCTTCGCGCCATGTCCGTGCGCGTGCTGGCCCTCATGCCGAAGGGCTCGCCCACCTGAAGATGCCCACGCTGCAGTCATTGAATGTTCTGACGGCTTTGCGCGTGCATAGCGGGATTCAACGCATGGAGGGAGAGAATGTTTCGAAGAAAATAACTCTCCCAAAGTGCTCTCACCTGCGGGGGACCGGCGCCAGGCCAGTCTAGAATTGTGATGATAAACTGACGACTTGTCTTCCATAGTCCTACATAATCGCTACCCAAAGGCTCGTTGAATCTGAAGAGAGAGTCGACACCCTCCTTCTGCATCAGCGCGAATGTAAAGCCGCCCATGTCTGTTGCGCTGTCGAACTCGACTTTCAAAGTTCGTATCAGCACACGCATACATACAGACGTGAATCAGTCGACTGCTAGGGGTCATGAAAAGTTTTAGTGGTCCCCCGGGGGGGGGGCATACTTTGCATGCGCACTCCATCGTTGTACACGGAGTCTGCCAGCTGGCCCCCAACAGGGTGTAAGGCAGTAAGCATGATGATTTGCGGCGCAGGTAGCACCACTAGCTGTCTCCGCTGAGCCTCGGCATGCAACGCTGCCTCTTCGTCGCGGTCTACCGACGATGGAGGCTCGCTGCTGGTAATTGTTGGGGCGATCATGGCGATGATCAATACTGCTGCAACAAGCTGCTTGCCACTTCTTCTTCGTGTCTTGTTGCTGTAGGGTGCACGCATGGTCGATGGCAGATTATCAACGGGATTACAGGGAGACTCCGGGCGGCTCGTGAATGGCGCGAGTTCAAGCCTAGAAGAAACCAAGAGCTGGAGTCATATGCGAGTCGTTTTACGAGTCACTCGTTCCGGAATCGCGATAAGCCCGAGGCAAACCAGCGTGCCGTCCCTGATCTCACTCAGTGTGCATCTTTTCATCAAGGTGCCCAGTACCACCATGGTCTGCAGGAAAAGGAAGACGACAAAACACATGATCCATTGCTCCGTCGTCAGCTTTGTCACACCAATCATGGCCGGATTACTATCGTAATCCTTGTATCTGCATTCGTTGGCCCTTTAGTTCTGCTCGTGGCAGCGGCGCTAGGGTGCCACCTCAGTAGATATACCCGACGCCTGTTCGAATTTTGACTTTAAAAAACAATGCAGACAGACGGCAGGCCGGACGTGAAGTCACTGCTGTCGAGCCGCAGTTTGCAAGAACGGTAACTGGGGCCAACTCCGAGTCACGAGTCGCAAAAGTCGGAGGCATTGACAGTGGCTTTATTAGGCCCTGCAACTACTCCGTAAAGTCTGTGCACATGAATCATCAGAGTCAGACATCATCATCCTCTGACTGTGCAGAGCAAAGCACGACCAACACTCCCAGCACCAGCTCCAGTATCGACAGCAACTGCGGGACCAGGTATCCGACGTCCAGTGTGAAAAAACATGCCCAGTGACCCCGAGTCAAGAATGTGTGATGTTATTTTATGTTTCAGTATGGTCGACACAGTCACCTTGATGTTTATGTCTCGGCGTGTTGATTGTGTCTTGGGGACCATCAAAATGTGATGTTTATGTCTCGGTGTGTTGACTGTGTCTGCGGGACCATCAAAATGTTTTGGTGCTTCCCGCAGACACAGTCAACCGAGACATAAACATCAAGCCACACTGAGACATAGTGACCCCGTGCCACACTGAGACTCAGTGACCCCGTGTCAATGTGTGATGTTTCGGTGTGGTGATGCGTCGACTTCCAAACTTCTTAACATGGTGACGCGGCAGCTACCAGCGGGCAGGCAGCCGCTGCAGTTTCGCGGCACGATATCAGGATCAGACGCGCTGAGCCTTTCTGCCGCAGGTACTGTTAACATTGGCGTGAGCACGCCTACGCGAATTTCATGAGGCCTGCTCCTTTGCCTCTTACTTGGGCAGGCGCTGCCGTATTTTCGGGTGAGCATGTGCCAAGCAGGGCTAAGCACAAGCAGCTCACGCGTTTTGCGGTGGGTAAACCATGGCATGCCATGATGGTGGTGACTTTGCTTGTGCATTGGGCCCTTGTTGCGCAAGCACGCACACACGCACGCACGCACGGAACACGACAAGCGCACTCGTATAAAATCTGAAACAACCCAAACGAAGCTCACTGCTTGTGGGGATGCGCATTCAGCTCGAGCGACGTTTCCCTCCAGAACTGATTGACAGCATCTGCATTCGAGATGAGGGGCTTACAAGCCTTCCGGGGTACACACAGTGATCACACAGTCACACCCGCATGTCACGTATGCGCATGCCGATGCCGCGCAAACGCACACACAAACACACACTGTAACACACACACACACACACGCACGCGCGCGCGCGCACGCACATGAGCCAGGTCACGATTTCATGCTGACTGTCAACAGTCATCCATCAAATCCAATTTCCTTGGTTTCCAACTTCGAATCATGACCTTTTTGTGTGTGGGGAGTGGGGGGGTTGTTGGCGGTGAGGGGAACGTGTTGTTTTGCCCGTGACTGGATATGAGAGCTCTTATGTGTATAAAGGGTTATAGCTTATACGTGATGTCTGATAATATGCGCTTGCGGCAGGCAGCTCGAAGCTTTCGGGCACATCACCAACTTGGACCTCAGGGTCAACCAGCTTGCTTCCCTTCCGCATGGCCTTTCACACCTGGTACACCTTTTTCAACTTTGAGTGGGCACTTGTGGAGGGTACTTAATGGGTACCAAAAAACAAGACGTCTCTCTAATGGGGCACCAATAAACACCGATCCAACCCTCTCTTCCTCTTCCTCATTCTGGACACCACACCATAGCAAATTTGCAGACACACACGCACGTGCGCACTTGAATCTCAACTGTAGGTGTAAATAAGTGTAGGTGTAAATAACTCTCTGTGGCCTCGCTTTTGAACTCGAAGTAACCTCCTTCCCCTCGCCACTGGACTGGCTCTCTCTCTCTCTCTCCCCCCCCCCCATACACACACACAAACCCACAGCTCAAACTCAAAAGCATGGTGCTCGACAACAACCTGCTTGTCGAACTGCCGACAACGTTGACTAATCTCTCGTCACTGACTTCCCTGTCGGTGCGTGAGAGAAAGAGAGGGAGGGCGGGTGGGAGGCAGGAAGGGAGAAGGGGGCAGGGTCGGAGGGTCTTGGAGTGCGTGTCTCTAATTAGAGAGAGAGAGAGAGAGAGAGAGACAGAGAGAGAAAGAGTCTCAGAGAGAATGTGTGTGAGAGAGAAAGGAGAGAGAGGAGAGGGAGGGGGGGCGCGCGCGAGCGAGAGCGCGAGCAACGGGGAGCGTCGTGTTCAATGGCGCGCTTAGAGCGAGGAAGAATGAGAGAGTGAGTGAGAGAGAGAGTTTATGAGGAACGGTATCTTATGGCGGGACAGCGGGGTGTTATCCTTTGTCTCCTTGTGTCAGCCCAGGCTCGCAGCAACCACTAGCATACGCTGCCTGATCACTCGAGGGGCTCCATAGTACCATAGTCTCGCCTGAACCCTGAACCCTAAATCCTAAACCCGCTCCAGGCTCGCAGCAACCATTTGCAGGCGCTGCCTGATCTCGGGGGGCTCCATAGTCTTGCCTCCCTCTCTGTGTCCAACAATAACATCCAGGAATTTCCAACGACACTGTGCGACCTTCCTGTCTT
>Ga0315899_10005233_pt1 | contig 14011 bp, 15 predicted proteins | sample LakEriMetagenome_2_FD_203518 | JGI IMG/M metagenome (GOLD analysis project Ga0315899, IMG submission 203518) | Freshwater fungal communities from buoy surface, Lake Erie, Ohio, United States - Buoy 4 MA112 | ecosystem: Environmental > Aquatic > Freshwater > Lake | place: USA: Lake Erie, Ohio... | reverse complement strand
GTGGAAAAAGGCGACGAGGACGACGATTGGGCGTACAACCTCGAGGCAGAGGAGGTGTCGGATCTCGAGGTGGATGAAGTAAGAGAGGCGCTGGAGGAGCGGGGCTTGGATGTGGAGGGCGATGATGCCCTGGTTCGCGCGAGACTTGTGCAAGCGATTACAAGGGAGCAGAGACTTGTCAAGCTCGAGGTGCGGGAGGTGGCGATTGTTCCCGGGGGGAGCGATCTGAAATTCCTGGCAGAGGAGGTGTCGGATCTCGAGGTGGTTGAAGTAAGAGAGAAACTGGAGGATCGGGGCTTGGATGTGGAGGGCGATGATGCCACGGTGCGCGCGAGACTTGTGCAAGCGATTGAAGAGGAGGATTTATTCGTATTCAATAATACTGTTGAGGGACCCAGGGCGCCTGCGGTTAAGCCAGGGCGCCGTAAGGGGCTTGGCTCGGTCTCGAAAAAGGGGTTTTCGATGACCGGACCGGACCCTTCCCTCTTTAGTGAAGCGGAAGGGGGGTGGGAGAAGGGAGGTACCAGAGTCACGGCCCGGGGCCCCTGCGGCCCTGGCAGGCGGCGGCCAATCGGAGGCACTCATGCTATACTGGTGTCCGGTCCTCGATGGCCGGACCGGACTTTCCCTCTTTAGTGAAGCGGAGGGGGCTGGGAGGAAGGGGTTACCACAGTCACGGCATTCCCGTCTGGGGGAGAGCAGGCGAGGAGTTTATCCTAATCACGCCCCGCACGGGATACGGCGATGTCACGGCAGCGCGGGGGACCATTGTGACTCAGGGGTGTCAGTCCGAGACTGAAGGTCCTCACTACCTCCTGCCCGGCCCCCGCCGACGCGTGCTCTCTCTTTCCCTCTTCCTCTCTCCTGCCTCCGCATTCGCAGCAGGGCTGTCGCAGCTGTTGAGGTTTTTTGTCTCCAACTCGCCTGTGAAGACTTGTTGCGTAAATAATGATTTCCCGTGTAACTAATAATTTCCATCTTTTAAGGGTTCATTTCTCCACCTCGCCTGTGCGCACGCGCACGCGCACGCGCAAGCGTACGCGCACGAGCGCACGCACATGCACACGAACACCATATGATTTTGAGAACTATAATATTTATGGCTAGCACGTTTACATTTGTCTGTGAATTTTCCATACTTTTCTGGATTTTTTTATTTTTGATCATATTTTTTTGTACTGTGAATTCTGTTCTTCTTTTCTATATATGTGACAAAACTTCAAATTGTTTTAATATTAAATATGCATACACGTGTATGCATGCGCACATAAACACGTGTGTGTGTGTGTGTGCGTGTGTGCGTGTGTGCGTGAGAGAAAGACACACACACACACAGAGAGAGAGAAAGAGTTCAGTACGTGTGTACATGTGTGTATAACTACACAACACACTGCAACGAGCGCTGCAACACATGTGTGTATAACCACACAACACACCGCATGTATGTATGACGTGTGTATAACCGCACAACACACTGCAGCGAGCGCTGCAACACATGCCCGCCGCTCCCTTGCCAAGCACACGCATATAAACACCGCAATGTCTCTTACCCCCCCACAAATCCATAGGTATACCTCAAGTATGTCACCCGTCAAAAGAGACCTGATATAGGAGCAAAAGAGACCAAAACAGATGTATTGACACTGGCAGACCTGTGAACTCAACTCAGCCTGCACTCTGGTGTACTTGTCCGACAAGCCTTGGATGACGCAAGGGCTCACCATGCGCCGAAGCCTCTCTTCCTCCGTCTCAGACACTTCTCTACACGGCACACCTAGCGAGCGCTCAAGCACAGGTCTACGGTGGTGTGGCAGATGGCTCAGCTGCCCCCACTCCATGTTCTCGTACCTGTCTGTGTACGAAAGAGCATGGTACCGAGCTCGTATCTGTTCGCGTTCAGACTCCTTCGCACGGTCGATTCTATGCGTGTCTCTGTTTCCGTCCCCAACCAGCACAAATCCATCTCTCTCCCTCCCTCTTGCATCATCCTCATCCCCATACACACGAACTCGATGCGCCGCCGGAGTACTTAAACGAGCCCAATGCCCCCCCCTCTCCCCCCCTTCACCCCCCATGGAGGGTATGATGGAGAGGATAGAGAGGCGAGAGACTCTTTCATATGAGCCCATGTCCCCGGTTTGTTAACATCCAAATATGTGGGGATTCCGAGGAATGGGGTGCGGTGGGGCGGACAGGTGCTCAGTCGCGGCCACATCGCATCCAGATGATCCACACCGCTGCCTTGCTTGCTGAATACATCGTGTCCTCCCTCTCCCTTTACATCAGGGAGAGGTTCATGGTGTCCTTCCTCTCCCCCTCCCTCTCCCTCTCCCAGTCCTCCTCTGCCGATGCTGTTCAAAGCACTCCATCCCCGCCAGCCCTTGTAGGCAAGGGCAGGCTGCAAAGGAACACCCAGCGAGAACAGTTTCTCTGCATTCACACTGCACCAGTCAGCGAATTGCGCCTGCGTACGGACGCCGAGGCTGTCAACAAGGTGTCCGAACTCCTTCAACGTCATGATCTGTTTCCGCGCCTTGACTGGTCTCCACGAGTGTGCATGAACAAAGGATCCCAGTGAGCATTGAGAGCGTGGGGAAGTGAAGCGTCTGGTGTGAGGAGCCGGAGTGCTCAGCCGCTGCCTATGCGCTTCTCGTTCTCCGTGACTCGCGCTCGGAGGAAGAGAAGCGCATGGGCAGCGGCTGCTGAGCACTCGGTGCACCGAGCGGTGAAAATCGTTTCCCCAAATTTGACTCGCCTCTTGCTCTTCGCTCGCAACCCACAACCAGGCAGGCCTCGAGGGCTCACGCCGAGAGTGGAGGCTGCCCTGCGGCGGTGGGAGAGGCGGCAAAGGCGAAAACCACGCTTCCCCAGCCTGTGTGTTGCCGTCACTCTTCGCCCTCACGTCCGGTAGTTCTTTTCGTGTCGCAGCTCCAGCCGAAGCACAGTCACTGCCCCCCTTCTCATGCCCAGCGCTAGAGAGATGCACTGACAAAACAGGCACACAATGCAGAGCTGTGGAATCTTCTCGCAAGCCGCAACCAATCCCCTCTTGCACAGCCGATGATGCATCATCTTTTTCATCAGCGGCGAGAAGCCCTCCGCGGACCACGCGCACAGATTCCTTCTCCCCAGCACTGACGCTCACCTTTGCCTCCTCCACCTCCGCAGCGTCGTCGACGTCTGCCTGCTGGGAGATGGAATGAAAATGAGAATGCTGTAGTTGCAAGATCAAGTCCGCCACAACACAGCGAACAGCCTGATTTAGAGAGTCCTCCCAGCATCTCTCCTCCGCCTCGTCTTCGTCTTCCGACCATTCCAGCATTGATTTACAAGCTGTAAAATTCAAAATGATCGCCTAGAATTTGAGCAATATTCGGAAATCCCCGCGCAATGTTGAGCCACAGGAAGCAGGGCAACGGCGGGGGAGGACGTGGGACCACCGACCCAGCGGGCGCGCCGCACCGCAAAATGCGCAGACTTCTCCGGCGCTTTCGACACGCCAAGTTTGGCCGCGATCGTCCAAAACGCGCTACCGCCCCTGGGACCGGCTTTTGTTCCAAAACTTGCGGGGCGGGCGGAGGCGGTGGCGGGCAAGTTCAAAGCGCAGGACGTGGCAAATACGATGTGGGCGCGTGCGACGATGGAGCGGGTGCCCGGGGCGGGATTGATGAGGGAGCTGGAGACGCGGGCAAGTTAACGGCGCAGGGCGTGGCAAACACGCTATGGGCGTATGCGAGGGGCAGGCGGGTACGTTCAAGGCGCAGGAGGTGGCAAACACTCTGTGGGCGTATGCTGACGGTGGGGCGGGTGCCCGAGGAGGGACTTATGGGGAAGCTGGAGGGGCGGGCGGGCACGTTCAAGGTGCAGGACGTGGCAAACACGATGTGGGCGCGTGCGACGATGGCGCGGGCGCCCGGGCCGGACTTGATCAGGGGGCTGGAGAAGCGGGCGGAGGCGGTGGCGGGCACGTTAAAGGCAGGGCGTGGCAAACACGCTATGGGCGTATGCGAGGGGCAGGCGGGCACGTTCAAGGCGCAGGAGGTGGCAAACACGCTGTGGGCGTATGCGACGATGGGGCGGGTGCCCGAGGAGGGACTTATGGGGAAGCTGGAGGGGCGGGCGGAGGCGCTGGCGGGCACGTTCAAGGCGCAGGACGTGGCAAACACGATGTGGGCGAGTGCGACGATGGCGCGGGAGCCCGAGGCAGGCATGATGAGGGAGTTGAAGGGGCGAGCGGAGTTGGAGGGGCGGGCGGAGGCGCTGGCGGGCACGTTTAACGAGCAGAACGTGGCCAGAACTCTGTGGGCGTATGCGACGATGGGGCGGGAGCCCGGGGCGGGCTTGATGAGGGAGCTAGAGGGGCGGGCGGAGGCGCTGGTGGGCACGTTCAAGGCGCAGGGAGTGGCAAACACGCTGTGGGCGTATGCGACGATGGGGCGGGAGCCCGAGGCAGGCTTGATGAGGGGGCTGGAGGGGCGGGCGGAGGCGGTGGCGGGCACGTTCAAGGCGCAGGACGTGGCAAACACGCTGTGGCAGCGTGAGTGTTTGCTCTTCTTCGCGCCTCGGACGCAGAATTGCGGTGGGTCAATACGGTGTTGCAGCGCCTGGTGTCCCTGGACACTGCGCTTTTCAGTTCTGCCGAACTGCGCCAGCTGCATCGGAGCTGCAGGGCGCGGGGCCGAGCGCAGAGGACGGCGGCGGGCGGGCACGGCGGGCGCGGAAAACGGAGCGGCAAGGGTGGGGGAGGAGTCACGGGCGGGAGCAAGGGCAAGGGCAAGGGAAAGTCCGGGGTGCACGCGACCACCTCGGCGAAGGTTCTCCCTCGTCCAGAAATTCTTGTTACGCAGGAAGCCTGCACCTTGCAGGCAGGGGCCGACGTGGCGGACGAGGGAGGATGGACTGCTGCAGAACCCAAGGACAAGTCGCGTCGGTAAATTGTTGCCCTCAGACAGATGATGACTGTTTATTGTTCTTTCAGAAACAAATTGAGCGCGGCTCAACATACCGAAGGACTCTTATAAGGCGCTGGTGGGCACGTTGAAGGCGCAGAGAGTGGCAGACACGCTGTGGGAGTATGCGACGATGAGGCGGGAGCCCGGGCAGTGATGATGGCAGCGCACGAGGGTCCACGGCACATTCCCGCGGCCGATCCTGGGTGTGTGGGCAGGGTGAGAGAGCCGCAGCCTCTGAGTCCTCGGCTGTCGCCCAGAATGAGGACGGGCCCGCGCAATGCTCCGTTGAGCCACAGGATGCAGGGCAACGGCGGGGGAGGACGTGGGACCACCGCGCGCTACACCTAGCTCAACAGGCAAAAATTCTAGATACGGAGCGTTTAATATGACCAAGCACCTTACGTCCTCTTAAACTTCCTGTCGCTTGCTCTTCTCACTTCTCTTCTTGCAACCGAGCCCCTTGCCTTCCGATAGCGTACTGTGCTTGACCTCTGCCTCGGTTATCAAGCATCGTTCCTGATAATCTCTCACTCTCTCACTCGCTCTCACTCACGCGCGCGCACTCTCTCTAAATTGTCTCTCTCCCCCCCCCTTTTTTCTCCCCGCTCCTTAGGTCTCGGCTCCTGCCCACGTGGTGGCAGGGGTGACCGGGGGAGCCTCGAGTGCGGCTACGACTTGAGCTATTTCTGTAGCACTTGGCGTCTCCTTGTGATTGAAGTAGATTTCTTGTGTCAACGCCTCAGGAGGCAAGCCCACCTGCAACAGGGCCGCTTTCATCTGATTCACCATGCCCCCATTGCCTATCAAATGCACGTGAACGCGGCCAGAGGCGAGCACGTGTGCATCCAGCAACATAGGCACCACGTCGGTCACCCGGCCCCTGAGCCCCTCAAAGCCCATCGGTGCTGGATACCGCTCATCACGTAACGAACTGATGCATGGCATGAACTCCAGCCGTTGCGGGTACTGTTGGACAAGATCCTGCAGCTCTTCTTGCAGCGCAATGTCTCGGACATCGCGGAAGCCTCCGTAGATCGAGACCGACCTCTCCGTGCTTGCCAGTTCCTGCTTTGCAAAGCCATATACTGGCCCTATGCCCACGCCAGTCGACAAGCACAGAACATGTTCTGCAGCAGGATTAATCCCCTCGGCAACAGGCACTTTGAATTTCCCTCCAAACAGGATTGGGCTCGAGCGTTTGAGCTTGTTCAAGTGCGACGTGACCCGCCCGCCCTCAATGACGCGGTACAGGATATCGAAGACACCCGTGGCCTGGTTACAGGACGTGATGGTGTAGGGCGCCGTGGTGCCGTCACCATGTTTGCCTTCTATTACCTGCGGCGTCACATTGGGGATACGGAGCGCGAGCACATGCCCCGGACTGTATTGAGCATTCGACTTATCAGCAGCCTTGATGCGCAGCAACCGGCTGCCAGGCAGGTCCGCGACATTTGTGTTGGACACAACCTCTGCCTCGCAGAAATGGATGTTGGGTGCGTCTCCCATGCGCAAGCTGCTCACCGCGCAGCGAGACCCGCCCGGCACATAGCTGCGATGCAATTGCGGCGCGCGGGGCGGGCCCGCGCAAAAGGCAGCACACTGGTGCGGATGCAGCAGCGTCGCAATGATGCTGGCGGCACACGCCGCCTGTCGGTGGGCCCTCCGCCCGCCCATCCGTTTGTTCATGAGGATGGCCCAAGGGGCGTAGTCACAAAGAGTTTCTCTTTGATTGAATGGGGGGACAGCTGAAGGTTCCCGTTGCCCGGCCGAGCCGCCGGAGCTTCTTCGCGGCATCTCCGCGAGAGATGTTTGCAGGATTGGTGCTATATACAGGTTCCTGTGTCTCATTGTCTCTGGGCTTTGGCGGAGCTTCGCACGCCCTCGCCTCCCTTGCCTCGTTCGTGCCGCAACTTTGTGCTCGGCCTAAACCCTAAACCCTAAACCGTGAACCCTAAGCCCTAAACGCCATGTTCTCCCTATGCGCTCCTTGTTGCTTTCCGCTGCGGACATCGCATCCCGCAGCGCGGGCGCTGGCTGCGTGGTTCTGAAGTGTCGGATGCCCGTACCCAAACAGTGCTGCAACCCCAGGCCGCGAGCGCGTGGACGCCCGCAGCGCCGGCGGTGCTCAGCGCCGGTAGGTGTGGTGTTCCCATCATCAGCTTCCAGCACAAAGTTGCGCCATGCTGCGCTGCCACGCGTGCGCAAATGATCGGGGGTGCTCTCAAGATGAGTTCGCGCGAAGAGGAGGGCGGGGTAATTCGGGGGCTGCTGTTTGATTGCGATGGGACCCTGGTCAACTCCATCTCCCACAAGTCCTCTATATAGTGACTTGAATCAGTAAAAATGGCAGGGAGCTGACTTTTCAGAATTTGTGTTAGGTCAACTCCATGCCCATGTGGGCCGACAGCTGGGTGGAGGCGTGTGAAGAGTTTGGTAACTAATAATTTCCTAAGTAAATAGTAATTTACGTAGGCCATGTGGCCCGACAGCTGGATGGAGATGTGCGCCGAGTTTGTTCTGCAGCTTGATCTCTCACAAGGTGCTATTCCGCTTTACTGCCTCAAACCGTTGCTGGACCAAAAATCTGGGGTCCTGCACAATCGAATGTACCGGGAGACGGAAGTGCTGTACTGCAAGTCATCAGAGACTAGTGGTTTGGAACGCCTTTGGGCCTTCAAAACCACGGGGAACTGATATATCTCGGTAACGTGACCGAGTAAAGTCATCCTTGGACAGCATGAGCGAACGAGAGAGAGCAGAGAGAGAGAGAGAGAGAGAGAGAGAGAGAGAGAGAGAGAGAGAGAGAGAGAGCGAGAGCGAGAGAGAGAGAGAAAGAGAGAGCGAGAGCGAGAGCGAGAGCGAGAGAGAGAAAGAAAGAGAGAAAGAGAAAGAGAAAGAGAGAGAGAGACAGAGAAAGAGAGAGAGACTTCCTACTCCTACTCCTAATACTACTACTACTACTACTACTACGAGAGAGAGAGAGAGAGAGAGAGAGAGAGAAAGAGAGAGAGAGAGAGAGAGAGAGAGGGTGGGTGGGTGGGGGGGCGGGGAAAAAGAGAGAGAGATCTTTGTGTCAGGTTTGGAACTTGATCACGAACGCTTCTACTCGCAGCTGGCTGGGCTGACTATCGAAGAGACGCTGCAGGCATAATATTATTTGATTTATAATATATAAATAAATAATATGCAGAGGCCTGGGGTCTGGGCAGTCGCTATTGTGCTATAGCATAATATTATCTTATTCATATATGGGCTCACAATCGAAGAGACGCTGCAGGCATGATATTACTTTATTTATAATATATGATCTTATGTGTAATATGCATCGTATAATACGATACTAATAACAATAATAAGAATAATAAGGACAATAATAAGAAGAAGCATGGCTGCAGGCGCTGTGCAAGGAGCGGGGCAAGCGCGTCAATGCATAGGGAACACATTCTATCTTTAGAGAACACATTCTAAGAATACAGACACTTTTTTTGCAGGCGCTGTGCAAGGAGCAGGGCAAGCGCGTCAATGCATAGGGAACACATCCTATCTTTAGAGAACACATTCTAAGAACCCCCTACTTTTTTTGCAGTCGCTGTGCAAGGAGCAGGGCAAGCGCGTCAATGCCAACGACTTTTTCGCGCGCAAAGAACAGCTCGCTGCGAACTCAATCAAGCTTGTCGAGGAGATTTATCCCGTTGCCCAGGTGTTCGCTTTTTTTTTTTTAATTACTATCGAGTGATCCTGTTGCCCAGGTGCTCTCTTAATTATTTATTTTATTATTATCGAATTATCTTGTTGCCCAGGTGCTTGTTTGTTTTTATTAACCATTTGTGTTTTTATTCTCGATTTATTCCGTTGCCCAAAAGGACCTTAAATTAATGTATATGTATGTATGTATGTATGTATGTATGTATGTATGTATATGTGTATATATGTCTGTGTGTGTTTGTACGTGTGTTTGTGTGTTTGTGTGTGTGTGTGTGTGTGTGTGTGTGTGTGAATTATATTAACAAACAAGGTGGCTCGAGATGGTCTGGGAGTATACAAGATGGCGGTTGTAAGCAGTGGGCCTCGCGCAATGGTAGAACAGTTTCTTGAGCAAACTAACCTCCGGCACCTCTTCGAGGTAAGTATGTATGTACATATATATTTCGGTACGTATATACGTACGTACATATGTATTACATCCTAACCTCCGGCACGTGTTAGTAGTGACACACACCCATTCATCCACACCATGAGGAGGAGGATACATGTCATATGAGGAGGAGGATACATCCTAACCTCCGGCACGTGTTAGTAGTGACACACACCCATTCACCGACACACACAAAAAAACACAAACACACACACACACACACACCACATAGGTCTTGGTGTGTGCGGAGGACGTGACCCGCCACAAGCCGCATCCCGAGCCCTTCCTCGCCGCTGCAAGACTGCTAGGTTACACACAAACACACACACACACACACACACAAGCCGCATCCCGAGCCGTTCCTCACTTTGTTTGTGTTCAGGCGTGCCTCCGCAGAGTTGCAGGGCATACGAAGATGCGGATGCGGGGTGCTCGTCGGTGCTCGCTGCGGGTATGGAACTCGTCGACGTCAGACTCCTCGGTTCTGTATGTATGCATGCATGTATGTATGCATGCATGCATCTGTATATATGTGTATACGTATGAATGTATACGTATGTATGTGTGTGTGTGTCTGCAAAATATGCACACACACATACAAACGTACACACTCTCTCTCTCACACACACACAATCTCTCTCACGTATGTATGTATGTATCATACATACATGACGCACTTACACCTGATTTCGTGCATGCACGTGCCACGTGCACATGACAGAAGGATATCCGGCAAAGCCGAGTAGCCCTCCGTTGCCTGTAAGCGAGTCGGGGCAAGTTCGTTAATGATTGGTGCGTCGCTTTTTTTTTTGGACACGGAACAGAAAGAGGAGGAGGAGGAGGAGGAGGAGGAGGAGGAGGAGGAGGGAAGGCGACGACGGGCGGCTTGGAGTGTGGGGGGTTTAATGATGCTATGGTGGGACCCAGGGCAAAGATTTCGATGGCCGCCGCGGCCAAGAGGGGTGAAAGCTCATTTTTTTTTTTTAAAGAGCCGAGGCCGCGGCTGCCGGGCCGGACATACCCTCTTGGATATTGACATAGAGCCCCGGAGCTTAAACTCCGCACCACACGGTAGGTGGTGATGAACTCGACCGGGGATTCGACAGAGCGCGACCTGTGCCCCGGCGCGGCTCGCAAATTCGCCGCCGAAGATGAGCTCCATGCAGAGCTGCAGGAAGCTAAGGGTTGTTTTGATGATGATGTCTTTTATTTGTTCTTACAGGAACAAACAATAGTCTACCGCTATATACCCACTTGGGTACGCCCGTGAGATTTGTTTCCCCCCCCCTTAGGTTGACCAGGTGTTCCACTGTGCACGCACCCTTCCACCAGCCTCAGTGCCATTTATACAAATGATCGACACTGATGTCACCCTTCTACCTGAATACAATAATATGGATGTAGCCCGTTCTCACGTCTTGATTGTCCTAACCTCCCCTCCATCCCTGTCTTACTCTTGACCTTAAACAGGGTCGGGTGTGCGACTGAACCTCCCATCGCACCCCCTGATTCAGGAGTTGCCAGTCCCTGAATCCTAACCTTTTCCATCACTCCTTCGTGCCGTCCCTTGACACAAATAACCCCCTCCTCCTGGATCTCGCCCGCCTTCGCGCCGTGATCCTCACCTCACCTCCTTCCCTGTCCGTCCTATGATCCAGACAGGGCTGGGGCTGCGAGTGCTCTGTCTTTCTCGCCTCCCTTCTTCCTGGGCTTGCCAGACCCCATGCCTCTTCCATTGTTCCCTCGGGGTAGCAGCGTGTTCTTCCCTGAGCCCCACAACTCAGATTACCATGGTGGCCATACCATGCATTTTCTCCTTGGATTTGACGTTCATTCCGCTCTCCCGACCTTTGCGCGAAATACGAACATAGAACTGCGTCTTGCGCGTTCAGTAGTTCAAAGGCGAAGCCTATCGCGTTCCTCTTCGTCTCCCGGACATGAAGCTCATTCATATTGTCGTTGAAGCTTTTTACATTCACCGATAATCAGCCTTATTTTCCAACCACCATTGTCACCTTCAGCGTCCTTTGCCACCTTCTCTAGACTCTTGATGAGAATGTCATGTTGGGTTCTTGGCCGAGATCCCCCCCGTTCTCCGTAACCCCGTCTTTGATCTGATGTACGCTTCAATTCCAAACCAAAAAGGATCTTGTTGGCCCCCTTGTTAAGACGGGGTCCCCTTACCGCTTTGGCTACGTCACTAGCACGGGGCAGGCACCAGTCGGGTGGTCACGGATTTCGTGGCTCCCCGGCATGGCAGGGTTGGCCCTTGTGACCTGTGAAGATCGCAAATTCGCTGGTAAGGCAGCAAATAAGCGTATATTCGCAAATTCACAGGGGTGAAATGGTGCGAATACGCATCTCAGAGTGGTCCTCTGTGGTATTTTGTGAGCGGTCGTCGCCAAAATGGTGACGGGCCGCCTGAAAATATGGGGTTTACATTCTAAAGTTTACTTTACACCGCTCACTCGCTCACTCGTCAGGCAGCTCAGGCAGCTCGCATAACGCGAATTAAACCTTGTCGAGCACAATAAGCCCCGCTTCCAGGTCTGTCCTAAACCCTATCTAAACCCGAACTAAACCCTTGTCGAGCACAACAAGCCCCGCTTCCAGGTCTGTGGCGCCCGCCCACACAATTCTTTGCGGCCAATGCCCCATCAGGCGGGGCGGGTGCTGGCGCGTGGCGGCGCGCGTGACAGCGCTGGTGCTGGCGCGTGGCGGCGCGCGTGACAGCGCGGGATGTGCGCGCAGGTACCCCGCCAGCATTGACGCGTTCTCGTCCAAGTTCGTCATCACTCTTCACGCGGTCGTCTTCGGCTTGTTTGCAGTCTATCTGGTCGCCGGGCACCACTGAGCGATGCCGTGATCCCCGAAAACCGCCTTCCGGAAGTGAAGACCCAGCTTGGAGGTGAGTGCACTAGCATCGTGCCGGAAGCTGCCTAAACCCGAACTAAACCCTACCTAAACCGCGCATGCGCTTGCTGTCCCTCTCTGCTAGAGTACAATCTTTGATCAAACGTGGTCTTAACAACCTAAACCCAACCCTAAACCCTAAACCCTAAACCCAAACCTTAAACCCTAGTCCCTACACCTTAAGAGATCTGAACCCTAAACCCTAAAATAAACGTAGTCCCTAAACCCTAAGATCTTGATCCTAAACCCTAAATAACGTTTATTTTAAGCGTCTTGCCACGGGTTTAGGGTTTAGGCTTAGCACTAAACCCTAAGATAAACGTTCATCTAAACTCAAAGATAAACGTTTATTTAAAGAGTCTTGACACGGTCTCATGTCACATGCTTCTGATGAGGTGAAGCCTTTCCCCCCACATACACACACACTCTCTCTCACTCACTCACTCTCTCGTGGGGCTTGCCAAGGACCACGGCATCAGATGTGTTCACCCTACCGGCCGGCATGGAATATCGGCGTCCGGTGGTGCTGCTCAATTGTACTAATCAGCTAGTGATGCACATTCTCAACGCCCGGCTCAGAAACATTGTAGAAAAGGCGTGCATCCTGGAACCAGGTCAATCAGGTGGGAGGCAGGGCAGGAGCACTGACATCAACTTAACCAAGTCGGAGTGGGTCACACGGGAAACGTTAACTCAGGGAAAGAGAATGTACGAGTTGACGTGGACTTCATTAACGCGTTCAATGCGATGTCACAGCCTGCGGAAGCACTCTGGGCGGTGATGCGCGCATATGGCATCCCTGATGTCGATCTGCTCATGTCACTATACGAACATTCCACGGTCAGGATGGCGCCCAATGACCCGCAATGTGCGACGATTACCTTTGACACAGGAGTAGCGCAAGGACCCGAAATGTGCGACGATTACCTTTGACACAGGAGTAGCGCAAGGAAGCGCGTTGTCCCCGCTGCTTTTTCTGATCTTCATGAATGCTCTTCTAGGGCTGATAACAGATAGAGGACAGAAACTGAGTGTCTCGCATGGGCTCAAATGCGGAGTGCAACTGCGCAGAAAAGGAGCAAATCAGGAAAAAGAAAGTGAAGAGAGCGTGGGCCAGTTCAATCTTATTGGCTTTGTGGATGACCTCTCACTATTCGCACAGACTCTGGGAGCGGTTCAAGAGTTTGAGCTCTGGAGTGGACTGAAGGTCAATAGGAAAAAAACAATGATAGTTGAGAAGCGAGACACGAGCCAGCCCAGAGGAAGGAAGCATTGGTGTACATGGGGCAAGAAGTGACTTTCTTGGAACCCTCAACGGCGTGCAGGTACTTGGGGGTATGGGGCACACCAACAGGGGATATGTCAAATACGAAAGAAAGGATTTTTAAGAGAACTGAAGAGGCGAGGGATTTGCTTCGGCATCACCCTCTCACTCCTGAACAAGCAATTGATCTTTTCACGAGTATTTGCGTTGGAGCGTTCAGATATTCAGCTGCGCTGGTGCCATGGACGGAAAAAGAGCTAGAACGGCTGGAGGCCGTGTGGGTTCAGGCATATAAATGGGCGTGGAGCTTGCCAAGGACCACGGCATCAGATGTGTTCACCCTACCGGCCGGCATGTTCCGTGATGGCGCAGGAATTGTGCCGTCACCTTCAGCGCTGTCTTAAGCATTAGGATGTGGCCCGACAACTGACACTGCCAGACCTCCACCTGGCGTGTGAGCAGTGGGCCTGCGACTCACTGCGGGAGCTCACAGAGGAAATGGAAATGTGGAAATGGGACAGCACGCTGGACAATAAATGGGCCCGAGCAGCAAAGTGCTCACAAATGCTGAACATTCCCATAGACATGCCAGGAGATATCGAAGAAGAGCGGCGAGGTACGAGCTGGGCGGCAACGCGCGAACTGCGACGATTGAGACATAGGATTGAGGCAGTGGGGGGAAGCAAAGACCAGTGGGAGGCCGGAGTGTGGCACATGGACAAGCAGCAATGGGGTCTGTTATGGACT
>Ga0315899_10005232_pt1 | contig 14013 bp, 11 predicted proteins | sample LakEriMetagenome_2_FD_203518 | JGI IMG/M metagenome (GOLD analysis project Ga0315899, IMG submission 203518) | Freshwater fungal communities from buoy surface, Lake Erie, Ohio, United States - Buoy 4 MA112 | ecosystem: Environmental > Aquatic > Freshwater > Lake | place: USA: Lake Erie, Ohio... | reverse complement strand
TATGCGCAAAGCTCCCAAAAAGGCGAAAATCAACGCCTCCTTGAAGTCCACCATATTCTTATCCGGAACCACCACTCGATGATGCGTATGCGCTGCAATTCGCTCCATCAAAAAGCCATTGTGTGCGCCGCCGCCGGTGACGAGTATTTCTCCTTGCCTTCGGTTACTCAACGCTTCCGCAATTTGAATGGCGATGTGTTCGGTGAGGGTACGCAACGTGTCATGCACATTCAATTGCGCTCGCTCCACCACCGGTAAAAATTCACCTATCCAAAACTCCTTGCCTAGGGATTTGGGTGCCGATTGCTTAAAAAAAGCAAGGCTGTTCAATTGATGCAGCAAGGCTTCATTGAGGTTCCCTTCTCGCGATAGAGCACCATCACGGTCGTATGCTAAACCCATCTTTTCTGCGTAATGGTTGAGTGCCATGTTACACAAACCAATGTCGAATGCTTCCATGTGAAGCGATTCTTTCACCGACACGTTGGCTATTCCACCTAAATTCAAACACATGGGATAGTTGCCAAACAACCACAAATCGCCTATCGGAACCAGCGGCGCTCCTTGTCCGCCGTGCGCTACGTCGGTCGTGCGGAAATCTGTTATCACATTTACCCCGGTTGCCGCAGCGATGTGCGCTGCGCTGCCAATTTGCAGTGTTAATCCAAGATGAGGTTGATGAAAAACAGTGTGGCCATGCGATGCAATAAAATCCACACGCACTTTGTTCGCCTGCATAAATTCCTTCACCCAAGCGCCATGCAGCATTCCAAGGTCTGCGTTCAATTGCGCCAAAGCCAACCCGCTCAGCGTGTGAGCATCGCGGAGTCGATTACGCCAGCCTGTATCGTAGGAAATTGTAGTGGCCTCATGCAATTCAACATGCCAGCGATCGTCTCTGGTGAACGTACAAAAAGCGATATCCAACCCATCGAGCGACGTACCGCTCATCAAACCGATAGCGCGGTATGTAGTGGCTTCGTTCATGGTTTGCCCTTTCGAATAACCGGAATAAGCGCTCTGATAAGCACCGATGTATAGATCGCATAAATACCCATTACAGCTAGTGCCAGTGCCTTTTTACCGGGTAACTGAGCATAGAAGTAACCTCCAACGATGCACGCCGACATAAACAGCTTAACCAATACAGAAGCATTCACCGATGCGATAAAGCGATGCGGCGTTTTCGCACTGGCCGATGCAATCATCTGATATAAAAAATACGTCACCACGCCATAGAGTGGTATCAACACCCACACGGCATCGGGCATAGGTTTTTTGACAAGAAACAGTACGGCAAAAGCCAGTACATATAATAATACAGTAGCAATGGTAAGAGGAATTAAAAAAGCGCGTGCATTCATGTTTCCGTTATGGTTTTTTCAGTACGTCGCGAATGACCATATAAACAGCCAACACAACTCCGGTTAATGATCCGATTAATGTATAGATGGGTATTCCGGCGGGCCAATGCTCATCGGCTTTCATCCCCAACCACACTCCCAGAAAAATCGTAATTGCCATTTGAGTCGCCATCGAGGTGTAGCGCAAAATGGCATTTCCTTGTTTGTTATTGGGCCCCTGCGACTGCTGCATCTGCGGGTACTTCCATTTTCATCTCCTTCACTTTTGCACCCATGTTACACGCGCCGGTAAAGGAAGATCCGGGCTCAACGGCCAACTTATCAGTAAAAATATCGCCCTCTACTTTTGCGGTTCCCTTCAGAGAAAGCATTTGCTGCACGAAGAGTTTTCCTTTCACCAATCCTTCGATTTCGGCGTTCTGACAATTCACTGTGCCTTCTATGCGGCCCGCCGGACCAATTACTAAGCGACCTTTGGTTGTTAGGTTTCCAACGAATGACCCGTCAATTCGGATGTTGCTCTCGCAGCGAATTTCACCCTCGATAAGGGTGCCTTCCACTATGCGATTGATACCCATATCGGGAATCGTTTCTGTGTGTTTTGCCATGGGCTTGGTTTTTTTGGTAAACATGTTGGAGTTGAGGTCAGGTCGTTGGCTTCAGCTCTCAATAATACCTCGCAAAAAAATCGAGATACAATTGATAGTCCTTGCCCTTGAACAAAGCTATGTAATTCTGCTTCGAAATCAAAAAAACATGGTTGCCACTCGTGTTGACCATTGCCAGCTTTTCAGTATCGCCGATGAATGCGCCCAAATACTGATTTGAATCTTCGGGTTTCTTGAACGACTTCACCAGCAGCATGTGATGGTCTTTGTCCAGCAGGTTGTTTGTTACCCGCAATTGCGATGAATTAAAAAACACCAGATTGAAATCAGCTACCGCCGCCTTCACCGCATTGATGTCACTACCGCTCACCGGAATCAATACAGCTAAATAATGTTCGGCATTTGCGTCGAATATAAAAGGGCCATCATCAAACGCTGTTGAATCTACCGGCACAGCTGCTTGCTGCGTAGAATCCTGAAATGCCTCCGAACCTGCATTAGAAGGGCCCGATGTGTCTATCTCCTGGCCCGCATTCAAGGCGCGCAATAATTGATCAGCCTTCGTGGCCTCTTCACTTCCCACACATTCTTGTACCAATCGATTCAACTCGTTCTGATAGTTTTCCTTGACTCCAAATGGCGCATCCGAATAACCCACACAAATAGCTCTCAATAATTTGTATTTGCAGAGCAGGCGGTTCTGTACGTCGGACTTGATCACGCTATCACAATACGTTCTGGCTTTGGCGTAGTTGCGCGACAGGTAATAGTTGTAGGCTAACTGGTATGCTTCGTTCTCCTCAGCGCGCTTCATGTCTTGAATGTCCAGATAGCCGGGATTATCAACCAACATAGCCCAATCACTATTTGGGTAACGCGATTTTATTTCATCGCCCCAATACTTGGAATTACAGCTCTCACAAAACGGGTTCTTCACATACCCTTTGGTTCCCTCCTTCGCCAGCCAAGTGCGAAACAACTGATAGTATGTGGTGGGGTGGTAACTGCTTTCATCCATATTGGCCAACAATTCTTCCCAAGTACTGATGGCATTGTCATCGTCATCGAGTTTCTCTTTGTATACAACTCCTGCATTGTAATATCCCTCAGCTGCTGCCTTCTTGATGTTGCCCATCTCCGATTCATTAGCGCAAGGCAATGAAGACTTGAGTTCCTCTGCACTTGGTGTCTTGTATTTGTCTTCAGGTGCTGCCGCTGTGCTATCGGCTGTTGCTTCCTCTGAAGCCACTACTTCCTCACCCGGACCAAACGATTGAGCCAAACGCGATTGCAGTCTCCAGTTATCCTTGAGAGGTCGATCACCCCATTCATCAGCAAAGGTGTTGCGACCGTTCTCGCGCAGCTCTTCATTATAACACCAAAACGTGCCACTAATACCCGATTCTTCTGCTGCCAACCGCGCCTCTTCTGCTCTTCGCTCATCTTCTATGCGCTGTTGCTCCATAGCTTCTGCCAACTGATTAGCCATGTCGCTCACCTTCTTTTCAAGCTCTTCAGGGCTCAACGCACACATCACATTCAGGCTGTCATACAAGTCAATTGCCGATAAATGCCCCACCAGCTCAGTAAGCGACTCTGCGCGCGCTTTGATTTCGTTATATCGATCGTGTTTGTCGTCAATCTTGGTAAGCGTGCTATCATAATACAATTGTGCTTCAGAATAGCGGCGCTCATCAAAATACAAATCGGCCAGGCGCAAAAACGCCTTGGCGCGCTGCTTGGCGTTGGTCGTGTTTGATTCAATCGACTTTTCATAATAGGCGATTGCATCTTCCCTGCGTTGTTCCTCCCAAGCAATATCACCCAACGCATAATATATCTGATCTACGTACTCCTTGTTCTTCTCATCCTTCAGCATCTTGAAAAGCTCTTTCTGTATTTGGTCTGAGCCGCCACCCGTGCGACTGAATGAAAGAGCTTTATTGATGCGTGCATGAAACTCAAGTTCATACGGCGCGCGCGATTGTATCACAGCCTCATATTGAGTGAGTGCATCACTGCTGCGATTCATTTGCTGATACAGTTGCGCCAAAATGAAATGGGGTCGCGCCCTGTCTTTCTTCCGCTTGATGAAGCCCAGGCTTTTCTCCAACTCCGTGGCAGCCTTTTCCCATTTCTTCTGATGTATGTAGGCATCGGCATAGGTGAGGTAGTAATGTGCCTTGATGGCTTGATCCACTTCGTCCTTTTCAACATCACCCTCCACTCGCACCAAGGCTTGAATAGCCTTTCCATATTCCTCATCCGCTATGTAAGATTTAGCCAACCAAGTAGAGCTGTGCACAGCCACCTCGGGTTTTTTGAACTTGCGATTTACATACTGAAACACATCGGTCGACTTGTAGTAGCTCTGCTTGTAAAAATGAGCCTGACCAATCACCATATAGTTATCGTCAATCCACTTATTGAACTCAGGATGCTTCTTGTCCTCATTTGAGTCGTCCTTGATGGTGTGTCTGCTAATTACCTTCTCGCACTTCCCAATAGCCTTTTCCATATCCGGAAAAATAGCCTTGGCTTCATCAGGTGTTCCGTAAATAAAAATGGGTAACAACTGGTCGAAATCCTCCTTGTGACCGGCAGCCAACGTATTGGCTCCGTTAATAACCAATTCATTGGCATTGAAATAGCCGTTGTAATGCCCTGTCATATTGTGGTAGAGCCTATAAGCTGTTCCATCCTTCTTGGTGGAACAGGCCATCACCAGTAACAAGCACATACATGCGGAGAAAACAAGGCCCGACCAACGAATATTCACAAAGAGTAGATTTTATTGCCCGCTTCTAACAGGATTGCGTCAAAATTATTTCATTTTTGTGCGGAATTGTGCGCTCATGCAAAGATTCAACTCAAAAAATGGTAGCAACTCCTCAACCGAAACGCAAAAAACTGCTCAAAAAGCTGAAAAGCCGCTTCCGGTTAACCATTCTCAATGAGTCTACATTCGAAGAAAAACTCTCCTACTCACTTACACCTCTCAACGTGATTATCATGTTCGGCGGAATGCTCATTGTGTTTGGAGCACTCATCTACCTGCTGGTGGCTTATACGCCACTGAAGAACTATGTGATTCCGGATTATACCTCCACTGTGTATCGGGAAGAGGCTCGTGTGGCTCGCTTACAAGCCGATTCATTGTTTGATGTTGTGCGCAAAAACGAGCGATACCTCAATGATTTAAAAGTAATTCTCTCGGGAGGAACGCTTAGCAATACCACCGATAGCTCTCAGGCTCTTTCATCGGCTCCTAATCTAACCTACGGCATAAGCGAATTGGATGAAACCATGAGGCAGAAGGTTTCTGAGCAAGACCGTTTTAGTATAGAGGCTATCGAAGAAACCGAAGACAGAAAAAAAGGCCTCATCCTGTTCAAGCCGGTCAACGGGACGGTATTCAGCTCTTTCAATCCAAAAGAGGGTCACTATGGAATTGATTTAGTGGCCCCCAAAGATGATCCCGTAAAGTCGGTACTCGACGGAACAGTGATTGCCGCAGCTTTCACCGCCGACGACGGCAACATCATTTCCATCCAGCACGCCAACAACCTCATCTCCGTCTATAAGCATAACGCTGTGTTGTTGCGAAAAGTGGGCGACATGGTAAAAGCGGGAGAATCCATCGCTTTCATTGGCGACTCCGGTGAAAACAGCGAAGGCCCCCATCTGCACTTCGAATTGTGGGAAAACGGCGCCCCGGTGAATCCCTCGCAATACATTTCATTTGGGGAGGAAACGACTACTTCGTATTAAACTCATTCATCGTGCGGGCAAGGCCTATAAGACCAAACGATAGAACAGCTTTCGATGCCCGGTCGATGTTGATTCCCAGGGTTTGCTTTTCTTCTTCGCTCCAGGTGCCGAGAACATAATCCACTTGGTGCCCTTTCGAAAACTCAGCACTAATACCGAAGCGCAAGCGAGCATATTGATTGGTTTGCAGAATTTCCTGAATATGCTTTAACCCATTGTGGCCGCCATCGCTTCCCTGGCCCCGCATACGCAACTTGCCATAGGGAAGGGCTAGGTCATCGGTAATCACCAACACGTTTTCCAGGCTTACTTTCTCTTGCTGCATCCAATAACGCACAGCATTACCGCTCAAATTCATATACGTGCTTGGCTTAAGAAGTATGAACGTTCGGCCTTTATGCTTCAGCTCACACACATCGCCATATCGCTCAGTCTTAAAAAAAAGATTGGACGCCCCGGCAAGAGCGTCCAATACTTTAAATCCTATGTTGTGGCGAGTTTCCGCATACTCGCTGCCGATGTTTCCTAAGCCTACGATGAGGAATTTCATGCAGCGAACTTACGCAAGGGCTTCCAACGCCAAACGATTACTTCTTCTTTTCAGCAGCGGCAGCAGCAGCGGCATCAGCCATTGCAGCGCGGGTTACCTGAACCGATACAATTGCTGAAGCCTCGGCCTCCAACACCTTGCATCCATCAATCTTGATATCGCGAACGCGAATCATATCACCAATTTTCATAGCTGAAATATCCACCTGAATTTCATCCGGAATAGCCTCAGGCTTTCCGCTAATGCGCACTTTACGGTAGTTAATAAGCAACTTACCCCCGCTGCGCACACCTTCCGAAACTCCTACTGTACGAACAGGCAACGTGGTGCGAACCACCTTACCCGGAACCAATTCCAACAAATCGATATGCGTTACCATATCGGTTACCGGATTCTGCTGCTGCTCCTGGATGATAGTTGGATAGGTTTTTCCGTTCAACTCAATGTTGATTTGAAGCGTGTCGGGACGAGCCACAATCTTATCCCAATCATTGCGTGAAACGCTAAATGGAACCTGTGATCCACCACCGTAAATAACACCCGGAATGCGTCCGTTTTTACGCAATTCCTCTGCGCCTTTTCTTCCTACGCTCTCTCTTGGAGAGCCGCTCAATGAGACTTGTTTCATGTTTATTTGGTTTTTAAATGATTTACGAAATAATAAAATTGCTACTGATACTGCGGTTGTCCATCAAATTGGTGAGAACCCCTCCAAACAGAGGAGCCACGCTTAACACCTTCACCTTTTCTTTGGTTCGATCTTCCTTCAGTGGTATGCTGTCTGTTACGATAATCTCTTTCAACTTGGAGTCTTGAATGCGTTCATAGGCCTGCCCACTAAAAACAGGATGCGTGCAAATGGCACGAACCGATGTCGCGCCGTTATCGATCATAACTTCTGCAGCCTTGCACAATGTGCCGGCAGTGTCGCACATGTCATCAACAATAACAACGTTCTTGCCCTGCACATCCCCAATTACAGTCATGCTCTCTACTTGGTTGGCCACCTTTCGCTGCTTGTAGCAAATAGCAAGGTCACTACCCAATAATTTTGCATATGCATTGGCACGCTTCGTTCCACCGGTATCAGGGGCTGCAATCAGCAAATCAGGAATGTTCAGTGACTTCAAATAGGGAACAAAAATGGTCGAGGCGTATAGATGATCTACAGGAACCTCAAAGAATCCTTGAATCTGCTCGGCGTGCAAATCCATCGTTATCACACGGTGCACGCCTGCCGCTGTAAGCAAGTTAGCTGCGAGTTTAGCCCCTATGGCCACACGCGGTTTGTCCTTTCGGTCTTGCCTAGCCAATCCGAAGTATGGAATAACCGCTACAATGCGCTTGGCTGACGCTCGCTTGGCTGCGTCAATCAAAAGCAACAACTCCATCAGGTTATCGCTCGGCGGAAAAGTTGACTGGATGATGATGACATCCATTCCTCGCACTGTTTCTTCAATAGAAGGCTGAAATTCCCCGTCGCTGAAGTGCTGAATGATTACATTGCCAAGCTTAGAACCAAATTCTTTGGCAATACTCTCTCCTAGGTAGTTGGAAGCAGAGCCTGCAAGTATTTTAACCATCGGATTCATGACATGCACTCCCAATTGGGGGCGCAAATATAGTCACAGCAATGATATTCAGACGCTTCCTTCCTAAAAATAACATGCCCGTATGCGTTTCCACATACGGGCATATTATTCCAATCTGAAATGCCTTACGGCAAGAAAGTAAACTGGAACACTCCTTGGCTAAGACTTACGGTTGGTGAAGGAGCCGCAGGATCTACTGCAACAAGGGTTCCTTGGAACGCGCCCCGGAAGAAGCGATAAAAACCAATTGGCTTGTTGCATCCATTAGTCACATCGCTAACACTTATCGTGAGCTCCTTATACTTCACCATCGTAAACGTGCACTCTCCGCCGGGTAACGCCGATGAGTAAGAGAACCCGGCTTCATCGGTCCAAACTATGTTATACAACGTTGGATCGGTAAAAGGAATCGGAAACTCCAATGGAGCTCCCAAACTGTTGGCCCAACCCAGCATAGGCTGAGTGACAACAAGTGAAAGAGATCCGGCAGGCACCGGTGGGGCATCAGGATCTGTATCATAGGCCGGCTCTAACGTATAGGTTAACGAGCCTGCTACATCATCATAGGAAGGCATGATAAAGGCTGACTTAGGTGTAGTATACACCACTGAACCAATCTTGAATGTGAAAATAGTGTCACAATCCGGGCATGAATTTCCGCCACAATCAACGTAGAACTCGGCTCCATCCTGAACACCATTGCCACAGTTACCTGTCGAACAACATGGGTCACAGTCCGGACCACCACAATCGATTCCGGTCTCACTGCCATTGAATATCATGTCCACGCAAGTCGGACAAAAGTCGCAACCACCATAAGGAGTCTCACCTTCATTTTCACAATCAATATCGTCTTCCAAGCCGTTCAGCAAGCCATCGCCGCACAGCTGCTCACAACCGCCACATGATCCTCCGCAGTCAATTCCGATTTCATCACCATCCTGAATACCATTAGCACATGTAGCACATACAGGGCACTCACCGCCACAATCCAACCACGTCTCACCACGCTCCGGCTCCCATACGCCATTGGTGCAATGATCACATTCTTCGCAATTCGGCCCACCGCAGTCGATGTTGATTTCGCCATTGTTCAAGATACCATCGTAACAATTGTCGGGAATTTTATTGTCATCGTTAAGGCAACTTGCCAGGAAAAAAGATCCCGTAAAAACTGCCAAGAAGAGGAATACGTAGGAACGTAATTTCATAGTTGAATAAGATTATCAGGTTTCGAAGATATAAAGACAAGTCTCAATCGCCCAAACTTTGGTTGCACTCTCTGTTTATTTTCAAGCTACAACTCATATTCCTATAAACAAGCAGCTTCAGGAATATACTCACCCGGGTTATCAGCTTATCTTGCGTATTTACGCGCCATGGAAAAGAATTGGATCCCCAAAAAAACGCCCGACGAAACACGAGTTACTGAGCTTCAACAAGCGCTTGGGGTTGAGCGCAACATTGCATCCTTGCTAGCCCAGCGCAATATTCTTTCTTTCGAAGAGGCACGATCCTTCTTCCGCCCCGACCTTACACACTTGCACGATCCATTCCTCATGAAAGATATGGATCGGGCCGTTGAACGACTTTCTGAAGCACTCTATAACCATGAGCAGATTCTCATTTATGGCGACTACGACGTCGATGGAACTACGGCGGTTACACTCGTGTTCAGCTTTCTTCGCCAACTCGGCGCTAGCTGCCAATACTACATTCCTGATAGATACAAAGAAGGGTATGGGTTCTCGTTTGCCGGGGTCGATTTCGCAAAAGAAAACAACTGCAAACTCATCATTACACTCGATTGCGGTGTGCGCGATGGTCAGAAAATAGACTACGCCCGTTCCTTGGGAATCGATGTGATTGTATGCGACCACCATCAGCCGGCCGAACTGCCCAAAGCAACCGCCGTTCTGGACCCCAAACGCCTCGATTGTACTTACCCGTATAAAGGATTGAGTGGCGCCGGCGTGGGATTCAAATTGCTACAGGGACTGTGCATACAACAATCCATCGACCAGGATATGTTGTATAGCTACCTCGACCTCGTCACAATCTCCATTGGTGCTGACATTGTGCCTCTCACGGGAGAAAACAGAATTCTGGCGCATTATGGTCTTCAAATTTTGCAGCAAACGCAGCGCCCGGGTATTGCAGCTATGCTTGCAAAAGCGGGCTTCAAAAAACCCTCAATCACCATAACCGATGTTGTATTCGTACTGGCGCCTCGTATCAACGCTGCCGGTCGCATTTTCTCAGGAAAAGAAGCGGTGGCCTTATTGCTTTCAGAAAATGAGCAAGATGCAATTGAGCTGAGCAGTGCGGTGGAAGAATACAACGCTACACGTAAAGGTCTTGATAAGGAAATAACCTTGCAAGCAATTGAAAAACTGACCACAGATAGCTTTCAACAAGAGTCGCTTTCAACCGTTGTGTTTGGAGAAAACTGGCACAAAGGGGTCGTGGGCATTGTGGCCGCAAGATTGGTGGAAGCATTCTATAAGCCGACGATTGTCCTTGTGTATGATGGAGAAAAAATGGCGGGCAGCGCAAGATCGATTGAAGGTATCGACCTTTTCGAATGCCTAAGCGAATGCGAAGAGTCGCTCCTTCAATTTGGTGGTCACACCATGGCCGCTGGACTATCACTTAAAGCCGATAACTTCCTTGCATTTCGTAATCGCTTCGATGAGGTGGTTAGGCATAAATTAAATAACCAACGGCCACAGCCTTTTATCGAATACGACGCAGAAATCACTTTCGATGACATCACTCCCAGGTTCTTCCGGATACTCCAACAATTCGAGCCCTTCGGCCCGGAAAACTTGAGTCCTGTGTTTCTGGTGCGCAATGTCAAAAACACTCGGTTTACCAAAGCTGTTGGCGATGGAAGCCACGTTAAAGCGCATGTGCATCAAGTCCGAAATCCCGCAATCAGCTTCGATGGAATCGGCTTTGGCCTGGGGGCATGGGCCGAGCGCCTGAAAAACAATGCGGCCGTGGACTTGCTATTCGCCCTCGATGAAAACACGTGGAACGGAAAAACATCTCTTCAATTAAGTATCAAAGACATTCGATTGACACACACATGAACCGATGGCGCTCTCATAGAATTTGTCGACCTTTGCGCCTCATTTCACTGACATGTCCAACGAAAACCGCACAGAAATAGCTGCACTTGGTGAGTTCGGCCTCATTCATCACCTCACCGATAATATTCTGCTTCAAAACAAATCTTCCTTGAAGGGCGTGGGGGATGACGCCGCTATATTAAGTCCGCCCGAGAAAGAAAAATGCCTGATCACTACCGATATGCTCGTGGAAGGCGTTCACTTCGATCTCACCTATGTACCCTTGAAACACTTAGGTTATAAAAGCGTAGTTGTAAACCTCAGCGACATCTGTGCGATGAATGCCGTGCCCCAGCAAATCGTGGTGAGCTTGGCCATCAGCAACCGCTTTTCGTTGGAGGCTATCGATGAGCTTTATGCAGGCATGCTCATGGCTTGCTCGCACTACGGGATCGATCTGGTGGGCGGTGACACTACCAGCAGTCGCAGCGGACTCATTATTTCGATCACAGCGATCGGATATGAACAGGAAGAAAACATTGTTACCCGCTCGGGCGCCCGCGAAAACGACCTGCTGGTTGTTACCGGCGATTTGGGTGGAGCCTACATGGGGCTTCAAATTCTGGAACGAGAAAAAGCAGTATTTCAATCTGCACCCGGAGCTCAACCTCAGCTTGAAGGTTATGACTATGTGCTCGAACGGCAACTGAAGCCGGAAGCACGACGAGATATACACGGCCTACTTCAATCCCTGAACGTGCGACCGACATCCATGATTGATATCTCCGATGGACTTGCTTCCGAAATTAAACACCTGGCCGAAAACAGTGCTGTCGGATTCGATTTGTATGAAGAAAAAATACCCGTGGCCCCCAAAACTATTGAGGCCGCAAAAGAATTCAATCTCGACTTTACGACCTGCGCTCTCAATGGCGGAGAAGATTATGAGTTGCTCTTCACCATTAAACCTGCCGACTACGACAAGATTAAAGGAAACCCGAGTTTAACAGTAATAGGCCATGCAACAGCAGATACCATGGGATGCAGGTTAGTAACACGCAGCGGTGAAACCATCGAACTGCGCGCGCAGGGATGGAATGCGTTTAAAAATTAATCGGCTTTTTGTGTTCACGAATACGAAAACACATCTTTCGACGTTCATTGCGCGCAATTATTATGACAAGAAACACTTTACTCCTTCTAATAATCCTCGCCCCTTTTAGTGCTATAGCTCAATTCAGCATCGGCACGTGGCGCGATCACTTCCCTTATAATCGCTGCATCGACGTGTGTGAAGCCGACAACTTCATCTTTGCTGCGACGGCCAACTCGGTGTTCTCATATGACCAGTTTACTTCCGAGGTATATCGGTATAACAAAACCAATTTACTGACCGACGTGGGCATCAGCGCCCTTGCCTTCGATCCGGTTTCTAAATTCATTGTTGTAGGATATAGCAATGGTAATGTGGACTTATTTAATGAAAAAGAAGTCTACAATATTCCGTTTATCAAATTCAGCACGCTCATAGGCGATAAAACCATCTACGACATTTATCCATACGGCGACCGCATCTATCTGAGCACAGGCTTCGGAATTGTGGTCATCGATGTGCCCGGAAAAGAAATAAAGGAAACCTATTTTATCGGCTCATCGGGCGAAGCTGTTCGTGTAAGAGATATTGCTATTTACAATCAAACTATTTACGCTGCTACTGAACAAGGATTGCGCAGTGCTGATGTGAACAACACATTTCTATCGAATTTCGAAAACTGGACTACCGTTAGTGAACTTCCCGGCAGTAACGCTCCCTCGCACATCGAGTTTTTCGATAACCAAATGGTGCTTGCCATTCCAGGAACAACCAGTGACACAGTATGGAGCAAACCTATTGACGGAGCTACCTGGATAGATCGCTTTCCGCTTGAAAATTTTCGCATCAATCAACTCTGGAGCAATGGTGAATGGTTTTCGGTTTCCGGCAGCTACGGCTATTGGTATAGCCACAATAACTTGGAGTCGCGAATTGTGATTTCGATGGTAGCAAACCGCCTGTTGCATACCTTCAACGCTATCATTGGTTATAATGGCTATGCATGGGCGGCCGACAAATTCAGCGGCCTCATGCTTTCCAAAGACCCCTTCGGATTCGAAGATGAGCTCATCAGTCCGCAAGGTCCTAATTCGGACGATTGCCGGCGAATAACAGCATACAACAACAGTGTTTGGATAGCCCACGGGGGGGTTCGCGCCGACTGGGGCAACAACTACAACTCTGACGGGGTGTCTGCATTTGTAGATGATCAGTGGATTACTGTTTCAGCAGATACAACGCAAAGCGCTGGACTGCATTTCAATAATTCCAATGAATACGTTATGGACTTCATGGATTTCGCTGTAGATCCCATAGACAACACCCATGTGTATGGCGCTTCATGGGAAGAAGGACTTCTGCGGATTGATATTCCCAACAGACGTCTCATTCCTTCAAACGGCACAGCAACCACAGGGCCCGACGCCGATGGCATCACTACGAGCTTTGAACGAACCGCTGTTGGTGGTGTAGCATTTTCCGACGAAGGTATACTTTGGTGCACCAATGGTTATACAAAGAATGCTCTGCATGCAATGGATCGCGAAGGAAACTTTTATGACTATGATTTTGGCGGAGCCATTGGCGACGATGAAAAAGTTGCCGATTTACTTATTTCCGAGGATGGATTTGTTTGGGCCAACGTAATCGGAAAAGGGTTGCTGGTTTTGAACAACAACGCAACACTGGGTGTGTTTTCCGATGACAACTATAAACTGCTAACCGATGCCGAAGGAAATGGTAAACTACCTTCCAAAGACGTTCTAAGCATGGAAGAAGACCTCGATGGTGAGGTATGGGTTGGGACAGCTGCAGGGCTCTCGATTTTCTATAAACCTCTTTCCATTTTCGAGGAGGGCAATTTCGACTCGGAACAAATCCTCATTCAACAAGATGGCAACACACAAATACTGCTCGAAACCGAAGCCATCAACTGCATTGAAATCGACGGAAGCAATCGT
>Ga0315899_10005231_pt1 | contig 14014 bp, 6 predicted proteins | sample LakEriMetagenome_2_FD_203518 | JGI IMG/M metagenome (GOLD analysis project Ga0315899, IMG submission 203518) | Freshwater fungal communities from buoy surface, Lake Erie, Ohio, United States - Buoy 4 MA112 | ecosystem: Environmental > Aquatic > Freshwater > Lake | place: USA: Lake Erie, Ohio... | reverse complement strand
TCGCGACCGCCTATCGACGACTCGTGACTCATGCTAACCGCAAAGAGCCATCTCGCTGGCGCATTGCTCGGCACCGGTGGTCTCGCGCCCGCTCCGCTATGAATGAGGATTAAAGCGGTGTTGGTTGAAGACGCCTCTTGGAAATAGGCTATTACCACGGCACGTCGCTTCTATCCAAATCGTCCCGTGATGTAATCCTCTGTTTCTCGCAATCGGGGACGCGTAAAGATTGTGGACGTTGATCCGTACTCCAGCAAATGTCCCAGATACAAAAAGGCCGTATAATCGCTGATCCTGGACGCCTGTTGCATGTTATGCGTTACGATCAAGATCGAATAATCTCCTTTTAACCTCTCGATCAAATCCTCCACCTTGCCCGTCGCAACTGGATCCAACGCCGAACAGGGCTCGTCGAGAAGCAGTATCTCAGGAGATGAAACAATAGCCCGGGCTATGCAGAGCCGCTGTTGCTGCCCACCCGATAATTTCAATCCGTTTTCGGACAAACGATCCTTCACCTCATCCCACAGTGCGGCTTCTCGCAGGGCCCGCTCACATGCCTCCATGAGACGACCTCTGTGACTTTCACCGTCCACCCGCAATGGATAGACCACATTCTCAAAGATTGACATCGGGAACGGATTCGGCTTCTGAAACACCATACCCATCCGTTTGCGTAGCTCAATGACATTGATTCCAGAGTTATAGATCGACTCCCCTCTAAGCCGCATCTCTCCCTCAACATCGACCGATTCGACCAAATCGTTCATGCGATTTACACTTCGGAGCAAAGTTGATTTGCCACATCCACTCGGACCAATCAAAGCAGTGACTTTCCCAGACGGTATACCCATCGATATTTGATGGAGCACTTGTTTGCTACCGTACCAAAGCGAAAATTGATCGATCGTCAATACGAACTCATTTTCGAGTACTCCCTCGTGGATTTCAGGAGGTACCATCCTCCCTGCCGAAATGAGTTTTACGCGATCCATGGAATCCAAGTGTTCTTAAAATTGTTGTGTTTTCATCTGCTTATGAATTTTGCTCCTCAACCAAATCGCACTCGAGTTTAATGCGAAGACGATAAGAATGAGAAGCACAATCGTCGCGTAAACCATGGGGCGCGTGGAGTTAATATCGGGATTCTGCATCCCCAACGAGTAGATATGGTAACCGAGGTGCATAAAGGAGCGAGACCCATGCAAAAATGGAGCCTCGGTATCCAATGGCAAATCGCTGGCTAAGGGGATAACACCCACCAACATCAATGGGGCGACTTCACCTGCACCACGCGCCACCGAAAGAATCATTCCTGTGATAATACCAGGTCGAGCATAAGGCAAAACAAGTCGCCTGATGGTTTGCCATTTGGTGGCCCCACATGCATAAGATCCCTCCTTTAACGATGCCGGTACCGATAGTAACGCTTCCTCGGTGGTAACGATGACGATTGGCAAGGTGAGTAGCGCCATCGTAACGGACGCCCATAGCAATCCCCCCTTCCCAAACGTTGGATTTGGTAACTCATCACTATAAAACCCTTCAAAAAAAGGGACCTTGGCAATCACCAAAAAACTGCCAGCCAGCGCGATCATCAAAAGCAGTAGGGAAAAGAATCTGTTGGCAGCAACAATACTCGGTCTCACAAATTTCGTCTGCGGCTTGAGCGTCCGATACGCAAGCCAAAGGATCGAAATCACCGTGGCCGAGCTCAAGATCGACCACGAAACAATCGGTAATGGTTCCAATCCGACTTTTCGTGGACCGCCGTCGATAAAACCACCAATGAGATAACTGAAAAATGCGAGTCCAAAGACTCCATAAACGATGCTTGGAACTCCCGCCAAATTGTTTACCGTTATTCGCACTATACTCAACATCATGCTGTGCTGTGCATACTCTCTCATGTAAATGGCGGCCATAACCCCAAACGGCATCACCATAATGGACATGAGTATGGTCATCACAATCGTTCCCCAGATCGCTGGAAATACGCCTCCCCCCAATCCGTTACGCCTCGGTGATCCGAATAAAAACTCAATCCATCGCTCCACAAATAATTTACATCGACCTGACCACCCCAGCGAGTTGGGAGAGTAGTAACGCACAATGTCCGAGAGTAAAACCTCTGTCCTGGCGAGAGAAAAACTCTCCGGCTGTTCCACAACGCTTGGATTCCATCGAAAATCCAGCGATTGATCGACCCGTATCGAAGTGAGTCCCTCCGGCGGGACTGCTTCTGCGGACGACGGTCGATTCGTCGGAAACTTGGTGACACATTCCAGTAACGCGACATCGATCCGAAAGGCGTTGCGAATTTGGTCCAATTCCGCTAACTCGGTATTGAGTCGTAATTGCTCCGCATACGCAGACTTTGCCGATTGCGCTAAGTCGAAAAAAAACTTCGTGACTTCGTTGTCTTCCTTCGTTGAACCTACCACTTTCTCGATCGAATCCCGCTGAATCAGTGCCTCAAGTTCCCTTTCGTACTGCTCTTCTTGCTTGACTAGAATCGCCTTAAGCCGACTAAGAGATTCGTTTATGCCGTCTAACATTTGAGGCGTATCTTGATTTTGATCCCGCCAAAAACTTGCAGAAGCCTCTAAATCATAGGTGGCTTGTTTCGCAGCCCCTAATTCAAACGCAACCCTAAATATTTCATCGATCTTTTTCAAAAACGTTTGAGACCGAAGGCCGGCAAATTTTATGCTCTCTTTGCGAGCTTCAGCGAGTTGCTTATCAATAACGCTCAATTCTATCTGCTTAAGACGAATCGATTCTTGGTTGCGTGCAACGATTTGTTGAGAACTGTCGAGCGCTTCATTCCACCTTTCAACAGGTATGTTGATGGGAGCGTTTGCTTGACTGACCAGTGAGTCGAGCGCATCCGGCAACGATTGCTCGAACACATTTTTAGGTACCGGGCCATCGAGGTTCCGGGAAGCGGCAACCTCCAATTCCGTGAGAAAGACTCGTGCAACTGCGACTTTGGTTTGGAGTGAATGCTGCAATTGCGTTACTCTGGCGATCATGCCGAACACGGGTTCTCTATCGCGAAGCTCCAATGCGATGATCTCTTCGGGATACGAAATGGCATTCGGTACAAGTGTCGATGACGATACCGAGGATATCGATTGATTGCCATTCTGATGGTAGCCGGTCTTTAGTAGCAAGCGTGCCGTGAGCGATGTTTGTTGGTCTTTCAATTGGCCATGCAACTCACCAGCGATAATGGTCCCATCGAACCGCTCTAAAACAGCTACCCGGCGAGGCCAGTGAGCCTGCAGACTTTCGTATACGATATGAATGATAAACAAAAAAAGTAACGTACAGGAAACCACAAAAAATCCACCAGATAACCATATCATGGTGTCCGAAGAACTTTTGAACCTGCGCTGCGACGAGTACTGGCTCATAGCTGGCTCGCATTCTTCTTAAACTTGAGCCTAACGAACTCGGCAATCGAATTCACTACGACCGTCAAGAAAAAAAGAACCAGCGATACGAAAAATAATGAGTGGTAGTGAGTGCTGCCTCGTGCTGCCTCCGGCAGCTCCATCGCGAGTGTGGCGGACAAGGTCCTGAATCCATTAAAGGGATTGAGCTCCATGATGGGACTATTGCCCGATACCATTAACACGACCATCGTCTCTCCAATCGCTCGCCCCAGTCCCAACATCACTGCGCTAAAGAGCCCACTAAGAGCGGTCGGAATCACGACACGCATAGCCGTCTGCCATACGGTCGCTCCACAACTCATGGATGCCGCACGCAAATGCTGAGGTACTGCCTGCAATGCATCCTCCGACAATGTAAAAATAAGCGGAACAATCGCGAACCCCAATACAATTCCCACGAGTAGCGCGTTTCGTTCCTGATAGGAATCCAACATGGTCCCGCGCGCGTCCCATCCCAATAAACTCAGCGCCATCGCAATGGCTGACGCCGAAACAACACAGGTAATCAACAATCCGGTCTGCATGATAACCGCCCCAAACGCAGTTTCTTTGCGAAACAGACTGTACCGTTCTGACAGCTTGCGTTCGATATGAAAGTGATTCGATGCCCAAAATGTAGCCACGCCGCAGGGTATCAACCAAAGGCAAAGCCAACCTGGAAACAAGTGACCGAACTCACCGTTTAACCAGAGTGTTAACGGCCCCCCAAAAAGAAGCGATTCGAGTCTGGCAGCCATGATGTTGGAAATCGCGATCGAAACAATCAGTACCAAAATCAATAGCAACTCTCGCCGATGATTCGCTAACAACCGAATCGGTTGCGGTAACAAGGCTAGAAATGTAGGAATACTGACCAGCATGCCTAGGGTTAAGTATGCGACCAACAATACACCGAACAACTGATCTCTGACCAACGGAGCAACGGCCACGGCTCCGACAAATCCTAACGCCACGCTTGGTACGCTGGCCATCAATTCCATGATCGGCTTGATCCGAGCCCGGTTGGTTGGATCCAAATATTCACTTGAGAAGATCGCCGAAACCAGCCCTAGCGGAATGGCGATCAATAATGTGTAAAACGTCCCTTTTATCGTTCCGAACAACAGAGGGACGATACTTAGTTTGATCTCTCCTTGAACGGTGCCAGAACTACTTTGCCATAGATGCCTCGGGCTATCGTAGCCCTCAAACCAATTTGCACTCAGAAAACTTCTCCATCCCGCTTCCGGAAATCGTAGGTTCAGCTTAGCCACCGTGACCGAGTTTGGACGCAAAACCCCGCAATATCGCGAACCGGACGAAAAAAAGATCTGGCTACCAGGCTCCACCGACCACTCGAGGAGCTTGCGATCCGTGGGAACATATAGAAAGGTCACGATACCGTCATCGCTCAGTGCCGAAACCACTCGGGAATTGGTGGCAGCTGCCATGTGTTTGATTCCCATCGAACCGATCGCAATGCGATGAATCGATACTAAATCGGATTTCTCAGATCCAAAGAACGGTGCGACCCCTTCGAGCTCTCCCGATTCCGAACTGATTAACAAAGTGTTACGACCTAAAATGGGTACGGCCCCGTTGACTGTGCTCTCACTCCCTGAAATCGTCCAATGCGATGCCAATTGTTGGATCGATGGTTCAGTATCCAATCGCCATAACCGCGCGAGTCCGTTTGGGCCGATGGTGGTAAAGCCCTCCCCCTGTGCGTTTAGCATCGCATGCACAACCGACTCTGTTGCCGACTCAGACGCTAACTCGGAGGTTCGTGCGGTACGCCAAGTCTTTATCTCTTCTTTGGTCGATACGCTGATACCCTGCCTACGCCTCAAATGATGCTGAACGACGATCTCTACCCCATCACTAGCAAGCCACTTCCAGCTTTTGATTTTCTCCAAACCATAAATTGCTTCTGGTTTTAACCAGTCGACGCACCGAACGGGAGATTGCAAGACCGCAATCGGTTCGTGATAGTCGATAGATTCAATTCTCTGCACGCGAACCAGCCCATTGGGCAATACCGTAGAGACCGATGGTCTAATGTCGTCACCCGTGGGCTCCATGTTGTCACCTGGGGGGAGCGACGCGGCGTTGTCATCGTTGGTCGGTGAATCCAGGTATTCCACTACCCAATGGATCGTGATCGGGCGAACCTCTCCTGTGGAGTAACCTATCAGTAAACTAGCGTCGTCGTCGGCGACCGAAAATGCAGTTATCTCGCGCCCAGCCAGGTTCGCAAGATCGGCGCCTCCCTCCGGCGGAACGAACGATTGCAGCCGAGTACCTGTTGACGTTGCGTAAACGTCAATGTTTCCAGAGGGCATGAGAAACCAGGTCATGTCTCCGTACTCATCCATACCAGCGCATATAGGCGAACCCTGGTTCGGTCGATCGATGGTTGTAGAGTCAGAACTGCCCTTTGTGCCGCTGTCAAACCGAAATTCGTTCACCGTAGTGACGTCCGATGTTGCGATCAACGGGAGTAACTGACTTATCATCACGACGACAATTAACAATGCCACCACAATCGTGCCCACCCCGCCCGAGGTGATGACCGCCCTCGCCATGGAATCGAACCAAAGCTGTTTTCGTACGGGCCTCCTCGCGCCGCTCGAGTAAGTCGATGATTGAGAGGCCGTTTTCATTTGGTTGCTAAGTCTTCAAGGGTTGGTCGCGAATTCATTTGCTGTTTACGATACCAACCTCTTTCAAGGCCTCTTGGGCGACGACGGCATTGATGGGCAAATATCCATCGGATGCCACCAATTCTTGTCCCTCATAGCTATACAGGAACTTTAAAAACTCTCGTCGCGTGGGATCGAGTCTCGAATTGGGTTTGTAATTGATTGCGATAAACAAATAACGGGCGAGCGGGTACGTACCGTCTAATGCATTGTCTTCGGTAGGGCCAATACCGGAAACCCCGTATCGTTCAGAAATCATTAAGGGCTTTACCAAATCGGTGTTTCCTCCCATACCGCTATAGCCCATCGCAAAACGATTGCTCGCGATGGCGGATCCAACCGCACTGCTCACCGGTTGCTCCATGACGCGGGGGTGGAAATCTCCTTCATTGAGTACCCGATCCTTAAAGAATCCGTAAGTGCCCGACGCTGCATTGCGGCCGTGTAATACAATCGGCTCCCTCTCCCACTCCCCGGTCAAACCGAGATCCCCCCACGTCGTGATGGCGGCATGACCCCGGCGACGCGTGCTCGAGAATATCGCGTCGATTTGTTCCATAGATATCGACTCCAGCGGACAGTCGTGGTGTACCAACAACCCTACTAAATCGATTCCGACCGGCAACAGAGTTGGTTTGTACCCAAAGCGATTTTCAAACTCTTCGATTTCTGACAGCTTGAGCGGACGGCTCATCGGCCCAAAGCTGGATGTCCCCTCAATCAGCGCCGGCATCGCCTTGGACGACCCCTGCCCCTCGATCTCGACCCGCACCCCACGATAATAAGATTTAAATCGGTCAGACCAAGAACGCATCAAACTGATCATCGTGTCGGAACCGACAGAACGAACCAACCCTGTCGGTCCATGAGAAACGTGATAGCGTTGCAAATCCGCATCGAGCTTTACGTGGAGTTTTGTACCGAGCTTGTGATCAAAAGGTTCCTGAGCTGCGATCCGACTGCCGCTCTGGCTCAGAACAGCGCCTAACACCACTAGAATAACCGAAACGCTTAGGCGAAATCTAAGGCCAAACAACCTGGGACTCCCGTGCAAACAACCATCGAACGTGAATGGCAAAGGATATTACACACTTGCGGAGTCTTCGCATAGCTTTACACACTCGATCAAGGTATAATCGAGCTTAAATTTGGTGAACGCTGCAACAGTTTCAGAGACGGCCGATCGAGGCAGCCCGCACAGGGTAGTCTACCGGTATAGTTTCCCACGGTGGTTTCCGTGGGTAGTTTCCCTCGGTAGACCCATCGATCGATCCCTCGAGATACAAGTAGTGTCTCGGCAATTCATCGTCGAGGCAATCGTCAAATGTCGGGCATCAGCCCCTCCCACCCTTCCCACCTAATAAGCGAACTGCGATGACGGCCCTTCGTAACGGCGTATTGGTCTCCCTATTCTTCGTAGCTGGAATTGTTTTGGCGATTTCGAGCCTGTTGGCTTACCCTACGAGCCTGTTGGCTTACCCACATGGTAATGAGCCTTATCCGACTCTGGACTCTAGCAACCCGCCATCAGATGAACCGATCGATTTTGCTCGCGAAATCCGTCCCATCTTGGCGAAACATTGCTACTCCTGCCACGGCGTTGAGACCAAAGAGGCTGGCCTCGCTCTACATGAATTCGATCTCGCCACCGCTGAAACCGATAGCGGCATACGGGCCGTCGTTCCTGGCCAACCTGACCAAAGCGAAATGATCTCACGAATCACCAGCGACGATCCCTCGGTTCGAATGCCCCCCGAGGGCGAAGGGCTGTCTCCCTCCCAAGTTGACAAGATTCGACGCTGGATTGCTTCGGGCGGAGAATATTCGGCTCACTGGGCCTTTCTCCCACTATCCGATCCAGCCGTTCCCAGTGTGGATGGGAACGCAGCAACTGGCAACCCGATCGATGCTTTCATCGATGAAAAATTAAAAAAACGAGGTAGGTCTCGATCTCCCGTCGCGGAGCCTCGTGAGTTGCTCCGACGTCTGTACTTTGACCTCGTAGGGGTCCCGCCCGACAAAGCGACCTCGGATCGTTTCGCCGCGAATCCCACAACAGCCGAATACGAGCGTATCGTCGACGATTTGCTCTCTGACACCCGATTCGGCGAACGCATGGCTCGTGGTTGGCTCGATGTGGTCCGCTATGCGGAAACGAACAGCTTTGAACGGGATGGTGAAAAGCCGAATGCTTACAAGTATCGCGATTACGTGATCGATGCCTTTAACAAAGACAAACCCTATGACCAATTCTTGCGCGAACAAATCGCTGGCGATGAACTCCCCGCGCCAAACGCCGAAACGCTGACCGCCACTGGCTTCTACCGACTTGGGATTTGGGACGATGAACCTGCTGACCCCGCGCTAGCTCGCATGGACGAATTCGACGATTTGGTAACCACCATCAGTCAAGGGATTCTTGGGTTGACGATGAATTGTGCTCGCTGCCACGACCACAAAATCGATCCCATTCCCCAAAAGGACTACTATCAACTGGTCGCATTTCTGCGGGATGTCACCTCCTATGGCGCTCGAGGGGACCAAAAGGCAAACTCGCAGATCCTGATCTCAACCCCGGAGCAAATCGCAAAAACCAAATCGTTGCGCTCCGAGATCAAAAACGTTGAACGCAAAATGCGCGACCTGGAAAATGCCGGCATTAGCAAAATGTCCGAGGAGGACCGTGTCGCTGCCGATAGCCCCGATCGCAACAAAGTGATCGATGCCAAACTGGAAAGCCACCTTTCCCCCGAGCAGTGGTCCGAGTACCAGAAGCTAAAGTCCGACCTGGAATCCACCCGTAAAGAACTCGAGGCGATGCCTGTCGATGCGCGACTCGGCTTGGCCCGCTGCGAGGTAAATCCACCCAAAACGCACGTCCTGCTGAGAGGTTCACCCGAAGCACTGGGCGACGAGGTCCAGCCCGGGTTCCCCTCGATATTCGGTGAGTCTGCTCCCCAAATCCCAGAACCATTGCCTGATCAGAAATCGGCCGGACGTCGATTAGTGCTCGCCAATTGGCTCACCAATCCAGAAAACCGCCTCGTCGGCCGCGTTATCGTGAATCGACTTTGGCAACACCATTTCGGACGTGGAATCGTTCGCTCGCCCAACAATTTCGGCCAGATGGGCGATGTTCCAACCCATCCCGAGCTGCTGGATTTTCTAGCTCGGGAACTCGTGCGAAACAACTGGAGCTTAAAGGCGATCCACCGACTGATGGTCACCAGCGAAACCTACCGACAAAACTCCCGAGGAACCCCGGAGTCGATCGCAGACGATCCTGAGAATAACTACTTTAGCCGCTTCAATGCACGCCGACTTAGCGCCGAAGAAATTCGGGACACCGTGTTGGCCGTCACCGGTCGCATCAACTACAGCATGCACGGACCGAGCATTTTTCCCGACGTCTCCGACGATGTCAAAGCCGGCCAGAGTGTCCCAGGTTCGGGTTGGCGCAAGTCCAGTGAACAGGAACAAGCCCGCCGCAGCATCTACATCCATATCAAGCGTTCGTTGGTTCCGCCTGAGCTTTCCGTTTTCGACTATCCCGAGACCGATGTGACCTGCGAAGCTCGCTTCTTGACGACGCAAGCGGCCCAGGCACTGAACATGCTCAACGGGCAATTTCTCCAAAAGCATGCCACTCATCTCGCTCGTTTCGCAGGCGAGTCGGTTGGCGATTCGTTGGAGAAACAGCTTCGGTTCACGATCGAGAACCTGTATTCTCGCCCAGCGACTGACGACGAGATCCAGCGTGCTACGAAACGTATCGAGCTGTTGAAGAGTAAATTTTCTTTGACCGAGAAACAAGCTTTCCGCGAGTATTGCATAGTGTTGTTCAATTCCAACGAGTTCGTATATCTAGATTGATGAAGGAAAATCGAAGCATGACAACTAGAAACTTCTGTGGACGAACACGCCGCGAATTCCTATGGCAATCCGGTTGTGGATTTGCTGGCGCGGCCTTGACCTCTCTGCTTGCCGGAGATGGCTTCTTTGCCAAAGCCAGTGCAGACCAAAAACCAGCACCGAATGCGTATTTGCCACCCGCAGCGGCCAAAGCCAAGTCGGTGATCTTTCTTTTCATGTATGGCGGCCCCAGCCAGATCGACACGTTCGACTACAAGCCGAATATGGTTGGTATGGACAACAAAACCATCGCTGTGAAGACCTTTGGCCGCGGTGGACACCGAAACGAAGGGCGAATCGTCGAGCCGCGTTGGAAATTCAAGCAGTACGGACAATGTGGAAAGTGGGTTAGCGACCTCTTCCCGAACTTGGCCCAACGGGTAGACGACATCGCGTTTATTCACTCCATGACCGCCGATTCACCCATCCACGGCTCTGCCATGCTGATGATGAATTCCGGCAAAATTTTAAGTGGATCGCCATCGCTGGGATCTTGGATCAACTACGGTTTGGGAACCGTAAACGAGAATTTGCCAGGTTACGTTGTCATGTTGGACCCCAAGGGTGGTCCGATAAGCGGCGCCAAAAATTGGTCCAGTGGCTACATGCCCGCCAATTATGCCGGCACGATCGTACGAGCCAAAGGAACACCTCTCTTGGATTTGCAAGCGCCGGAGGGAGTGTCGCGAGATTTGCAGCGCGAGTTGCTCGATGCCATCAAAGAAAACAACGTGTCGCACCTAAGTGCCCGAACGAATCAAGACGAGTTAGCGGCGCGGATTTCCAGTTATGAGTTAGCGTTCAAGATGCAGCAATCGGCTCCGGAGTTGGTCGACATCAGTGGTGAGTCCCAGGAGACTTTGGATTTGTATGGAATTGGGAATCCGAAAACGGACGACTTTGGTCGACGATGTTTAATGGCACGTCGGATGGTGGAGCGAGGGGTGCGATTTATACAGCTATATTCCGGAGGTGCTCACAACGACGATAACTGGGACGCGCACGGCGATTTGGAAACCAATCACAATTTGCATGCGGGCCGAACAGACAAACCGATTGCGGGGCTCTTACAAGATCTCAAGCAAAGTGGTTTGTTAGACAGTACGTTGATAGTTTGGGGGGGCGAGTTTGGTCGCCAGCCCGTGGCGGAGTATCAAGCGTCGACGGGGCGAGATCACAATTCCTATGGTTTTACCATGTGGATGGCGGGTGGAGGCATCAAGGGAGGCACGACGGTGGGAGCGACGGACGAATTGGGAGCTGCGGCGACGGAGCGACCGTTACACGTCAAGAATTTGCATGCCACGGTATTGCATCAGATGGGGATGGATCCGAACAAGCTCTCGTATTTTTACAGTGGTTTGGATCAGAAGTTAGTTGGCGTCGAACACGTCGAGCCAATCAAAGAGCTCGTCTAGCATCCCATACCAACCCCGCTTTAGTCCATAATAATAGCGGAGTGATCCGCGAGCCCCCCCCGGTGCCTGGCAATGCGCTAGCGAGCCGGCACGGTAATAGCCTATTTCCAAGAGGCGTCCCCAACCAACACCGCTTTAGACCTTAATAATAGCGGAGTGATCCGCGAGCCCCCACAGTGCCTGGCAATGCGCTAGCGAGCCGGCACGGTAATAGCCTATTTCCAAGAGGCGTCCCCCAACCAACCCCGCCTTTAGTCCGTAATCATTGCGGAGTGATCCGCAAGCCCCCCGGTGCTTGGCAATGCGCTAGCGAGCCGGCTCTTTTCGGTTCGACTACTTTCTGGAGTAATTGATAGTCGGTGATTTGTTAACGCCCAACCGTAGGTCTCGCGCCCTTACGCTACTATTTTTGAATCCTTCGCAAGCGTTTAGCACTAGGGGGATTAAAGGGCTACTACGGTAATAGCCTATTTCCAAGAGGCGTCCCCTAACCAACACCGCTTTAGTCCATAATAAAAGCGGAGTGATCCGCGAGCCCCCCGGTGCCTGGCAATGCGCTAGCGAGCCGAGTCTTTTGGTTCGACTACTTTCTGGAGTAATTGATAGTCGGTGATTTGTTAACGCCCAACCGTAGGTCTTGCGCCCTTACGCTACTATTTTTGAATCCTTCGCAAGCGTTTAGCACTAGGGGGATTGAAGGGCTACTGCGGTACTAGCCTATTTCCAAGAGGCGTCCCCAACCAACACCGCTTTAGTCCTTAATACTAGCGGATTGGGCGCAAGCCACCCGGTGCCTGGCAATGCGTTAGCGAGCCGAGTCTTTTGGTTCGACTACTTTCTGGAGTAATTGATAGTCGGTGATTTGTTAACGCCCAACCGTAGGTCTTGCGCCCTTACGCTACTATTTTTGAATGCTTCGCAAGCGTTTAGCACTAGGGGGATTGAAGGGCTACTGCGGTAATAGCCTATTTCCAAGAGGCGTCGTTCCTCGCCCAGCGAGGAACCGGCCACTTCTCTAAAATTGCGTGACAATCGCTACAGAGTCAGTTAAAATGTACCTGTTGGGGATACATTCCAACGAAAACTTAGTTGCATTAACAACGACTAGGTAAACGTTTTGCGAGTTCGTTCTGTGCGTTAACCTCTCTAAACGCCAGAAGTCGAATCAGGGCCGCCAGTTTTCGGACTAGGACGCCCATTATCTACGAGCGAAACGGAGCGAAGCGATCGTTGTAAAGTCGATTGCAGGTTGTACGGCAATCCATTCGCATCACAACAAACCTAACCAGCATTAGCCGCAGGGCTTTAGCCCACGGTTAACGGACCACAACCTGACGTTAGCGCGTTCCGGTTGATCAATCAAAATGCCTCAAATCTCGCACCATTAGCTGAGTCAGTGGTGAGGCGATTGGTATAATTTGGTTGAGGATCCGTTTTGAATGTGTAAGCCATTGATTTCAGTCGAACTGAGGTCGACGTAAAAAAGGGGCAAAAACGGGATAGCGGCCACCCACGGGAACGAAGTGCGCGCCGAAGCGGCGGTGCTTGTTGCCTTGTCCGCAGTGCTTGGTGAAAAAACCATTGTATTAGCCCCTTTCCAAGAGGCTTCCCCAACCACCACCGCTTTAGTCCTTAAAAATAGCAGATTTGGCGCAAGCCCCCCGGTGCTTGGCAATGCGTTAGCGAGCCGGCACCGTAGTAGCCTATTTCCAAGAGGCTTCCTCAACCAACACCGCTTTAGACCTTGATCAATACCAGCCCGACAGCGCGAGCAAGGGATGTTGTAGTAGCCTATTTCCAAGAGGCGTCCTCCAAACAACACCGCTTTAGTCCTTGATCAATACCAGCCCGACACCGCAAGCGAGGGATGTTGTAATAGCCTATTTCCAAGAGGCGTCCTCCAAACAACACCGCTTTAGTCCTTACACCCATCAGCCGGGTTTTGGCGCTAGCCCCGGTTTTCACGCAATGCGCCAGCGAGCCGGCTCTTCCTTTTGTAGAACGGGTCTCCAGGCCCGGTCCAAAGCCCTTCCCCAGTCACAAAAGCCCACAAAAAACAAACAGCCGTTGACCACGAACAACACGACGCACACGAATAGGAACAGTCATCAGTCGTCAGAAAAACCAGAAGGAAGTAGTCAGGCAGCAGTCGTTAGACGTCAGAAAAACCCAAAAACAGTCGTCAGAATCTCGGCCCTCTGACCCCAGCTTCCTGCTTTCCTGAAACCTGACGTCTGACTACTTGCTTTAGCCTTACCGCTTAAACCTTATCCCTTACAACTTTTTTCCTCTGCCTATTGAAAACTGCCTCTTATGCCTGTTTTGCTACGGCTTCAGCGGCTTCCGATTAGTGTTGATTAGTGAAGATTAGTGTTCCCCTTTCTTCCGCCCCTCGTTCGACCAACAGAAAACCCGAAAACCATTTAGGAACACTAATAACCACTAATAACCACTAATAAAGCCCTTTGCCCTTAGCCCTTAGCCCTTAGCCCTTAGCCCTTAGCCCTTAGCCCTTACCCCTTACCCCTTACCCCTTACCCCT
>Ga0315899_10005230_pt1 | contig 14016 bp, 15 predicted proteins | sample LakEriMetagenome_2_FD_203518 | JGI IMG/M metagenome (GOLD analysis project Ga0315899, IMG submission 203518) | Freshwater fungal communities from buoy surface, Lake Erie, Ohio, United States - Buoy 4 MA112 | ecosystem: Environmental > Aquatic > Freshwater > Lake | place: USA: Lake Erie, Ohio... | reverse complement strand
AAAGCTCAAAGCCTCAGGCGGCACTTGCCATCTCATAGGCCTTGTTTCGCCCGGTGGCGTACATTCTCATCAGGACCATGGCGCTGCGCTTGCGAAATATCTGAGCGATGCTGATGTCAAAACGGTCGTCCACGCTTTCACCGATGGCCGCGATACGCCGCCGCGCTCGGCTGATGAAGATCTGAAGCGTCTGAAAGCAGCCCTCCCCGCTTCTGTGCCAGTTGCCACCGTTTGCGGTCGTTATTGGGTCATGGATCGCGACAATCGCTGGGAGCGCGTGTCACGCGCTTACAATTTGATGGTGGGTGCAGACGCGCCGCGCTTTGCGGATCCGCTCGACGTCATCAAGCAATCTTACGCCAACGACAAAAGCGATGAATTTGTCGAGCCCGCCGTGATTGGTGACTATCAGGGCATGAAAGATGGCGATGGCATTTTATGTTTCAATTTCCGCGCTGACCGCGTGCGCGAGATTTTGGCCGCGCTGCTTGACCCCGCATTCAAAGGCTTCGAGCGCAAGCGCGTCGTGAAATTCGCAGCCGCTGCGGGCCTGACGCAATATAGTACCGAGCTTGATAAATTCCTCGGCACGCTCTTTGCGCCGCAGAGCCTTGATAATGTCATCGGCAAAGTGGTTGCTGATGCAGGCCGCACCCAATTGCGCATGGCGGAGACGGAAAAATATCCGCATGTCACTTACTTCCTCAATGGTGGTGAGGAAGTGCCCTATCAAGGCGAGGACCGTATCATGGTGCCATCGCCCAAAGTAGCGACCTATGATTTGCAGCCGGAAATGTCCGCACCCGAATTGACCGACAAAGCTGTCGAGGCCATCAATTCCAGCAAATATGACATGATCATTCTCAACTTCGCCAATCCCGACATGGTTGGTCACACGGGCTCGCTTCCTGCTGCCATCAAAGCAGTTGAGACAGTGGACACTGGCCTTGGCCGCATTGCGGCTGCGCTTGAAGCGCAAGGCGGCGCGCTGCTTGTCACTGCTGACCACGGCAATTGCGAAATGATGCGCGATCCCGAAACAGGTGGTCCACACACAGCTCACACCACCAATCCTGTGCCGGTGATTGCGATGGGCACAAGTGCCAAGAGCCTGCGTAATGGGCGTTTGGCTGATCTCGCACCCACTCTGCTTGATATGATGGGTCTTGCCCAGCCGCGCGAAATGACCGGCCAGTCGCTGCTGCAAAAGTGATGCGGCGCGTTCTCGTCACGCCACCCAATGTGGATGAAGAGACGCTCGCTTTTCTGCGCGCGCATGATTGCGAAGTCGTGCAGCCACAAAAAGCCGAGGCGCTGCTTTCGCGCGACGAGTTGGGCGCCCTTGTAGCGGAGGTTGATGCCTGGATCATCGGCCCTGCGGCGCATGTAACCGACGACTTGGTGGCGGCCGCACCCCGCTGCAAGATCTTCGCGCGACGGGGCGTGGGTTATGAACGGCTCGATATCAAGTCCATTGCCCAACACGGGCGCGTGGCGGCCATTGCCACTGGCGGCAATGATGCATCCGTAGCGGATGCCGCGCTCGGCCTGATGCTCGCGACTGGACGACGGATGCGTGAGCAGCAGCAAGCCATGCAGCAAGGAGACTGGACAATCCGCGTCAGCGCAGATCTTTATCAAAAAACCGTCGGCATTATCGGCATGGGCCGCTCTGGACGGGCTGTCGTCCAAAGGCTGAAGGGCTTTGAAGCGCGCATCTTGAGCGTAACGCCACGGCCCGATGCGGACTTTGCCCAAAGCGAGGGGGTCACCTTCACCGATCTCACAACGCTCTTGAGAGAGAGCGACTATGTCAGCATTCACGCACCGCTGACCCCGGCAACGCGCCATCTGATTGGCAAGGCAGAGCTTGCATTGATGCGACCAGGCGCAATCCTCATCAACACGGCGCGGGGCGGGCTTGTGGATGATCAAGCTTTGCTGGCAGCGCTTGAGCGCGGCCAGATTGCGGGTGCCGGGCTTGACGTATTTGAAGGCGAGAGCGACCCGGCGTTAAAACCTGTCGCTCAAGCTCTCATTTCATTACCGCAGGTTGTAGCCACACCGCATTCAGCAGCCTCCACACGCGAGGGCTTGAAGCGGACAAATGCGATTGCTGCACGGGTGGTTCTCGCGCTTCTGGACGGCGTCCCACCACTGGCGGATTGCGTAATTGCAGATGGTCGCTGAGCCATCGCAAGATTTGAGATTCACAAAAAGTTTTTCACAGGCGGGAACGAAGCCACATCATCATCCGTTACGCGGATCACATGGATTGTCCATGCAAGACGTGGGATTCGCGTAGCACCTTTCTCCCATGCGGATAGACTGATGACCGCACCAAATCACAGCCGTGCCTTCGAGCATGGCCAGAAGGCTCAAACCGATATGACTGTCGCCACTCCAAGCAACCAGACCCGCCATAGTGATCGGCCGCGCACACAGATTGCGCGCCGCCTTGATGCTCTGTTTCCGCTGAGCCATGACGACCTGCCGCCAGCCTTTCAGAAATTGCTGCGCGAGATCGCCCGGCGCCTCGAATGAAAGCGTTAGCGCCGCATTAACCATTTTCCACCACACTGATCCTCATCGTGTATCCGAGTAGAGGTGTGGCGTGCGTCAGCTGTCTGCCGAAGAACGGCTGGTTCTTATGGAAGCCGAAGTGGCGCGGCTCAGTGAATCGGTGCGCCGGGGTGCGCAGTCCACCAGCGATCTTGAGCGTCGCACCAGCCATCTCGAACAGCAAATGCGCGACCTACTCGCCATGGTCAGCCATCTGGCGCAGATGATGACGGAGCTGTCGCTTCAGCTGGAACACACGCCCGCCCATCAGGAAGCTTTGCAGCATGAGATTCATGGGCTGCGCGAAGGGCTGACCTCTCTTGTGCAGATTGTCGGGCGGTTGGCTGATCAGCGCTTTGCTGCCTGATGCTGCACCAGCCCGTAGAATGCAACAAGCACAAGCCCTGCTGAAATCACGGCGTTCCACCCGGCCAGTGACAAACCGAGAATGCGCAAGGCAACCTCATCGCAGCGCACGACCTTGCTGACTTGCAATTGCTTGAGAAAGTCTTGCACTGAGGCCGCCTGTTCAAGCGCGCCGGTGCAATCGGCGGGACCAGGCCAGAAGCGCCATTCAACACCAGCGTGATACATGCCGAAGATCATGCTTGCGAAGAAAATGAAGCAAAGCAGAACAAGTCCTGCCCGCGCCACAGTGGGTGGCAAGCTTGTCCAGAACAACGCCAGCAAAGCCGCCAGCGGCACGCCCGCATAATAGGCATAACGTTGTTTCAGGCACAGATCGCAAGGCGCAAAGCCAAAGGCTTCGAAGATCCACGCCCCCACAATCGTGACGGCGGCCACCAGTGCGATGCCCGCACTGGCTTGTCGTGCATCAAGACTTTGCAGGCGTTGCAGCAGGCTCATGACATACCTTTTAGAACATTCGCGCAGCGAGCCAGAATCCCGCAACGACGAAAATCAGCACAAGCGCGATGAACAGTCCGAAATGTTTCTCGAACAGGCCGCGCAAGGCATCGCCCCAGAGAGACATGGCCCCAGCTACGAGAAAGAATCGCGCTCCGCGTGTAATGGCTGACAGCAAAACGAAGAGAGCAAGATTATAGTCAAGCAAGCCGCTCACAATGGTCACGAGCTTATAGGGGATGGGTGTAACGCCCTTGACCAGAATAAAGGCCCATCCCCATTCATCATAAAAATGCTTCAGCGCTTCGACACGATCAGCATAGCCATAGAAACGCAGCAATGCATGGCCGATCGTGTCATAGAGCAACCAACCAATGAGATAGCCCAGCACGCCGCCTGCAACTGATGCGATCGTGCAAATAGTCGCGTAAAACAGGGCACGCTTGGGCTTGGCCAGTGCCATGGGCACCAGCAAGGCATCGGGCGGAATGGGAAAGAAAGACGACTCCGCAAAGGAGACGCCCGCCAAAGCCCATGTCGCATGACGCTTCTGCGCCAGCGATAAGGTCCAGTCATAAAGTTTGCGGAACATGTGCGCCTTGAAAAGAGAGATCAGAAACGCGGCTCACTCAGCGCCGCCTTGTGGTCATCGCCTGCGACCGGATGGAACAGACCATCACGCTCATCAAGCACAAGCAGATGCCCATCTGCGACACCGAAGAAAGCCCCATGCAGTTTCAACCGCCCCTTTTGTTCGAGGATGCGCACACAGGGAAATGTACGCAGATTGGCAAGCGACTGCTTGATGCTCTCCAGAGCAAGCTTTTCCACATAATCGGGCGTTGGCAAGACGGTGTCTCCGAGCCGTTTCGCCGCAGGCTCGATCAAGGAGATCCATTTGCCGATGAAGTCACCGGGCGAGAGTGGCCGCGCATAGGGATCAGCTTCATTGGCCGCATAGGCCTTCACACCGCCGCATTGGGCATGGCCCATCACGACAATATGTTCCACACGCAGCCCCATCACGCCAAATTCAAGCGCAGCCGATGTTCCATGAAGATCATCATTGGGAGCATAAGGTGGCATCAGATTGGCGACATTGCGCACAACGAATAATTCGCCGGGCCGCGCATCAAAGATCACTTCAGGGGACACGCGTGAGTCGCAACAGCCGATGATCATGACATTAGGCTTCTGCCCGGCCTCTGCCAGCTCACGGTAGCGCAGCTGCTCGTCGGTGAAGCGACCAGACAGGAAGCTCCGATAGCCATCGACCAGACGGTCCGGAAAGCCGGCATCATCTTCAGGCAGCGCAGCGGGAAGAGCCATGGAACACCTCTCTCAAGGCCGTTCTTCTAGACGGCAGAGACGCGAGCGCAAGCCTGATTTAAGCAAAAGGCTCACCACCCCCACTAAAGCCGGGATGACAGGCCCCGTCGCGGCGGCTAGGGTCCCGGCCGCAAACGGGAACCTGCCATGACGATCCGCCCCCGGCGCAGCGCGCTCTATATGCCCGGCTCCAATCTGCGGGCGCTCGAAAAAGCCCGCACTCTTGATGCTGATGTTGTGATTTTTGATCTGGAAGATGCGGTTGCACCCAGCCAGAAAGAGACCGCCCGCGCGCAGGTGATGGCGGCCATCACGGCCGGCGGCTATGGGCGACGGGAGCTTGTAATCCGCATCAATGGGCTCTCGACCCCCTGGGGACGCGATGACCTTATGGCTGCCGGCGACAGCGGGGCTCATGCCGTGCTCCTGCCCAAGGTGGCCTCACCGGGCGATATCACCCGCGCCGCGCATGAACTGAATGAATCCGGCGTGAGCGAGACACTGCGCCTTTGGGCCATGATGGAAACCCCAATGGCCATATTGAGTGCCGAATCCATTCTGCGCACCGCCATAGACCCCATGACGCGGCTCGATTGCCTCGTAATGGGTACGAATGACCTTGCCAAGGATATGCGGGCCAGACTCACAAGGGGCCGCGCAGGGATGCTGCCCTTGCTGGCCCTATGTGTCACGGCAGCTCGCGCCTATGGCCTTGATATCCTTGATGGAGTTTTCGGAGACTTGCAGGACGAGGTCGGCCTGCGGGCCGAATGTGAACAGGGACGGGACCTTGGCATGGACGGCAAGACGCTGATCCATCCGGGCCAGCTCGCGGCTGCCAATGACATCTTCAGGCCGAGCGCTGAAGAGATCGCCTGGGCGCGCAAGGTGGTCGATGCCTTCGCCCAGCCTGCGGCAAAAGACGCGGGTGTGATTGCCCTGGAGGGCAAAATGGTCGAGCGCCTGCATGAGGTCATGGCTCGCCGCACCCTTGCCATAGTGGAGGCGCTTGCTCAGTCCGGCAACTGAGACGCCTTTACGTTTATTGCACACTCACCGGCCCATAGTGGTCGACAAGGAGAGTGTTCCATGGCCGACGAGCCCCAACAAACGCCGCAAGCAGAAGCCAAGCCACAGGCGCAGGCCGAACCGCGCCGCGAGCCGCCCATCATCGAAGGTGAGGCGATCCGCACGGATGAGCCCAGACGCGAGGCGCTGCGCCCATCACGGCTGCCCTTAGGTCTTGCTTTGCTGCTCGGACTGGGAGGCACGGTTCTGGGCTTTCAGGGCCTATGGGACAGCCAGATGGCCGAACAGGAGCGCCAGACCCTTCGCGAGAGCATTGCGCAATTGCAGGCACGCCCGCTGCCAAGCGCCCCCAATCTTGCCGCAGCGCCGGAACTGCGTGAGTTGCAACAGCGCCTCACCGCGCTTGAGCAAAAACCGCAACCGGCCTCACCTGCACCTGCCATCGCCGCTGTGACGCAACGTGTGGATCAACTCGACCGCGCCCTCATCAATCTGCAAGACGCGATCAAGACGCTGACCACTTCAACGCAGCAAGGCGAGACACCCGTCATTGATCTTGCTCCGCTACATGGCCAATTGCGCGCGGTTGAACTGCGCATGACAAGCCTTGAGCAGGATCTCAAAACACTGCGGGAAAAGCCGCGTAACCCATCGCCTGCACCAGAGGCCCGCAGCGATAAGGGAGAAACGGCAACCTCGCTGGTTGTGGTGGCACAGTCGATCTTGCACAATGTTGAACAGGCGCAGCCCCTCAACACGCTTCTTGATGTGGCACAAAAGCTCGGCGCCTCGCCGGAGCGGATTGCGACCTTGCGAGAGGCCACTGGCAGCGGACTTGCGAGCACGAAAGCTCTCACCCAAAGCTGGCAGCAATCAAGCCGCACCGTGCTTGACTCACTGCAGGACAAAAGCAGCGGTGATGCGACCATCATGGATCGTCTGAAGGCGAGCGCCAGCCAACTGGTGCGTGTGCGGCCGGTGGGTGAAAGTCTGGGTGAAGATGCGGCGAGCCTGATGGCGCGCATCGAGACAAGTCTTGCTCAAGGCTCGATCGCACAAGCCTATGCGGCATGGCAGAAATTGCCCGATGCCGCCAAAGCTGCATCGAGGAGCTTCGGTGACATGGCGCAAAAGCGTATTGCAGCTGAACAGGCTGCCCGCTCTTTGGCCGACAGCGCGATGCAAGCGCTGACTTCAAAGGCTGCTCCATGATCCGTTTGCTGATCTTCCTCATTCTGATGGCAGCAGCGGCTGCAGGCTTTGCCTGGATTGCAGACCGTCCCGGAGATCTCACGCTGACCTTCATGGGCCAACGTTATGAGACATCGCTTGCTGTTGGCGCCTTGGGTGTATTTCTGGTTGCGATTGCCTTCACGCTTGTCTGGAATGTTCTGAGCTTTGTGCTGCGCTTGCCCTCGTTGGTTTCGATTGCCGCACGCGCGAGGCGTCGCAACAAGGGCTATGCAGCGCTGACACGCGGCATGGTGGCCGCAGGGGCCGGCGATACGCGATTGGCCATGAAGAGTGCGGAAGCAGCACAGAACTATCTCGGAGAAGATCCTCTGACCCTGTTGCTGCGAGCACAAGCTGCACAACTGGCAGGCGACCGTGTTCAGGCTGAACGGCTCTTCGCACGCATGGTCGAAGTGCCCGAAACCAGAGTGCTGGGCTTGCGGGGTTTGCATCTTGAAGCGCAGCGCCGTGGGGATGACGCAGGCGCGCATCATTACGCTGAACAAGCTCAGCGCATCGCTCCGCTCGCATGGGCTGGACAGGCCGTGCTTGATCATTACACAGCTGCACATGACTGGACGCGAGCCCTTGCAACCGTCGAGGCCAATCTCGCGCAGCGCATCATCGACAAGGATGTTGCACGCCGGCAGCGCGCGGTCTTGCAAACAGCGCTTGCAAGTGAGCTACCGGAGTCCTCGGCCGATGAAGCCCTGCGTCTTGCACGCGAGGCCGCAGATCTTGCGCCGGATCTCATTCCAGCCACAGCACTGGCTGCCCGCTTGCTCGCGCGTCGCGGGGATCTGCGCAAAGCCACCCGGCTGATCGAGAAAAGCTGGAAGCTTGCACCTCACCCTGATCTCGCACGCATCTATCTGGATGTGCGCTCCGGTGACTCCTCGGCTGAGCGCCTGACGCGCGCCAAGACCCTGGCGGCTCTAGCACCTGATGATATTGAGTCGCAGCTGGTCATGGCACGCGCAGCGATGGATGCGCGTGAATTTGCTCTGGCCCGCAGCACATTATCGCCGCTTGTCACTGGCGAGGCGCGCCCCAGTGCACGACTCTGCCGCCTGATGGCCGAACTCGAAGAGCTGGATGGCGGCACGCAAGGCCTTGTGCGCGAATGGCTGGCGCGGGCCTCACGCGCATCGCGTGATCGGGCCTGGATCGCTGATGGCGTCATCAGCGACCAATGGGCTGCCGTTTCTCCCGTCACCGGCAAGCTGGATGCTTTCCGCTGGCAACAGCCAGTCGAACAATTGACCGCCGATCTGGAACCCCTGCCGACTGCGGCTGACATCATCGAGGTGGCTCCAGAAGAGGCCGCCCCGCCCGCAGAGGCTCTGCCCCTCGCGCCGCCGCCTCAAGCAAGCCCCGACAAACGGAGCCCCGACAATCGGACCCCTGACAAGGCCGCCGCGGAAAAGCCGGAAGCGCTGGAGGACGCCCTGACGAAGCTCGCCAGCATCCGCCGCGCCGCACAGGTCGAGACGCCGCGCCGTAGCGATATCTTCCCCCTTCCCAGCGCCCCCGACGATCCCGGCCCCGATGCGCCTCAGCGTTAAACCTGATGAAAAGGGGCAGTTGCCAAGGGTGAAGCCAGTCGATAAGAGAAGCCGTCTCGCGGTCAGATCCCGCGCAAAGCCGCAATAGCTCAGCTGGTAGAGCACCTCATTCGTAATGAGGGGGTCGGGGGTTCGAATCCCTCTTGCGGCACCAGCAACGCGATCACCCTCTCACCACCGCCCACCACTCACCGCATTGAAGCGGCGTTGGTCGCGGATCATCTCGCGGCGGTAGTCTTCGCATTTCCATAAACGATCTGCATATTCAGGCACGCAGGCCTGATAGGCGCGAGAGGAGACGAAATAGGTGTTGCGCGCGCGTTCGGCCTCGGTCGTGGCGCAGCCTTGCAAAGTAAGAAGTGTGAAAAGCAGAAGCGTGATGCGCATGGAAGCCTCGCGGGGCATTCAATCGGGGCAAGCTTACAGAAAGCCTGCAAGACAGATTGTAGCGCGACAAATCACAATCGCCACCACCTCTCCTCCCATCTGCCATTTCAGCCAACCTCCGCCCGACTGACGCCATTGCCCCCGCCCCCTGCCGCTCCATCATGCTTAAAAAATTGGTAATGCTTCACGGCTAGAACGAAAGCGCCGCAGTTTTCTGCGTTTGCGGCAGAGCAGTGCCATGCGTCATTCGTTCCCTCCTCGCCAGTCGCGGCACCGGGCTTCCCGGTGGATGGTGGGCTTATGCGTTGTGGCCGGGCTCGCCCTATTGTCCGGCTGCGGCAAGGACTCAGGTGATCGCAACACAGCCCTGAGCGATCTGGTCGAGATCCTCGACAAGGGTGGCGGCGAGGAACCTGCGGAAGAAACACCTGTCGCAGAAAGCCCCGCCACAGGCCCGCAAGTCTTTGTGGCTTCACCAGAATATCCCGATCAATTCCGCCGTGGGCCGATCCGCTTCGACACAGCCTTTGTGCAGCGCCCGCCCATCGCGCCAAGCTCGACCGTCGAGCCGCCTCAACCTCTCCCCCCCTCGCGCGCGCGGCTGGTTGATCCGGCGCCCGCACCGTCCCCCCATTTTGCCGGGCGCACGGAGCTGGCGAGCTTCGAACATTCACCCTTCCCCTTTGAAGGTTCGCGCCCAGACTGGGACACGCCTTTCTTCAATGTGAAAGAGCAGGGTCGCCGGGGCCATCGCACCGCCAGCGGGCGCGTGTATTGGGCGCATGAGACTTATAATGAACGCCGCTCGCTGTTGCATATTCCCGACGGCTTCGACCCTGATCGGCCGGCGGTTCTGGTGTTCTTCTTCCACGGCCATCGCGCCCGGCTCGAACGCGATATTCGAGATCGCTATCTGGTGGCTGAGCAGATTTCGGCTTCCGGCATGAATGCCATCATCGTTGCACCGCAATTTGCAGTGGAGGCCAATGATTCCAGCATCGGCCGCTTCTGGGAGCCGGGCTTCATGAAGCTTTATCTCGACGAGGCCGCGCAGAAATTCGCCCGCATGATGGGGCGCCCCGAAAAGCGGCCCATCTTCGAACATATGCCGATCATCGTTGTCGGCTATAGCGGCGGCTTTGAACCGACAGGCCATGCGCTGAAAAATAGCGGCATTCGTGAGCGCATCCGCGGCGTCGTGCTGCTAGACGCCGCCTATGGTCAATTTGCAGCCTTCAGCCAGTGGATGCGCAATAGGCCGGAGGGCTTTTTCCTGAGCGCCTACACATCCTCGACTGCAAGGGGCAATCGCCAGCTGATGGATGCTGTGAGCGAAGCGGGGCAATCCTATCGCACCCAGATGCCTGCCCAATTGCAGCCCGGCGCGCGCATCTTCATCTCGGCGCCCGTCTCCCATGAAAGCTATGTGACAGACGCTTGGGCCCATTACCCGCTGGCCGACATGCTGCGCCGCCTGCCTGACCTGCCGCGACGCAAGGGCAGCGAGGCACTTGTCACATCCAGCATGACCCAGCGCCCGCGCCACTGAATGTTCAGCCCTGCCTTGACCATAAGTGCCTTCTTCTGATTCTGATTGATGAGATTGATTCCCCGGAGATTCGGCTGTGCCTTTTTCATCAACGCCCTCGCGTCGTACTGCGCTTGCTCTCTTGGCAAGCCTCTCGGTCAGCCCTTCTCTGGCCGCAGGTGCAAGCCTGAATGACGTGGCACGTTATCTTGCCGGCCTGCCTGTCGCCGCTGGTTCGCCACTTGAAGCACTGACGCAAGAGCCCATCTGGCGCACCCATGCGCAACAGCTCAATGCTGCCTGGGCGCGGCTTGATGCCGAACAACTCGCCAAGATCCGAGCCTGGTCAGCGACCCATGTGACATCACCTAATCGCACGCTGCTTTATATGTTCAGCGGCCCTGATTACCTCTATGCGCGGGCCTTCTATCCTCATGCGCGCACCTATGTGCTTGCAGGGCTTGAGCTGCCGGGTGCTGCGCCTGATCTCTTGGGCATGAATGTGGGCTTGCGCCAGCGCGGCCTTGAAAATCTGCGCCTGTCGATGAAGACAATCCTTCACGCCAGCTTCTTTGTGACAGCTGACATGCAGAAGGAGTTGCATGGTCAGGGCTTTCTGGGCGTGGTGCCGGTCCTGTTCGTCTTCCTTGCCCGTTCTGGCATGGAGATCCGCGGGCTGAATTATCTGCGCGTCAACAATGATGGCTTGGCCGAAGAAGTCGCCACCGCACCTGCGCAGCGTCCATCCGGCCTGAAGATCACCTTCTATGACCGCGAAGCCTCGACCGAACGTGTCCTCTATTATTTCAGCGTCGATCTTGCCAATGCAGGCCTGCATCCAGGCTTCGTGAAGTTCCTTGAATCGCAAGGCGCTTCAGACGCCTTTTTCAAAAGCGCATCCTATCTTGTGCATGGCGCGAATTTCTCGCGCATCAGAAATGTGCTTCTCGAACGCAGCCGACGCATCATTCAGGATGATACAGGCGTTCGTCTTGATGATTACAACAGGAATGAATGGAATATCCGTCCCTTCGGTCGCTATTCAAAACCCATTCCTGTCTTTGAAGGCATGTATCAGCCCTCTATGGCGCGGTTCTTCGCTGAACAAAAAGCCGAGCCGCTTAACTTCCGCCTCGGCTATGGCACGGAATCGAGCAGCATTCTTCTGGCAACGCGCAAGTAAAGAGGCTGCTTCATGCGCTGCGAGATTTGCAATGGCACTGGAATGCAGCGCGTCAGTGGTGCGGCCGTACCTTGTGTCGAATGCGGAGGTTGCGGCGTGGCGCATTGCTGCGATGGCTTGCAAGCCTGTGGCGAAGTCGAGGGCGATGAGCGTTTGCTGAACAAGCCGGCCTCAACCACGCTGGCGGCGTTTGGCAAGGCGGATCAGGAAATCTCCGAGGGGCTGTTTCCCAAAATGCGGACCGACTGATCAATCGCAAAGAGACCACCGCGCACATCACGCGAAAGCAGGAAGCGCACCAGCTCCACTTTCTCCATATGTGTTTCTTGCATGCAGTGCTGAAAGAAGCCGCGCGAATAAGGACGCTGGATCACCTTGCTGATGGACGCCTTGATTTCGCGAAACTGCTCGAAAGCACGATCGCGATGCGCAGTGATGATTTGGCGATGCGCTGCATTGTAGAAACGGCGTAACACACCATTGGCCAGATTGGGGCTGTCCTTGCGCAGATGTTCGCGCAAGAAGGAAATGATCGCCACCGCTCCCACGACGCCATCGCTTTGCATTTGCGGATTGGCAGACACACCCCCGCCCCACGCCATGTCCAGAAAATTCTGGAGCGCGTTAAAGAGGATCGAAACATGCTCTTCGCCTGAAGCCTCCACCAGAAGGTCTTCAAAAAGCACGTCCACGACCTCAGGCGTGATGGCATCAATCCACTGATAGGTCATCTCAAGCACCATACTGACCTACCCAATGACGGCTTGGAGCCCCTGAATCTTAAGCGATCCACCGGAAAAAAGGGTCAAAAGGCCCATTGTCGGCCAGCCAGCAGCCACATCCGCAGCCCTAGGGCTGCGGTAAATGCGTCTTTTGGCCAATTCTGCCGCTTTGCTGCGGCAGGCGTGCCCTAGATTACTTAACGATGACCTTGGCGCCGATCTTCACCCGGTTATAGAGGTCGATCACGTCAATATTGCGCATACGGATGCAGCCGGAAGAGGCGCCACGGCCAATCGTCTCAGGCTCATTCGTGCCATGGATTCGGTAGAGCGTGTCGCGGCCCTTGTCGAAGAGATAGAGCGCGCGCGCACCCAAAGGATTGTCCGGGCCGCCGGGCAGGCCACCTGCGGCCAGAGTAGGCTTCAGATGGGGCCAACGCGCCACCATCTCTGCAGGCGGCGTCCAATGCGGCCATTCTGCCTTGTGGCCAACCGTTGCAGTGCCCGTCCAGCCTTGCGCTTCCGTACCTGTCGCAACGCCATAGCGGATCGCTTTTTTATCCGGCAGCACGAAATAGAGGAAGTTCAGCGTGGTATCGACGACGATGGTGCCGGGCGCTTCACCTGTGGGATCAGCCACCTCATAGCGCTGATATTCGGGCTCAAGTTCAACCACAGGGACTTCTGCGAGAAGTTTGGCGTCTCGCGGACTGACCGCTGGATCAGGCACGCTACGCATCGTCTCGCAACCGGCCAGTACCAAACAGAGTGCCACCAAAACAGAAGCCCGCACCGCCTTCATCATGTGCCCCGCAAACCCGTGAATCGCCGCCCGTCTCTAACACGAAAGTGATCAGCTTTCGCAACATCAAAAGGGGTTACGAACCATTATGCCGCACAGGGATTCGGCATTGCACCCATTCTGGGCCACATAACCTAATCAGCCTTCGCCTAAATGCGAACAAGTGGCGCGCATCTCGTGCAAAAACGCGGCTTGAAACGGCGTTGGCAGCCATCCCTCGCGATAGGTCAGGCCGACATAACGCGGCGCATGATCAACGCTGAGCCCTTCGATGAAAGCCAGCTCCTGATTCCCATCCAGCTCAATATGATGGCGCGACAAGATGGAGATGCGATCACTCGCAGCCAGCAAGGCGCTGATCGTGGCCTGACAGCTTGTTTCAAACTGCACGATCTTCGGCAGATCCATGCGGGCAAGAAATTCATTGAGGACCGCGCGGCGCGGCAGCCCTTCATTTGGAAAAATCCATTCAAATGGCGCAAGGTCTTCAGGCGCAACATGTGCAAACGCCAGCAATGGATGATGTTTGCGACATACAATCGCATAAGGGTCTTCAAACAAGCGCTCTTCTCGCAGATCCGCATAAGGTGGCGGGGCACGCAAGGCGCCCATCAAAACATCAATGCCGCCCTGATTGAGTTCTCGCGCGAGATAGGCGTAGCTTCCTTCAAGCACTTCGATCTTGTGCGTTTGATCTTGTTCCAGCAGCAGGGCGGTCGCCTGCGCAAGCAGCTTGCGCGGGGTCAAGGCCAGCACACCAATGCGCAGGCTCGCCCGCCCAGCCCCCACCCGCCCAATCTCTTCCTGAC